>Ga0265780_10003443_pt1 | contig 20788 bp, 16 predicted proteins | sample P1T30metagenome_FD_192432 | JGI IMG/M metagenome (GOLD analysis project Ga0265780, IMG submission 192432) | Plant litter microbial communities from East Loma Ridge, Irvine, California - P1 T30 | ecosystem: Environmental > Terrestrial > Plant litter > Unclassified | place: USA: California...
GACCGGCGGCTTCTTCGGTGGCACCGCCATCGCTGGCCTGTCGACCGGCGCTGCTGTTGCTATCGGCGTGGCCGTGGCTGCTGTCGCTGTTGCTGCTTCGGACAGCGATTCGACCACCAACCACTCGGCAACCACCCACCACTAATCCTCATGGAGTCCTAGGACTCCATGTCGATCGGTGCGGTAAAAAAAATCGGCCTGCGCGGCCGATTTTTTTTCGCTTAACGATCAGTAGCTGCCCTTCCAGGCGATACTGATTTCCTTGGGTCCAGGATTGATGGCGAAACCGGAGTAGGTATTGTCGCGCTGCGCCCTCCACAACCACGAGCCGACGGCCGTGCCGATCAGCCCGCCTGCGACGACGTCCGATACCCAATGCTGGCGACCGGCGGAACGGCCGAGCGAGCTGACCGCGGCGACACCGTACAGCCAGGGCATGTCATACTCCTGAGCGAACGGCGTCACGGCTGCGAAGGCCACGGTGCTGTGGTTCGACGGGAACGACGCATCGGAGCGATTCTGCGTGCGCTTCCATTGACCGAGCTCCTCGTTCGGTCGTGCGCGCGCAAAAGCGTGCTTCGCCGCCATCGACAGGGCCGCTGCGCCGGCAATGGATTGCAGCGAAATCAAACCCATGTTCTGCATGCGCGCGTCGCCAAACGCCACGGCTGCGCCAGCACCGCCCGCAAGCACCACCGGCATGGCCTTGCCGACGTTATCCCATGCGCGCACCACGCCCGAACCCTGGTGCTTTTTCATGAAGCGGTCCACCGGCTTGTCCAGCAGAGCGCCGGCTACCAGCGTGCCGCCGGCGATCACCGTGCCCTCTGCCCAATCCGGCAACGTCGGCGTCGTACGCGCCGACTGCTCGACCCGCATGCGGAATGCTGGCCAGGGGTTGGTCAGCGGCTGGACCGGCGGATTCACGTCCGGCAGTTTCTGCTCGTCCTTGCGTTCGCTGATGTTACCCATGCCGTCATAGGTGTTCATATCGCGTCGCGGCCGCTCGGTCAACTCGTACAGGTCGCCTGGGCTGGCCACCATCTGGCCGACGTCGCGCGTCCATGGCGACAATGCCACACCGGCCGCCGCCTGCGAATCCATCGGCAGCATGATGTTCAAAGGCACCGACAGGAACACGCCTTTGTCGTGGTAAGGCGCACCCGGCGTGCCGGGGCTGGTGATGTCGTTGCCGTTGGTCCTGGCATACCAGCCGCCGATCTCGACGCCGGACGCGAAACGGCGCTTGAATTCCAGGCGCACGCCGTCGTCCTTCGCCAGGAAGCGGCCGCCCCGCGCTGTCACGGTCACGTCGTAGGGCAGCTTGTAATGCAGGGCGCCAAGCGCGGTCACGGTCCTGTAGTCGCGCTTATCGAACCAGCCCTTGTAGCCGCGCTGCTGTAGCGCATCCACCGTCACGTCCGCCGCCCAGCGACTGTCCTTCGGCAAATACAAGGCTTGCCCGCCGAGTCCGCGGAACATCTCCTCATAGAAGCCGCCCGACGCGCGCAGGTACAAGCCTTCGTATGGCATCGCATACTTGTTCAGCATCAGCCTGTTGAGCTTTAACCGGCCGCCGCGCTTGTATTCTGCGATATCGGTGCGCACGTGCGGCAGCAGGCTGTTCGATGGCTGCGTCACGCCGGACACGTTTTCCGCCACCGTCAGCTTGAAGTCGCTGTTCAGGTACAGGCCCTGGCCGAGGCGCTTGTCGTAATTCGTCGCGGCCCACAGTTCATAGCGCAGCGCGCCGCTCGGGTCGTTGAAAAAGAACGACACCTTGGGCACGACCTTGAAGCGGTTCAATTCGCGGTCTTCCGAACTGACCTGCACCATGTTGCCGTCGCGGCCGACACGAATGCCGACGGTGCCCTCGTCGTCCCTGATCGCACCGAACAGCTCGTGCTCGTCGGCGACGATGTCGGCTGGAATGGCCTGGCGGACCACGACCGTCTGGCGGAAACTCTCACGGTCGACCAGACCCGTCAGGTAATCGGTCAGGCGCGGCAAGTCGTTGAACTCGTAGGTGGCGACGGGCTGCTCCATGCGTGTGTAGGTCACCCGGATGGCGCGTGTGCCTTGCGGCGCAAATGCCAATGCCGTACGCGCGGCGCGGCCGACGGCGCGGCCGGTGTTCGTGATCCGTGCATTTGTCAAGGTCAGCGCCAGAGTGCCGCTGTCGAGCTGGATGCGGACGTTCTTGAAGTCCTGGTTCACCAGCGCCTGCAACAGTGCCGACGCATGGCGCGGATCATTTTGCCACTCGGCACTCGACACCTGTGGCGGCGCATCATTGGCCTGGAACGGCGCAGGCTCCAGAAATTTAGGAATGAACTCGCGTTGCCAGAAAGGAATGCTGATCGATCCGTTGGCGCTGAAATGGTCGCGGTGACGTGCCACCTGGGCCGTCAACCAGCCCCATCGATACTCGACGCCGACCGCCGGACCGTTCTGGCGGCTCCCGGCGGAGGTTTCTGCAGCACGGTAGTCGGTCTTGTAGTCGTTTGCGTCGTACTCTGCCACCACGGCCCAGTGCGGGGCAGACACGAAGCCATAGCGTGCGCCCGCAAAGAAACCCTTCGGGCGCAGCCTGCCGTAACCGATACTGGCCTCAATGTTCCCGGCCTTGCCGAAGGTCTTGGAGGCCACGATGTACTGGCCCCTGAACAGTTCGGTACCCTGCAAGTCGGTTGCGCCGACGGCAAGTGCAGGACGCCAGTCGGTTTCCTTCAACAACTGCAGCTTGGCGTCGAAGACCTTGTCCTTGTAGCGGCCGTATTGCCCGCCGTACCCATCGGGTCCATTCGTGAATCCGGGAATGCCGTTGATCGACACGTAGCGCCCGGTCACCTCGAGAAAGGGAAAAATGGTCGACGTGGCCCACAGGCTGCCGTACGGTGCATCGTAGCTGTAACCGGTCGCAAACGTGCCATCGACGTCGATGAGCGCGCTCGGCATATTGATATAGCCGGATTGACCCTGCAAGGCCGGCGTGCCGGCATAGGCGGCACCGGCGTTCGCCAGCAACCATCCACACGAGGTGAACCAGAGCGAATTTCGAAATATTTTATGCAAAAAAAAACCTATCAATCTCGACAGCGGAACCATGCGCAATCAACCGCGCCGAGCCGGACGGCGCGCGGCAGTTACTCATGGACGTCATCACATGTATCCCGGCCCAGGACCGATGTTTATTCGTACGCGGCTGCCTGCTGCAACATGGGCGCCTGTGCATCCTTCGCTGAAAGCAAAGGCTCGACGTCTAAGGGCCATTGAATGCCGACATCGGCGTCGGACCAGAGCAGGCTTCGCTCATGTTCGGCGAAACGATAATCGGTCGTTTTATAGAGAAAATCGGCGGAATCGCTCAGGACAAGAAAGCCGTGGGCAAAGCCCGGCGGGATCCATAACTGCTTCTTGTTTTCCTCGGACAGCACCACGCCCGACCATTTTCCGAAGTTCGGTGAGCTGCGCCGCAGGTCGACCGCCACGTCGAAGACTTTCCCCTGAATGACACGGACCAACTTGCCTTGCGGGTGGACGATTTGATAATGCAGGCCGCGCAGAACCCCTTTGACCGAACGGCTATGGTTATCCTGAACAAATTCGATATCCAGCCCGGTGGCTTCCTGGAAGTCCCGGCGGTTATAGCTTTCGAAGAAGAAACCCCTGTCGTCTGCGAACACCTTCGGTTCCAGTACCAAGACTTCCGGCAGTTCGGTCTGCGTAACAGTATAAGGCATGTAGCTGTCCTTACTTCAGTAGATTGAGAAGGTATTTCCCGTAGCCGTTTTTTGCGAGCGGCGCAGCCAGTTCCTGGACCTTCGCAGCATCAATCCATTTTTGACTGAAGGCGATCTCTTCAGGGCATGCCACCATCAGCCCCTGGCGCTTTTGCAGCGTGGAGATGAAGCTCGCGGCTTCGTGCAGGCTGTCATGGGTGCCTGTGTCCAGCCATGCATAGCCGCGGCCCATGATTTCCACTGACAGTTCTTCGCGTTCCAGATAACAGCGGTTGACGTCGGTGATTTCCAGTTCGCCGCGCGCCGACGGCTTGATGTCCGCGGCGATATCCGTCACCTGGGAATCGTAGAAATACAGGCCAGTCACCGCATAATGGCTTTTCGGCTGCAGCGGTTTTTCTTCGATACTGATGGCGCGCTGCTGTTCGTTGAACTCGACAACGCCGTAGCGCTCAGGATCGTGCACATGGTAGGCGAAAACGGTTGCGCCGTGATCGCGCGCCGAAGCGCTGCGCAGTTGCATGATCAGATCATGCCCATAGAAAATATTATCGCCGAGCACCAGCGCGCTCGGATTATTCCCGATAAAATCCTTGCCGATAATGAATGCCTGCGCAAGGCCGTCGGGCGATGGCTGCACCGCATATTCGATATTCATTCCCCACTGGCTTCCGTCTCCCAGCAGTTCGGCAAAACGCGGGGTATCCTGAGGCGTGGAAATGATCAGGACATCCCGGATATCCGCCAGCATCAAGGTGCTCAAGGGATAATAGATCATCGGTTTGTCGTACACCGGCATGAGCTGTTTCGACACGGCCTGCGTGACCGGATACAAGCGCGTACCCGATCCGCCGGCCAGAATGATGCCTTTACGTGCGTTTTTCATGGCTTATTTTACGGAAGTTGTTCAAGTATGTAGGTCAGCCCATCCTGCCAAAGAGGCAGGTCGAGGTTGAACGTCGATCTGAGTTTACGGGTATTGAGCCTTGAGTTTTGCGGACGGGCAGCCGGCGTCGGGTACTCATCCGAACGAATCGGCTCGATTTGTTCGGGCTCGATACGCAAGGACTGCCCTGCCTCGCGCGCATGCCTGACGACGAAACGCGCGTATTCGAACCAAGTGGTTTCGCCGCCGGCGGCGAGATGGTATAGCCCGAATGGAAAATCCGCCCGGTCTTCGCGCTGCATGCGGCCGATGATCTGTGCGCTGACATCCGCGATCAGGGCTGCCGAGGTCGGTGCGCCGGTTTGATCGGCAACGATTCTCAGGCTGTCCCGTTCCTTGGCCAGACGAAGTATCGTCTTGGCAAAATTCCCGCCATGCGCGCCCACCACCCAGCTGGTTCGAAAAATAAGACTTTGCGGACAAACGGCCTGCAAAGCGGCTTCGCCGGCCAGCTTGGTTTTTCCGTACACGTTCTTCGGTGCGGGCGTGTCCTGCTCGCTGTAAGAACCCGGCTTTTCCCCATCGAATACATAGTCTGTCGAGTAATGCACGACGCAGGCACCGATGCGGGCGGCCTCCTCGCCGATGGCGCGGACGGCCGTTTCATTGACGAGGGTTGCCGTTTCGACGTCGGTTTCCGCATGATCGACAGCGGTGTACGCTGCGGCATTGACCACGATAGCGGGCCGGCACGTCCTGACGAGCTCGCGCAATTTGTCGATATCCGTCAGGTCGCACTCTTTCCGTCCGACGGCAAGCACAGGCCCCAACGGGGCCAGGGCACGCCTGAGTTCGAAACCGAGTTGGCCGGACGCGCCGATCAGCAGGATGCGCGCATCAGCCGCCATATTGCGTCCCTACCCATTCGCGATACGCACCGCTGGCCACGTTATCGATCCAGGACCGGTTCGCCAGATACCATTCGATCGTCTTGCGGATCCCGGTTTCGAAAGTCTCTTCAGGACGCCAGCCCAGATCGCGCTCCAGCTTGCTTGCATCGATCGCATAACGGCGGTCATGGCCCGGACGATCTTTCACGAACGTGATCTGGGTGCTGTACGACGTGCAGTCGGCACGGGGCGTCAGTTCGTCCAGCACCGCGCACAGGGTCCTGACCACCTCGAGGTTCGGCTTCTCGTTCCAGCCGCCGACGTTGTAGGTTTCACCGGGCACACCTTGCTCCAGCACGCGGCGGATGGCCGAGCAGTGATCCTTGACGTACAGCCAGTCGCGGATCTGTTGGCCGTCACCGTAGATCGGCAGGGGTTTTCCTGCCAGCGCATTGTGGATGACCAGCGGGATCAGTTTTTCCGGGAAATGGAATGGGCCGTAATTGTTCGAGCAATTGGTCGTCAATACCGGGATGCCATAGGTGTGATGATAAGCCCGCACCAGGTGATCGCTGGCGGCCTTACTGGCCGAGTAAGGGCTGTTTGGCTCGTAGCGATGGTTTTCCGTAAATGCCGGCGCATCCGGATCCAGGGAGCCATACACTTCATCGGTGGAGACGTGCAGGAAGCGGAATGCCTGTTTCTCCTCATCTTTCAGTCCGTTCCAGTAGCTGCGGACGCACTCCAGCATGCGGAAGGTGCCGACCACGTTGGTCTGGATGAAATCCTCGGGCGCGTAGATCGAGCGGTCGACGTGCGATTCCGCGGCAAAATTAACGACGGCGCGCGGGCGATGTTCTGCCAGAAGGGCGGCAACCGTGTCGCTGTCGCCGATATCCGCGTGGACAAATACGTGGCGTGCGTCGTTGCCGAGACTGGCCAGGGTTTCCATATTGCCCGCATAGGTCAGCTTGTCTAGGTTGATGACGACCTCATCGGACTTTGCGAGCCAATCGAGCACAAAGTTACCACCAATAAAACCTGCACCACCCGTTACCAAAATTGCCATGCTTTTTCCTATAATAAAGTTTTTATACAAGTCTGCCGAATGCGTCGCGTATTTATATCTTCTTGTTTTTGTAAATTTCCATCAACTGCTTACTGATTTTTTCTTCAGAAAAGAATGATTCGACGCGCTTGCGCGCCTGGATGCCCATGGTACGGCGCAGTTGCTCGGACTCGATCAATTCGGTCAATTTCACCCTCAATTCCGCGATATTTCCGGGTTCAAAGAGACTGCCGGTAACGCGATGTTCGACGGCATCCGTGCAGCCATAGATTTTCGAAGCGACCACGGGCAACTCGGAGGCGGCGGCGTTCAGCAACACCATCGGAAAGCCTTCACGGAAACTGGGCAGGCAGAAAATGTCGCAGCATTGAAAATACGCTTCCGGGTTGTCGGTATAACTGATAAGCGAAAACTTACCGGCCAGCTGTTCAAATTCCTTGTTGATCTTTTCGGTCAACTGCTCTTCGTCTGGTCCGACCATCAGCAGGTGCACCGGCTTCGTCGACACTGCGGCCACTTGCGCGTAAGCCTGCGCCATCGCCATGGCGCCTTTGTCGACGGTGAACCGTGCCATATAGAGAATCACCACCGTCTCCTCGGAAAGGCCGAGCTGTTTGCGCATCTCTGCGCGAACTTCCACGTTGCGCCGGAACCGGTTCAGGTCGATACCGCAAATTGAACCGTGCCCGATGACGCCGGACTTGCGCTCGCTGACGATATGGGACTCGACCAGGAGATCGCGCTGGCTGTGGCTGTCGGCGAGGATCAGTGACGCGCTCCAGACCGTCAGTTTGTCCGCGGCGATGAGGATTTTGCGCATCAGGCCGGTACGCGTCTGCCATACCTGGCCGGTAAACGTATGCATCCGGAACGGCACGCCCGACAGTTTTGCCGCGAGCATGGCAATCATGCCGGCTTTCGGCGTCGTCGAATGCACGATGGCCGGGCGCGACACTATGAAAAACCAGATCATGCGCAATAAGGACAGCATGTCGCGCAAAAGCGATATCTTCCGGTGGACACCAAGATTCAATACTTTGCCGGAATGACCGATGGCCGCGGACGCAGCCTCCGTATCGGCGTTCACGATCAGCGTGACATCGTAGGTTTCCGCGGCGAGCTTGATCTGCCTTGCCAGGAACGCCCGCACGTAATAAAGATCGGACGTGACGAACACCAGCCGCTGCTTCTTGCCGTGCCCGCCCAGGTTCCGGCTCGACCATTGCTTGGGCTTGGCGCCGGATCGCTGCTCGGCAGCCGCCTCATGCGTGAGTCGCTCTTTCATGAAATATTCCTAAGTGTTTCCGCTAAACCGTCGTCGAAATCCCTGAGCGGAGTCCAGTTCAGCAACTCTCTTGCGCGGGATATATCCAGGACGTTTTCGCGTATGTCGTAATCGCGGCCGTTTTCGAAAATCAGCTCGGGTTTTTTCCCCGTATGCGCGCAAAGCGCATCCACGATGTCCAGTATCGACCGCCCCTTGCCAGAACCGATATTGAAAACCGTCTCCGGACCGGTAAATTCCATCGCCTTGATGAAACCGCGGCAAACGTCCGAAATATGGACGTAGTCGCGCACGACGCCACCGTTTCCCCAAATGACGAGCTTTTCGTCATTGACGATTTTCCTGGCGAATACGTCGATGACGCCCTGGTCCTTGCGCCGATGATGGCGCCCGCCATAAGGATTCGCTATACGCAGGATCCGGTATGCGAATCCATGATTCTCGGCGAAATACTTGAGATATTTCTCCATCGTTAACTTTACGATGCCGTAGGGAGAAATCGGCTCGGTCAGATGCTTCTCGTCGATCGGAACGTACTGCGGCCGGCCATACACGGTGCCGCCGGACGACGCAAAGATCACAGGACGCCGGGCCTTGGCATTAATTTCCAGGAACCTGAGGAACGGGATGAGATTGGCATCGATGTCGAAGTATGGATTGCCCGTCGAGGTCCCGGGCGTGGTTGCCGACGCCAGGTACACGACCTGGTCGACAGCATCCAGCAACGCGGCATACGACGCCGGCTCGGCGAGATCGGCAACTACGTAGCCGATTCCCTCGGTGACGCCCTCCTGCCCGGCGCGCATCGACCTCGATACGGAAACGACGGATTGATCGGCCCGGACCAGATGTTCGGTCAGGTTGGTACCGATGAATCCACCGCCCCCGAGTATCAGCGAAACCTTGTTGCGCCCGCCGTTTGTATGTGCGTCCATGAATCAGACTTCCTTAATCTTGCCGTAATTTCCCCGAAGTCCATCAATGACCGCTTTGGTGACATATTTCAGGTAACGCCGACGCTCGTTGGAAAAATACAGGAACGCCACAAAGCGCGCAAAGTTCAGCGAGACTTCACGCAATTTATAACCGAACGGAATATGCGGAAGGCGCAATACATACAGGCTGTTGCGCGTGAGGTAATAGCGGCGCAGAGGCGAATGCTGGGAAATACTGCGGCCGAAGAATTTCACGCGCTTGTCACCCACCCGATGGGACATCCTTGCATCGGCAGCCACATATAGCCGATAACCTAGGGATTGCACGCGATAGCACCATTCGACATCGATATAATCAATGAACAGGGGATCGAGCATGCCTCCGACCTTGTCCAGGATTTCCATCCTGATCAACGAGCCCGAAGCGATGATGAAAGAAGCCTCGGCGATTTCATGAGGCTGGGTAAAATACCTCTGGATTAACGGTCCGCGATAGCGCGTGATCGGGTATTCATGGTTGGTATCGGGATCGTAGGTGACCGGTCCGACTGCAGCGACTTTCTGGCCCGCCATCAGTATCTTCTTTTCCGATGCGAGCAATTGTTCGATCATCCCGGGCTCGGGAATACTGTCCTGGTCAAAAAGAATGACATGTTCCGCACCGATTTCCCTTGCCTTGTTAATGCCCTGGTTTTGTGCAAAAGCCAGGCCGACATTCGATGTATTGCGTACGATCTCGAAGCGGATGCGAAAATTCTCTTTCGTAAGCGCCAGAATACCATCGACATTGTTCGAGCAATTATCGATGAGAATTACACCGCCGAGACCTTCGAGGGCGCGCAACTGGTCGCGTAGTACCGGCAAATCCGGATTATATGTGACAATAATTGCAAAAATATCTTTCATTTAACGTCCTCGGTCTCGCTTAGAGCCACAGATAAAAACAATATAAAACTTGATGATAGCAATACGGGGTTTGACGTCGCAACAATAAATTGCGCGATCAAAGCGCAGGCAGTATGGCGCCGTCGAATCCGCCACAGTACCACTATCAAGGCGAGGAAAAAGGTCATCAATGCCGCAAAGAAGACCGCACCATATTTCCTTAATAACTCAAGCTGACTGATTTCAATATTATCGGTGTATTCGTCAAAACCCGAACTATAAAAACTGGTACCCGGCCCGGCGCCGAGCAAGGCAATGGTTGGGTCGGCTTCCACCACGTCTTCCACAGAATTGACGTGTCCAATACGCACGCGGGAACCGTGCGACTCGTGGTTGAATATTTCGACAAATCCATTCGGCAGTATTAGGACTCCTGCAGTAAGGGCAAACAGCGCAAACAGTACGGAAGCCAATTGAGCCTTCGCAGTTTTCAAGTTGACGAAAAAGACGACGAATGCCGACAATATCGAAATCGTTACACCGAACCGCGATGGCGCCAGTATCAGAGCGAGCAGCATGACAAAATACTGAAAATAGCGCTTCCTGCCGATTGCAAGAATCGAAACGAACACCAAGCTCAGTGTCCCCTGGAAATAGACCACTGGCATTGCATCTTCGAAGAAAGCCTGTTTTTGATTAAAGAATCCTGAAGCCTTTGCCGTCAGCTGGTCGTTCAGCCACATCAGGCGCTCATCTCCGGTAATACGTCCGATAAATAACAAAACAATCACCAGCGCGAAACAAAGGCCGGCATTGACGAAAATTCGCTCGGACAGGCGGCTACTGCGCGCCATGATGTAAATAAGCGGGAAAAACAAGAATGGATAGATCCAGACCAGAATATTCGTGAGTTCGACGCCATTGAATGCCGAACGCAGGACCGATGGCAGCAAGAGCATGACGATGGCAAGCCATCCTATCAGCATGCTCGACTTGAATGACACGGTTGGATTTCGCCAGCAGAGCACCACGAGGAGCAGCAGGCCAATGCTTCGCAAGCCAAGTTCGCCACCGGAATCGAGCATTGTAGTAAAAACACAAAACGTTGCCAACACTTCTGGCAACAGTGCCCTACTCTGTTCCTGTTGCATTGTCATTTGTAGCGCCATGATAGACTCATTTCACGAGCTGTGCCGACAGAGGCTTTTGCGACCAGTGTAATCGCGAAGGCGGTACTGCCTAATGTTTTCAGAGTGCAGCCCAACAGCGCCGGTAACAACGCGAGTTCGCGGCGGCCGGCGAAGCCGACACATACCGGGCTGCCACGTTTTGCCCATTCGGTTCGGAAATCGAAATCGTAGTCGTCGCACGCCAGTTCCGCCGGGAGCGGCACCAGGTCTCCTGTAGCGATGGCTGCGGTGAAGCGTGCATGCACCGCTTCGATCGCGTGCAGTTCGCGTGCGCGTGCGCGCACCTTGGCCTGCGCGGCAAGGGCAGCCGGATCGCGGCGCAGCAAGCGTTCGACATCGTCGACGAAGCCGGCGGCATTGCTGGAACGGAGTGCGTCCGCGACGCCGTAGCCGTTGGGTCCGCCCCGAATGCCGGCAACGTCGGCACCGGCGATCAGCGCTTCAGTGAATCCGGTGCCCCCGGTGACAGGGTAGCTGTCCACGTAGACGCTGCAGTCCGACAGCTGACGAACATAGTCTTGATGGGGAATGCGCGCATACCGCTTGAATTTCGAGGGGAACCGGGATTTGAGGCGCCACCACCATGCATCGGAGGCCTTGGGGCCGATGGCGACGACATGTACCGCACTGTTCCTGTCGAGCAGGGACATCAGGAGACCCGGCAGCGACCGGGAGCCGCTCGGCCTGTATTTATAGGCCGAGCCGCCGGTCAAGATGCGTCCGGAAACCGGCATGTCCGAAGCTTTCTCCTGGGCGCGTAAGGGAATGCCCAAGTAGGTACTGCTGTGTACGGTGCCGCGCGCCGCCCTTAGCGACCACCCATAGCCGCTCACCTCGAATACAAAGTCGGCATGGCCGATCGCCGCCGAAAACGTATGATCGGAATGATTGATGAAACATACCAGGCGCCCGGGCTGCAGGCGCTTGACCAGGGCGACGGCAACCGCGGCAATCACGTCGTCCGGGTGGATGTGCAGGACGATGGTGCGGTACTTGAGAAGCATCGCCACCAGCTCCACGACGCGGCTGCTTTCGGAAGGTGCCCGGCAAATGCCGATGTTTTCGGTTTGAACATCGAGAATGCCGGCGGCGCCGACCGGATCCGCCGGACGCGTGAGTACGACGCAACGCGCCGCTTTTTCGCTTGCAGACAGCAAATTACGCATCAACCGGCTATGCCCGCCATAGGCGTAGACTTCGGAAGCCACATGCACGCAGTCCTCAATTTCGCCCGATAGAAGGACCTCGATGTCGCCGATTCTGCGGGCGAGATGTTCCTCAATGTCCTTGAGCTGGTACACCGCGCAAAAATTCGCGGTCAGAAATCGTGCCAGCCATTGCCCGAGCATCAGTGCAAAGTCGGTGTCATCGCTGGCCAGAATTCGTTGTTCAAGCTCGGCCACGAATAAGGCTGTTACATGTGAAATTCTCATTTTAAATCTGTCTGAATAGCGCAGGTAATGCAATACTGATTGATCCCGAGACGTTGCAAGCGCGTCAGTCCCGGACCATCACGAGCCAGTACATGGCGGCAAAATAAAGACCGTAGTTGGCGGCATATGCCGCAGATAAGCCGTCGGTCCCCATCGTTCGCGTGCAGACGATGGTCAGGATGTACAAGGACACACTGAACAGGATTTCCGTCGCGATGAAGACTCCGGAACGGGCTTTGCCGATCACGACATACGCAAACAACCAGCTCGCAATCTTGACGACGTCGCCCAGGGCTTGCCAAGCCATCAAGGAAACCATCGGCATGAAATCTTCAGTGAACAGCAGCCCCACGATCTGCCGCCGCAAGACAAAAATGGCGCAGGAGGCAAGCGCGGTAAACGGAACGACTACCCTAAAACAGCTCCAAATTTCCTTCTTGAGTTCGTGCTTGTCCTGGATTTCCGAAATTCTCGGCAGGTAATACAGGGAAAGCGTCGTCGTTGCGAGCGTTAGATAGATGGTGCTGATCTTGTTGAGGGCATCCCAATACCCCGCGTAATTCGCGCCATACGTGTGCTGGATGTAACCGCGGATCGCGATTTGCGACACCGGTACCGCCGCGGCGGTCACCAGCGCCATCAGGACATAACGTGCCAGCTTCCCGGTGATATCGCGATCCACCTTGCCCAACAACTCGTCGAAGCGGCACCAGCTGAGCTTGTGACAGATCGCCAAGGTCGCAACGAACGAAATTGCCTGGCTCAGGCTGAGGGCCGTCAGCACGCCCTGCAGGCCGAACACCCATGCCAGGAATCCCGAGACGATGAGCCCGATGATCGAACCGGCAATGCTTGCTATGACAAATCTTTTTACGTCTTTTTGCCCGGCAAGAATGGCGAGCAACAGAGAATTTAGGCTGATGAATACCAGGCAGCAGGCCAGCCAGACCAGTGCCGGCGCATACCGGACGTCATGCAAGAACCAGATGGATATGTCGTTTCTGAAGACCGCGATCAGCAACCCGCCGATCAATGCTCCAGCGACCGTAATGGTGCCGGCCGTTTTCCTAAGCGTCCGAAGCTTCGTGGGCTCGCCCTGAAACTCGGCGGTATATCTGGTGACGCCGGTGTTGATCGCGCCTGCCGCGAATGTCGTCAGGATCGAGATCAGGTTTTGCAGTTGCCCGATGATGGCATAGCCTGCCGGTCCGACGAAAATCGCCAGGACCTTATTGAGAATGAGGCCGGTCCCCATGCGAGTACCAACCGCTATCCCGTTCAGCAGGCTTGTTTTCAGCAACCCCATCAAAGCGCATTCTTTACAATGGTGCGAATAGCATCGATGACGGCATCCGCCTGGGCGAGCGACATGGTCGGCCCGATCGGCAGGCTCAATACTTCCGCATGCAGGCGTTCGGAAATGGGCAGCGAACCGGCGGCGATGCCGGCGTCGGCGTACGCGGGCTGCATGTGCGGCGGAATCGGGTAATGAATGACGGTGCCGATGCCTTTCGTGGAAAGCGCACGTGCCAGAGCATCGCGTTGCGGATGGCGTACGACATACAGGTGCCAGGCGGACTCGCAACCCTCAGCGATCACCGGCAAGCTCAGGCCGGACTCCGCAAGTCCTTCCTGGTAACGTGCTGCAATCGCGCCGCGCTGACGGTTATCGGCGTCCAGCTCGGGCAATTTGACACGCAGGAGTGCAGCCTGGAGTTCGTCCAGACGCGAGTTATAGCCGATGACTTCGTTATGATATTTGACACGCGAACCATAATTGCGGAGAACGCGGATTTTCTCGGCAATTTCAGGGTCGTTGGTTGTGATCGCGCCACCGTCGCCGAGTGCACCCAGGTTTTTACCCGGATAGAAACTCCAGGCGACGACGTCGCCGTGCGCGCCAAGGCGCTGGCCGCGGTAGCGTGCGCCATGAGACTGGGCGCCGTCCTCGATAACCTTGAGTCCGTGCTCGCGCGCGAACTGCAGAATGGGATCAAGGTCCGCGGGCTGGCCGTACAAGTGGACCGGCAGGATCGCCTTGGTACGCGGCGTCAGCGCGGCCTCGAGCAATGCAGGATCCATGTTGGCGGTGGCGAGCAAAGGCTCGACCGGCACTGGCGTCGCGCCGACATGGCTGACGGCGAGCCACGTGGCGATATAGGTATTCGACGGCACCAGCACTTCATCGCCCGGCCCGATCGACAGCGCGCGCAGCGCAAGGATGATGGCGTCGAGGCCGTTGGCGACGCCTACGCACTCGCCGGCACCGCAATAGGCCGCATACTCTCGTTCGAATGCTTTGACCTCTTCGCCGAGGATATACCAGCCGGAATTCAAAACCCGATTGAAAGCTTCCGACAGTTTGTCGGCCTGCTTAAGCTGAATTTCTTTCAAATCAAGAAATGGAATCATTAGTGCTCCTTTTTACAACGACCCCGTCATTTAAAAAACGTTTGTAACGATTCATGGAGGAAATGATTGCCTCCTGCGACAAGGTGTAGTGGTACTGCACCTCATCCTCGTCAACGCGAACTGCGCCAAAACGCTCGTGAAATTTGCAGACGCTCAGGTTGGCTTTATGAACCTGAAAATATGCCGAATGGAACCCGAGATGATTGAGCGCATAGTCGTACACCATCAGTGCCGATTCAATCGCGGCATTGGCCGGCGCCCCGTCTTTCAAAATCCAGCTGCCCCAGCAAAAACGATCGTCTTCGGCGCCGTAAAGGCGGACCGTGCCCAGCGGCTCATCGTCCAGGGAGACGATAATGAAATAGGCTTCATCGGTACGCTCCTGGTATCCCAGAAGCCACTTGCGCTGGCTTTCGATCTCACCGCTGACTTTGCTCAGATGGCGGGACTTGTCTTCATCTATCCGCAATCCATAAATGAATTCGGCATCCTCGACCCCGGCATTTCTGAATGCCAGCGTTTTACCGACGATACGCAGCGATTTTTTTATTTTCATGGGTTCGTTTTTTTTACGTCGGCAAGGAATTGATCGTAATTACGAATGTAGTCGCTCGCATCGTAATAATGCGAAGCAAAAACCAGCAACAGCGCGTCTGGCGAGTATTTGTACTGGATACCCCAGGTCATGGGGGGAAGATACAAGCCCTTGTAAGGACCATCCAGGTCCACTTCGAACCGCTTGGTGCCGTCATCCGCGACGACCGCGCAGCTGCCGCGCACGCAAATCAGGAACTGGTGGCAGGCATAGTGGGCATGCTCACCGCGCACTTCGCGATTCGGCACGCCGAAGACCATGAAATAGCGGCGTGGAGTGAACGGAATCTGCTTTTCGAATTCCCCTACCGTCAGGTTGCCGCGAAGATCCTGAATAACGGGAAAATGGTGTACGGTGACGTTTTTTACCGGCGTCTGTTCTACTTCCGTCAGCTCCGCCCGGGCGATACCGCGGGCCGAACGATCGTCCCTGCGCTCTGCATCGACATAGCCGACGATCGTGGCCGGGTTGCCCTCCACGATTGCGCCCGGCGGCACGGAACGGGTCACCACCGTGCCGGGCCGCACCAATGCACCCGACCCAATCGTGACGCCTGCATAAATCACCGATCCGGCACCTACGACCGCTTGGGCATACAAAGTGGTAGGAGGGGCGCTTTCATATTCCTGTCCAAGTACCGACACATTGGGCCCGATGACCACGGCGCGCTCCAGCACGACGCTGTCGCCGATGAACGCGCTGGCCGAGATACTGCAGTCGGGCCCGATGGTTGCATGAGCGGATACCGACACAGCTTCGGTTCTCCAGTTATCCGATGGATTGGAGGTATTCATATTGTCCCTTCTAAGCTTTGATGAGCGGTACGCACTTGGCGTAAGCAGAAAACCGAGGCTTCGGCCATGTCCACGAGTGCGCGGCAAACACAGCAGGAAGCGTGATCCGGACAGGCAGGCTTTATATGCGCACGGACAGGCATCCATGTGCCTACCGGCTGCCGGACATGACGCGAATTCGAATTACTTGCGTAATCCCAGCGCCGTCAACTTGGCCCGTGTTGCAGGCGATGCCTTCCGAACCATGTCTTTCAAGATGACCCAGAAAGAAGCGATGAGAAAACCGAACATCAGGGACAGCAAGACAATGACCACCCGCTTTGGCTTGACCTTGCGCTCGGGCTGAACCGCTGAATCCAGGACCTGAATGATTGCCGGATCCCGTGCCTCATCCAGTCGAGCGGCCTCATACTGTTTGGCCAGCAACTCGTACAACATTTGATTGTATTTGACGTCACGGAGAATCTTGATGTTCTCCAGGCCCGATTTTTTTCGCTCGCCCTTGTTTTCCCCGCCGACGTCGGGACGGCCGTTTTCAAGACGCGACACTTCCGCGCGAAGGCTGTTGAGTTCTTCCTGGGTCTTGAGATAGGAAGGGTTGTTCGGCGTGACGAAGGCACTCATCGAATTCAGCGCAATTTCCTTGGCCGAAACCTCGGCGCGCAGGCGGCCAATCGTCTCGATAAGGGCACGGCTATCGGCATCGACGCTGATCACGCCGTCCCGGTCGAGCGCGACCTTGAGGGCGGCTTCGGCATCGGCGAGTTTATTCTTGGTGAGCTCGAGCTGCTGTTCGAAGAACAGGCGGCGCTGCGCAGCCTCGGTGACCGCGAGCGATTTCGTCATGCTGATCAGTTCGTCGACATAGGCATTGGTAAGCTTGGCAACGTTTTCCTGCTGCGGATATTCCACGGCCACCGAGATCAGCCCGTCTTTGCCCGTCTCGATATTGGTGTTTTCCTCCAGGGTCTGTCGCGCTTTTTCCTGAGAGTCTGTGCCATACACTTTTTTCAGCTCAAATTTTTCGATCAGGCGATCAGCGACGACACGGCTCTTGAGCATGCCGATGTACAAGTCACTTGGCGTCTTAATGCCGCCGGCCGCCATGCCCGCGACGCCACCCAGCTGCGACAGCAGGGCGGCAGCGGTCGATTGGGCCTGCTGCGGCGGCAGCAACTTGGCAGTGGCCTTGAATTTCTCGGGTAAAAGAAAACTCAACGCCCCACAAGCCAGAGCCATGGCCAATGCAAATCCGAGCACAAATTTCTTGCGCTCAACCAACAGGATTAGTAAGTCGATGATACTAACTCTATCTCTTTGCTCGTCTGATGCTGGACTTTGATTAATCATTATTTCAAGAAGCTATTCAGGGATATTGGACCAGTCGATGCTTAGTCATTACGCAAGGTCTTGACCGCGGCAGCACCCAAGCCGAAGTTCGCAAAAATCTGCGCCCATTCGCGGGTACCTTGCGTGAATTTAGTCCAAGACGTTTCTTTATCCACCTTCTCCGGTACGACGATGACGTCGCCAGGCATGATCTCGACCCCGCCGATCCCGCCGGAGAACCACCCGCGCGTACTGGCCGAAACAACCGTGCCGTCGGTACGCATCACGAAGGTATTTTCCTTGTCGGCATCTGCAGTGACCCCTGTCACTTCCAGGTAATCCTTCACCCGCGTATTCGGACGCCACAGCGGTGCGGATTCGATATTGACCGCACCGAGAACATTGACGAATACCGGTCGGGCGGGCACCAGCAAACGATCGCCGTTTTCCAGCTTGATTTGCGGGATGCGCGCGAACGAGCGCTCTTCCGGCGGCAAACCGAAAGCGATGCGGCCGGTCGGCTTGAGACGACGGATGCGGGCAATCGCTTCCTGGCCGGCGGCGAGTTCGGCCTGGCGCCGCACTTCGAGCGTAGCGGCATCTGCCGTGCTGCGGACGTTTGCCAGCGCACGCGACTGTTCGCTACGTAGCTGGGATTCCAGGCGCGCCGTGATCTTTTCCAGGTTCGCTTCCTGTTCCTTGCGCACCTGCTCGCGGAAGAACCCGGTACCGAAGAGATAAGCGTTGCTGGTAGGACCGCCAGCTTTTGCCAGCAGCGTCTGCAGCGTATCGCCGGCTGTCAGCTGATAGACCCCAGGGACATTGACTTCACCCTCGACGCGTACGAACACCTGGCGCTTGTCCATGGGTACGGCAACGTCATCCTGCGAGAACACCGTGATGGTGTCGCCCGGTTGCAGTTGTACGTTGTCCGGTCCGTTCGGATTGGTGAATACTTTGCCCAGATTGAACGGAATCAGTTTGACGCTCAGGTCGGTACGGTTGATCCGCTCGATGACGGCATAATCCCAGTTGATCTGATCGATTAGGTTGCCAATGCTGCGTGCAATCGATTCCGTTTGCCGGCTCGCGTCATGCTCTTCCTGCTTGCTGTCCGTGAGGCGATCGCGGCTCTCCATGCCGTCCAGGCCCTTGATATTGTCCCTGCCATCGAGGCTGCTTGCGAACTTGCCGTCACGGCTATTCATGAGCTCGTTTCGTTCGGAATCGATAATCGCATTGTTCTGGCGACGCGTCGATTTTCGGCTGATCAGGTACTCGCGGTTCGGAATCAGATCGCTCACCCGCATGCCGCTCTTAAACGGCGCACGTACCGGCTGATCGACATTTCCGCGGAGTATCACTGCATTCGAAAAGGCCGGCGTGATCGAAGTGATGTTCAACACATCGCCATTCTTCAGCACGCGCTTCAGGCCTTTCCCCTCCAGCGCAAACTCCTCGACCGTGCGCGGGCGGTTGGTGGCCGGATCGATCCGCTCCAGGAAGGCGCGGCGCGGGTCCGCCACCACAGGCAGGCCGCCGGCGATATCGAGCAGGGACTCCACCGAATCGGTACCGGATTTCAATTCGAAAACAGCCGGGGAATTGACTTTGCCGTTCAGGGCAACGAAGCCGCCAGCTGGTGGGATGAAGATGGTGTCGCCATCCTGTAGTTTGATGTCGCCCGATTTATCGCCTTTGGCGATGAAAGCATACAGGTCCAGCTCGGCCGCGACCTTACCGCCGCGTTTGACCTGCACGTGGCGCATGCTGCCGTTGGCATTCGGGCCGCCGCTGGCGAACAGCGCGGTGACGAGGGTGGACAGGCTCGATACGGTGTAGGTGCCCGGACGGCTCGCCTGGCCCACTACGTAGACGGTAATCGCGCGCAACTGGCCGAAGGTCACGTTGACGGTTACACCCTTGTACAGGCGGCCCACAGCAGCGCGTATGACATTCTGCGCATCACTCGCCTTGACGCCAGCCAGCGTCACGCTACCGATCGTCGGGATCGAAATGGTGCCATTGCGGTCGATCGTGGCCTGGTAATCGATATCGATCGTGCCCCAGCCGCGGATCATCAACTGATCCCCAGGGCCGAGCGGATATTCCGACGGGACCGGCGCATTCGATACGGGTGCGAACGTCGACGGTGCGTTATTGAAAAACTCCGATCCGAAAATCGGCAGCATTTTGCCGGTATTGTCGGCGATAAACTTCTGGAATTCGCTCGGCTTCCTGTCTTTACGGAGCAGTCGGTTGTTCCATTCTCGGCTATCCAGATCACCGTTCTGCGACGCGGCCTGCATCCCCTGACGTCCCTGCGTGCCGTTCTGACCAGAGGACGTACCGTTGCGGATGGCATTCGTTTCGGCTTCACCGTTCTGGGCATTGCTAATGCTCAGCCTACGCTGCTGGGCCGGCGACATCGACGTATCGCTCATCGACGAGGTCGAGGTATTCGCCGAGGGATCCTGATTAAACAGGTCTGACCGGGTGCTGCTCATATCCTGGGCAGTTGCTGCAATAGACGTGGCCGCCAGCGCTACGACCGCAAAATTCTTGGTGAACTTGAACATGAGTTAAGGAAAGTGGAGCGAGGACGCTTGTAGAGTAACTTGGCATTTTACCCGACAGCAATGGGATGTGGAACCCGTTTGTTAATAGTGTGACCATGCATTATTTACCAAACAAGGCGATTTCAGCATATAAGCGACAACTTACAGCACTGTCCATTTCCTCATAAGGGAACATCAATATGGAGTGTCGTTATTGTTCGATATATTTGTATCGACACGTATTGACGATGTGACTTTTGGTGAGAATTTAAGAACAAGCGTTTCAAAATCAATTAATGCCCAAATCAAAATGATGTAATCGGTTGTATAAGAAAAGGGGATGTTGTGATAACAGATTTTAAAATTAGAGCCATATTTCATGCCATTCTGATCACATTCTCGTTGGCTTCCGGAGTGGTTTATGCCCGCCCCGTCTCCAATTTTCCGATGGCCCAACCCGACGCCCAAACCCGAGCCGCCATCGCCGAAGCCGAACGCGCCGAACTCCTCGCCCGCCTCCCACCCGCCAGCTCCAAACCCCTCCCCGGCACAGTCGAACTACGCCAGTTCGGCGCCGCCGGCCTGGTCAAAGCCTTCGACCTCGCCCGCCAGCTGGCCGGCGAAGTCTGCACTTCCCTACCCGCCGACAAGAAAACAGCCATCTACGAAACCGCCGCCACCCAGGGCATCCTGGCCGCGCGCCTGGTCCAGGACAGCATCGACCGCGTCGGCGACGACCTCGGCAAACAGAACAAGATCCTGCAACAGGCCATCGACGCGCATA
>Ga0265780_10003444_pt1 | contig 20787 bp, 14 predicted proteins | sample P1T30metagenome_FD_192432 | JGI IMG/M metagenome (GOLD analysis project Ga0265780, IMG submission 192432) | Plant litter microbial communities from East Loma Ridge, Irvine, California - P1 T30 | ecosystem: Environmental > Terrestrial > Plant litter > Unclassified | place: USA: California...
GCGCCGCGATTCCCGAGAACCTGCTCGAGAGCGAATTGTTCGGCTACGAGAAGGGCGCCTTCACCGGCGCCGCCAAGCAGACCAAGGGCAAGGTCGAACTGGCCAACGGCGGCACCTTCTTCCTGGATGAAGTGGGCGACCTGCCGATGGCGCTGCAGGCCAAGCTGCTGCGCTTCTTGCAGGAGCGCGTGATCGAGCGCATTGGCGGCCACGAGGAAATCCCGGTCGACGTGCGCATCGTGTGCGCCACCCACCAGAAGCTCAAGGAATTGTGCAGCACCGGGCGTTTCCGCGAAGACCTGTATTACCGCTTATCAGAAATCGTGGTCACGATCCCGCCGCTGCGCGCGCGCCAGGGCGATGCGGCTTTGCTGGCCCACCATTTCAAGAACAAGTTCTGCGCCCAGGAATCGCGCCCGACCTTGCATTTCGCTCCCGACGCCATCGCCGCCATCGAGGCCTACGAGTGGCCGGGCAATGTGCGCGAGATGGAAAACTGCGTCAAGCGCGCCGTGATCATGGCCGATGGCCCGACCATCGTGGCCGACGACCTGGGCCTGCCCGACAATGGCACGCAGGTCGAAGAACCGCTGAATCTGCGCCAGGTGCGCGACGAGGCCGAACACGCGGCCATCGTGCGCGCGCTGGCGCGCGTGGACGGCAATATCGTCAAGGCGTCCGAGGTACTGGGCGTGAGCCGCCCGACCCTGTATGACCTGATGAGCCGGCACGGCATCAAGAGCAGCGCGTGAAGTGCTTCCTGTGAGCCGTGGCGCCCGCCTGGCGCTGGCGGCCACCCTGCTTGCCGCTTGCGGCGTGGCGGCGGGGCTGTTCGCGGCCGAGCGCGCGGGCGTGATGCCGCGCACGCTGGCGCCCTACATCGAAAAGCGCAGCAGCGGCCACAATGCCGTCATCGTCGGCGCCGGCCTGTTCGCCAGCCGCAGCCTGCTGGCGCTGGACCGCGGCGCAGCAAGCGCGGCGCCCGATCTGGCGGCCCTGAGGCTGGGCGCCCAGCCGCAGCCGGCCGGATCGGCCGGTCCTGGCGATGCCGCGGTCGGCGACGTGGTTGCCCTGCGCGCCGCCATGGCCGCGGCCACGCCGGGCAGGACGATCACGCTCGCGCCAGGCAGCTACCGCATCGAACACCGTGCGCTGGAGGCCAGCCGGCCGGGCAGCGCAGGGGCGCCGGTCGTGGTGCGCGCCGCCGCGCCGGGCACGGTGACCTTGCGTTCGAACGTGCCGGTCGCGATCCGGGTCAACGCCCCGCACTGGCGCTTCGAGAACCTGACCATCGACGGCGCCTGCGCCGCCCATGACGACTGCGAGCACGCCTTCCAGGTGACCGGCGCGGCCAGCCACTTCGCGGCCGTCAACAACACCCTGCAGGGCTTCAATGCCCACTTCAAGATCAACGGCGCCGGCGGACGCTTTCCCGACCATGGCCTGATCGAGGCCAACACCCTGTCCAATCCGGCGCCGCGCGCGACGCGTAAACCAGTGACCCCAATCGACCTGGTCGCGGCCAGCGACTGGACGGTGCGCGGCAACATCATCCGCGACTTCGTCAAGGCCGGCGGCGACCGCATCAGCTACGGCGCCTTCGCCAAGGGCGGCGGCAGCGGCAATCTGTTCGAGCGCAATCTGGTGTGGTGCGAGGCGGCGCTGGCCGGCCAGCCCGGCCAGCGCGTCGGCCTGTCGCTGGGCGGCGGCGGCACCGGCAAGCCGTATTGCCGCGACGGCCGCTGCATTACGGAGCAAGAGCGCGGCGTGTTGCGCGCCAACCTGGTCGTCGGCTGTTCCGACGTAGGTATTTATCTCAACAGCGCGGCCGATATCCGGATCGAGGACAACACCCTGGTCGACACCGCCGGCATCGACGTGCGCTTCGCCACCAGCAGCGCGCGGATCGACGGCAACCTGGTCGACGGTCCGATCCGCAGCCGCGACGGCGGCCTGCTGCACCTGGGGGACAACCGCGATGCGGGCTTGTGGCGTTCGTACGCGGGATTGCATCCGGTGCGTTCCCTGTTCGTGGCGCCGGCGGGCGGCGACTTCCGTTGGCGCGGCGAGGCGCCGGCGCGCGCCACGCCGCGCCAGGATGGCGTCGACTTGTGTGGCGCCGCGCGCAGCCAGGCGAAGGCCTACGGCGCCTTCGAGGATTTCGGCGCCTGCCCGCGCCGCTGAGGATTTACCAGGATCGCAACCATTGGGCGGTCCAGCGCGCGACCTGGTCGCGCCAGGCGCGGCGTGAGAAGGTATGGTCGGCGTCGTCGATCTGGCGCCGCGTCACGCGCGGCGGGGCCAGCACGCCTTTCCAGGCACGGTCGGCATCGGCCAGGTCGCAGAACTCGCGCGCGGTCAGGTCGGCGCCGGAGATCACCAGCAGCACTTGTCCGCGAAAATCCTGCAGGCCGGCGCGCATCCGCTCCGGCAGCGAGGCCGTCGTAACGGCGGCACCCGCACCAGCAGGAGCGGGCGTGCCCCTGGCCTTGCGCAGCAGGGCCAGCAACGACGCCAGCGAGCGCCGCCAGTCGAGCCCTCCGCGCAGCAGCTGTTTCCAGAAGACCGGGTCGCGCAGGCGCGCGCGGTAGTAATGGCGCAGGGTGGCGCGCGCAAGGCCATCCTCGGTGCGGACCCAGGGGTTGAGCAGCACCAGGCCGGCCACGCGCGGATCGCGTGCGGCGTACATGCCGATCGCCGAGGCGGCGTCGCACAAGCCCCACAGCACCACTTCGCGCAGACCGGGCACCGCCGCCATGAACGCATCGATCGCGGCGCGCAGGTCGTCCTCGACGTCGTCGAAGGGACGGATGGCGCCTTCGCTGTCACCCATGCCGCGGTAGTCGAAGCGCAATACCGGCACGCCACCCTGCGCCAGGTCGCGCGCCAGCAGGGTGAATTGGCGATGGCTGCCGGCCCGGTATTGCGGGCCGCCGACGACCACCAGCACACCGCGCGCGCCGGGCGCGGCATTGCCCGGCAGGCTCAGTATGCCGTACAGCCGCTCGCCGCCGCAGTCGAAGGCGAGCGCCCGTTCTTCCGGGGGCAGGTCCGAATCGGTGGCGGCTTCCATATGCACGATCTCGACGCCTTCAATGCCCATGCAGTCTTGCCTCCAGCGCGGCCGTGCCGGTCTCCAGCCAGGCCGCATTCTCGGTGATCTCGGTGGTGGTCCAGAACGGCGCGCTGTGGACCGGGTGCAGATGCAGGTCGACACCGGCGCCGCGCCAGGCTGCGGCGGCGCGCGCGGCGCCGGGGGACGGCTCGGCGCCGGCCTGGGTGACCGCCTCGATCCAGTCGACCGGGCAGGCCGGGCGGAAGGCGTCCAGCGGATCGAGCGCGTCGAGCGCGCGCGCCAGGCGAGGATCGAGGTCGTAGCCGGCAATCTCGAGCGCTTCGCCGGCCAGCAGCGCCGCACGCAATTGCGCCGTGCCGCCACCGGCGTCGCCGTCGGCCAGCAGCGCGCCCGCCAGGCGCAGGCGCAGGAACTGCGTCAGGTAGGTGGAGCCCTTGAGCACCGGCTGCCACAGCAGCATGCCGGCCACCGGGTGCGCGGCCGTGCGCGCATAGTCCAGCGCCAGCAGGGCGCCCAGGCGCAGGCCCCACAGGCGCAGCGGCGCGTCGTGCCGTTCGCGCAGCCAGGCCGCGGCCAGCGCCAGGTCGGCCTGCCACACATCCCAGCGCGCGTCGCCGAAGTCGCCGCTGCTGTCGCCGCAGCCGGCCAGGTCGATCTGCAGCACGGCGTGGCCGGCCGCGGCGAAGGCGCGCGCCTGCAGCGCCGCCATGCGGCGCGCGCGGTTCAGCTCTTCGGCGAAGGGATGCACGTACAGCAGCGTCCCGCGCGCCGGGCCGGCCGGCGGGTGGTAGAGGCAGAAGCGCTGCCCGCCGTCCGCCTTCAGGAAGAAGGGTTCGGCCGGCGCGCCGGCGGCGGCCTTCATGCGCCGCGCTTGTCGTCCACGAAAGCGGCCAGGCTGCCCAGGGTGGAGAAGGTGCTGGCGCTGATGTCGTCGTCGTCGATCGCGATGTCGAAATACTCCTCGAGCGCGGCGATCAGGCTGATCACCGCCATCGAATCGAGTTCCGGCAGCGCGCCCAGGAGGGGCGAGTCGGCGCTGAGCTGGCGGCCGGCGTCGCCCAGGCTGAGGACGTCGGTGAGCAGGGTCTTGATCTGGTCGATGGTGGTGTGGTCTGTGTTCATGCGAATTCCATTCACGGGTTGGGGCGCAGCAGCGCCAGCCGGGTCTTGATCGGGGCCGCCAGGCGGTGCACCTCGTCCACCAGTTCGTGGCGCGTCAGGCGCAGCAGCACATACCAGGCGATGCCCACCAGCGGCGCCATGACGAGCAGGCGCAGCAGCGGCGCGAGCGAGGACGGCAGTGCCTGCACCAGCAGCCAGCCGACAAGGCAGCTGCCCAGGGCCACTGCCGCGCTTCGCCAAAGGGCAAGCAGCAGGGTGCCCATGCCGAGGCCGAAGTAGCGGCGCTGGATGAAGGCGCGCAGCGGCGTGGTCAGCACAGTCGCCAGGCACAGCGCCCAGGCGAAGTTCGCCAGCGAACCGTCGTACAGCCAGACGCCGAAGCCGATGCGCGACAGCAGGATGGCCAGCACGAATACCGCGCTCATATAGGGGCGGCCGATCGCGGTCAGGGCGAAGCCGACATACTGGAACATCATGACCGAGGCCGCGGCCAGGGTCAGAGGCAGGATGGCCGGCACCGATTCGAGCCAGGTGGGACCGTACAGGGCCAGCACGATGTCGTGGCCGAGCACCGCCGTCAGGCCCAGCGCGGTCCAGCCGACGCCGGTCAGCAGCACGGTGGCGCGGGTAAGCACCGGCGCCAGCGATTCGCCGCGGTGGAAGATCTGCGCCAGGTAGGAGACGGCGCCGTAGGTCACGGTCGATCCGGCGACGTGGATGAAGATCTGGACCGTCGAATTGGCGCGGCTGAGCAGGCCGACCTGGCTGGCCGAGCCCAGCTTGCCGAGCAGGATGTCGGGAATCGCGTTGTTGACGGCGGCGGCGGTGTTCGAGACCAGCGAGCCGGCACCGAATTTGGCCACCGCGCGCCAGTGCGCGAACGAGGGCAGCCAGGGCAGCTCGCGCGGGCGGTGCGGGATCAGGGCCAGGCCGCATACCAGGATGTTGATCAGGTTGGCCCAGGCCAGGCTCATGCTGCCGAAGCCCAGCTTGGCCAGGATCAGGCAGGCGGCGCAGTAGCTGAGCGTGCCGGCGGCATTCACATAGGCCTGCTTCTGGGCTTCGAAACGGCGCGACAGCATCGCGTTCGTGATCGAGCCGAACGGGATGAACACGAAGCCGAGCGCCAGCACCTGCATCACCGGCACCATCCCCGGTTCGTCGAACCAGGCGCCGACCGGCTCGCTGGCCAGGTACAGGCACAGGGCGATCAGCCACGACGAGGCATAGGCCACGCCGGCGGCCGAGCGCAGCTTGTCGGACGACAGGTCGGCTTCGCGCTGGATGTAGTGGGTGACGCCGAAATCGCGGAACACATGGGCGAAATTCACCAGCACCAGCGTCATCGAGAAGATGCCGATCTCGCTCGGGCTGAGAATGCGCGCCAGCAGCACGCTGACGACGAACTTGAGCGCCGTCGAACCGGTCGAGGAACAGAAGGTGATGAGCAGCGAGCGTCGCAGGTTGGCCATGGTTCAGGAAATCCCGGCGGCGCGCTTCAGGCGCGGGCCCGCGCGCGGGCGCGGCAAGCGCGCGCAGCGGCAGTCTGGATCGGGTAATGAAAGGATGGCATGCCTGCAGACCTTTTTTGATGCGCGCGAACGATTGCTGTAATGCACAACATTATATGCTGCATCCTTATTTACACATGCGCGCACGATACATTTCTTGCATCGTCGATCGAGGGTGGCGCGGCGTTTCAGCGGCGCGCCGCGCCCTCGCGCGCCAGCCCCGCGCGCGGCACGATCGCCCACACCGGCGTCTTGCGGTAGTCGGGGCGGTCGGCGCGCGCTTCGAAGCGCTCCCAGGCCTGGTTGGCGTTGGGGACGCCCCAGGTCGCCGCCAGCGCCAGCGCCGGCTGCATATTGGCCGGGAAGCCGAGCACCGAATCCGAGAAGCCCGACATGCGTCCGGGCGACCAGTGGCCCTTGCTGGCCACGCGCAGCCATTCGCTCTGTTCGCGGCTGCCGCATGGCTGGTCGATGTACTTCAGGCCTTGCGGATGGCGCAGCTTCTTGCTTTCGTTCAGGATGCTGTCGCCGCCAAAATTGAACGCATACATCGTGGGAAGGTCGCGAAACAGCGGTTCCTTCGGTCCCGGGCGGAATTCCAGGTGGTAGGCCGAGGCCTGGATCCAGCAAAAGCCCGGCGTCGTCATGCGGCCGACGGCGTACTTCGCCTTCCAGCGCAGGATCGGCAGCGCCTTCTCGAACCCGAGTTCGGCCAGGTAGCCGAAGCTCCAGGTCAGGAAGTCGTCCTGCCACGGCGCCGACGCCTTGACCTTGAACGAGCCGGCGCCGGATCCGTCGTACACGCCCAGCGCGTTCGGGTTCCCGGCCACGTAGGTGGCGTGGTAGAACTGCAGGTTGTTGTCGAGCTGCCTGGCGAAGTAATCCTTCAGCGGATGGGCGTCGGGCGTGATATAGGCGGCGTGGCCCAGCGTGCGCAGCGACCAGGCCTGGCCGCGCACCTGCTGCCAGCGCACCAGTCCCTGGCCGTGGCCCGAATTGACCGGATCGGTTTCGAGCGGATTGCTGGCGGCCCAGAACTGCAGTTCTTCCAGGTAGTAGTAGTCGCCGGTCAGCAGGTAGGGCAGGTAGGCCAGCGAGGGCTGGTGCGCCGTGTCATGCTTGTAGGGCGTCTCGCACAGGCCCTTGCCGGCGCAGCGCGGCACCGGCAGCGGGCCCTTGTCCGCCAGGTTCATGTGGGTCGAGACGGCGCGGTTGGCTGCGGTGTCGGTGCGCAGCGGGTAGCCGGTCTTTTCGTCGCGCAGGTGGATCGACCAGCTGGCGGAGCCCTCGGCGGCGGCGACCATGGTCCTCAAGGCGCGCGGGTCTTTCGAGAGCAGGTATTGCACCGACCAGGCGGGCAGCGGCCCGATGTCGTTGCGGCCGCCGGTGGAGGGCATGTAGGGATTGACGGGACCGATGGTCATCGGGCCGGTCTTTTCCTCGGGCAGGCGCTTGACCTGGTTGGCCAGCGAGAGCTCGCTCGGCGCGATGCCCTGGTCATAGTTGGACACGGCGCGTGAAGCGATCAGGTACGCGCTGTCGGGACGCACGTGCAGGTTCGGGGCGTGCGCCGCATTCCACCAGGCCAGCTGGCGCCAGCGCGCATGGTGGTAGTGGCGCAGGCCCTTCTTTGCGTACACGGTGCGACCGCCCACCTCGACTTCGACGTCGTAGTCCAGGTTGCGCGCACCGGCCTGGAAGGTCCTGGTGTTCTCGACCACGACTTCGACCCGCGCCTGTTTGTCCAGGCCCGGATACCAGCGCACGGCGAAGCGCGCTTCCAGCAGCGGATGGGCGGCGCCGCTCTGCGCCTTGAGGGGTGCGGCGCCGCGCCATTCCCGGGCCAGCGGGCCATCGAGCCACAGCCCGGCGCCCTTGCCGCCCCTGGCGCCGGCCACCGCATTGGCCAGCGTGGCGCGATAGGTGGCGCCGCCGATCTCGATCGTGACGCCAGCGGCCAGGCCGTCGGCGAGCAGGCCATCGACTGCTCCGGCGCCGGCGCGCGGCGCCGGGGCGTCGCCCCTCACCAGGGCGATGGCGGCATTGCTGCGTGCGCCCAGGCGCGGCAGTACGCCGGACAGCACCGCGTGACGCACCGAACCGTCCGCATGGGTGGCCTTGATGTCTGCCTGCAGGGGCAACAGGGCGCCGTCGTCCAGGCGCGCGGCAAGACCCTCGTTCTTGCGCAGGTCGCCCGGCGCGAACACCTGGCCGAAAGTGAAGGGGATGGCGGACTGCTCGCCGCCGAGGTTCTGGATGCGGACTTCGGCGAGCGCCGCCGGCGCCGCTGCGACGTGCGTCGCAGCGCCGGCCAGCAGGGCCGCGAGCGCCAGCAGGCGGAGCAGGCGCGATGTGGAAGACGAGAGCGTGCCGGACATCGCAGCGCGAGGCCCGGGCGTCAGAGCGCCGTGGTCGACTGCGCGAGGGGGGCGGCGGCGCCCGGCGTCGCGCCGAGCGAGCGGATCGCGTCGCGCGAGGTCGCTTCGTACTTGCCGTTAATGAAGCGCATGGAGCCAATGAAGTGCAGGAAGGCCGTTTCCGCGGTGGCGCAATCGGGGGTGCCGTACTTGGGGAAGGGCAGGGAGCGGGTGCCGTGGGCATTGGCCACGAGGTAGTTCGAGGTCACCTGCTCGGTGCCCCAGCGCTTCCAGTCCGCGCCCAGCTTGGCGGTCATGCGGCGTGAAAAATCGAGCATGGCATCGCGCATGGTGCTCGAACGCGGGAAGCCGGTGAATCCGGCGCAGCCGCGCACGTACAGGGCGTCCTGCGGCAGGCCGACGTTCACCATCTCGCTCTCTGAAATGGTCTGGATGTGGGCGCCTGGCTTGAGCACGCGCAGCGCGTGCTCGCGCACTGCCGGCAACTGCCGCAGCGGGGTGTCGGGCAGGTCGGCCAGCACGAAACCGGTGCCGTTGCGTACGCCTTCCACGATTTCGGGAATCGGCTGGACCGTGACCGTGTCGGCGTCGAGCTGGACCACGTAGGTCTCGCGCACGAAGCCCGAGATCGCGTACAGCCTTTCCCACACGCCGCCGCGTGGAATGTCGGGATGGACGAACTCGTCGGCATGGTGCAGCTCGATGTGCGGCACGTGCTGGCGCAGCACGGCGCGGTCTGCGTCGGTGATCGAGGGATCGCACACCACGACGACCCGCTCCGCGTTCGCGTAGCGGACAAAGGACTTGAGCGCGACCAGGTAGGCGAGAACGTCGCGGGTATGGACCATCGACAGCAGCATGAACGGCAAGCTGCCGCGTTCGACCGGAGGGGTCGACAAGACCTGCTGGGTCACCTTCGTGTGGCGGGAACGGAAATAATCCCGTTTCAGGCGCTGAACGATCCTCTGTATTAAAGACATCCTCACTGACTCCTGTATCGGCTCCGGGCAAGCGTCGCATGCCGCCTGGTTGATGGGCGCTGGCATGGTATTCTTGCCTTTCTTGCAATAGCGCGCGGTTATTATATGCTGATTTCCCGGCCGCACGCGTTCCGTGCTGCATTTTTTGCTATTTGACATTATCTTCACGGCTGATGTGCGCAGTATGCTGCATGTATTCACCGAACATTGACGGACGGAGCACCATTGAATAATGACCATGTAACATTTTTCATGCCGGATCCCCAACAGGTTCGCCTGTTTCAGGACGCCGATCCGGACCGGGACTGGAAACTGTTCAGCACCGGCGTGCAGGTCTGGGTCGGCCAGACTTACCTGCGCCTGAAGCGGGCCGGCTACCCGGTGCTGCTTACGGCGCAGGCGCCGGCGTCGGGCGTCGTGGTGGTCCATGCCGACCACGTGCCGGTGCTGCTGTGCCGGCGGCGCTGGAGCGCGGCGCTGACGATCGTGGCGGCGCGCGCCGATCGTCCGCGCCAGCCGCATGCCGACGTCGAGATCGTGCAGAACGGCGCCTGCGCCGACGGGCGCACCGCCTTCCACATCCAGCACTGGCCGCAGCCGGGGCTGGTGCCGCGCGATGCCGCCCGCGGCGACACGGTGCGCACGGTCGCCTTCAAGGGGACTGTAGGGGAGATGACGCCCGAATTCGCGGCGCCGGAATGGAGGGAGGAATTACGGCGCCATGGCATCGAGTGGCGCTGCGACGCGGTGGCCTGGGGTGGCAATGCCGCCTCTTACCAGACCAGCTGGAACGATTACCACGATACCGACGTGGTGCTGGCGATGCGCAAGGACGTCTCCCACCTGCATCTCAAGAAGCCGGCCAGCAAGTTGATCAACGCCTGGCTGGCCGGGGTGCCGGCCGTCCTCGGTCCCGAGCAGGCCTACCGCGAGCTGCGCCGCTCGCCGCTCGACTACATCGAAGTGGCGTCGGCGCACGAGGCGGGCGCCGCCCTGGCGCGTCTGGCGGGCGAGCCCGGGCTATACCGGGCCATGGTCGAGAACGGGCTGCGCCGCGGTGCCGAAATGGGGGCCGAGGAATGTACCCGGGCCTGGGCGGCGCTGCTGTTCGAGACCGTGCCGGCGCGCCGGGCATCGACGCCGCTGGCGCTGGCCAGCCTGGGCCTGCGCAGCCTGCGCTGCCGCCTGCGCGCCAGGCGAACCGCGCCCGCCATATGAAAAAGCGCCGCCACCTTGCGGTGGCGGCGCCTCTCAGGCACTGTCGCGGATGCGGCCTGCGATCAGCGCGGGATGATGTCCCACTGCGCGCCCTTGGTGTAGTCGGGCTTGTCGGCGCGGCCGCTGAAGACGGTCCAGGCCTGGGCCGCGTTGGCGATGCCCGAATTCGCCGCCACTGCCAGCGCCGGCTGCATGTTCGACGGATAACCCATCGTCGAATCGGAGAAGCCCGACATGCGGCCCGGCGACCAGTGGCCGCTGCTGGCCGAGCGCAGCCAGTCGCTCTGCTCCTTGCTGCCGCAAGGCTGGTCGATGTACTTCAGGCCTTTTGGATGCTTCAGCTTCTTGCTCTCGTTCAGGATCGTGTCGCCGCCGAAGTTGGACTGGTGCATGCTGGCCAGGTCGCTGAACAGCGGCGCCGTGGCGCTTGGGCGGAACTCCATATGGTAGGCCGAGGCCTGGATCCAGCAGAAGCCCGGCGTGGTCATGCGGCCGACCGGATACTTCGCCTTCCACTGCAGGATCGGCAGGGCCTTGTCGAAGCCGAGTTCGACGAGGTAGCCGAAGCTCCAGGTCAGGAAATCGTCCTGCCACGGCGCCGATGCCGCCACCTTGAACGAACCGGTGCCGGAACCGTCATACACGCCCAGCTGGTTTGGATTGCCGGTCACGTAGGTCGCATGGTAGAACTTCAGGTTGTTGTCGAGCTGCTTGACGAAATAGTCCTTCAGCGCATGGGCGTCAGGCGTGATGTAGGCGGCGTGGCCCAGTGTGCGCAGCGACCAGGCCTGGCCGCGCACCTGCTGCCAGCGCACCAGGCCCTGGCCGTAGCCCGAGTTCGACGGATCGGTTTCCAGCGGGTTGCTGGCAGCCCAGAACAGCAGCTCTTCCAGATAATAATAGTCGCCGGTCAGCAGGTAGGGCAGGTAGGCCATCGACGGCTGGTGGGCGGTATCCTGGGTGTACGGCGAGCCGCACAGCTTCTTGTCGTTGTTGGCGCAGCGCGGCACCGGCAGCGGGCCCTTGTTGGCCAGGTTCATGTGGGTCGAGGTATTCTTGTACGCCTCGTTGTCGACACGCAGCGGGAAGCCGGTCTTCTCATCGCGCATGTGGATCGACCAGCTGCCCGAACCGTCGGCCACCGCCATCATGGCATTGCGGGCGCGCATGTCCAGCGACAGCAGGTAGGACACGCTCCACATCGGCAGCGGACCGAGGTCTGGACGACCGCCGGTGCCGCCCATGGCCGGGACCAGCAGGCCGATCTTCATCGGGCCGGTATTGTCCGCGGTAAGCTGCTTGTCCATGGTGGCCAGCATGGCTTCGGTCGGCTTGATGCTCTGGTCGTAGTTCGACACCGCCTTCGAGGCGATCAGGTAGGCGACGTTCGGACGCACGTGGATATTCGGGGTGCGCGCGCCGTCCCACCAGGCGCTCTGGTGCCAGCGGCTGTGGTGCATGTGCATCAGGCCGGCCTTGGCATAGATCGAGCGGCCGGCGACGTTCACGTTGACGTCGTACTTCATATTGTGCGAGGCCTTGAACGTCATGGTGTTCTCGACGATCGCGTCGACCCGGGCCTGTTTCAGGGCCGGGAACCAGCGCACGGCGAAGCTGGCCGTGAAGCGCGGATGCGCGGCGCCGGCGGCGCTCGTGAGCGGCGCGGTGACGATCCATTCGTTCACGACAGCGCCCGACAGCCAGCTGACCGGCTTCGGCGCGGCCAGCGCCTTGGCGAGCGAGGCGCTGTACTGGACGCCTTCGTAGGTCACCTGCACGTCGCTGCTCAGGCCGCTGGCGGCCAGGTCCTGCAGCGTCACGGCGCTTTTCTCCGTCGGGGTCGACTTGACCAGCTCGATTTTCTCGATCTGGCCCGCGGCCAGGCTCGGCAGGATGCCGGACACGACCAGGTGACGCACCGAGCCGTCGGCGTGGGTGGCCTTGATGTCGGCCTGCAGGCGCATGAGGGTGCCGTTCGACAGACGCGCCGCCAGGCCTTCGGTTTTGGACATCTGGCCGGCCGCGATCACCTGGCCGAAGGTGAACGGCACGTTGGTCTGGGCGCCGCCCAAATTCTGGATCTCGACATCGGTGATGGTGGCGCCGGCGACGATCGCGGCCGGGGTGTTTTCGGTCACCGGGGTCAGCACGGTCGGGGTGGCCGGGCGCGGGGCGAGGACGGTGGTAGTCTTGGCGAGCGAGGCGCCGGAGTCGGTATAAGAGACGGTCTCGGCCGCGAGATCGTCGCTGCCTCCGCCGCCGCAGGCGCTCAGCAGGGCGGCGCTCAGTACGGTGGCGAGGACCGAGGCGCAACGCGTGGGCAGGCGAACCGGCTGGAAAGGTCGCATATTGCCACGGTCCGCGCGGCTCGGGAGGATCTGGTCGGAGGTCATTGAATTAGGCAGAATAGTTCGCAAGAGAAATTTAATTTCCGTGTGGAACTGAACTTTACCCGCTTCAAAATTTCCGTGGGACAATTTTGAACAGATTTTGCCGATTTTCTGCGCAAAAACAACGAAAATGTCGCTTTTGAAAGTATTGACGTTAATAAAGTCAAGCCTATTTTTGCCAAAAAGCGTGAAAAAGCTACAATTATCTTGGTTTTAATGCATTGATTTCTCGGAAAATGTCGATTTAAACGTGATCGCTATCAATTTTTCTCGCGAGACAGTTTCGAATTTACTGACTATTGGCAAAGTAAGCACTGCGCATCATTGTGAAGTTGACATCGAATTATTTTTGAGTGTGATAGGATGACAACATCAATGGACTGGCGACATGGCCAGTCTCTTATTCAAGGACACAGTGCCGGCCGTTGTGCTGCGCCCCATGTGGCGCACTCGGCTTCGCGGAAATAATGCAATGCTAAGCACAACCAACCATGCGGCTGCCCGGCTGGCGGCCGGGCAGCCACCGGTCCTGATCGTGATCGTCGATACCGAGGAAGAATTCGCCTGGGACCGGCCATTTGACCGCGCCAACATCGATACCGCCTCGGTCGCGGCCCAGCCCCTGATGCACGAGCGCGTGTTCAACCGCTTCGGCATCGTTCCGGCATACATGGTCGACTGGCCGGTGGCCACGGCGCCGCAGGCCGTCGCCACCTTGCGCCGCCTGATGCAGGAGGGACGCTGCGACATCGGCACCCAGCTGCACCCGTGGGTCTCGCCGCCGTACGAAGAGCAGGTCACGCGCTTCAATTCCTACGCCGGCAATCTGCCCCGCGAGCTTGAGCTGGCGAAGCTGCGCATGCTCACCAACGCCATCGGCGACGCCTTCGGCCGCGCGCCGACCGCCTTCAAATCGGGCCGCTACGGCCTGGGACCGCACAGCGCCGAAGCGGTGGCTGCGCTGGGCTACGAGATCGACGCCAGCGTGGTGCCCTACACCCGTTTCGAGGACGACGGCGCACCCGATTTCCGCGCATTCGACGAGCATCCCTACTGGTTCGAAGCCGGCGGACGACGCCTGCTCGAGCTGCCGGTGACCACCGGCTACGCCGGCTGGCTGCGCGGCATGGGGCCGCGCCTGTTCGACATGGCGCGCAGTCCGGCGGGACGCGCGCTGCGCATGGGCGGCGTGCTGGCGCGTAGCCGGGCGCTCGAGCGTATCCGCCTCAGCCCCGAAGTCGCCAGCGGCAACGAGATGCGACGCCTGACGCGCGCCTTGCGGGCCGATGGTTGCGAGGTGTTCTCGCTGACCTACCACAGCCCCTCGCTGGTGCCCGGCCACACGCCCTATGTGCGCGACGCGGCCGACCGCGAACGACTGATCTCGACGATCCACGACTATTGCGCCTGGTTCCGCGACGAGATCGGCGGCCAGTTCATGGCCTTGTCACAGGTCGGCGCGGCGCTGGCGCCACGGGCCGTGTCTACGCCGCGTGCCCTCGAAGCGGTGCGCTGACGGGGCGTCCCGGATCAGCGCCCGGCGGCGCGTGCATGCAGCCGGCCCAGCCAGGGCCAGCGATAGGCGTTCAGGTGGTACATGGTGCGTACCTCGTCGGTCCAGCGCAGGTGCCACTCCATCACCCGGCCATAGAATTCGACGCGTTCGAAGCGGCGCGATTCGATGATGTCGCGCGTGGCTTCCTCGCGCATCAGGAGCGCCGGCGACAGGCCGTTGCCGATGCTTTCGTCATAGGCGGTCTTGAGCACCACGATGCAGCCGCCACCCTCGACGCACAAGTCCATCGCCGCCAACCGCTCGCCGATGAAGTAGCGGTAGACGCACGCCGCATCCATGGCCGCAAACGCTTCCAGCATGGCGCGGTAGAAGCGGCCCTGATCGTTGCCGGCACTGACGGCGGTGCCGTCCTTCGCCTTCCAGCCCGCGCTTTCCAGGCGACCGTAGTCCTCGACCGCGGCCGCCATCTCGTGCACCGCGCGGCTGGCCTGGAGCCGGGTCGGCACGCCCTCGTCCTGCAGGCGCTTGCGCTGCTTGCGCAGATTGGCGCGCAGGTTCTTGCCGCGCGTATTCCAGTATTCGTCGAAGTTGGCCGGCAGGGTGACGCGGGCGGTCTCGATATAGTCCAGGGTGCGCAGGCCGCTGTCTCCATGCACGGGACGCTCCATCAGCATCGGATCGCACTGGGTCAGGCCGAGCATGAAGGCGGCGCCGGGCAGCTCATGCAGCAAATCCTGCAGCAGGTCGGGCAGCCCGCCAGGCGCGCTGGCGCCGCGCTGCAGCCACAGTCCGACCGGGGCCTGGGCCGGCTGGAAGGTGTTCCAGGCGCCCAGGCGCGACGGCGCCAGGATCGTCATCACGTCGATGTCGCCATCGCGCTCGTGCCAGGCCAGCACTTCATGTCCAGCGCCGAACACGGCCAGCAAGGGGAGCACGAATTCCGGCGCCAGCAACGGCGAGCCGGCGCTTTCCCGGTGCAGGCGGCGCCAGCGTTCCAGGTGCTCGGGACGGGCCGGCAATTCGGCCGCCGGGACCACGTGCCAGCTCATGATGGCGCCCCGGCCGCCTGCTCCAGCGCACCGCGTACGGCCGCCACCAGCCTGGCGCGTTCGGCGGCCCGCAATTCCTGGTGTATCGGCAGGCCGAACAGGCGCCTGCCGAGCGCCACGCTGTTGACGCATACGTCGGCGTCGACCCCGGGCCACAGGCTGGACCCGAAGCGCACCACCGGCACGCCGGCGGTGCGCAGGCGTTCGAACAGCGCGTCCGGACGGTCGGCCAGCAGCGGGAACACCCAGGGGCAGTCGCCCGCAGGCAGCGCCGCGAACAAGGGCTGCCAGCCGGGAGCGCCGGCCAGCGCGCGTTCGAATTCCAGGTAATTGCGGCGCCGCGCCTCGACCAGGCGCGCGCGGCCGGCGCGCCGCAGGACGGCGCGCGAGAACCAGGACGAGCGGCGGTCGACCCAGTGGGGATCGAAGTCGAAGCTGCTGTCCGACGAGGATGGGGCCAGCGCCGGGGTCGTGCCTGCGCCTCGCGCCCTGGTCCGCGCCTTGGCACGATTCCACAGCGCGGTCTTGACGCGTAGCGGCAGGGCCATGGCGGCGCGCAGGACGGGCAGGCGCCCCTGGGCGAAACTGGCCTCGAGCGCGCCGAGCGCCGCCTTGGCTTCGAAGCCACGGCCGCCGCCCTGCGCGACCGCCGGCAGCGCATGCCGATGCGACACCAGGCAACCGCCCTCGAAGATGGGGAAGAATTTCATGCTGCTGCCGATTGCGTAATCCCCGCTGCTGCCGACCGCGACGCCGTCGCGCTCGCCGAAGAAGCAATGGGCGCAATCCTCGACCAGGCCGGCGCCATGGGCATCGCACAGTGCGCGCAGGGCGCGCAGGTCTTGCGGGAAGCCGAAGAAATGCGTGGCCATGACGGCCTTCACGCCGGGACCCAGTTTGCGCGCCACGTCGTCCAGGTCGGCCGTGGTGTCGGGATGGACCCGGTAGAACACCGCTTCGGCCCCGCGCCAGTGCACCGGCGGGATCATCGAGGGACTGTGGTAGGCGGGCACCAGCACCTTGTCTCCGGGGCCGACGCCGAGCGCGCGCAGCGCCATGCCGATCGCAATCCGGCCGCTCGAGACGGCTTGCACCGCGGGTGCCTCGTCCAGCGCCGGCAGGGTGGCGCCGCGGCCCGTGAAGGTGCCGAGCGAGAGGACGGGAACGGAGGGAATGGTCCTGGGGTCGGTCATGCTGGCGCTGCTGGTGTGTTTATTCTCGGCATGATTTAAATATAACATGGTGCCTCGCCGCTTCCGCGCACGTGGAGCGATGTCGAAAAAGCATGCAATCGCCTTGTTGCAAGGCCCGAACTGGTAAGATTGCAGATGCGTGACGGATACGTCGCGCCATGCAGCCACCAGACCCCCTATGCGATGAACCACCTGATCCACGACAGCATCTTCGACAGCGCAGCGCGCACCCCCGACGCCGAGGCCCTGGCCTATGGCGCGGCGCGCTGCACCTACCGCGAACTGGCCGGCCAGGTGAAGGCGGCGGCGGCGCTGTTCCTGGCCCAGGGCGTGCAGCCGGGCGAGCGGGTCGCCGTATACATGGAAAAGCGCATCGAGAACGTGGTGGCCATGTTCGGCGCCGCCGCCGCCGGCTGCGTGTTCGTGCCGGTCAATCCGCTGTTGAAACCCGAACAGGTGGCCTACATCCTGGCCGACTGCAACGTGCGCCTGCTGGTGACGACGCCCGAACGCCAGGCCCAGCTGGCCGCCAGCCTGGCCGGCTGTCCCGACCTGCGCGCGCTGCTGCTGACCGACGGCGCCCAGCCGGCGCCGTCCCCTTCGGGCCTGGCGCTGCTGCACTGGTCGCAGCTCGGGACTGCGGCATCGTCCGCCCCGCACCGCCGTATCGACACCGATATGGCGGCCATCCTGTACACCTCGGGCAGCACCGGCGCCCCCAAGGGCGTGGTGCTGTCGCACCGGAATATGGTGGCCGGCGCCGCCAGCGTGGCCGGCTATCTGGGCGTGCGGGCCGACGACCGCCTGCTGGCGGTGCTGCCGCTGAGCTTTGACTATGGCCTGAGCCAGCTGACTACCGCCTTCCTGCGCGGGGCATGCGTGGTGCTGATGAACTACCTGTTCCCGAAGGATATCGTGGCCGCCGTGGGCGCCGAGCGCATCACCGGCCTGGCCGCGGTGCCGCCGCTGTGGATCGCCCTGTCGCGCCTGGAGTGGCCGCTTGACTGCACGCTGCGCTTCATCACCAATTCCGGCGGCGCCATGCCGGTGGTGACGGTCGAGGCGCTGCGGGCGGCGCTGCCGCGCGCCGAGGTCTACCTGATGTACGGCCTGACCGAAGCCTTCCGTTCGACGTATCTGCCGCCGGCCGAACTGGCGCGCCGCCCCGATTCGATCGGGCGCGCGATCCCGAACGCCGAGGTGCTGGTGGTGCGTCCCGACGGCAGCCTGTGCGAGGCCGACGAGCCGGGCGAACTGGTGCACCGCGGCGCCCTGGTGGCGCTGGGCTACTGGAACGACCCGGCGCGCACCGCCCAGCGCTTCCGCCCGGCGCCTGGCCAGGATCCGGCCCTGCCGCTGCCCGAGCTGGCCGTGTGGTCGGGCGACACCGTGCGGCGCGACGCCGACGGCTACCTGTACTTCATCGGCCGCAGCGACGAGATGATCAAGGTGTCCGGCTACCGCATCAGCCCGACCGAGGTCGAGAGCGTGCTGCATGCCAGCGGCCTGGTGAGCGAGGTGGCGGTGTTCGGCATCGCGGACGAGACGCTGGGCCAGGCGATCGTGGCGGTGGCGGTGGCCGATCCTGCAGCGGTCGACCGCGCCGCCCTGCTGGCCGAGTGCCGGCGCAGGCTGCCGGCCTACATGATCCCGGCCCACATCGTCGTGCGCGACGAGGCGCTGCCGCGCAACCCGAACGGCAAGATCGACCGCAACCTGCTGCGTACGACCTTCCAGCCCGGCCAGGGCCGGTAAAGGCCCGACTTCACCGCTTTCCAGGCATACCCCATGACCGGCACCAAGCCCCAGCACGCTCCCCAGATTCATTTCCCCGTGGTCGACGACGTCCTGCAAGTCGGCGGCATCCCGCTTACCCGGCTGGCCGAGCGCGTCGGCCGCACGCCGTTCTTCGCGCTCGACCGCGCCGTCTGCAGCGCGCGCGTCGCGGGCCTGCGCGCGATCCTGCCGCCGCAGGCGGCGCTGCATTATTCGATCAAGGCCAATCCGATGCCGGCCCTGGTGCAGCACATGGCGGGCCTGGTCGACGGCCTCGACGTCGCCTCCAGCGGCGAACTCAAGACCGCGCTCGATACCGGCCAGGACCCGGCCCGCATCAGCTTCGCCGGCCCGGCGAAGACGGATGCCGAACTGCGCCAGGCGATCGCCGCCGGCGTGTGCCTGAACGTCGAGTCCGAACATGAACTGGCGCGCGCCGCGCGCATCGGCGAAGCGCTCGGCATCACGCCGCGCGTGGCGCTGCGCATCAACCCCGCCTTCGAACTGAAATCGTCGGGCATGAAGATGGGCGGCGGCGCCAAGCCCTTCGGCATCGACGAGGAACAGGCGCCCGCCGTGCTGCGGCAGGTGGCGGCCCTGGGCCTGGATTTCCAGGGCTTCCACATCTTCAGCGGTTCGCAGAGCCTGCGCCTGGACGCCATCGTCGAGGCGCAGTCGCGCAGCATCGAGCTGGCCATGCGCCTTGCCGAAGGCAGCCCGCTGGCGGTGCGCCAGCTGAACATCGGCGGGGGCCTGGGCATCCCGTATTTCCCCGGCGAGGCGCGCATCGATCCGGCGCCGATGGGCGAACACCTGGCCGCCTGGCTGCCGCGCCTGGCCGCGGCGCTGCCGCAGGCGCGGCTGGCGCTGGAGCTGGGACGCTACCTGGTCGGCGAAGCCGGCGTGTACGTGTCACGCGTGATCGACCGCAAGGTCTCGCGCGGCGAGATATTCCTGGTGCTGGACGGCGGCATGCATCACCACCTGGCCGCCTCGGGCAACCTGGGCCAGGTGATCCGCAAGAATTATCCGGTGGCGGTCGGCAACCGCATGAACGCCGCGGGCGACGCGCCGGACAGCGGCCCGGCCTCGGCCACCGGCCCGTTGTGCACTCCGCTCGACATCCTGGCCGACCGCATGCCGCTGGCCCACGCCCGCGTCGGCGACCTGGTGGTGGTGTTCCAGTCCGGCGCCTACGGCGCCAGCGCCAGCCCGGCGCAATTCCTGGGGCATCCGCCGGCGCTGGAAGTGCTCGTCTAGGACTGCGGCGCCGCGCCGCGCTGCGCCTTGGCCTCGGGCGCCTTGCCCAGCCAGCGGTCGATGCGGTCCTGCATGAACGGGATGCGCATCGGCGGGATGTCTTCCTGCAGCGGCATGCGGATCAGCACCTTGTCGAGGACGATCAGGATCGCGAATACATAGTAGATCAGGTCGTAGTAGGCCAGGGTCAGGAAGGCGCCGGCGGTCATGTAGCCGATGATGCTGACGTGGCACATACGCGCCAGCATCAGGGCCCAGCCCAGGTCAGGCTTGTCGCGACAGAAGCGGATCACCCGCGAACCCAGGCGCCAGGCCACCAGGAACATGGTCAGGAAAATCGCCAGGCCGATATAGCCCTGCTCCCCCAGCACCTGGAAATAGATGCTGTGGGCATCGTAGTAGCGCTCGGGTTCCGGCGCATACAGCATGAACATATGGGGCGCGAACACGTTCGGTCCACCGCCCAGTACGAACTCGTTGGCGATATTGATCGCGAACAGCCAGGAGTTGATGCGCCCGGTCGCGGAGGCGTCCTCGTCGTATGTCTGGATGCTGTGCATCCTTCCCATCCATTCCTCGGGCATGGCCAGCAGGACGACCGGCACCAGGAGCAGGAAGAAGATGCCGGTCTTGAGCTTGTGATGCGACTTGAGCCACAGGAAAAAGCCCATCATGAAGACAGCGAGGAAGGCGCCGCGCGAGTACGAGCCGATCGCGCCCAGCGCGGTGAGGGCGGCCATGGCCAGCACCCCTCGCTTGAGCCATTTTCCATGGACCTGGGTTACGAGGTAGACCAGCAGTGGCGTGATCGTCACCAGCGCCAGCGCCAGCGTGTTGTTATCGCTGATGAAACTCGCGCGCGGACCGAGCATGCCTTCGCCGCCGCCGCTGAAGATGACGAAGATGCCGCTCTTGACGCCCCAGAAGCCGATCGACAGCGCCACCACGATGGCCAGCATCTGGGCGTCCTTGCGGGTGCGCACCGTCATGATGGTGAGGATGATCATCAGGATGATCTTGCTGAACCGGTCCCAGTCCTGCCAGGCCGCGGCCGGCACCTGGGCGAAAATCGTGGCGACGGTCATCCAGCCGAAGAAGATCATCAGCATCACCACCAGCGGCGACATCGGAATCTTCTTGGGCTCGCGCGAGACCATGACCGCCACCAGCGTAATGATCGACAGGTACATCGCGAAAGCGAAGTTCTGCGTGAAGCCATAGCTCAGGCGGTGGGGATTCATCAGGCTGACCACGGCGTAGGCCATGGCGCCGACCACCGGGCGCTTGAAGATATAGGGAATGATCGCCGCGAAGGCGA
>Ga0265780_10003445_pt1 | contig 20786 bp, 26 predicted proteins | sample P1T30metagenome_FD_192432 | JGI IMG/M metagenome (GOLD analysis project Ga0265780, IMG submission 192432) | Plant litter microbial communities from East Loma Ridge, Irvine, California - P1 T30 | ecosystem: Environmental > Terrestrial > Plant litter > Unclassified | place: USA: California...
AATCCGCTGCTGCCATCCTCCTTCAAACACTTCATTGTAAACACCACTCCTGCGCTCTTCCAGAATCAAGTCGTCATCTCCTAGTCCCACGTCTCCGCTATTCGTTCAGGCGGCTCCCACCTTCTGAGTAGTACACATGTTTTGGCATGATTACGCCATCGTACGTGCTAGGTACCATCAACCTGATTGATGGCGGTGAAGTAGGACGCTTACAGCTCATCTTCGCCATCCCAAGCCACAACACCAAAGCTATTACGTGGAGGAAAGAAGGCCGACGGTGAAGGAGCTGAGATCGTCGAACGTGCATTAGATCCGACGTCTGTTGCACTGAAGTCAAGCATCGGTACAGGGCGGCGAGCCTGTTAGAATTAGCAACTGACTGTGAGATATGACAACATGTGTACTTACCCTAAGACGCGCCATGTTGCGATCCTCGAGAGCGGGTCGCTTGGAAGGGTCAGGGTCATCGTCACTAATGAAACGCTTGCGCTTCGTGCTGCCTTCAGATGCAACCTGACGGGTGTGATCGCGAGGCGTAGAGCCACCGCCGGTGGTCTTCGAAACCGCAGCGGGCTTATGACTATCTTTGATCTGCTCAGTAAGATCAATGTCTAGGTCGTTCTCCAGTGCGATCGCTTCTCCAGACTCCTTCGAGGAGGTCTGCGCCGTCGCAGTAGCAGACACGGCGTCCAGGCTCAGACTCTTGTCGCCGCCAGCACTAGATGACTGCGTGATATCGGAGACCTTGGAGTCCTGCGACTGCCTCCTAGAATCGCTGTTGGTGGAGCAATTGCTCAGCTCGCTGCGGTCTGTCTGCGACTCTTCGATGTGAGCGGCGTCTACGGATTTGAGCTTCGTCCGTGAAGTGTCGAGTGTAGCATCGTCTGCGCCATCATCGAAGAGATCATCAAGCTCGCGATCACTGATTGTGTTCTTGGTGGTCTTCGTGTTGACGTCTTTGGTCGGCGCGCTCTTCTTTGAAGCAGGTTTGGGTTGGGGGACATGTCGGATCTTGATGTTGTTCGAGCGCAAAAAGCTAGGTACCATGGGTGCTTGCGTAGCTTTTGGCATCGGGGCACGAGAATGATCAGTGACATTGGCGATCGGTGCGGGTTCGATCGTGGGTGCGTCCTTTGGTGCATGGGGAGGTTTGGTAGCGGCTTGACCCGAAGCTTTCGCATTCCTTGAAGGTGCGGTGGCCTTGTTCGAGGCGATACGCTGCGGCATGGGCGCTTGACGTGGCTTGTTCGAGACGACGTTGCTAGCAGGACGGCGCTTCCGAATTTTGGTGGTCTTCATGACCTGTAGCTAGTTTAGCGTGCGATTTATCTTCATGAGTCGATGGATACGTACCTCGCGGGCAGGCTTGGGAACGGGTATCTCTTCATCATCAGAGTCCCCAGGTATCATGCGCTTGTATCTCCACCTATTGACGCTGTCGTCCGAAGCCTTCTCCGGCCCAGTCTCTCCGCCATCTACAAGGTCCGTCATGGGGCCTTGATTGAGTGCGAGTATGAGATCTGAGACTTTCATATCCTCAGGCGCCTTGTTGAGTACCTGCAGGAATACACCTAGCTGCTTGCGCCCCTTGTTACGAGCATACACGGTGCTGGTGTTCTTCAATGCGTCGACAAAGTGTTGCGCTTACTTAGCTTCAAGCTCCTTGCTTTCCTGGTGCTGCTTAATGATGCCATCGATTGCGTCGAGCTTCGGTGTAATGGTACCCTTCAACTGATTGCCTGCGACATCTGGGAGTAGTTGAGCCGCATCTCGCGCCGCCTTTACATCTGCTGCCGCGCCGACGAGATCCTGGACCGCCTTCTTTGCGAGGCGCACAGTCTTTCTCCATGTGGGTACGATGATTTTGCTGAAGTCGACCTTTGTGATTTTGCTGGAGGCTGGAGATTTGCGGGTCGCATGGCGAGTGTCAGGCTTTGTGGGAGACATGCTGTCAAGGGTGACTAGAACCAGGTGCGGTGGAGATATTATCGTGAGGCGTGTGTTGTGGACCGACCGAGGACAAGCTGTGGTGGAGATGGTATCGTGAGGCGTGTGATGTGGAGTGACCGAATGCTTGAATGTGTTTCCAAAACTTGGAGAAAGTCAAGAGTCGAGGTGGACTAGGTGAGGAGTTTTCGAGGAATAGCGTGAGTTGTAGATGCGGGAGTGCTGTCGGTGATCCGCGAGCTCGTCAGAATAGCGCTCCCAAGAAATTATGGGGCGCGCTCGTTGTGGCTGGGAAGTGAAAGGCAGAGGTGAAAGACAACGAAGCTAAGACAAAACAGAAACACTGCGCGATGAGCAGAAAAGGTTTCACATCACGAAGAAGGGCGTTGGGTAGAGAGATCGTTTTTTTCTAGATTGGCTGAGAAACATCGCGACAGAGAGGTCAGAACTTAGCTGGCAATACTCAAAGAATATACCTCAAGTAGCACAACACCCAGATAGTCCTTATCGAGCAGTCAGCCATGACTGGCTGGTCAAAAGAGCGGCCCTTGGAGTCTTTCCATGTGTCCAATTCGTCCAAGTGTTAACCTACATGATCTCTGCGGCCGTACATTGGGAGGTCGCGGGAGTGAATTTTCGCAATCACGTCGAGGAGCTGTGTGGTGTGTACAGAGAATGGGCAGGTTCCTGGCTCTGTAGTGATGGGACGATGTCTTATGCAGCTGTCCCGAGAACGATCTGGCGAAGCTGTGTGCATATTCTAGTGGAGCGAGACCAAGGTTTGAGAAGCACATTCTGGTGCTTGAGGCAGTTTTACCACGAGCATTTCACGGGTCCTACGAGTTGCGTCCAGAATGACATGAAAGTGAGCAAACAAGGTCCCGGTATAGGTTGCTTGCCGTGTCGAGGCCAGGGCCAGCGATCGTCAACATCTTGGGGAAAACCGGATCAGAAATGCTCCAGCATGTGAGCTTTACATATGCATGGTCGGTACGTGTAGTACCAGATCCGTGCTGACAACACGTGGAGGAAATGATAGAGGTCGTTGAGGGCTTGCACGCTTGCAGTTGTCCCGGCCACGGCTAGGTCCGCTTCAATCGAGCAGCGATTTCTCCCTACCGTGAGAGTACAGGGACACATTGGTGTGATGAATGAGGGATCGTCCGTACGTTGGTAGGACATGCACCTGCAGCGTCTGAATTGATTGTTGTGGAGATGGCCGCTAAGGCCGCATCTGGCCTGGTCCGGTTTCTCCACAAAGGACACCTGTGGCATCTACATACACAGTACCGCTCAAGCTCCTCCAGAACGATTCCGCCCTGTACATACTTTCAGGACCTCCATAAACACTCGCCCACCATGAAGCTTACACACATCCTCGCATTGGCCACCGTGGCCGTCGCCGACATCATCAACAACGAGGTACCAGAAGCTCTTCCCATGGCGATCCTGAGCGCAGGCTGACAGCTTCACAGCACCTAAAGACAGAGGTCACCGTACCTGTCGAGTGCAAGCGCAAGACGGTCGCCGGCGACAAGGTGAACGTTCACTACCGCGGAACGCTTGAGAAAGACGGCAGCGAGTTCGATGCATCATACAACCGCGGACAGCCTCTGTCCTTCGCTGTAGGCAAGGGTCAGGTCATCAAGGGCTGGGACCAAGGTCTGCTGGACATGTGCCCGGGAGAAAAGAGGAAGCTCACGATCCAGCCCGACTGGGCCTACGGGTCTCGCGGCGCAGGCCCCATCCCCGCCAACAGCGTCTTGAGTAGGGAACAATGCTTCGAGATTGCAGCAGCACATTCTAACATGTACAGTCTTTGAGACGGAACTGGTATCCATCGACGGCGTTGGCAAGGACGAGCTATAGAGGGTTTTTCGCTGAGGCGATGCTGATACCATCCCAATACTGCGAACGACGACATCTACGAACAACGAAGTGCACGAAACTATGCCATAGAAGAGTTAAAAGACCTCAAATTCAGACCCAATAGGTGCTTGCAAGGCAAGCACTACTATGCGCCTCGTGAGAAACACGTCAAGGCACAACTCTACCATCTCACGTTGTGCATGAATATTTGAGAAGGTGCACAGTGATCGATTTTCTGTACTCATTGTTCGATGGACGAGTGCTTTGCATTGTGTCGTTACGCAATCGGTGTGTCGCTGCACCAAATGTTGAGAGAGTCGAGTATCGTGGTGAATTGCGCGTGAATACTCGGACTTTCACTTTCACCTCGCAGCCGCTATTGTTCTATTGTCTGCACCTCTTGTCCCAGCCTCTCCCAACGCTAGAGTTTTTATTCTTGTCACAGCTGCCGCAACTTTCGATTAATCACCTCAGCCTAACCTCAACTTCCTCACATCAGAGACTTCTCACATCAAAGACTTTCCCTCTCAGAAAGACGACCGCACATCCGCATCAACTCCACACCAAAGTCTCTGATTTTGAGACACAGCTCTCCGCCCTCACATTCATCACCTGCACCACTTCTTTCTCTCCGCTCAACTTCTCCCATCCACACCAAAGTCAACCTTGACAACCTGTCAGCATTCTCCCACATCATGTCCTCCGCCAGCGGCCGCGACGCCCCTGATCGCTCCGCCAACGTCAAGAAGGTCAAGGTCGTTCCAGGCGGCCAAGTCAAGCAAATGTCCGCTGCACTAGACGCCAACAAGCAGTCGTCCATCGCTCCATCGGCCCCGAAAGACAAATCGCAGGACGACGCCAACCCCAAGCCCGTCTCAAAAACAGCGGCCGCACCCTCCGCTCGTCGTGACACAACCGCAAAACCCGCCGTCCAGGCTTCCACCCCGACCAAGAAGCGCAAGCATGATGACACATCCGACATTTCCGGGTCGAGCGACCACATGCCCGTCTTCAAGGTACAGAAGAATCACGAGTCGGTCGAGGAGTCAGTCCACCGCCAGATGGCTATGGGTTGCTCCCACAACATGCCAGTCGCCACAGCGATGCCACGCCCAGCTCCAGCAAAGAAGGCGCCTGGCGCAGCCGCAGGTAGCCAGGCGCTTACAGACGCCTTTCACAAGCGCATGTCTCTCCAGCAGATGAAAGACGATGCCCTCATGGTTATCAAAGACCGTCGCGCATCGCTAAACCAAGTACTTCTGCAGATGACGACTGTCAACAAGTCCTTGAAGGCTACTGAGGGTAGGAACGCGGGCAAGGGTCCCCTCGACAAGTCCTTGGCAGCTACGAAGAGCCAGATCGAAGCTCTGGGTAGGGAAATTCAGAGGCTGGAGCTCTTCGGCAGCGGATTCGAACTCTGGAAAATCGACGGCCTCGACTCTAGGGTCCTCTCGGCGCTTGCATCCTGGGGCCTCGACGTCGATCGGACCTTCAAGGCCGACGACGTTGCTGCCCAGACTCCTTCTGGCGACGACAAAGACGACTCGGACAGCAATTCCGCTGATGAAAATGGCCTCTTCGGCGACGCACCTTCCCCGGCCCAGTCATCTCAAGCCACAGAGATGACCGGACCCGCTCCAGCTCCAGCTGCTACTCCTTGTCCCCGTCCTCGCCCTCGTCCCACATCAAGCATCTTCGCGAAGAAGCGAAATCACGTCGTTAGCTCGATCTCGCAGCCTGTACAGACCATGCCTGTGGAGCCCGGCAAGGCTACCTCCACGGCCATGATCGATGCGGCCCTTGCGCGTCAAGCTGAGCGGGACAGCATGGCTTGCGAGAAGAAGTCGAAGGGCAAGGGGTTCTTCGCGAGTGATGACAAGGCCAAATTCCGCTATAGGATCGATGCCAATGGCGACATTAGCATGCAGAAAAAATATAGACGATTGTTGGTCAAGAGCGCAAGCGTAGAGTTGTGACGGAGCAGTCTAGGAAGTACTCAGCAGTCGGAAGCGGCAAACTTGCGTCGTCGCGCGCTTATGTTACCGGTAAGCGCCATGGAGAAGGATCCTCTCCCTGTCGCGTGCGGCGTTGCTTTTCATTTCTTAGTCACCGCGGACCCTTTGCTAACGAGTTGTTTACGTTCTCTTCATGTACCATGTAGCACAAGCATTTTTCGGGTACTGTTGCCATTTTCTCAAAAAGGAAAGAGATACCTGAGGATACTACATACAATAACATCACGATTTTCGCCACTATGCATTCCTTCACGTGCTGCCACATCCCCGCCTTTCCACAGATTACACGAGCCACCAGGCCGGAAGCGAGTATCCTCATGTTGCATACGTAGAGTATCTAAGCGCGTCCGGACATACTCGGGTGTTGTTCTTCAGGTGCGCATACATCGATGTTGAGAGTGGCACAACGACTCCAAGCGGATACATACCTACATCCAGTCAACGTAATTTAATTACAACGCGTTGTGAAGTCTTTTTGTGCAACTCTTGGTATTGCGATCGCAACACCCATATTCCACAATTGCAGTCAGACGCCCAAGATCGGTCAAAATACACGCTCACATTCCGCGTAGTCGACCGAGCATGCCCGAGACTACTCAAAAGCGAGTTTCATTTCTGATAATCATATCCCAACACCATGAAGACGATCCGAACTACTTCCTAGAACCCAAACATTACATGTCTACTTCACCATGACGCGCAGTAATATCCTAATCATTTTCTTGGCTGCCTTTTTGAGCATCGCCGCAGCTCAGCAGGTGTCCACCAGTGGTCGTTGTGGTGTTGATTTTGGACTCACTTGCTCTGGCTTGCAGTACGGGTGATGCTGTTCGGCTTCAGGGTGGTGGTAAGTTTCCAACATGTGTCTTGAATAACGTGTTGCTTGCATCTATCAGTGGCAACCAGGATGTATATTGCGGCAAAGGATCGTGTCAAGCGCAATACGGCCTCTGCTCAACCACTGTCAATGCTCCTCCAGTCAACCCGGTTTCAGACGACGGGCGCTGCGGTGATTCATTCGGCAACACGATGTGCACAGGGCGAGGGGACTTTGACAACTGCTGCTCTATCTTCAAGTAAGGTCCGGTCAACACCAAGCTTACGAGAGAGCTGACTTCGATAACACAGCTACTACGGAACGGGAAAAGAATACTGCAGGCCCGATCGATGCCGGATTGCATATGGGACGTGTGACGGGTCGCCGATCCCACCTGCGAAGAGCAATACAGTGTCTAAAGCGCCGTGCTTTACTTCCTCGGTCACTGTCGTGTCTACATTTATCAGCACGCTCACGCGAAGCGAGACGGCCTCATTATCCTTCACTTCCACGTCTACCATCACGTCAACAGCCACCAGTGTCGTGACGACGACTTCTGTGCTTCCGGCCGTGTCGGTGTCCTTTACCTTGACATCCACTCGTCTCGTAACCACGACTTCTATACCGCCGGCCGTCTCGGTATCCTTCACCACGACAGCTACCCGTATCGTGACCACAACCTCCGTACCTCCAGCCATCTCGGTGTCCTTCACTTCGACCTCGACCATTGCAACAACTTCGGTCCCACCCCCATTGACCGAGACCAGTACCGTGAATCGCACCATCACATCAAGCGCGACACCGGCGGCCTTGTCCACGACAACAGTGACTACCCCTTTCATATGTCCCACGAACCAGCCCGTAGTCAATGGAAAGTACGTCAACACATCCCCACCCTTCCACCCTTCCACCCAACTAACCTCCATCCAGCTTCGAAGACTCAACAATCAGCCCCTGGATCGCCCTAAACGCCGGCTCCAACACAAACGGCCGCACAGGCAGCGGTTACGGCCTTACGCTCTCGTCCTACAAGTTCACCCTCGACGCCGCCAACCCCAATCTGCCCCAGCGCCTCGTGCAGCCCATTCTGCTGTGTCCGAATTCAACGTTACACGCTGAGTTTCCAGATGCGCATGAGCACCGTGTACGGCTCAGGGAGTATCTTTGGAAGCGTGCAGGCTGGGACGGGTAGCTTGGTGCAAATGGCGGGCGGGTTGCTGGAATACTCGCTCCTGTATGTTCCGGCGGGCGCGATTGCGAAATTGACTTTGCCGACTGGAAATGCGGCGGTGCCGGGAGTCATTGTTATCGAGGCGTCATTTACTGGGACGGGCAATAAGGAGATTTATGTTGATGCGATTGCTTTGACGAAGTAGTGTGGTGGACCTGGTGAGGCTGAGGCAAAAGGAGGGGAAGGATGAAGAAAGTATGGTAATGTGATGCATTTTTAGGTGTAATGTGAAGTTTTGGAGGTTTGTACTGTCCCGGTCTAATGCTGTAGTGGAATGAATATTGGATTGAGATTGAGGCGACACAGGAGGCGTCTGTAAGGAGCATTTGTAGAAGCGTTTGGGAATGGTAATTGGATAAGTGAAAAAATATTACTACAAGTAGAGTAAGAAGAAGATAAGGCTTCTGACCTGAAAAACACCACGTGTCGAAAGAAGAGAAAAACTTGGGACTTGATCACTCTGGCCCCGTAAGATCCGCCTGCTGATCTCGCGGTCCTCCTGTCTGCACGACCGTGCTCATGCGCTTGACGCACTGATTAATTCCGCCCTCCGAGTCTCTTGTTGGCAGGATTGCCCGTCCTTGAACAAGGCCGAGTTCTCCTGCTCGCACGCCTTGAGCTTCGAGCCGTTTAGTCGACCTGACAGCGGAAGGAGGCAAAGTCCTGGTTCAAGGTGCCGACGCCAGGAAAGGTGAGGGTCTGTAGCAATGTCCCTTTGCATCCAGCTTCGCTGAATAGGGTACAGGAGCCGCCCTCGTCAGGCCCCAGGGACATGATGCCGTTAGGCTTGCCGGGTGCCGCGCCGTCGTCTCTACATCGATCGGACGGTTCGTTCCATTGGCAATTACCTGAGAAGTCGCTGCCGGTGCAGGTGTAGGATCCGCCAGGAAGGCCGCGTGCTTGGAGGCTTGGTCGTGCTGAGATGGTAGAGAAGAGCGCAAGGAGCACTGTCGCAGCGAAGGGAAGCATGTTTGGTCGGGTAATCGAGATGTGAAATAACTGGTGTAGTTGAGAGCGATTCGTGGGTTTCAAAGTTCTGTAGCTGGAGTTTTGGATCGTTTGGGTGTGGGGCGAATTATCGATGAGTACTCTTGGGCTGGTGTGATCAGTCTTTCACGGCTCGGCCCTAGGCGCACAAAGGGGCCAAATGACAACGTGACCTACCTTTGACCCACAATGCCACTTCACCACAAAGGCTTGATTCGGTTTCTTTGTCGCAGGGCCGGATCGTACATGTGATTGGACCGAACGACTATCAACTCCATTGTAGGTGCGCCACCAAGTCGCTGGGGCGACGGGCCATAGAACCTGAGGCAAAGAAAGGGAATAAAATCACAAAATTTTCAGAAGGAAGAAGGAAAAGACGGGAGTGATATGGGTGACTTCGCTCCCGCTCGGTAAGAGCGACAGGGTTCGGATGTGCTGTGTGAAACGTGGCTCCGAACTTCTTTGGTCGCAATGCTGCTTGATGACTTGTGACATCCTGCGGGCAATTTACTAGATTGCGACGGGACTACACTGATCCAGCTTGCAGTTTGTACCTGCATATTGTGCTTGCAAGGCTGTCGCTGGTGGCGCGTTGTCGGTCTTGAACAGGCCGGGAACAGGATGTGCTGTTGGAACATATGTCGCTGCTCAAGACGCGACGCAACCCTTTTCATGGCTGATTTTCCTCGCCGACGATCACGACGTACATCTTTGGCCTCTGTTGTCCTGTTCTTGGTACGACACTCCATGGTCGCTGTGCATGCCACATTTTGTCAGGTACAAGCACCATACGAGACGGTGACGGTGACAAGGTCTGCTGTGACGGTGACAAGGTCTGCTGTGACGATGAATCTGCTTCGTTTGAGTTCCCGTGGGATGCGGAGCACTGCTGCAGTATCTGGAACGATCCACGCCTTCTGGCTTTACTCACAGGACACGTTTGGGGTGTCAAATACCGACCTGGTCGAATCTCAAACGTGAGGCTGTTTTGCGCTAACCTGATGGAGGCCACGCATGGCGTTCGCAAGATACAAGCCCAACACACGTTGTTTCTTTTGGAAGGTAGACTAGCATCTGATACTTGAGGTCGCGAGGAGGAGATAGTACGGCCACGAAGGAAGCCGATGGCGCGGGTGGGGCTGAAGCGGAGACTCCCTCGACTGCTACTGTGATAGTAATTACTGCGCGAGCAGATCCACAGGCTTAATAGTGCAGCAAGTCGTCGCCTTCCCGTCAAAGTTCCGTATACAGGAGGAGGAGGAGGAGGAGAGAGATCAGTTCGATCGGTGGGTTTTGGGTGCAAGAGCGAACGCTGGGCTCGTGCACGGCTCTGCGTCATCGGCTATCGACGGTGACTGCCATAAAAGTCCACGACACGCCATCTCTCTCGTCGGACGCCCGCATGATGCCCTCATGTTCATAGCGCGAAGAAGCTGGTGCAGCACGCACACAAACTCCATGGCTCGCCGGTGCTACAGCGCTTCTAGTATGGAGAAACGCGACTATGCGGTCAGTCAGATCTGCAAGCAATTGTAGCACTGGGCTGACCCTCTAGAGGCTGCGGTCGCAGCGCTGAACACGCTGCAGTCCAACTTCTCCATTGTGGACGCGATCCGAAACTCTGGCCGGGGCATGAACAAGCAGGCGATTCCAGAAATGATCGAATGGTGCCGCAAGACTGGATACGAGGTGCGCGGCTTCCAACGCTGCTAGTACACGAGCACAGCTGACAATACTCGAAGCCTTCGGCTTTCGACCGGCTGAGACCTGTACACATCGCTGGAACCAAGGGCAAGGGCTCCACCAGCGCCTTCATCTCCTCGATACTCTCACAGTATGTATCGTCTGGCGACTCGGGCACCCCGCCATCGAAGATCGGTCTCTATACCTCTCCGCATCTACGATTCGTCCGCGAGCGCATACAGATCAACAATGAGCCGATATCGGAAGAGCTGTTCGCAAAGTACTTCTTCGAGGTATGGGACAAGCTGGAGGCTGCAGCGCAAGCCGTGAAAGTTGAGGAAGATGTTCCCACGAAACCTGTCTACTTCCGCTATCTGACCCTCATGGCACTGCATGCGTATACCAAAGAGGGAGTCGATTCTGCGGTCATCGAGTGCGGCATAGGAGGCGAGTTCGATAGCACCAACATCCTCACCAAGCCCACCGTCACAGCGGTGACGAGCCTGGGCATCGACCATACGGCGATGCTTGGGTCCACGCTTCCCGAGATAGCGTGGCACAAGGCTGGCATATTCAAGATGGGCAGCATTGCATTCACAGCACCGCAGAAACATGAAGCTTTGGCCGTCCTGCGAGGACGAGCAGCCGAGAAGGGTATTTCCCTCCACGTGGTCGACATCCACCCAGACCTCGCGGACAACAAGGTCAAACTTGGACTGTCGGCGGAGTTCCAGAAGATCAACGCGTCGGTCGCTATCGCTGCTGCAGCGGCGCACTTACGGGTCCTTGGGCACACTTCGGTTCCAGACCCGACTGTTTGTGCGCACATTCAACTTCCACCAGAGTTTGTGCGTGGCTTGGAAGAGGTTCGCTGGGCTGGACGATGCGAGGTCCGTCGCGAGAAGACCATCGCATGGCATATTGATGGCGGCCATACATTGGAGAGCATAGAGGTCACAGGACGATGGTTTGCCGAACAGATTGCGCTGGCGACAATGACTGAGCCGTCAGAGTCCAAGGTTCCCAGGATCCTCATTTTCAACCAACAGACCAGGGATGCCAACACGCTCGCCAGAGCGCTCTACGCAGCGCTTCAGAGCGGCGTCACGGCTGGAACCACCTCGCCCTTCACGCATGTTATCTTCACGACCAACCAGACTTTTAGCGAAGGCTACAAACCCGACCTGGTGTCGATGAACACCAATCAGAAAGATGTCGATACGCTTGCAGTGCAGAACGCACTGGCGCAGACGTGGTCTGAGATTGATAGCACCGCAGAAGTACACGTGTTGAGGACGATTGAGGAAGCCATCGGGAAGGCCAGGTCCGTAGCTCGTTCGCACGCGCAAGCTGCCCCCGCGGACACTAAAGTCATGGCACTTGTTACAGGGAGCCTGCATCTTGTTGGCGGGGCACTTGAGGTCTTGGAGACCGGAACAGACGCGACATAATATGCTCGTTGTCCATGGGCAATGTCTCTGATTTTCAGATTTGTCTGGTCTCGCAAGCTATGATTGGCCACCTGCATTCCATTATCGCCAAGTTGCGGGGTCTAAGCTAGAGGTAGTAGTATTCTTAGCCCAGCAGGTAGCTTGCGCTTCACATCTTACCTTCTCACGAGATCAGCAATGCAACAATCAAACACTCGTTATCGCGCCACATGGCCACTCGTATGATCTGGACATCGTTCTCGCCTGCTTCGTGGTGGTGTGTTCGGCAGTGTAGACGACGATTCATTGCGTTGGCCAGTAGATAGCAGTCAAATCGACAACGACAACACCTGGAGCCCCTCATGTCCACAGGTTGCCGAGCATTTTCATCCGAACAATATGGCTGGAGCTCACGCTAGAAAGCTGGACTGCGGGATAATCGTGCACGTTAAAGAGTTGGAGAACCTCGACGTGTTCCGCTGCCAATCCTGGGGCCGTGCCCGGTACCAAGGCAAGAACTACCCGGCAACTCCCTAGCCCGAGAACGGTCCTGCTCTTTCAGCATACCGTGAGATACGATCTTCCACCACGCTCCACTTCACCTATATATCTCCCAAGTGAATCTCCCTACCTCACGACGGTCCATCTACCCTATCCCTAAGATTTTCGTCGCACCCCTGGACATTATGAATTGCCCCTCTCGAAATGATGACGTCCTGATGAACCCTGGATGGAATCAAAGTCCTCCGAGATTCGCCGCAGATTTGACGACCTGTGAGGACATGAATGGTCTTGCCAACGCCCGAGAGCTTGGAGACGCGGACCGTTTGTGCAGCGGCGCTCGAAGTTTGCGACATTGCGAGGTGCAAGACAACAGTCTCAAAGAAATCGGGAAAAGACCACCAGGGATTGGGATGGGTGTCAAAGGATCCTTCAACGGTAAATGACTTTGTGAATCGCTCACGGAGAGCCCACACTGATGCCATCGCAGGATCTTGCACCCAAGCAACCACACCTACGACCATTAGGAAAAAGCACCGAACTGGTCTCATGAAGAGCTGGGCTATATGGCTTCAGTCTGTCCTGGCTACTTCCATACTGCTTTCTTATTTGAGCGGGAACTTACCAGCAATCACCGTCACGAGGAGTAAGTCCTCAACAGCAGCATCGAGGCGTTTGCCAGGCTGGGCTGACCCGCTACAGATGCTTCCCCAAGCCGCCGCCTGTCTCGAAGAGATGGATGTGAGTCTGGATCGGCGCAACCCGACTACGATCTCGGTCTCCACGTCGCTGGCTTGTTCATCATCCTCTTCGTCTCCGGGACCGCCTGCGCTTTCCCCATTCTTGTGATCAAGTTTCCGAAACTTCGCATCCCTCCATCCTTCCTCTTTGGCGCCAAGCATTTCGGCACGGGCGTGCTCATCGCAACTGCTTTTGTGCACTTGCTACCCACTGCGTTCCTTTCGCTCAGCAATCCATGTCTATCGCCGTTTTGGACAGACGGCTACCAGGCCATGCCTGGCGCTATCATGTTGGCTAGCATCTTCTTCGTCACCATCATCGAAATGGTGTTTTCGCCTGCTCGGCACGTGTGCGGAGGTAATGACGGCATCGACGCCGTGTCTCGTCCCACGAAACCGCAAGAACAAGTACCTGAAAAGGAAGTTGCTCAGCCGGTCCCAGAAACAGCTTCAGCATCAGTTCGTAGGACTTACTCGGAGGGCAGCATGCAAGTCCGCGAGATCGGATCACTGCGTGGTAGGAACAACAGTATGGGCCGCACCTTGACACGGTATCGCGAGGAGACCGAACGTCTCGGTGCGATCGACTCGGCTGGTTCAGAAACCTCGGAAACGCCTGAGGTCGACCCAAAGCACAATCACAGCGAATCTGCTATCGCTGACGATGTCGAGAGCAACCAACACCCGTACATTCTATCTCCAGAGCAAGTGCACAAGAAGGCTGTCATGCAGTGTTTTCTCCTGGAAATGGGAATCCTGTTCCACAGTATCTTCATTGGTATGTCACTTGCTGTTGCCGTAGGGAGCGACTTCATCGTGTTGCTCATCGCCATTGTGTTCCATCAAACCTTCGAAGGACTTGCGTTGGGCGTCCGCATCGCCGACATCAAGTGGCCAGCCCGTGCCTGGCAACCATGGCTTATGGCACTGGCCTACGGTTGTACAACACCCCTTGGTCAGGCGATTGGGATCGCCACCCATACACTCTACAGCCCAAACTCCGAGATTGGTCTTCTTGTTGTTGGTATCATGAATGCTGTCTCCGCAGGCTTCCTCGTATTCGCCAGTCTCGTTGAGCTCATGTCGGAAGACTTCTTGAGTGATCAGAGCTGGCAAGTATTGAGGGGCAAGAAGAGGGTTTTTGCATGCCTTCTTGTGTTTGGTGGTGCTTTCTTGATGAGTCTTGTGGGCGCGTGGGCTTAGTTGGGTGTGGTGGGCGGAGTCATGGCGTGCCAGGTTGTCAACAAACCCATGCATCACTCCGCGATGGGGGCAAATGTTCAACACATTTTGCCATGGAGTACCTGGGAGACCACGAGTCGTTAGTTGTGGCATTCGAACATCCCTGCTGGTGCAACAGGAACTTCCACTACTACGTTCGTCGTGAGCGTGAGTGTCGCCGTGTGCAACGTCAAGGACTCGACGACATGCAGTACTGCTTGAGCAGAGGGATTCAAGGGAGCAATCAGGTATAGACTCAGTAACAAAATCAACACCTCATTCTCTCCGGGTGCCACCTGACGCTCGTCCTAAACGCCTTCAAGTACAGCAGCCTATCCAGAGTAAGCATTGAAATGCGAGACTGGAACTACTCGAGGCATATCATTTCCAGAATTGGGCATTTTGACAATGAACGTGCTAATGCGGATAGGTGAGGATTACAGGTTCTGTACTGCATCGCACCTTCGCTTGCTGACAAAGCCGCACTTTCCGCCTGATGATTCGCCGGGAGCCACGAACTCGTACAACCACCGCATCCGGTTGCACCAACATACACATCCACTTTGACGAACGGTCTACACTCACATTCACATGGCGAAGGTAGTGTTGCCCAACGACTTTTCGGGCCCTGCTCCGCACACGTTCACTCGCCTGCTGCATGACGGAGCTCGGCCGACTAGCGCGACATCAAGGTACTCGGAGCCTCGAATTTTTGCAAGCCAACAAGCCTCGACAAGCCCACCAAGCACTTCAAGCACTCTGCCGCTCGTCCATCACGGTTCTTAAAGGAAGAAGTGCTCATATACCGATCGGCCCCAAGCTTTTTCTTCCAAACGCTTAACTTACCACCCTGTCGGTACGCTGTGTTACGGTACTTTGCAATACGCGGTCCTCCTCCACGGCACTGGTACACCTTGGGCACTACTGCAGGGTCTGGTCGTGAGCATATTTTCGAAAGCGGTCTTAAGGACGGCTAGCTCACCACAAGTTTTCCTCATCCCGCAGATATTGACTCGAACTTCTCGTCGCTGTCGACGTTCATTTTCCATCACTTGAAGTATGGACGCGGTCGCTATGGATATAGCACGCCTTGTGCTACGCCGGGAAGAACTGCTTCCTGCCCCAGAGAATGAAACGTCTGGTTGCGACAGTGGCAACGAGTACGATGGTCGTCTGGGTGTTCGCATCTCTGCAATCTTTGTCATCCTCGTTGGATCTACCATCGGTCAGTCTTTCCACCACCATCAAGGTCACCATCAAATCTGTTAGCATGGACTAATGATTACAGGCGCCCTCTTCCCCACATTCGCAAAGCGCAGCCGGTCAGCGTACGTACCTCCATGGGTCTTCTTCATCGCCAAGTACTTCGGGTCCGGCGTGATCATCGCCACCGCATTCATTCACCTCCTCGCGCCCGCGCACGAGGCTCTAGGCGATGAGTGTCTCGGCGGCGTCTTGAAGCTGTACCCGTGGGCCGATGGCATCGTCCTCATCACCATCTTCGCCATGTTCCTCCTCGAGCTAATGGTGATGCGCTACGGCAACTTCGGAGGAGGCCACGAGCACGCGCACAGCACCACCAGCTCGCCCACCGCCGCCGACGAGCTCAGCATTGAGGAGCGTAAGAGAGCTTCTCCAGAGACCGAGTCCCGCGGCGCCGACCCCAACGCTGTGGGCGAAGACCACCTCGGCCACCAGCGCGACCATGTTGCCAACGGCGAATTCGGCACCAACTGGGAGGCTCAGCACCTCATTCCCGAGACATTCTCCGCACAGCTCACTGCCGTTTTCATCCTTGAGTTCGGCGTCATTTTTCACTCCGTTTTCATTGGTCTTACGCTCGCTGTTGCTGGCGAGGAGTTCACCACGCTCTACATCGTACTCGTCTTCCACCAGACATTCGAAGGTCTCGGTCTCGGCGCCCGTCTCGCAGAAGTCCCCTGGCCCAAGTCGAAGCGCTGGACCCCGTACTTGCTCGGTCTGGGCTACGGTATCTCGACGCCCATCGCCATTGCTATCGGTCTGGGTGTGCGGCAGGGATTGGCGCCCACGGGACGCAACATGCTCCTTGTCAACGGCGTGTTTGATTCCATCTCCGCGGGTATCCTCATTTACACTGGCTTGATCGAGCTTATGGCGCATGAGTTTATGTTCAGTCCGTATATGCAGAAGGGGCCTGTTAATAGGACGCTTTGGGCGTTTGCGCTTATGACGCTTGGTGCTGGTAAGTTGTCACCTTTTCTTGCTTTTGGAATGCATGACGGATACTAATGTGCGACAGGCTTGATGGCTCTTTTGGGGCGCTGGGCATGAGTTGTGGTGGACGATTGATGCTTTCTCGTACATAACATATTTCGCCCTGGCTTGACGACAGGATTCCACGACTTCTTTCTTGTGCATCACTTGGCTTTTGGTTTCGATACCCCTTTGTTACACACATAGGATTGGCATGGATTAGTGCTTTGGCACACTGGGCGATATTTGCATGCCTTGATCATAATGAGAAATTAACATGATAAATTTCAATTTGGCTTCATATTGCGTGTGTGCTGTGATTCCGGCGTGCTATGCTATGCTACTCTGTGCCTATGCCAAAATGATCAAGGGGGTATCTTTGTTAAACTACATGGGAATCGAGGCACAGCGTTGACTTCTTGGACCGCCGCAGATAACTGAAAGATCTTGTTCAAGATATGCGATGAACCAAACCGAACCAGCTGGGCTCATGGTCCCATATGATTCAGACATTATGCTACCGAGCGGCCGTGCCAGGCCGTACAAGTGAAAGGAAAGCCGTGTGAGTGTAAATGTAAGTGGGAACAAAAACAAGGAAAAAGGTCATGTAGGCGTATGGAATCGCATCCAACGCGTAGTGCCATTACGCCGTTCGATATGCTCCTACCGCAGGAACGCCGGGGTATGTTAGGATTCAAATGACAAAAGAAAATGCGCAATGTGATGTGTTACGACGCGCCCAGCGCCTCGATAGAAGCTTGTAAGCGCTGAATGCGTTCTTCAAACGGCGAGGCGAGCGGTGATGCAGCAGTATGTGTATGATCCGGAGCGAGAAGATGTTCCAACCCATCGACATCCACGCCGGAATCGCGATCAACTATACGCTCCATCGCGCCCGCGAAAAAAGGCGAGTCGAGCGCATCCAAGTCATCTGTCGGTGGAGGGTGCAGCGGACTCCACGGGCTAAGCAGACCCCTCGACTCTTTAGCCTGTACATCATCTCCAAGTTCGTCTTCCTGCACCAATACGCGGCCGCCTAGTTTAACATCGCTGGGGCGCACCTGGTACTCGAGCGCCTTTTGCCCGTCTTTGATGAGCTGCTCGGTCCAATTCATGCAGCGCTTCAGACTCTGGTTCATTTTCTGGCTGTCCATGAGGAGGTCGCGGTGCTTGCTGAGGTCGAGCTGTAGGCGCTTTTCGTCGCCGAAGCGGTGGGATTCGTCGCGCTCGAGCTGGGCGGAGGGGCTGAGTGCGTTTTCGGAGGAGGAGGAGGAGTCGATTGAGGCGTCGTCGTCTTCGTCGACTTCGGACATGTCGGAGAGGTCGCCTGTGTGGCTGTCGTTGTGGAGGGATAGGGCATCTGCGGAGCCGCTGGGGTCTATCGAGAAGCGGCCTGCGCGGCTCATGCGGCGGAATCGTCGGAGCTCGGCTTTTTGCTTGCGGACTTCTTTCTCGAGACCGCGGTTGATGGCGAGTAGGGATGAGTTGCTGATCTCGAGGTCCAACACTTTTCTCTCCCGTCGTGCATTCGCCGCCAGCTCGTTCATCGCATCTAGTGCGCTCTGTACGCCAGCTTGCTTGATAGGGCTTGTTGGGACTGGAGATGGTAGAGCGGAGAATGCAGGGACCGGTGGAGATGGCGCGGATGCTATGCTGTCGGCCAGAGACACGGTGCTGACCACGCGGCTATCTGTATGTAGTGGGCTCGGAGAATGCACATTCGGCTCATTTGGAGGTATGTGCTTCAGGTCTGCCACCGAGTCGATGGAAGACAGGCTAGCGCTCTTGTTGTGGGATCCCCTCATAGCATACGATGCCACGCTGGATCTTCGCCTCGACCGATCTGGGCTGTCTGGTGTGCCTGGGCCTGATAACGCGGAGAGGCCCGATGTACGTGAGACGAGCGATGGCCGCATCACTTGAGACGCACCTTTGCGGTAGGAGAGGTGCGCCCATTCCTTGGTTGGTGATGGCGGTCGAAAAGCTGACGCATTGGCAGCATCCCGCTCCAGAGGCTCAGGCGATCGTGACAGCGGCGATGCAGCGGGAGCTGGAGACGGGGCTTTCGGCTCGGAAATGGTATCGGCGTGGAAAAACTTGCTCTCATTTGAGGGCCTGCCCAACGCGGAAAAGGCTGGCGGCGAGGCATCGTGCTTCTTGGGAGTACTGTCCTGCTTTCCGTCCGCGTGGAAGAAGACTGGTGCCCGCTTCTGCGGTGGTAGCTGCTCCTGTGGCGCTGGTCGGGCATCGCTGGCGTGGAAGAACAGCGAAGACGTCCCCTTCGCTGAGCTGGCGTCTGATGTGCCCGGGCTGTATATGTTCGACAGTGGCAACCTCGGTGTCGACGCAGGCTGTGAGCTCTGTAAGGGGAGACTGCGTTGGCGGACGGTATTCTGAGCGCTGCTGTCGCCGTAAAAGTTGTTCGCAGCATAGCCTGAGCCCAATTCCCGCGGAGGGAAGTCGGTGATGGAAGTTGGCCGCGAGGAAGACGGAGTGTGGATGGGCGTGCCACTCGGCGTCGACGACGGGCTCTCGAAGCCCACGCGAGATTTTCTCGACGAAGAGCGAGGCGTGATGTTGCTGCTGAGGAAGGCCTTCACCGGCGTCACCTCCCCGTATGCTGTGGAGTTGGCATTGGCACTGGCCCTCGGCGTAGTCGCATTCGCGCCTCGGTCATTGCGGCCTGGCTGTGACTGTGAAGCGCTCGCTGGTTGCGCGGTGGGAGCGCCGGCGAGTCGCGGTGTGAGGGACGTCTTGGCCGTCCGGTTGCTCGCGAGCTTCGGCTTCAGGGTGTTCTGGGGCGTTCGGTCGATTGGCATCCTCCTCGCTTCGTGCAGCTCTTGTTGTTGTTGACGTGTTGGCCTTGCGGTGGGACGGTTGCTGGGCGGGGATTGTGGTTGTTGACTGCAGCCCACAACAGTAATTCCGATGCGCCGGGAGCTCTACGGTGGCGGCGGTGCTGGGAGATGGGCGATTGGAGGCGAGTCCATGTCCCTTCACTCGAGGGTTTGTACGGAATCAGTCTAGGGCGTCTGTTGTGAGTTGGGATGGTTGAGATTGGCATCTGGCGGTCGGCGTGCTGCAGGGCGCACGAGGAACATCCTTGAGGGCACTTGCGGCTAGCCGTGGCGCGTCATGGAGATCCGAACAGCCTCACATCGCGTCGCCAACAAATTTACGCCTCGCGATATGGCAGTATGAGCAGTGCGCCAGGTGCCATACCTTCACCGCAAACACAAACAAGGCCACGCAAGACTCCAAATATCCAGCATGTCCCCGCAGACGCGCTCCAAACGCCCGCCGCCACAACTGCTTCCGCCGTGACCATGACTGCCGAACATGGCAAAGTGACGCGCCCTGAGCCTCAACGACATGACGATATCTTGGACACCGCCTTACAAACGACGTCGTCACGTCCACAACCAACACGAACACCCTCAAACGAGCACGACTCCCTCAAGTACCATCTCCTAGGGCCCTCGCTCACCAAAGCCGGCCAAGACACGGTAGACCAGCAGAAGGTCTCCGAGGTCATATACAACGCCTCCAAGGGCTCCAAGTTCTTCAGCAATGAAGAGGTCAAGGACAAGAACCTCACAGAGAAGATCACCAGGATCCTGGCGAAGAGGCGCCAGCTGGAAAAGATCGACCTGGTTTCGGACCTGCGCCGAGCAGACGACTACATCGCCGAGCTGGAGCTGAGCCGAGATCTGAGCCAGGTGGTGGTACACATCGACTGCGATGCTTTCTATGCCGCGGTTGAAGAGCTGGACCGGCCAGAGCTGAAGGAAGTGCCCATGGCTGTCGGCAAGGGTGTCTTGACCACCTGCAACTACCATGCCGTAAGCCCTACGTACCAAGTCACACATACAAAGACTGACTCCGTCCCCAGCGCAAGTTTGGCTGCAGGTCCGGCATGGCCGGCTTCGTGGCCATGAAGCTGTGCCCGCAGCTCATATGCGTGCCCATGAACTTTGCCAAATACATGGCCAAGGCAGAAGAGGTGCGTGAAGTGCTCGCTCTCTACGATCCAGGCTTCGAAAGCGCCAGTTGCGACGAAGCATACCTCAACATCACCCAGTACTGCGAAGAGCACCACATGACGCCCGA
>Ga0265780_10003446_pt1 | contig 20780 bp, 10 predicted proteins | sample P1T30metagenome_FD_192432 | JGI IMG/M metagenome (GOLD analysis project Ga0265780, IMG submission 192432) | Plant litter microbial communities from East Loma Ridge, Irvine, California - P1 T30 | ecosystem: Environmental > Terrestrial > Plant litter > Unclassified | place: USA: California...
TTGGCTTTAAGGCGGAACTATAAATGAAAGTGGAAGCACTCCACCTCAAGAGTAATGTGGCAACGCAGGAACTGAAATCATTAGACCGTTTCTGAAACCAGTAGTGAAGTATGTTATTTAATTCGATAATCCGCGAATAACCTTACCACAATTTGAATGACCTAAAATATTTTTTAAATTTTTAGACCACATGCGTTGCATGGCTGTCTTCAGTTAATGTCGTGAGATTTGGTTAGGTCCATTAAATTAACGTAAACCCTTGTTTTATTTATTAAGATAAAGCAGCTCTCCGCTTACAATTGGATGTGATAATAGGGACTAAGACAAGTCATCATGGCCTTAATATTGTGGGCTATAGACGTGCCACATATGCCTTTACAAAGGGATGCAATAATGCGAATTGGAGCTAATCCCTAAAACAGGATAAAGTATGGATTGTTGTCTGAAATTCGACTGCATGAAAAAGGAATTACTAGTAATCGTGAGTAATCACATCACGGTGAATTTTATCTCAGATAGGTACTAACCACTCGTCAGGCGCTGAAAGGAGTATGTGCAATAAGTTTGGTGGCTGCGGATTGCTAGTCTAAATGTACAGGTTTAGATCTTTTGGCAGAAATATCTTCGTATGCGTGACTCTGATTGGTGTTAAGTCGAAATACGGTTCGGGTTGGGGAACTAGCCCGGGAATAATTAATATTAACGATACACCCAAAAAAAAGTCTGTGCAAGGAGCATAAATTATTATAGATTTATATGGTTAAAATCCATAAACATCTGTGCAAATAGCATAAATTGTTAGTTATTTATATGGTTCAAATCCATAAACAGGCTCATAGTAAGTTTATATTATCTAGTCCCCAAAAGGGGACTGACCTTTCCCTTACGGGAACCCCTTAAGGTTCCTGTTTGTTTCTTTTTCTGTTTGTTTATTTTTTTTCATTGAAAAAAAAGAAACTAAAAAAGAAACTAAAGGAACCCCGCAGGGTAGATCTGGACCCTTAAAGGGACCATCCCCCCCCCCTTCTTGTTTTTTTATAGGCCCTCTCCCCCGCAAATTTGCGGGGGAGAGAGGGGGTCCAAACAGCTATGAAATAACGTCGAAAAAAAAAAAATATCCCTGCCGGGATGAGCCCTTACTTTTTTTTGAATATATATATTCAAAAAAAAAGTTAGGGGATGTTGTCTTCCCAAAAGGTCAGCCCTAACTTTTTTTTGAATATATATTCAAAAAAAAGTAAGGGATAGGGGACCTATCTATTCGAATAGTAAAGGTTGAGGGTGTGCAGACTTCTTTCGAGAGTCTGTACTGCTAATTAGCAAATGTTCCTTACTTTTTTTTATATAGTATGATATCTTTAAAAAAAAGTTAGACCTAAGAATATCTCCATCCGCTTATCTGGTGAGATTCCAGATAATGGTGGTCACTAGTTCCAACTAGTGCGATGTTATTTAGCCGCCATTTGTAAAGTCTTATGGTGCCTATACAGTTAGGGTTAAGCGGTCACTCATATAAGTAACAAACTAACTAGATAAAACTTTGAGTTTGAGAGACAGCTTACTCTTGTTTTTTTTTATTAATTAATTAATAAAAAAGGTCGGGAAGACCGGCGTGCAGGTCACATATGTTCAGAATTCCTGGGTATACTTGACTTGCGCCAGCTGGTTCCAATCACTTCTAAGGTTACCTGAAAAGGGTAGCGATGTCTTGAGCTATGGAAGTTTTTGGGTTTTGGAACAGACATGTGTATAGGATATAGCTAAAATATATGCTCCATGTGGGCAGGGTTCCGATAAGTATGCAGGTCCTCTTGGACCCAGGACCCCTTAAAAATCCGAGTGCTGGAATTGGTAGACAGGACAAATTTAAGCTTTGTTGACGTTATGTCGTGAACGTTCAAGTCGTTCTTCGGATAAAAGGTACACGAAAAACCTCGTCAAGTTAAAAGGGATAAGACCTCTACACTAAGACTTTAAAGGTTAGCCCCGGCGTCTTCTCAGCGCAGCAGCCTCAGTCTTGTTTTCTTCTTACTTTTTTTTTACTATATTTATATATGTAAAAAAAAAGTAAGAACACGCTGAGGAACTTTTTTTTGATATATATTTGATTTTTCAAAAAGTAAGCAAAAAAGACTGGGGCTGCGTATTACTTTTTTTTTATGTCGTTATATTTTTAGGCCCCCCCCTCTCCAGCTTTTTTTTTTATTTATATAAATAAAAAAAAGCAGAAGAGAGAGGGGGTCCAAACCGAAAGGAGAGTTCCTTTATTGGTAAGAAGGGTTGAGCTGTAAACTCAATAGTATTACGCTTTTAAGAGTTCGAATCTCTTGTCTCCTAAAAAAGAAACAAACAGAATGAAATGTTTATTTTGTATTATAAATATAATTCGAATATAGTTAGTTAACTATACATATATTACATATGTATAATAGTTTTTATAGACCCATGGTAGAGTGGAATACTTTTACTATTATAATAAATGTTCGATTTTAAAGGGTTGCATTATTTAAAAACAGGTTATGTCCACTATTTTTGCAATGTAAGTGAATTAAAAGAGCCTTTGGATTTTTGAGTTTAATTACTTAACACATTTAATTATTTATTTACCAACTTTTTTTTTTTACATATATTATAATATATGTAAAAAAAAAAGTAATACGCAGCCTCAGTTTTCGAAACGTTGCTTACTTTTTTGAAAAATCATATATAACCCCCCCCCCCCAAAAAAAAAAAGTTCCTCAGCGTGTTCTTTAACTTTTTTTTTTACATATATAAATATAGTAAAAAAAAAGTAAGAAGAAAACTGAGGCTGCTGCGCTGAGAAGACGCCGAGGCTAAATTTATTTCAAACTATGGTACAAATAATTATAGAGGGCAGTTTATACCTCATGTTTAAATGATTATTTGTTAATGGCTATTATAATAGTAAGATAGACTAGATTTATTTTTACTTATATAATAGCTATATAATAGTTATGAAAAGGGTAAAGAATAATTTTAAATGTTATATATAGTTAATGAAATGACATTTAGTGGTTATAGTGTAGTTAATTTAGATTTATTGTACATTATTGCTATCTTATTAGGTATATTAGTTATTATTAGTAAAAATCCTATAGTATCGGTTTTATTTTTAATAGGTTTATTTTTATGTATATCTGCTTATTTAATTCTAACAGGATTAAACTTTATAGGATTATCATACTTATTAGTATATGTTGGGGCAGTATCTATCTTATTTTTATTTATATTAATGTTAATAAATGTTAGAATATCTGAACTATTAATAGATAGTATTAATAGTATACCTTTAGCTATATTAGTAGGTAGTTTCTTTAATTATTTTGTAAATAATGTTTTACCATATATGGTTATGACTAATAATTTACTTTATCATTTTAGCATTAAAAAAAATTTAACGAATGTTACATCTGTGTCATGAGATGGATATTTAGCAGAAACTTCTCATATAACAAGTATAGGAAATATACTGTATGGTAATTATTCAATATGATTAATAATTACATCCATTATATTATTACTAGCGATGGTTGGGGCAATAGTTATAACTCTAAAGCCACAAACGAATGCAAAATAATAAAAAAATAATAATGATAGTACGTCTTTCCTTTTTGTTTCTTAAAAAAAAAGAAACTTTTTAAACAAAAAAAAAAGAAATTAGCTCAATTGGTAGAGCATCCGTTTTACACGCGGCAGGTTAAGTGTTCGAATCACTTATTTCTTATTACTTATATATGGTAAGTAAATATATTTATAGAGATCTTAGCTTAATGGTAAAGCGTATGACTTTTAATCATTCTCATAAGGGTTCAAGTCCCTTAGATCTTAAAAAACATACACGGCTATAGGTTAATGGTAGACCATTCATTTATTTAAGTAATACCATCTAATTAAGCAATATCGTATTTCTAATTAGAGAAAGTTAATCTATATAAGCAATAAATAGTTAGATGAAGTATTAATGCCTAATACTGTTAACATTGTGAGGTTATAGGCTGCAAATCTTTACTAACTACAGGGTAAGATTAAATATAATAAACAATTCAAAAGTAAGGTTGATTAACTACCAACCAAATTTCAATATAAGGCATATAATATCCTTAGGTTTAGGTTTATTGCTATTGTTCCTATTGCTATTGTTTCTGTTTGTTTATTTTTTTTTTTCAAATGAAAAAAAAAAGAAACTAAACAAAGATACAGGTTTATCTCACGAGTTTTCATCTGTTTGTTTATTTTTTTTTTAAGCTGCGTAATTTTTTTCTAGCAATTTCCACGAAATTGCGTCGAAAAAAAAATAAGAGGAAAAAAGATTAAAAAGTTAGAGCATTTTATATAGGAATATGCATTAAACAATAGTAATAAATAGAAAGAATTCGCCTCCGGGGATTTTATTAAAACAAAAAAAAAACGGCTATAGGATAATGGTTAGTCCAATCGTCTTCCAAACGATGTGTACCGATTCGACTTCGGTTGGCCGTATAGGGTCAGTAACTTAATGGTAGAGGACTTTCTTGTCACGAAAGTAGATATCGGTTCAAGCCCGGTCTGACTCGTACTCTATTATAATGAACTTTATAATTCTATTTTTATTTTTTAATTTCATACTCTTCCACTCTCTATTTAACTTTTACAATCTACTAAGTTAAATTCTTTATAAAAAGCCATTCTACACTTAACTTTTCAGTTTTATAGTTAACATCCATACTACACTTAACTTTTAAGTTATATAGTTAACATCCGTTATAGGTTTAACTTTCATAGTTAACTCCAATTCTAGTAAAATTTTTTATAAATTTTATACAATTCACACCGCAAAAGGAAAAGTTGCTATAGGTAAGGCGAGATATTTGCTAAATATTGTGTTTAACACCTGGTGGTTCAAATCCACTCTTTTCCGAATATAGATATAATATTTATACACATCTGAAGGGATAAAGTTTTACACATCTAAACGGATAAAGTTTTTACACATCTAAACGGATAAAATTTTCACGCAGCTAAAAGGATAAAGTTTTTACGCAGCTAAAAGGATAGAATTTTTACACATCTAGACAGATAGTATACGTTATACATAATTACAATAATTTCATTATTTTGAATGTAGTATTTATGTAATATATTTATATTTGTTAAGTCTTCATTAGGTAATTATATTGAAAACAATAACAAATCTTTTAAAGGATTAATAAATAGTCTAGTTAATTTCAAAAATCGGGTTATTAACATTAGTATCGTTTAATTTTAAACATCATTTTATATAAAATGATAGTTCAATTTTATATAAGGTGTTATTAATAATTTTAAAAAAGAGTATAGTTTAATTGGTAAAATAGGAAGCTTCAAACTTCAAATTTCCAGTTCAAGTCTGGATGCTCTTGTTATAATATAATGAAAAAATTTATAAGCTTATATACTTTTATTTAATACTTTTAAGTAATCTTTCCATTGTTTTAAATTTTCATATACTATATGTGTTATAAAGGTTCCTTAGCTTAATAGGTAAAGCGCATTCTTGATAAGGATGTGATCGACGTTCAATTCGTTGAGGAATCAAAAAGGTGCGTTAGTTAAATTGGTATAACCACATGCTACGGACATGTTCTTACAAGTTCGAGTCTTGTGCGCACCTGCACTTTAAGTATTTATAAGCTATTTCATTTATTAAAATCCCCGGAGGCGAATTGTGCACACCTATACTACCCCCCCCGCAAGCTGGCGGTTATTTTTTTTTTCTTTTGCTTAACTGTTTGTTTATTTTTTTTTATAAAAAAAGAAACTAAAGCAATAAACCATTGAGAAAAAAAAATTAGCCCTCCAGTTTCTTTTAACTTTTTGATGTATATAGGATATATCCTACAAAAAAAGTAAGAAGAAAGAGGGGCTGTAATTTTTTTTACATAGGATATATGCAAAAAAAAGAAATAACTGGGAAATATGAACAATATATTATATCTTTTTTTTTATAGTTTCTTTTTTTTCTGTTAAAAAAAAAAGAAACAAACAGAACAAATACAAACGGTTTGGACCCCCCCTCTTTCAGGGGGGGGCCTAAAAAAGAGAATTGACTGAGTGGTTTAAAGTGATAAGCTTGAAACTTATTTGATTGAAAGATCACATCCGTTCGAATCGGATATTCTCTGTTATATCTTTATAGATTCTCTTTTTTATTTTTATAAATAGATTATCTATCCCACAATATAAAGATATTATCTTGTATTTTTATAAATAGATTATCTGTTATACAATATAAAGATAGTATCTATAGTTAAATAGTACATTGTATAAACAGGTTAGAGCCAGGTTGGTTAGGCGCCTCATTTGGGTTGAGGAATTGTTATGTTCGAATCATAATAACCTGAAATGGGATTTTAAATCACTTTTATATAAAAATATATAGTAATGTATTGGATATGTAATGTATTATTTCATAATGTTATTACCTTATATATTTAGATTATAGATTATAAGGATTAACTTTATGGCTAGTATATAAAGAGACTATTATAGAATAATTAAAGGCTGTATATTAAACCATTAGTACCGTAAAAATGATGGCTTAGTTATCGTTTATTAGGGAAAAGGGTAGAAGAATTTCTATAAAAAAAAACGAAGTGAATTGAAGTATCTTATTAGCTTCAGGAAAATAAATCAAACGAGATTCTATTAGTAGTGTGAATGAAAATAGATATAGGCTTAAAGTAAAATGGATATATCTGTTTGAATATAGGGGAACCTTCCTCTAAGCCTTAATATAATATACAAGCGATAGAGAATAGTACTGTGAAGGAAGTATGTGAAATAGTAGTCTTATAAGCAGCTCAAGGTAAGTTTAATAAACATATGAGAGCGTACCTTTTGTATAATGGGTCAGCAAGTTCTAGTTAGATGCAAGCAAGTAGTGATTCGTGGTGATATAGTAAATAAGATGGTAATAGTGAATAACCTAAATACACAAAACATAATATAAATACACAAAAAAGAATCAATTTGCCTAGATAATCCAATTATTAAGTAATGAATTAGTATCTAATTAGAGACCCGAAGAGTAGTGATCTTACCATGGTCAGGCTTATAAAAGGCCGAATGGGTTATCGTTGTAAAGATATCCAAAGAACTGTGGTAAGTTAGTGAAAGACAATCCTGACTACTATAGCTGGTTTTCCGCGAAACATATGTAAGTATGTAGTTTAAATAACATCATAGCAGGTACAGAACTGTAATCTCGGACAATTTGTGCATTAATATCCTATTAGGGTAGATAATGCCTTGTGCATATGGGGGGGTCGTGAAGACTCTATTCGCGAGTATTTGCTCTCGGAAGGGCAATGATGAGTGTTGAACTATCAGACATTTAACGATAAGGTTGTGTGTCAAAAGGGAAACAGCCCAGAACAAGTGTTTAAGGTTCCAAAGTTTTTGTTAAGTGAAAGTAAGGAAGTATTTAAACTATACAACCAGGAAATAGGCTTAGAAGCGGCCATTTTTTAAAGACCTCGTAACAGAGCACTGGTTCAAATGGTTAATTCGTTAACCTAATTAGTTAAAAGCGCCGAAGATATAACGGATCTAAAACAAAACACCGACACCTTGTCCATAATAATTATACTAGGTATAATCCTAGTTTACTATACTTAAAGGTTATTTAAGTATTATTTATGGGGTAGCGGAACATTGGGTAAATCGGATAGAACTGGAGACGGTTAGTTCTCTATGGGGGGAAGAAACCATTGTATATTTTTATACAAAAGTCGTAACCTTTGCAGCTGGGGATGAAAAGACCAGAAGTAGCACCCTGTTAAGGGATAAGATTCTATGAATCTTCATTCCAAAAGGATAGAGAATACAGTTCATTAATTATAATGTATTTGTTTAACAAATACATGCACCGACTAGATAATAGAGGTATCCAAAGATATCCCAAGTGAGAATGCTGACACGAGTAACGAAAAAGAGGGATAAATTGGGCAAACCCAATTGAACAGGGATAGATTGAAAACGTAAATAAACTAAAATAGATGATACGTCCCTTCACCTCTCGCCTTAAGCTTATGGGAAAGTTAATCGGTCTCTAAATTTAACCTAAAGGATAAAATGATGAGGAGATTATATGTGACAACATAAAGAAATGGAGTAAAATGTTCTGGAAAAGCATATAATATACAAAAAAGGAGAAATTGTTAAAAAAAAAGAAGATACTAGTTTCTTTGTATATACTAAAACCGTACCTAAAAACTACCACAAGTAAGCTAGTAGAGAATACGAAGGCGTTTGAGCTAACAATCATTAAGGAACTCGGCAAATTGACACCGTAACTGAGGGAGAAGGTGTGCCATTCCTACTGATTAATATCAGTTTAGGAAGAGGAGACATAAAATGGTGTTGCACGACTGTTTAATTAAAACACAGCACTTTGCGTAAGATGTAAATCAATGTATAGAGTGCGCTATCTGCCCAATGATGGCTGGTTAACGGATTTACTTAGACGACTAAAATAGGCTAGGTTTTGAAGGAACCCCCATTTAATGGCGGCCTTACCTATAAGGGTCCTAAGGTAGCGAAATACCTTGGCATTTAAATGATGTCGCGCATGAATGATCTCACGATGCAACAGCTGTCTCAATGATTGGCTCAGTGAAACTGGAATGGCAGTGAAGATACTGCCTATCTCTAGATAGACGAGAAGACCCCATGCAGCTTTACTGTTACTAGTTATAGGGTATAATTTAACAGGTTTTAGGGAATAAGGTAGTTGAGCGACAAAATTGAAACACCTTTACTCTGGTTGTTATATCAGTAGAATAGGTTACATTTGTGTAACTGACGTCTGAATGTAATCCATAAAAGGAGGGAGATTATATCAAGCTCAGGAGACAATGGCTAGCAGATGGTTTATGCGGGGCACAGATCCCATAAAGAGTACCTGGGAGTATCCAAATTTATTTTTGTAATATGCTATACGCAAATTATATAGGGCTTTTATTAAATAATTGCCTTGTATATTTTAATTTTTTAATTACTATATTTAGTTTGTTATTTTTTATATTTACCATTTTTTTTTGTTAAGAAAAAAAATGGTATCTATAACTAATTCAGTTATATTTCTATTTAAGTTAGAACTAAAACAATTTAATATAAGTAAGATTTTACCTATGTGGAAAATAGGTGTATATATAGTATTAATAATTACTATCTAATGGTAAAACAAGATGTAATTATAACACTATTAGTTATTTTTTTTACAGAATATCTGTATAAGAAATGATGTTGATATATACTTCCAAAGTTTAATGGCTTAATCTTGCTTTACTGTTTGACATACACGTCTATCAGTTGCGTAAGCAGGGCATAAAGACCGCAAGACGCAGTAAGGAAAGGTCTTGTATTATTGAAAAAGCTACGCTGGGGATAACAGGCTAATTGCGCCAGAGAGTACAAATTGAGTGCGCAGTTTGGCACCTCGATGTCGGCTTAGCTCATCCACATGAATGCAGGAATCATGAAGGGTACGACTGTTCGTCGATTAAAGAGCTACACGAGCTGGGTTAAATACGTCGTGAGACAGTATGGTTTCTATCTTCTAGAGGAAATTGGAGTAAAATAAGGATAGCCCCTTCGTACGAAAGGAGTTGGGTATGGTAACCTATGGTTTACCTGTTGTTTATGCGCTTAATATTAACCAGATAAATTACGGCAAGAATAGGTTCTCCTTACTAACTAGTTAATGGGTAACTACAGAAGAAGGAGAGTAATATAGATAGATTCAATGTGAATCTATTACCTATTTGAGCTATAGAGGGTAATACTTTTATACTCAAGTATTTATACATAGTATAGGCATGGCAGGAAAGCTATGTTAGTTAAGATAAGTGCTGAATGCATCTAGGCACGAAGCTTACCTTAGGATACTCTTAGAAACGTAGTATAACATTACGAATCCCATTTTTCATAGGGTTAGTGCTAGAATAGTAGCAACAGTTAACTCTAGTTCTAACAACATGGTTAAGGGGTTATAGGCTTTGGCTGAAAGGGCTTTGATGTTCTTAGGTATAAAGTACTAATTTTTATCATTAACTAAATAACATACTTATCATTAAAAATACTTTATTTAGCCTGGTTTGCATAATAGTAATGCACCCGTTTTGTAATCGGAAGATATGAGTGCAATTCTCGTACTGGGCTATTTAGATATTTTCCTTCCCCATAAGCTTGCGGTTGTTTGTTTTTCTTTTGCTTAACTTTTTTTTCGTTTCTTTTTTTTCTGTTTGTTTATTTTTTTTTTCATAACCCCCCCCCCTCTCTTCTGCTTTTTTTATTTATATAAATAAAAAAAAAAGCTGGAGAGGGGGTCCAAACGAAAAAAAAAGAAACTATAGCAATAAACCATTGAGATAAAAAAAAAATTAGCCCTCCAGTCTCTTTTAACCTTTTTTTTTATATATAGGATATATCAAACAAAAAAGTAAGAAGAAAAAGGGGTTGTAAAATTTTTTTTTACATAGGATATGTGTAAAAAAAAATTACTGGCAAATATGAACGCGGATTGATGTAATAGTAACATACCTGGCTCATGACCAGTAAATAGAGGTGCAAGTCCTTTGTCCGCATAGTTAAAGGCTATAGCTTAATAGGTAAAGCAAGCTGCTCATAACAGCTCAGATGAGTGTTCAAATCATTCTGGCCTTATAGGGAAATAAATATATTGTTACTTTTACATAGTATTTAAATACTGTTTTTTTTTACTCTTATATTTTGCGGTTTTAAGCATTTATATAAAATCTAAGGCCCAATAGTCAAGTGGTTAAGACGTAACATTTTCACTGTTAAATGCGCGGGTTCAAACCCCGCTTGGGCTTACTTTATAAGTTATTTTTATGTATTAACTTAAGGGGATATAGTTTAATTGGTAAAACTGCGATTTTGCATATCGTTATTTTAGGATCGAGTCCTAATATCTCCATTAATGTTTAAAGAGACTAGGCTCGAGAAGCTCTTTATTAAAATTGAAAGTTTAAACTAGCCCCCTAAAAAAATGTTTACATCCTTTAGGATGTAAAATTTTTTTAACCCTGTACGGGGGCTGGGCGGGGACTTGTCCACGCCTTGGGGCAAGGCTCGGACCCTCCCCCCCCCCTTTACAGGGGGGGGGCCGGGACTAGTGAAATTACAATTTGATTTTTATTGTAAATAAAGTGCAACTCTTTATTAAACTAATGAAAAGAAGAATAAACATATTAAAAATCTCCGGAGGCGGGTTTAACCTTTTTGTCCTTAAAAAGATGTTACTATCCTGCTTTCATGTTTTACTACCTTCAACCTTATCAATGGAGGGTTGACGTACATTAGGTTTTTGTCTCTTATCTATATCCGGTGCTTTACTTACTATTTTTAATATAGATATGGTTTATGGGTGTCTCTCTTTACTGTTTGTTTATTTTTTTTCATTGAAAAAAAAGAAACTATTTCAAAAGGGAGAAAGTAGTTTATTTATGTTAGAGGTATACGTACTAAATACAGTACCAGTTATAACTTATTTGGATGTGATTTCTGATAGGGATAAGATTTTAAATGAAAATAGAGGAAAATCAGGTATATACAGGTGAACTAATGTACATAGTAAAAAATCTTATGTGGGAAGCTCAACCAATTTAACTAGAAGATTTCTGTATTATCTTAATACTAATTATATGCTTAGTTAGAAGAGTAAATCTAAAATATATTCTTCTTTATTAAAACATTGGCTGGATACAACGCTTTTACATTGGACATTTTAGAGTATTGTGAAAAAGAAGAGCTTATTACTAGAGAGCAGTATTATATTGATAAACTAAGTCCTTCATATAACATCTTAAAAATAGCAGGTTCGTCTTTAGGATTTACACATTCAGAAAAAACAAAAAGTATTATGAGTATCAATAACACCAAAGAAAAACATCCTTTTTTTGGTAAAAAACATAGTGAAATTTCAAGAGCAAATAGGATACTTAATTCAAAAACTGCTTTAGCTGTGGATAGTATAGATACTATAGACGGAGAAGTAAAAAGTTTTAGATCTAATTCTGAAGCAGCTAGATTTTTTAACATAAGTGAATGATCCATACGTAGTTATAAGAAAAGTGGTACGTTATATTTAAACAGATATATAATTAAAAAAAAAAGCTTGAGAAGCTCAATTGGCCGAGCGGAGCTTTGAAGATGCTTAGGTTATAAGTTCGAATCTTATCTCAGGCAATAGCTTATTTTTACATTTAGTAAATTTATCGGCTTTGTTTATTATCTACATTTTTTAAGTAGAAACACAAATACTTACTATAGAGCGGAACTCTTAAGATGTTTAGGTTATAAGTTCAAATCTTATCTCGAGCATATTATTTAAACAGTAGTATTCGTTTATTATAAAAGATAAATTAAAAACGGTATACAGCTTACTAATTATTTAATTTTTATGATGAATGAAAATACTACTAAATTTAGGTTATTTAAGGTGTATTTAGCTATTTTATATTGTATTATACATTTAGGGTGAATTAACTTATTTTCCTTAATTTTCTTTTGCTCTAATGTTTATTGCTATCCCGAAGGGATCCCTTTAGGGATACCTGAGGGCATCCCCTAATTTTTTTTTCTAATAATTTCATAGAAATTATGTCGAAAAAAAATAAAAGGGGATAGTTTCTTTTTTTTCTGTTTGTTTATTTTTTTTTTAATAAAAAAAAAATAAACAAACAGTATTAAAAATGGGTATGCTGAAATCGGTAGACAGGTCCCGCTTAGGACGGGGTGAAATTAATTCATATAAGTTCGACTCTTATTACCCATAAATAGTATAATAACGTATTATTCTATAAAATTTACATATTTTAATTTATTTTTTTATATGTTCATCATTATGAATATGTAGTAGACTAATGGTAAGTCATAAATTTTTGGTATTTACTTATGGGTGTTCGAATCACCCCTACATAAAAAAGGTGGATATAGTTCAATTGGCAGAACAACTGTATGTGGCACAGTAAGTTCCCTGTTCGATTCAGGGTATCCTCCCTACCCCCATTCCTATCCCCATTCCTATAATAAATGGAAATAAAGGATAAAAAGCCTTTAACATAGATTGTTCATGATTACATGTAATGATAGGTACCGCATTTTTAGCTGTTGGTCTATGACGTGTACTACCATATCATTTAACAAATAATCATCATATAGGATTAGAAGCTGGAATACTTTACTGACATTTTGTTGATGTTGTATGATTATTCTTATTTGTATCCATATATTATTGAGGATCCTAAAGTTAAATAGTTAGGCTAATACTTCACCTATACAACTTTTCTCAGAAGAATGAAAATGGCTCTTTCCTCTCTATTTTTTTTTTCTTAGTTTTAATATATCATGCTGTTTGTCCACTCTCTCATATTTTTTGCATTCTTTACTTTATAAATTACAAAAAAAAAATAAGAGAGAGAGGGGGGCTATATTAAAAAAAAATACGTAATAACTATGAAATTACTATCCTGTTCGGACCCACCTTTTTTTTGGGGGGGGTCCTAACTTTTTACATATAAAGTAAGGGGAGTAGCAAAAAAAAGAGGGAGGATGTAAGAGGGGGAGTTCGAATCTCTCTATTCTGATAGGTTACTAAATTCATTAATATTATTACTTTTATCTAATGCTTTTTCATAAAGACGAGACAAATCTATCTTGTACTCTAGAGTAACGATTATTATCTTACTTATTTCAGCTTTTATAGCTTATGATAACTTATCTCTTTTATTTTTAGCGAAAGATATAGGAATATTTGGAGGGTTTATTCATTTCTGGTTTATTCTCTTATTCCTTTATTCTCAAAAACACAGAATTACCATTAAAAACTAACAGGTTTAACTATAATTGTTTTTAATTACACCTTTAATTTTACATTTTATAAATTTTAGTCTGCCATACTTAGTAGATAACTTGCCTTTTATATTATTCGAATTTAATCACCTAATTTCTAGAATTCTGGTGTTCTTTTTTTCAACAGTGCATCAGGTTTTACTTAAAATTTTTAGTAAAAAAGGGTTTATAGATATTTTGACAAGTATTTGGATAATCTATGTTACTAAAAGTATTATTAGATTCGTTGTCTATTTTGAATATAGTTAGTAATCTTTTTATTACGAATTGGTTTTTTTCATTAACAATAGATTTTTATAGTATAACTCTAATTAAAGTAGTAACACCTTACGTGGAAAAAGTAGGAATACCTTATGTGGAGAAAATCTTTACAAGCATAATTAAACCATATTTTACTAGTTATTTATCACCTGTTCTTTGTGATTCAGCTGAAGAAGTAGCTAAATTGTTTAGTGAGCTCCCTTTTTCTAATGTAGATAGTAATGTTATGATAAAAAGTGCAGAACTAGTACTAATTATAAAAGTAGACAAGATCTAATCGCAGAATTTAAAGCATTCCGTCTAAAAATAAGCTCATACACACCTAGTTTTATTGTCTCTATGCAGTAAGGCCATGTAAGTAAAATTGAACAAGGTGAACCCTCTAGAGGGCAACTTTTTAAAAAAAGAGCTCTTTATAATACACAAGAGGAGGGTTATAATAAACGTGCAAAAATAGAACGCAATTTAGGTAAAAAAAAACCATATAAAAAAAAAGCCCGAGTAGTTCAATGGTAGAACATTAATTTCATGCATTAATAATGAGAATTCGACTTTCTCCTCTGGCTCATGGCAAAAACCAGATTAAAAAACATAGTAAATAAATTACATTTCAAAAGTCCGATTATTTAACAGACCAGTTTTAAAGTAAGTTTTCATAATTATTCTTCTAGCAGTATTATTGTCTATGAAGATGTCTTAATTACTAAAAAAAGTAAGGACTTAGAACTAAGGTATTAACCTATAACCCTATACCACTTCGTATACTATTAAAAAAATCACCTTACATAATACTTTGTTAATTAAATTATGTTGTTAGGATTAAAGGAAAGGAGATGAACGTGGATTATCTACTATTATATTTATGCCTTTTTACAATACATCACCAGAATTTATGTACAGGTTCCAGCTATGAAATTGGATACGTATCGTTCCAGGTATATAATGGAATTTGTCCGCATTCTAAACTCATTTTCCTTAATTCTTTTTTTTTTCTTTTGCTCCAATGGTTTATTGCTTCAGTTTGTTTTTTTTCTGTTTGTTTATTTTTTTTTATTGAAAAAAAAGAAACGAAAAAAACAGTTAAGCAAAAGAAAAAAAATTACCGTAAGCTCCCTGCCGCAGTACTGCGGGGGGAGGAGGATGGATGTTGGTCGGATCCCCACGGATGTATATCTATAAACTTAGAATGTACTAGTTCTAAACAAAAGCATAAAAAACTTTTATATTGTTTTTAAACTTGTGATACAAATGTAATTCATCTTAATTTTATTATACTTAATATTTTTAGGAGAATAGTAGGGAAGTCCAGTGATTTAAATATAGCTTTTTAAAAGTGAGGTAAAAGCTTGGGTAATACACAGAAATTAAAATAATAAAAACTTTCAGTTTTTTATTATAACTATGAAATAAAAAGCCTTAATTAATCTTTATTTTAGTTAAATATTACGTACAGGACCCGGCTTACTTGTATCCAAGGAATATATCTTATGTTGTCTTTATAAAGATATATTCAAAAACGTTAGGCTACTAATTCTAATCCCCTGCGGGGATTTCCCTTACTTTTTTATAGATTTATTTTTGTAAAAAAAAAACTTAGGGGAAACCTTAAAGGGATTTACCGCAGGGAAATAAATAGTATAGCAAACATAACAAATTAGTTTAGTAAAACAGTAGCATGTTGTACAGACAATCTTCTTAAAGTATACAATATATCAAAAAAAATCTTTTTTGGTTTTCATAGTATAATTGTGTTATGATTTTTATTGTTGGTAAAAAATATATTTTTATATCTATTTCATAGAATGTATTTTTCAAGTTATTTCTCTTTATGACAACATTATACAATAATTTATAACTTGTTCTCCGTTTTCCATATTTATTATTTTGTAACAAATACAGCTGAGCTGATACGATATAGCAATACATTATGATGCACATTAAAGGTTGAGTACAATTTTATTCTTTTTTATTAAAACATCTCTTAGTTACCTTATAGAGTACATTGTATAGTATAAACAGGTTAGAGACAGGTTGGTTAGGCGCCTCATTTGGGTTGAGGAATTGTTATGTTCGAATCATAATAACCTGGAATAAGATTTTAAATCATTTTCTATAAAAATATATTGTAGTATATTTGATGTGTAATGTATTACTTACTAATTATATCACCTTTATACTTATATTATAGATTATAAGGATTAACTTTGGTACCAGTATGGGATAATGTGGTTGGTGATTACTACCTTGTTATAGTGGATGCCTATTATCTAATGGGCTATTTGGGCCATTTATACCTAGTGTTTATGACTGAGACATTATTCAATGGGGGAGCATAGGGCTTATGCACTTTTCCCTAAACCGGGTGCATTTCTAAACCCAGATTGGTTAGATTATTGAAGACAACATAGTGATTTTTATGAAACCATATTAACTTGTAATCTATGCCCTCCTAATACTGCTCATTGAATGTCACAGCATAGTAAAGGTCTTAAGGTGTTTACTGGATTTGGGCCTCATACGGTGGAATTATTTCCTAAAACGAATGTTCTATCACTACATGCTACAGGGATAGTTTCTATGCATACGGGTGATAGATTGTATCACAATGGTGGGATGCTTATGTATCCACAACGACGTGCGTTCTAGAATGTATAGCTATGGTAATCTGTGGATATATACACAACGTATTTAGTATATTGTGAAAAGTTTATACTTTAAAAGTACATAGTTTTTTAAAAACCTGTAAGTTAAGAAGAGCTACCTATACTTATAAAATGTAATAAATTACTTTACTTCATTATTAAGCCAGTAAAAGGTATAAATGTAATAAATTTATACTTTATGTAATAAATTTATACTTTATGTAAAGCATTTAAAATATAAATGAAATACAATACCATACTTAGCCCACTAGACCAGTTTGAAATTAGGAACCTATTTAGCATAGACACACCATTATTAGCAAACATGAACCTATCCATAACTAACATAGGGATGTACATGACTATAGCTGCGTTTATAGCTTTCTATTTTAGTGTATTGGCTACAAACCACGCCAAAATTACACCCAACAAATGATCTTTAAGTCAAGAAACACTATACGCAACTATACACAGCATTGTGGTGAACCAAATTAATAGTAAAAACGGTCAAGCTTATTTTCCTTTTATGTATGTATTATTTATATTTATCTTAATTAACAATTTAATTGGAATGGTTCCATATAGTTTTGCTTCAACATCTCATTTTATCTTAACATTCTCACTTAGTTTTACAGTAGTATTAGGTGCAACAGTGTTAGGATTCAAAGAGCACGGGTTAAAATTCTTTTCTTTATTTGTTCCAGCTGGTTGTCCTTTAGGATTATTACCTTTACTGGTATTAATTGAATTCATCTCGTACTTAGCTAGAAATGTTTCTCTAGGATTAAGATTAGCAGCCAACATATTATCAGGTCACATGCTTTTAAATATCTTAAGTGGATTTACATATAACATTATGAGTTCTGGTATCATTTTCTTTATCCTAGGATTATTACCATTAGCCTTTATAATTGCATTCTCTGGATTAGAACTAGGTATTGCATTTATACAATCACAAGTTTTTGTAGTGTTATCTTGTTCATATATTAAAGATGCATTAGAATTACATTAAAGGTATATTACCTTATTTTTTCGACGTAATTTCGGATATTCCTGGTTCTATTTGTAATGGGGCAAATTGTAAGGGTAAAGTCTTTTGTGGTGATACTACCTGTATATGTAGAAGAACTGTGTAACCCTTTAACTCTAGATTGTTAGTAAGATAATTGTTTTGTATTATTAACATGATATCAAAAGTAATTACCTTACCAGATAGTTTAATATGTCCCAGTATATATTGATTTATAAAGGTGGATAATTACAATTGTATATCTACAAAAAAAAAAAGGGGTGTGTTGCATAGGGCTATGCATTTTGATTGCAGATCATAAATTTAAGGTTCAACTCCTTCACATCCCTAGGTTATACCTATCAGTATTATATTTTTATAAAACAAACTCTTTTATCCTCCCCGCAAGCTTGCGGGGGAGGATAAAATAAATAAATAAAAAACAATGTAGTATTTGAACTCACCTATACAAAATTTTTCAGATTAATTTAAAGGAAATAGTTACTTACTCTCTAATTTTTGTTCGGATATTTATAAATTACCCTGTAAAAAAAAAGTAACCGTAAGCTTGCGGGGGGGACTAGATATCTTTATAACATTCTTTAATAGCCTTTATAGCTCAATGGTAGAGCGGAATACTGTTAATATTCTGATAAATGTTCGATTCATTTTAAAGGCTTCTCATTTGCCTTTACAAAATTTTTCAGAATAATGTTAGGAAAATTGTTACTCCCTAGAGGATGTAAAAGGGGAGTTCGAATCTCTCTATTCTGATATGTTACTAAATTCATTAATATTATTACTTTTATCTAATGCTATTACATCAAGACGAGACAAATCTATCTTGTACTCTAGAGTAACGATTACTATCTTACTTATTTCAGCTTTTATAGCTTATGATAATTTATCTCTTTTATTTTTAGCAAAAGGTATTGGAATCTTCGGTGGGTTATTCCATACTACGGCTACTACGAATTTTTTCCACCTGTTTATCTTTTTAATAACTAGCGTTATCTTATTGTTAACTTCATTTTACCCTAGAAAAGTTTGATTGAAAGAATATAGCAGTCCGACTAGACTTTTATTTACAAAACTAGTTTACTACGGAACCTTACTTTTAAATAAAATGGGAGAGCAGTTTAAAATAATAGAATACTCCTTAATTATCTTATTTATTGTTACAGGTAGTGTTTTTCTAATTTCTACTAGTGATTTAGTATCCATATTCCTATCCATAGAATTACAAAGTTATGGACTGTATTTATTATCAACTATCTATAGAGATTCAGAACCCGCTACTTCAGGTGGTCTTATGTATTTTTTACTAGGGGGATTGTCATCCTGTTTTATACTATTAGGTACAGCGTTACTTTATGCAAATTCTGGTACCACAAACTTAGACAGCTTATATATTATAACTAGCATATCTAATGTAAGTAAAGACAACCTTACTGGGCTACTATATTGATATAAATCTTACTATATACACATAAGTTTACTATTTATAGCTGTAGGATTCTTATTTAAAGTTTCCGCTGCACCATTCCATTTTTGAAGTCCTGACGTTTATGATGCTATTCCTACTGTTGTTACAACTTTTGTAGCTATAATAGCAAAAATTTCTATTTTTATTTTCTTATTAGAATTAGTTCACTATACAAGTAAACCAATACTAGATCTAGATTTTTCTTGAACAAATAGCTTATTACTTAGCTCTCTTTTATCTTTAGTTGTGGGAACTGTAGTGGGTTTAACACAGTCTAGAATAAAAAGACTTTTTGCGTTTAGTACAATATCACACGTAGGGTTTATATTATTAGGATTAAGTATACACACTGTAGAATCAACACAAGCCTTTATATTCTATTTAATTCAATACTCTATCTCAAATTTAAATGCTTTTATATTACTATTAACTATTGGTTACTCTCTTTATTGTTATGTAGATAATACAAATTCTACCAAAAATATTGGAAAAGAACAGGATAGTAATGAAAAACAACAGGATAGTAATGAAAACAATGGTAATTTAACCGATGTTAATAATTCTCCTATTCAACTTATTGATCAGTTGAAAGGATATTACTTCATAAATCCTGTTATAGCCTTAAGTTTAGGGTTAACTTTATTCTCTTTTGCGGGAATACCACCTTTAATAGGGTTCTTTGGTAAACAGATGATTTTAAGTGCAGCAATTGATAACGGGTATATTTTTATGAGCTTAGTTGCTATATTAACAAGCGTTATAAGTGCTGTATATTATTTAGCTATAATAAAACAAATCTTTTTTGATAAACCAGATTACCTAGTAAACGATGAACTAATAGATTTTAATGCAGATGGTTTAATAACGGATAAAAATACTATCGTTCAAAAAGTGAACGTAAATATAAACAATATTGTTATATCAACCTCATTAAGTTTATCTATTTCAGTTATTACATTAGTAATAACATTATTTATTTTTATACCTGAAGAATTATTAAGTTTAGCTAATATATTAGCATTAATCATTTTTAATTTATAAATGACAAGTACAACTTTTTTCATTATTTTTATACCTATATTAGCTATTATATTATTAGCGGTTAATTTAATCTTAGCACCCCACAATCCTTACCAAGAAAAAGATAGTGTTTTCGAATGTGGTTTCCACTCGTTCTTAGGTCAAAATAGGACACAATTTAGTGTTTCTTTTTTTATCTTTGGACTTCTTTTTCTTCTATTTGATTTAGAAATCTTACTAGTATACCCTTACAGTGTAAGTAGTTATACGAATGATATTTATGGTTTAGTTATTATGATGGTATTTTTTGTACTATTGACCTTAGGATTTATATTTGAATTAGGTAAAAATGCATTAACTATTGATAGTAGACAAACTTCTTCATATAATAATGCAGATACTACTACACCAGTTTCCTTTATTGCTAAATCTTATAGCACAATTCAAA
>Ga0265780_10003448_pt1 | contig 20776 bp, 16 predicted proteins | sample P1T30metagenome_FD_192432 | JGI IMG/M metagenome (GOLD analysis project Ga0265780, IMG submission 192432) | Plant litter microbial communities from East Loma Ridge, Irvine, California - P1 T30 | ecosystem: Environmental > Terrestrial > Plant litter > Unclassified | place: USA: California...
CCACGACCCCGGCCTGCTGCGCAGCCCCGAGCCCGCCGAGGTCGAGTCGCTGCTCGAGGCCGCCGCCGGCGCCCTGCGCGTGGTGACGCTCGCCCCCGAGCTGCCGGGGGCGGTCGACGCGGTCCGCCGTCTCGTCGCCGCGGGCGTCGTGGTCGCCCTGGGCCACTCGGACTGCACGGCCGAGCAGGCGCACGCCGCGGCCGACGCGGGCGCCACGGTCGTCACCCACGTCTACAACGGCATGCGCCCGCTGCACCACCGCGAGCCGGGCCTGGCCGGTGCCGCGCTGAGCGACGACCGCCTCGCCGTCGAGCTGATCCTGGACGGCCAGCACGTCTCGCGCGACGCGGCCGAGATCGCCCGCCGCGCCTCCTCGGGCCGGCTCGTGCTCGTGTCGGACGCCATGGCCGCGACCGGGTGGTCCGACGGCCGCTACGAGATCGCCGGGTCGCAGGTGGTCGTCGCCGACGGCGTCGCGATGCTCGCCGACGGCTCGTCGCTCGCGGGCAGCACCGGCACGGTGGGCGCCGGCGTCGCCCGCCTGGTCGGCGAGCACGGCGTGGGCCTGCAGGAGGCGGTGCGCGCGTCGTCCGCGACGGCTGCGGCCACCCTGGGGCTGGCCGGGGCGGGGCTCGCGCCCGGCGACCGGGCCGACCTCGTCGTGCTCGACGAGGCCGGCGTGGTCGGCAGGGTCATGCGCCAGGGCCGCTGGCTCTGAGGCCGGCGCGGCCCGCGATCACGGCCGGCGGGCCCGACAGGCCCCGCGGGCCGGCGCGGCCCCGCGGCCCGGCAGCCCGGCTCAGCCGGCGACGGCGGTCGGCTCGGGCTCGTACCCGCCGGTGACGACGGCCGTGAGGTCGACCTCGCGGCCGTCGACGACGAAGCGGTGCCGACCGACGTGCTCCACCGTCGGCTTCTCGGACAGCCACGCCGCGAGCCTCTCGCGTTCGGCCTCGGTGAGCCACGCCATCGGGTCGGACGTCGAGCGGAACTCGAGCACGGCGGCGGTGTCGCGCAGCAGCTCGCGCTCGGGCTCGCCGAGCAGGCTGCGCGCGCTGCGGAAGTACACCGAGTCGGGGTCGACCTCGTAGAGCCCCTTCATCCAGGCCCGGTTCACCGACTGGACGATCGAGTTGAGGGCGCCGGCGCCGGAGGGGTCGCGGGGGCGCTCGGCGTTGTCCCAGACCGCCGCCGTGTCCGGCCCGACCCGGGCGCCGTCGAGCACGCCCACGGACGGGATCATCGGCACGCCGCAGCCGAGCAGGTAGGTGTCGTCGCCCACGACGTCGCGGATGTGCTGCAGGGCGTCGCGGTAGGCGACCTCGCGGTGCACGTCGGCGCTGCGCCGCCCGGTCACCGCCCCGGCGTACATGAAGTCGAGCTTGAGGTAGCTGAAGCCCCAGCCGGTGACGCGCTCGAAGACCTCGCGGAGGTGGTCGCGCACCTCCTGCTGCGTCGTGTCGAGGGCGTAGTAGTGCGAGCCCCAGTTGTGGCCCGCGACGAGCGGCCGTCCGTCGTCGCCCTGCACCATGAGGTCGGGGCGGGTGCGCGCGATCTCCGAGCCGGGCAGGGCGATCAGCGGCGCGAGCCACAGCCCGGGCCGGAACCCGCGTGCGGCGATGCCCTCGGCGGTGGCCTGCATGCCCGACGGGAAGTCGGGCCCGGCCGTCCAGTCGCCGACGATCGGCTCCCAGCCGTCGTCGATCTGGAACACGTCGACCGGCTGCCCCTCGAGGTCGGCGACCGTGCGGGCGACGAGCCCCTCGTCGATCGACTCGAAGAACGAGTACCAGCTGCTCCAGACCGTGCCCGCGCGGCGGGTGCGGCGGCCGAGGCGCTCCGAGACGAGGCGCGCGTAGTCGGCGAACACCTCGAGCTCGGGGCCGAAGGCCACGAACCACTCGGCGAGGTCCTGCTCGCTGCGGCCCCAGAGCACGTCGCGGTCGGCCCCGACGCGCGGGGTGCCGAGGCCGAGGCTGCCGACGAGCAGCACGCGGCCGTCGGGCGCGGCGACCGCCCCGACGGCGCTGCCCGAGTGGGCGTGCGGCGTCTCGACGGCGGCGTCGTCGGCGGTGAGCAGGCGCTCGGGGCTGTCCTTGATGCCGATGGTGTCGCCGTCGGTCCTGGCCCAGCCGCTGGGGCTCCACGAGTTCCAGCCGTGCCGGTAGAACTCGGTGTCGCCGAACGGGTGCAGCACCGCGAGCGGGCCGGCGGGCACGATCCAGCCGGTGTCGGTGCGCACGGGAGGCGCGGTCACGTTGGCGGCGAAGGTCGCGTCGCCGAAGTCGAAGGTGAACTGCATGGGGGTCTCTCTGTCGCGGTGGTCGATCGGGAAGGGAGGTCGGGCGGGCCGGGTCAGGCGGGCACGACGCGCACGAGGTCGGCGATCTCGCGCGCCCGGCCGGGGTCGAGCACGGCCGCGCCCGGCACCTCGGCGTTCGCGGCGCCGGCCCCGGTCGCCGCGGCCAGGGCGCGGTCGAGCGGCAGCCCTGCGTCGAGGGCGGCGACGAGCCCGCCGAGGAACGAGTCGCCGCTGCCGACGGGGTGCGTCCCGGCGGTGGTCGGCAGGGCGACGCGCCAGCGGCCGTGGTCGTCGGCGCCGAGGCAGCCCGCGGCCCCGTCGGTGACGACCACGGTGCCGTGCGTGCGCGCCCGGAGCCCGTCGACCAGCGTCGCGAGCTCGGCGTCGGCGGGCTCGTCGAGGGCGGCGCACGCCTCCTCGCGGTTGATCTTGAGCAGGTCGACGCGGGTGCCCGCGTCGAGCAGTCGGCGCAGGGGCTCGCCGTGGGTGTCGAGGGCGAGCCGGGCCGAGGAGGCGCGGGCCAGGTCGACGAGGCGCGGCAGCACCCTGCCCCCGTCGCCCGGCGGCATGCTGCCCGACGCCGCGAGCCACGCCCCGGGCGCCAGCGCCGACTCGAGCTCGCCGAGCACGGCGTCGACGACGGCGGCCGACACGGGGACGGCGTGCTCGTAGACCTCGGTCAGGTCGCCGGCCGCGGTCGACGCGATGGAGACGCAGACGCGGGTCTCGGCGTCGTCGGCCACGGGCGCGGCCGCGACGCCGTCGGCGCGCAGCAGCTCGGCCACGAGGTCGCCGATGCGTCCGCCGAGCACGGGCACGGCCCGCACCTCGGCGCCGAGCGACGAGGCGGCCCGGGCCATGTTGAGGGCCTTGCCCCCGGCGACCCGGCGCACCAGAGCGGGCCGGTGCGGACGGCCCGGCACGAGCTCGTCGACCACGTACGTCGTGTCGAGCGCGGGGCTCAGGGCGGCGACGACGATCACGCGTCGACCCGGGCGAGGTCGTCGCGGGTCGCCTGCGCCCCGGTGCCGCCGGCGGCGCGGGTCGAGAGCGAGCCGGCCGTGGTCGCCCAGCGCAGCCGCTCGACCTCGTCGTCGACGCCCGCGGTCCACGCCGCGAGGTAGCCCGCGTCGAAGCTGTCGCCGGCGCCGGTGGTGTCGACGACGTCGAGCACGAGGCCCGGGTGCTGCACGACGGGGCCGCCGGCCCGCAGGGACCAGCCGCCGTCGCGTCCGGCCTTGACGACGAGGGCGGGCCCGAGGGCGGCGACCACCGCCGCGGCCGCGCGCTCGCCCTGCTCTGCCGTGGCGCCGAGCACGGCGCCGACGGCGAGCAGCTCCTCCCGGTTGGGCAAGAAGAGGTCGACGTGGGGCAGGGCCTCGCGCAGCCCCTGCCACCGGCCGGCCGGGTCCCAGTTCGTGTCGAGGCTGACGGTCGTGCCCGCGGCGCGCAGCTCGGCGAACAGGGCCGGCAGCTCGGCGGCGAGGCCCGGCAGCAGGAACCACGAGGCGACGTGCACGTGGCCGAAGGGCCGGCCGGCGCGCCGGGCGCCGTCGAGGGCCGCCCGCACGTCGGCGACCGCGACGTCGGTCATCGCCCCGGTGTCGGTGAGGATGGAGCGGTCGTGCGGGGCCGAGAGGATCACCGAGAGACCGGTCGCCCGGCCCGGGACGACCCGGACGGCCGCGGTGTCGACGCCCCCGTCGTGCAGGCGGTCGAGCGTGACCCGCCCGAAGTCGTCGTCGCCGACGCAGGCCACGAGGGCGGTGTCGACCCCGAGCCGGGCGAGGCCGTGCGCGACGATCCCGGCCGAGCTGCCGAGCACGAGGCGGCTCGACTCGAGCAGCTGTTCCTCCTGCCCGAACCGCGGCACGACGTCGCCGGTGAGCACGAGGTCGAGGTTGGCGTCGCCGACGACGAGGACGCGGGTCATCCCTTCAGCCCCGAGAACGTCATGGTCGCCACGAACTGCTTCTGCGCGACGAGGAAGAACGCGATGAGCGGCAGGGTCGCGACGACGTTGCCGGCCATGAGCAGGCTCCAGTCGGTGCGCCGGTTGCCCTGGAAGTTCGTGAGGCCGAGCTGCAGCGTGAACGCCTGGTCGTCGTTGATGGCGATCAGGGGCCAGACGAGGTCGTTCCACGAGCCGAGCAGCGTGAAGATCGCGAGCGTCGCGAGGGCCGGGCGGGCCAGGGGCAGCACGATGCGGAAGAACACCTGCACCCGCGTGCAGCCGTCGATCATGCCGGCCTCCTCGAGCTCGGCGGGCAGCGAGAGGAAGAACTGCCGCATGAGGAAGATGCCGAACGCCGACGCGAGCCACGGCACGATGGCCGCGCCGAGGGTGTCGATCAGCCCCACCCGGGCGAAGAGCACGTAGGTGGGGATCATCAGCAGCTGGGTCGGGATCATGATCGTGGCGAGCACGGCGAGGAACCCGATGTCGCGCCCCGGGAACCTCAGCCGCGCGAAGCCGTAGCCGGCCAGCGAGCAGAGCACGAGGTGCGAGGCGATGGCGACGACCGAGACGACGGCCGTGTTCGCGAGCCAGTGCAGGATGTCCGACTCGGCGAACAGCCGCTCGTAGCCCGCCGTCGTGAGCGACGACGGGAAGAACGCGCGGGGGAACGTGTTGATCTCGCTCGCCGGCGTGACCGAGGTGAGGAACATCTCGACGAACGGCACGAGGAACACGACCGCGACGGGCAGCAGCAGGAGGTGCCAGGCGCTGAACGGCAGGCCTCGCCTCCTCCGGGCCGGGGGCGCGGGCGGCGTGGTCACCGACTCGGCGGTGTCGAGGGGGCGGCGCGGCAGCACCGGGGCGTCGACGCTCATCGGGTCTCCTGTTCTCTCGCGGCAGCGCGGCGCTGCTGCACGGTGACGATCACGGTGGCGATCAGGGTGACGAAGAAGAGGCCGTACGCCACGGCGGAGCCGTAGCCGAAGTCGAGCTCGCGGAACGCCGTCTGCCAGAGGTAGTAGACGATCGTCTCGGTCGCGTTCAGGGGGCCTCCGCGCGTCGTCGTGTAGACGAGGTCGAAGAGCTGGACCGCCTGCAGCGTCATGTAGATCGCGACGAACGTCGTGACGGGCCGCAGCTGCGGCCAGACCACGGCCCAGAAGATCTGCCACGGGCCCGCGCCGTCGATGCGCGCGGCCTCGACGACGTCGCCGGGCACGTCCTGCAGGGCGGCGAGGTAGATCACGGTCGTGAAGGCGGCCTGGCCCCAGAGCGACATGATCGCGATGACGACCATGGCCTGGTGCGGGTCCTCGAGCCAGCCCTGCTGCGGCAGGTGGAGCACCCGCATGAGGTTGTTCATCAGCCCGAACTGCGGGTTGAAGAGGTAGGTGGTGAGGATGCCGGTCGCGGCGGCGGACGCCACGAACGGCACGAAGATCGCCGTGCGGTAGAGGCCGACGAAGCGGATGCGGCGGTTGAGGGCCACGGCCAGGAACAGGCCGACGAGCACGACCGAGGGCACGAACAGGGCGGTGTAGAGCACGGTGTGCACGACCGCCGCGCCGAGGTCGGCGTCGCCGACGAGCTCGACGTAGTTGTCGGCGCCCACGAACTCAGGGGTGCTGAAGCCGTCCCACTCCTGGAGGGAGAGGAGGAGCGCCCACAGCGCCGGGAAGATCGACAGGCCCAGCACGATGACGAGGGCGGGGGCGACGAACCCCCAGCCGCCGAGGCGGGAGCCGAGCCGACGACCCGGCCGCGCCGGTGCCGGTGCCGGCTCCGCGCCTCCTCGGGTCTCGACGGGAGACGGCCTCGGCGGCGTCGCGGTGGCGCTCACCGGTCGCCCAGCGCCTCGTCGGAGTCGTCGGCGGCCCGCCGCAGGGCCTCCTCGGGCTCGCCCTTCCCCTGCAGCACCTCGGACACCGCCTGGCCCACCGCGGTCGACACGTCGACGTAGCCCGGCACCGTCGGACGGGCGTGCACGGCGTTCTCGGCGTTCGCCTGCATGACGTCGAGACCGGGCAGCTCGGCCGCCTTGGCCTGGAACTCGGGGCTGTCGGCCTCGCTCGAGCGCAGCGGCAGGTTGCCGTACTCGACGTTGAAGCGGAGGTCCTGCTCGGCCGAGGTCAGCCACTCGGCGAACTCGTACGACCAGTAGGCGCGGTTCGCGTCCTGGTGGTCGAAGAGGGCCCACACGTCGGGGCCGGAGACGGTCTGGTGGTCGCCGTCGGTGCCCGGCAGCTCGACGACGCCGTACTTCGTGCCGGCGAGCTTCAGGTCGTTCAGCTGCCAGGGGCCCGAGGTGATCATGCCGACCCGGTCGCTCGCGAACAGGGGGCCGAACTTCGTGTCGGTCTGGTCGAGGTAGACGCTCTCGTCGTCGACCGCCATGTCGCGCAGCAGGGTCAGCGCCTCGACGCCGGCCTCGCCGTCGAAGGTGGCCTCGGTGCCGTCCTCGCTGAGGATCTCGCCGCCGTTCTGCCACAGGTGCGGCCAGAGCTGCCAGGTGGTCTCCTCGCTGCCGGACACCGAGTACGCGTAGCCGTAGGTGTTCGTCGAGGGGTCGGTCAGCTGGTCGGCCGCCGTGCGGAAGTCGTCCCAGGTCCAGTCGGACGTCGGGTAAGCGACGCCCGCCTCGTCGAAGACGGTCTCGTTGTAGAGCAGGCTGATGTTGTCGACGACCGCCGGGAACCCGATGGTGCGGTCGCCGGTCGGCTGCACGGTCTTGCGGGCCGCCTCCGGGAACTCCTCCCACGCCACGTCGGCCTCGGCGACCTGGTCGCTGATGTCGAGGGTGCGGCCCGACTTCTCCAGCTGGCTCGCCCACGAGCCGAACGCGTACGAGATGTCGGGGTAGGTGCCCCCGGCGAACGAGGCCGACAGCTTCTGCAGCAGCTGCTCGGTCGACGAGGCGCCGGGCGACAGCTTCAGCGTGACGTTGGGGTGCTCGGCCATGAACTCCTGCGCCAGGTCGTCGAGCAGCTGGCCCGCCGCGTCGTCCTGCCCCGTCCACATCGTGATCTCGACGTCGGCGGACTCGTCGAGGGTCGACGACCCCGCCGACGCGCAGCCGGCCAGGGTGCCCGCCGCCGTGACGAGGGCGGCGCCGAGCGCCAGGCCCCGCCGCAGCCGCGGGCCGGGACCGCCCCTGCGTCGGGCGTGGCCTGCGGCGGCCGTGCGGGCGGCGGTGGTCGTGTGCGAGAGGAAGGACATCGTCGTGCTCCGTTCGGGTGGTGGTCGGGGGTCGCGCGTCGTCAGCCGAGGATGACCGAGCGGGTCAGGTGCCGCGGCGTGTCGGGGTTCAGGCCGCGGCTCTCGGCGAGCGCGACGGCGAGGCGCTGGGCCTCGGCGAGCTGCACGAGCGGGTCGCGGTCGTCGGACACGACGGTCGCGCCGACGGCCTCGATGTCGGCGACGAGCTGCGGCTCGACCGGGCCCATGACCCAGACGAGCGAGCGCTCGCCCGCGACCGCGATCGGGCCGTGGCGGTAGTCGAGCAGCGGGTACGACTCCGACCAGGCCTGGGCGGCCTCGCGGACCTTGAGGGCCGCCTCCTGCGCCAGGCCGTGGGTCCAGCCGCTGCCGAGGTAGACGAAGTGGTCGTACCGGGTCACGTCGTGGGCGAAGGGCAGGGCGAGGGAGGCGCGCCCCTGCTCGACGAGGCCGCTCACGTCGTAGCCGTACACGGTGCGCGCCGCGGCGAGCAGCGTGGTCGGGAAGCGCGTCTGCACGACGCTCTGCTCGTCGGCCCAGCCGAGCACGAGGGTGTCGGACACGAGGTCGTCGACGGGCTTGCCCCCGACGGCGACGATCGCGACCTTCGTCGTGGCCGGGTCGGCGGCCCGGAGCGCGTCGAGGATCTCGGTGGTGGTGCCCGAGCGGGTGATCGCGACGATGCGGTCGTACCGGCGGCCGGGTCGCCACTCGCTGGCGTAGGCGGCGTCGGTCTCGCCGAGGCCGGCCTGCTCGCGCAGGTGGGCCAGCGACTCGGCGACGAACGCCGACGTGCCGCAGCCGAGGAACAGCACGCGCTCCCCCGGCAGGCCGAAGAAGGTGCTGGCGGCGGGTGCCTCGGCGATGGCCCTGGCCCAGGTGTCGGGCTGGCTGAGGATCTCGGTGGTCGTGAGGCTCATGGTGGTCCTTTCGAGGTTCCTCAGCGGCCGCGGGCGGCGACGGAGGCGGTGGTCGGGGAGATGACGGAGCAGAAGGAGGCGACGGCGTCGGCCAGCGCGTCGCGGCCGGGTCGGCCGTAGCGGCGCGGGTCGGTCAGGGCGGCGTCGCCGGCGAGCGCGGTGCGCACGGCGGAGGTCCAGGCGATGTTGAGGGCCGTGCCGACGTTGATCTTGCGGACGCCGGCGTCGACGGCCGCGCGGATCAGGTCGTCGGGCACGCCCGACGACCCGTGCAGCACGAGGGGCACGGGCACGGCGTCGGCCAGGCGACGGACGAGCTCCAGGTCGAGCGACGCCGAGCGGTCGGCCATGGCGTGCGACGAGCCGACCGCGACGGCGAGCCCGTCGACGCCGGTGGCGGCCACGAACGACGCCGCCTCGGCCGGGTCGGTGCGCACCCCGGGGGCGTGCGCGCCGTCCTTGCCGCCGACGGCGCCGAGCTCGGCCTCGACCCAGAGGCCCGCGGCCCGGGCCCGGCGCGCGACGTCGGTCGTGACGGCGACGTTCTCGTCGTACGGCAGGGTCGAGGCGTCGATCATCACCGAGCCGATCCCGGCCGCGGGGCCGAGCGCGATGGTCTCGTCGACCAGGTCGGCGTCCTCGACGTGGTCGAGGTGGATCGACACCCCGACCGAGGCGGCGACGGCCAGCTCGCGGCAGGCGGCCACGAGGGGCCGCATCCCGCCGTGGTAGCGCACGGCGTTCTCGCTGAGCTGCAGCAGCACGTCGGTGCCGGCGCGCTCGGCGCCGAGCACGATGCCCTCGGCGTGCTCGAGGCCGATCACGTTGAAGCTCGGCACCGCGCTGCGTCGGTCGACGGCCGCCGCGACGAGCTCGGCGGTGGTGACGGCGGTCACAGGGCCGACGCCGGCAGGCGCTCGCGCAGGGGCTCGGGCAGCAGGTCGCCGTGCGCCTCGACGAGCTCGTCGCAGAGCTGCCAGATCTGCTCGGGCGTCAGGGTCGAGCTCGCGTTCGGGTCGACGAGCACCGCCTGGCGCAGGAGGCGGGGGTCGCCGGTGCGCATCGCCTCGACCGTCAGCTCGGCCACCGACACGTAGGGGCGGTTCACGGCGGCGCACTGCACCGGCAGCGAGCCCATGGCGACGGGGCGGATGCCCTCGGCGCCCACGAGCGTGGGCACCTCGACGACGGCGCCCTGGGGCAGGTTGTCGATCAGGCCCGCGTTGGGCACGTTGGCGTGGATCTCGCGCTCGGTGCCCGTCACGAGCGAGTGGATCACCTGCGGGGCGTACTCGGCGGCGCCGGCCTCGATGGCGAGGTCCGCCCCCGTGCGGAGCGCCTCCTGGGCACGGTGGTACTCGGCGACGTTCTCGTCGCTGATGCCCAGGTACTCCAGGGGGCGCAGGCGGAACCGCTCGACCTGCTCGGGCGAGCGGAGGAACCACGACAGGTACTCGGACGAGTGCTCGCTCGTCTCGGTCGGGTAGTAGCCCACGCGGCGGAACATCTCGACGCGTACGCGACGCTGCAGCTCGGGGTCGTCGGCGATGACCTGCTCGAGCACGGGGTAGAGGTCGCGCCCCTCGTGGGTCCACTCGAGCAGCCAGCTCTGGTGGTTCACGCCGGCGGCGCGGTGCACGGTCTCGTCGACGGGCACGCCGACCAGCTCGGCGAGGTCGTGGGCGGTCCAGTAGACGCTGTGGCAGAGGCCGAGCGCCCGGACGTCGGGCGCGACGACCGAGGCCCACCAGATGTTCATGGCCATCGGGTTCGTGTAGTTCAGCAGCACGGCGTCGGGGCAGAGCTCGCGCATGTCGGCCGTGAGGGCCGAGAGGAACGGGAACGTGCGCAGCGCGCGGAACACGCCGCCGACGCCGGTGGTGTCGCCGATCGTCTGGAGCAGGCCGTGCCGGGCCGGGATCTCGAGGTCGCGGCGGGTGGCCTCGACGCCGCCGATCTGCACCATGTCGATGACGAAGTCGGCACCGGCGAGGGCCTCGCGGCGGTCGAGGTGGGCGGTCACCGTGACGGGGCGCCCGAACCGCTCGACCAGCTGGCGGGCGGTGCCCTCGGCGACGTCGAGTCGCTGGGGGTCGATGTCGTGCAGGGCCACCTGCAGGGGGCCGAGGTCGTCGAAGCCGAGCAGGTCGGCGATCAGCTGCCGGGTGAAGACGACGCTGCCTGCACCCATGAACGCGATTCGTGTCATGGGCACGATCATGATCGATCTTGCGCGATAGTGCAACCAAACGCTCATAGCGCGTCGGTTTCGCTCACCTTCCAGCGAGGGTGAGCCCTCCGTCTCGGCCGCGCAGCGAGGGGCCCGTCAGCCGTCGAGCGAGAATGTCGGTGGCCTGTGGCATAGTCGGCGGCGGTCTGCCCAGACCCTGCCGAGCGAGAGGAGCACCGTGGCGCCCAGCACCTCCGAGCCCCTCGCCGTGCCCCCGCACAGCCGCTCCGTCGACCACGGCCGCGACCTGCACGAGGTGCTGCTGCGGCGCGCCGACCACCACAGCGGCCGGCGCTTCGACGCCCACCCCTCCGACGAGCCGTTCGCGTACCGCTACGTGACGGCCGGCGACGACCGGGTCGCCCTGCAGACCTCCCTCTTCACCGGGCACATGGCCGGCGAGATCCCTTTCCCCCGCGAGCACTTCGTCATGTGGTTCCGCCGGGGCGGCGCCGAGGTGCGACGGCGCGGGGTGCAGTACCGCACCGACGGCTCGACCCCGTTCCTCATCCCCGCCGAGGACGACTTCGCCTTCGAGTTCGAGCCCCGGCAGAGCCACCTGCTGCGGCTGGGGCCGGGGTTCCTCGAGCAGACCGCCGCCGAGCTGCACGGCGGCCCCGCCCAGCGCGTCGCCTTCGACCTGTCGGCCGAGCCCTCGTCCGCGGCCGTCGCCGACTGGCGCAGCGTGATGGCCGGGGCGACGGAGGCGCTGGTCGGCGAGCTCGTCCCGCCGCTGCTGCGCCTCGAGGCCCAGCTGAGCACGGCCCGGGCCGTGCTGCGCACCTGGCGCTGGCAGGCCGTCGACGTGCCCCGGTCGCTCCGCACCCCGAAGACGGTGCGCGTGCGGCACGCCGTCGAGTACCTGCACGCCCACGCCGCCGAGGCGGTCACCCCGTCCGACGTCGCGGCCGCCGTCGGCCTGCACACCCGCAGCCTGCAGCTCGCGATGAGCGAGCACCTCGGCACCACGCCGTCGGCGTACCTGCGCCAGGTGCGCCTCGACCGCGTGCGCGACGACCTGCGCGCCGCGTCGCCCGACGACACGACCGTGGCCGAGGTCGCCCGCCGCTGGGGCTTCGGCAACCTCGGCCGGTTCTCGGGCACCTACGCCGAGCGCTGGGGCGAGTACCCCCGCGACACCCTGGCGCGCTGACCGCGGCCGGGGCCGGCCCGCTACCGTGGGTCCATGTCCACGCGCCCCGCCCGGCCGGTCCCCCTGCGCCGCGTGGTCCCCTGGTGGCTGGTCGCCGCCGCCGTGGTCTCGCTCGCCGTCATCGTCGTCGTCCAGCAAGGCCACACCGCGGTCGGCGCGTTCTGGGGGCCGTGCATCGGCCTCGTCATCCGCGACCGCCTCGACGACGCCGCGAAGCGGTCGGAGGAGGGGCGGGACACCTCGCGGGCGAGCCTGGTGGGCCGGGCCTGGGTCGAGCCCGTCGTCGGTGTCCTCCTCGGGGCGTTCGTCGTCGGCCTCTCGATCCTCGCCGCCGCCGTCTTCGACGGCGTGATCGCTGCCCGCCTCGGGACCGGCGTCGCTCTCTGCACCGGCGGCGCCCTCGGCTACGCCGTGCTCGTGCTCGTCGGTCACCGCCGGCTCCGTCGCCGCGAGGCGGCCGAGGCGGCGAGGGCGGCCGACACGGCCGAGGCGGCGGAGGCGGCCGTCACGGCCGACGCGGCCGCCGACGGCACGGCCGCCGAGCCCCGTGCCGGCGAGCCCCGCCCCTAGGCTCGGGCTCGTGGACCCGACGACGGAGACGACCCGACAGCTCACCACCGACGACGGCACGACCATCGCCTACACGGTGTCCCCCGGCGCCGAGCCGGCCGTCGTCGTGCTGCACGGCCTCGCCGGCAGCAGCCGCGAGTTCGTCCCGACCGCCCGGGCGCTGGCCGGGCGCAGGGTCGTCCTCGTCGACCAGCGTGGTCACGGCGGCAGCACGACCCGGCCCGCCGACACCTCGCGCGAGGCGTTCACGGCCGACGTCGTCGCCGTCCTCGAGGCCGAGACGAGCGAGCCGGTCGACCTCGTCGGCCAGTCGATGGGCGCCCACACCGCGATGCTCGTCGCCGCCGCGCGATCCGACCTCGTGCGCCGCCTCGTGCTGCTCGAGGGCGACCAGGGCGGCGGCAGCCCCGAGGAGCACGCGGCCCTCGGCGACTTCTTCCGCAGCTGGGCCGTGCCGTTCCCCGACCGAGCGACCGCCGCCTCCTCGCTGGGTGACGGACCGCTCGCGCGGGCCTGGGCGGACGACCTCGAGGAGGCGCCCGACGGGCTGCGTCCGCGCTTCGACGCCGACGTGGTGCAGGCGACCATCGAGGCCGTCGGCACCCCGCGCTGGGCCGAGTGGGAGAGCGTCACGGCGCCGGTGCTCGTCGTGTACGCCGACGGCGGCATGTTCACCGCCGAGCAGCAGGACGAGTTCGTGCGGCGAGGCCGCGACGTCCGCCGCGTCGACCTGCACGACGCGTCGCACGACGCGCACCTCGACGCCGCCGACCAGTGGCTCGACGCCCTGCGCGCCTTCGTCGAGGCCGACGAGGTCTGACCCGGCGGCCTGCGCCGCCCCCGCACTGGGGCGTGACGGCGGGGTGCGGGTGGGGCAGGCTCGACTGACCCTCCGGAAGGCCCCCATGCTCTCGATCGTCTACACCAGCGTCGCCCGTGTCCGCCCCAGCGACGGCGACCTCGCCACCCTGCTCATGAACAGTCGCGCGAACAACCGCCGGCTCGGCCTCTCGGGCTACCTGATGCACAAGGAGGGGCGGTTCGTCCAGGTGCTGGAGGGTCCCGCCGACGTCGTCCAGGCCCGGTACGACGTCATCGCGGCCGACCCGCGGCACAGCGACGTCACCGTGCTGCTGCGCGAGCCGATCGACGAGCGTCGCTTCGCCGACTGGTCGATGGGCTACCGCCCCACCACCGACGAGCAGGCCGAGGCGATCCCCGGCTACGCCGACGTCTCGGGCGCGGCCCTCGACGAGGCCCGCAGCCGGCCCGGCCTCGAGCCGCAGGTCCGGGCGCTGCTCGACTGGTTCCGCGCGCCGACGCGCGCCCGGGCCTGAGCCCGGGGCGCGTCGGGACGGGACCGGCGCCGGGCCGGACGCCGGGGGCTAGACGTCCGCCTGGGCGTCGTGCTGGCCGGCGCGCTCGCGTACGTCGTCGTCACGGTCGCCCGTGCCGCCGCCGTCGCGGTGGTCGGCGTCGGCCTGGTCCGACAGGCCGTCCGCCTTCTCGTCGGCCGTCGCCTCCTCGGCGCCGTCCATCATCGGGCTGGTCATGGTCTCGTCGGGCTCGTCTCGCGATGTCATGTCGCGGACCGTACGCCCGCCCGCCGCGAGCGCGCCCCGAGCCCCCTGTGAGGCCCGCCCGGTCAGGGGCGGGCGAGCGTGTCGCGGGGGTACTCGCCGAACCGCTCGGCGTACCAGCCGGAGAACCGGCCCAGGTTGCCGAACCCCCAGCGGCGGGCGACGTCCGAGACGAGCACGTCGGACGGGTCGGCGGGCAGCAGGTCCCGTCGGGCACGGTCGAGGCGGATGTGCCTCAGGTAGCCGGTGGGGCTCGTGCCGAGGTGCTCCTGCATCATCTGCTGCAGCGTGCGCGTGTGCACGCCGGCGGCGGCGGCGACGTCGGCGGGCACGATCGCCTGGCCCGCGTGGGCGTGCAGGTAGTCGACGGCCCGTCGCAGCCGGTCGAGGGACTCGCGTCCGCGGACCCGCGGCGCGGCGACCGCGCGCCACGGGAACAGGTCGAGCATCAGCCGTGCGACGGCGACCTGGGCCGTGTGCCGCGCGAGGAACGGGGTGTCCGGCCCGACGATCAGGGGCGTCGCCTCGACCATGAGCGTGCGCCACGTCGCGAGCGCCCCGTCGACGAGCACGGCGCCCGGCACGAAGGCGACGTGCCTCGACGGCCCGTCGTGCCGCTCCGTGGCGATGTCCTCGACGAACGACGGGTCGGCGCGCACCGTCCACCGGCGGTACGGGGTCGCCGTGAAGGCGACCGAGCGCTCGGCGGGCACGAGCACGGGCCGGGAGCCAGCGTTCGTCAACGACCCGCCGGGATGGTCGACGGTGACCTCGCCGACCGCGAAGCACGACACGGCGTGGTCGAGGCGCCACGGGATGCAGCCCGTCAGGTGCGCCGAGAACGTGCTGGTCTCGAGGCGCATGCGCGAGTCGCCGGCCGACGCGTGCCGGAACGAGAACGCCCCGCCCGCGGGACGCCCCCGGAACAGCAGGCCCTCGTGCACCGCCTCGGCGCTGTGGCACGCCTCGTCGAGGTCGTCGCTCGCGGACGTGACCCGCTCGAAGGCGAGGTCGCCCGGGGTGTCGTCGCTCGGGGCGTCGACGCGCGGGGGCGCGCCGGTCGTGGCCGGGGTCGTCACGGTGGTTCTCCTGATCGTCCGTCACCTCGCGCTGGTGGGGCGCGGGGACGACCGTGGACGGCCGTCCTCAATGTGACGAGCGCGGGACGCGGAATGTCACGGATCGGTTAACGGCGTGCACGTTCCCGCCTGTCGGCGGGGTGCCTCGACCGGTCTGGGACCCGGGACCGGTGACCGGGGACGACCTCGTAGCGCCCGCCTCCTCCGATCGCCGTCCCGCTCTTGTCTCGGCACCGCCTGTGTGAATACGATGAGCCGATCCGCCCCTGGCCCCCGTTCGCGGGGTCGGCGAGGGCGGCCCTGTCTCGCGACAGCGCGAGGGCACGACGCCGTGTCCCCGACCGCTGTCTCGCGTCGCCTCGTGATTACAAGGGAGTGATCGTGGCCGTTGGTCCTGTCCGCACTGGTTCGCCTCGCCCGGCCGGCCGTCGCCCCGGGGAGGCCCGCGACCGTCGTCGCGGCGGCCTGCTCGGCGCCGCCGCGCTGACCGCCGTCTCGGCCCTGCTGCTCTCCGGCCTGCCGGCCGTGGCCGCCTCCGCCGCGCCGATCGACCTCGCCCGCCTCGGCTCCGTCACCGCGTCGGCCACGCAGTCCGACAAGGACGGCACGTTCCCCGCCGAGGCCCTGATCGACGGCGACTCGACCACCCGCTGGGCCAGCGGCAACGGCCCCGACGAGGACGTGGAGTTCACCGCGTCGGCGACGGTCGACCTCGGCGGCGTCTCGCGCGTCGACGCGGTCGGCATCGACTGGGAGGCGTCGTACGCGGCGAGCTACCAGATCCAGACCACGCAGGGCGACCCCGCCGACGACGCGAGCTGGACCACCGCCGCGACGGTGACCAGCGACGGTCGCCGCGACGACGAGACGCTCGCGGCGCCCGTCGAGGCGCGGTACGTCCGCATCGCCATGCTGACGCGCGCCCCCGCCACCTGGGACGCCGCGCGCCCGCACTGGTACGGCTACTCGGCCTACGGCCTCCAGGTCTTCGGCGAGGCCCTCGACCGTGCCGTCACCCTCGACCGGTCGACGGCCACCGTCGCCGCCGGCCAGACCCTCACCGCCGGGCTCAGCCTCACGGGCACGAGCACCGAGCCGGTCACCGCCCGCGTCCGGTCGACGGGCGGCACCGCCGTCGCCGGCACGGACTACGAGGGCCTCGACGAGGAAGTGACGTTCGCGCCCGGCGCGACCACCGCCTCCGTCGACCTGGTCACCCTCTCGACGGGCGGCCTCAGCCCCCGCAAGACCGTCGAGCTGACGCTGTCCGACCCGAGCGAGCCCGTCGTCGTCGGCGCGCGCTCGACGCTCACCGTGACCCTCACCCCCACCGGCGACGTGCCGAACGTCGGCGCCACGACCGTCGTCGACGACTTCGAGGGCGACGTGCCCGCGGGCTACTTCGGCTGGGGCGCGAGCACCGCCGTCACGCCGACGCTGACCACCGTCGCCGCCGAGCGCGCGGGCTCGACCGGGGCGAAGGCGCTCAGCGCCGTCGTCGCCGGCCCGACGACCGAGGCCGACTGGTTCGGCCTCTCGCACGACACCCCCGCGACCGACTGGAGCGACCAGGACGGCTTCTCGTTCTGGTTCAAGGGCAACGACACCGGCAGGCTGCTCCGCTACGAGCTGAAGAACGGCAACGACCACCTCTTCGAGCAGACCGTCCTCGACGACAGCACCGACTGGAAGCAGGTCCGCGTGCTCTTCGCCGACCTGCGCGCCAAGGGCGCCGCGGACAGCGACGCCCGCTTCGACCCCTCCGCCTCGACCGGCTTCGCCGTCACCCTGACCGGCGTCGGCCCCGGCACCTGGCTGTTCGACGACGTCGCCCTGTTCGAGCGCGCGACGATGATCGAGGACTTCGAGGGCGACGTGCCGCTCACCGACGGCTCCGCGCCCGAGGGCTTCTTCACCTGGGGCTCGCCCGACCCGCTCGCGCCGACGATCACCCGCGAGGTGACGGTGCAGGAGCGCGACGGCCGCGCCGACGACCACGTGCTCAGCGGCCGGTACTCGATCCCGTCGGGCGGCTACGGCGGCCTCAGCCACGACCTCGCCGACAGCCAGGACTGGTCCAGCTACCAGGGCCTGCGGTTCTGGTGGTACGCCTCCCAGGCCAACAACCCCGCCTCGCCCACCGCGGGCGCCGACGTCAAGGTCGAGATCAAGGACGGCGACCCGGCCGGCGGCGGCGACACCGCCGAGACCAGCGAGCTCTGGGCGGCCACGTTCAAGGACAACTGGGGCAGCAGCACCAGCCGGTGGAAGCTCGTCGAGCTGCCGTTCTCGTCGTTCACGCCCTCGGGCTACCAGCCGGGCGACGCCGCCACCACGAACGGCGCGCTCGACCTGACGGCCGCGTTCGGCTACTCGATCACCTTCACCCCGGGCACGCCCGCGCCCGTCGGCTGGGCGATCGACGACACCCAGATCTGGGGCACCCCGGCCACCGCCGCGTCGGTCACGGTCGCCTCGCCGCAGGACGTCTGGCTGGTCGACGCGGGGCAGACCGCCGACGTCGCGCTGACGCTGTCGACCGCGGGCGACGAGCCGCTCGCCTCGGACGTCGTCGTCGACTGGGCGACCGCCGACGGCACCGCGGTCGAGGGCGTCGACTACGACGCGGCCTCGGGCACGGCGACGTTCCCGGCCGGCTCGCCCTCGGGGACGGTGCAGACGGTCGGCGTGACGACCCGCGCCTCCTCGGGTCCGGCCGAGTCGAGGCAGCTGCAGGTGACGCTCGCGTCGACCACGGCGAAGGTCGGCGACGGCCCCCGGGTCGTCATCGGGGCGCACGACCTGCCCTACCTCGACGCGTCGCTGCCGACCGCCGACCGCGTCGCCGACCTGCTGGGCCGCATGACCCTCGAGGAGAAGGTCGGCCAGATGGCGCAGGCCGAGCGCCTCGGCCTCACGTCGACGAGCGACATCAGCGACCGCGCGCTCGGCTCGCTGCTCAGCGGCGGCGGCTCGGTGCCCGAGGGCAACACCGCCGTGGCCTGGGCCGACATGGTCGACGGCTACCAGCGCGAGGCCCTCTCGACGCGCCTGCAGATCCCGATGATCTACGGCGTCGACGCGGTGCACGGCCACAGCAACGTGGTCGGGGCGACGATCTTCCCGCACAACACCGGCCTCGGCGCGACCCGCGACCCGGCCCTCGTCGAGCAGATCGCCCAGGTCACCGCGAAGGAGGTGCGCGCCACCGGCGTGCCGTGGACCTTCGCGCCCTGCCTCTGCGTCTCGCGCGACGAGCGCTGGGGCCGCAGCTACGAGTCGTTCGGCGAGGACCCCGACCTGGTGCGCACCTTCGCCGCGCCTTCGGTGACCGGCCTGCAGGGCGACGACCCGACCGACATCGGCGGGGCCGACGAGGTGCTCGCGACCGCGAAGCACTGGGCCGGCGACGGCGGCACGAGCTACGACGAGTCGGTGGTCGGCACCGGGGCGTACCCGATCGACCAGGGCGTCACCCACGCCGACTCGCTCGAGGACTTCACCCGCCTGCACGTCGACCCCTACCTGCCGGCCCTCGAGGCCGGGGTGGGCACGATCATGCCGTCGTACTCGGCGGTCGACCTCGGCGACGGCCCCGTGCGGATGCACGAGAACGGCGCCCTGAACACCGACCTGCTGAAGGGCGACCTCGGCTTCGGCGGGTTCCTCATCAGCGACTGGGAGGGCATCGACAAGCTGCCCGGCGGCACCTACTCCCAGAAGGCCGTCCGCTCGGTGAACGCCGGGCTCGACATGGCGATGGCGCCCTACAACTACGGCGACTTCATCGACAGCATCGTCGCCGCCGTGCGCAAGGGCGACGTGACGCAGGCACGGGTCGACGACGCCGTGCGCCGCATCCTGACGCAGAAGTTCGACCTGAACCTCTTCGAGCAGCCCTTCGCCGACCGCACCAACGTCGACGGCGTCGGCAGCGCTGAGGACAGGGCGGTGGCCCGCCGGGCCGCGGCCGAGTCGCAGGTGCTGCTGAAGAACGACGGAGGCGCGCTGCCGCTCGCGAAGGAGGACGCGGACCTCTACGTGGCCGGCTCCACCGCCGACGACCTCGGCCGTCAGATGGGCGGCTGGACGATCAGCTGGCAGGGCGGGTCGGGCGACACGACGACCGGCACGAGCATCGCCGAGGGCATCCGCCAGGTCGCTCCCGACGCGACCGTCACCGTCAGCACAGGGGCCACCGAGCCGATCCGGGCCGACCAGACCGGCGTCGTGGTCGTCGGCGAGCGGCCGTACGCCGAGGGGCAGGGCGACGTCGGCAACAACGGCTCGAGCCTGTCGCTCACGCCGGAGGACCAGGCGATCGTCGAGAAGGTGTGCGCCGCGACCGAGTCGTGCGTCGTGCTCGTCGTCTCGGGCCGGCCGCAGCTGCTCGGCGACGTCGTCGGCCTCGCCGACGCCGTGGTCGCGTCGTCGCTGCCCGGCTCGGAGGGCGCCGGCGTGGCCGACGCGCTGTTCGGCGTCCGGCCCTTCGCCGGGCGGCTGCCCGTCACCTGGGCGGCCGACGCCGACCAGGTGCCGATCAACGTGGGCGACGCCGACTACGAACCGCTGTACCCGTACGGCTGGGGACTGCGCACCGACGGTGCGCGCGACCGGCTGGAGGCGCTGGTCGCCTCCCTGCCCGCCGGCGCGGCCCGCGACGCGGTGCAGGACGTGCTCGACGCCGACGTCTGGGCCGCCGACGGGACCGTGACGGACGACGGCACGGAGCGCCTCCTGCGGCTCCTGCTGGAGGCGGCGGCCCCGTTCACGGGGACCGACCTCGCCGCGATGGGCCCTGCCGACGACCTCGTCTCGGTCGCGCGCGACCTCGCGCAGGCCGCGATGGTGGACGGCACGGCGGCCACGGGGTCGGCGGCGTTGTCGGCCGAGGCCGAGAACGCGCTGCAGCGGGGGCTGCCCGACGTGGCGCTCGCACGCCTCGCCGCGGTGCTCGGCATCGACCTCGGCATCGTCGAGTCGGCGAAGACGATCGTGCCGGGCACGCTCTCGCCCGCCACGGCGCGGCCGGGCGACACCGTGTCGATCACGGCGACGGGCTTCGTCGCGGGCGAGCCGCTCGCCGGGACGGTCTTCTCCGAGCCGCAGTCGATCGGCGACGCCGAGGCCACCGTGGCGGGGGTGGGCGTGCTCCGGTTCGTCGTGCCGGCCGACCTCGAGCCGGGATCGCACGTGGTCGAGCTCGAGGGCGCCGGGCAGATCGCCCGGGCCACGCTGACCGTGCTCGCGGCGGCCGCGCCGGGCGAGCCCGGCGGGGGCGACCCGGGCACGGGCGACCCGGGCACGGGCGACCCGGGCGCGGGCACGCCGGGCGGCGGCCTGCCCGCTGCGGGCACGCCGGGCGGCGGCCTGCCGGGAGCAGGGACGCCGGGCGGCTCGGGCGCTCCGGGCGCCGGGGCGGGCGGCTCGGGGTCGGGCGGCGCGGTCGCCGTGGCGGCGCGCCGGGACGGCCTCGCCTTCACCGGCTCGGACGCCTGGGTCGGCATCGCCGGCACGGCCGTGCTGCTGATCGCGCTCGGGGCGTGGCTGACGCTGCGCCGTCGCCGCCCCGGCGCCGAGTAGCCCGGGCGGCTGCCCGCCGGCGCCGGCGCCCCTCCCCGGCGCCGGCGCCCCTCCCCTCCCCCGCACCCCGGAGTGGACGATGAACCCCGAAACGACGGGGTGCATCGTCCACTCCGGGGTGTTCCGCGCGAGCACGGCGCGGGCGCACCCGGCACAGCGGACCCGGGGGCTCGCGGGCGGAGG
>Ga0265780_10003449_pt1 | contig 20771 bp, 12 predicted proteins | sample P1T30metagenome_FD_192432 | JGI IMG/M metagenome (GOLD analysis project Ga0265780, IMG submission 192432) | Plant litter microbial communities from East Loma Ridge, Irvine, California - P1 T30 | ecosystem: Environmental > Terrestrial > Plant litter > Unclassified | place: USA: California...
TTTGAAACAAACACTACGAAGTACACTTTCATTTGCTGCACAAAATCTCACCGAAGCAGTCAACGGAAAACCTGTGCACGGGACTTTTGCTGCCCTGAGGTATGTGTAGAGCTCCCACCACAAGTCCTCGCCACTCAAACATGCCAGATATATCATAGACCAAGCACCGTTCTATACCCTGATTTCAAAAGCATCAGCGGAGGATTGTGGTCGATGGAAGCAAGCGCACGACGAGCTTTTGGAGTCTGTTGCTGACTTCTGGAACTCTATCCAACACATCCTGTGTGCGGATGCGCCCGAAGGCCTCGTCCCTGACGAAATGGAGGAGGAGGCAAGTCTTGATACGAAAGAGATCCTCAGCTACTCATGGAGGGGCGTGAAAGAAGCCAGGTATGTCTAGGGCGATCCTTTCAGCGATAGGTACTAACTGCTCAGTGTACTGCTTCGCGTAATGATCGCCAAAGCTCCAATCGGCGACGATGAACGGGCGCTCATATCTCCAGGCCTTTTCGAGAAGCTAGGCAGGCTTTGCTTCACGCAGCTTCTCGAGCTTCGCCACCGTGGCGCCTTTTCCACTGTCTCGCAAACCTTTGCAGCCTTTTGTCGGCGCTGTGTGTCATCTAATCAGCCAACTCTCCGTGGACTGCCTGAAATTTGGTATCAGGTATGTTCAGGTGAATGTAGTTTGGGAGCAGGCTAATTACTACAGGAAACGCTTCTGTCAATTCAAGACAAAGCTGGCGCCATTACGCGCAGGTCTGCTGGTATACCGGCTCTCATGGCCAGCATTACTGCTGCAGACTCAAGCAAACTCTTCCCACGCGCCATGAGCGATCTGATGTCGGAAGCCTCTACTGAAGCTCAGAGCACAAATATCGAAGAGAGTCGGCTGCCACAAGTCCATGCGCTCAACTGCATTAAAGAGTTCTTCACGACTTCAAGGCTGAACATAGTGTCCGAAGCATACATGGGCCAAGGGCTCGAGCTTGCTGCAAAGACACTAAACTCGAATATGTGAGGACTACACCAGAAGAATCTGTGTTCGCGAGGTACTAATTTTCTGCAGATGGCCGATCCGCAACTGCAGTCTCATGCTGTTCAAAGCACTGATCGAGCGACTACTCGGTAGCAGCGAAGCTCAGGACTGGAAAGAATTGGAACGTGCGAGGACTTCGCGATTCTCATATGACGACTACCCCAGCCTTGCCAATATTCTCACCGATCTCCTCAATCCCGAAGGTCCGCTGAAGCAGTCAATCGAGAATGCGCCTGACAGCAGCTCGCCGCTTGATCTTCATGGTGCTGAAGGGGTGTTTCCCGCGTTACAGATCCTACGACAAGCACGGCCCCCAGAAAGTCATCTTGGGGTCATTGTAGTGTCGGTTGAGAAGCTTTTGGCAAGCCCGCATTGGCATCTTCGTGACATGGCAGCGCGCACTGTAGTCTCATTGCGGCCGGTGCACCAGCTGTACGACGCTACTTTCGCGCTCCTCTCCACACAAACCGAGTCTCATAATTTCCGACATGGAACACTACTTGCCGTTAAGTATATGGTCAGAAAGCTACTGCAAAGTCACGATGCTTTGAGTAAATTTACCACAACATTCGATGAGGCGCAGCACCTGACTATGTTTATAGACCTTGACGACTTCACCCATTTGGTTCAAGAGCTAGGCCAGCTCTCTGAGGGATGGTATATATCCAGCCGTTGCCCTTTTATACGAGCTGCGTTTCTCGAGGTGGTCAGCCTTTGTGGCATGGCAATGCTTCGGAGACCCGACTCGATATTAGCATTACCTGCCTGGGAAGCTTTGACGAGTGCAGTATCGATCGGTCCACATCACGACCTTGGTGTCAGTGCAGCAGCGGGCGATGACTTGCTGAGACAGTCCTTGGCACAAACGTTCTTCATCGATCGCACTATTCTTCGCGAAAACAGTCTTGCGGTCGTGACATCGAAGGACTACCAGGGTATCGATGTAGCCTTGAAACTACTCGCTACCAAAGACCAAGATACTTGCTGCATGGCACTGGACACACTGGACCAGATACTGAAGCTGCAGCCAACGAACGGCATCACTATACCACTCGACCTAGTATTGGCACACGTCCACAGCATGCTGCTATCTGCTACCGACGCAGAAGTCATCTCTAAAGCCCAAGACGTCCTTGCCAACAGCCTCACAATCGACACCTCCAAAACCAGCTTCTTCGCCTTCGTCTCCGAAGACCAAGTCTTCCTCACCCTCACCAAACTAGAGCACCAATGCCTCCACGGCCCACCCTCAAACATCCAAAGCGGCCTCCACCTCCTCGGCTTCTTCCTCGACCACGCCCACGCATCCTATCCATCCCAGCGCCCCAGCGTGCTGAAAGCAATAGCCCACTACATCCGGCTCCTCCGCATGGCCATTGCGGACACACACCCCTTGGACACACGCTTCGCGGCCGCCCAATCCCTCTGCGCGCTCTCCTCCATCTGGCTCGCCCCCGCCCCCTTCATCCTCGCCCTCTCCCTCATCCTCCACACGCTCCTCTCCGACGACGACGACGAAATCCGCACCCTCGCCGCGCGCACTACCTCCCAATTACTCCGCGCCCAATCCCAACCCCACGTGAATGCAACACATACAGTCCCGCTCCTCTCCTCGCACCACCTCGCCTCCTTCCTCGCCGACAAATTCCACACCTCGACATCGCTGGCCCGAGAAATCACGCGCCGCCTGATCAACCCGAACCCCCGAATCTCGTTTGCGCTCGACTTCAACGCCGCGAGGAGAGAAAACACGGCGCTGTTCGCGCAGGAGAAGCAGAATCTGTATGTGGACCCTGCGCTGGATGGCGTCTTGTATGCGCGCATACTGCTGCGCGCTGACATGCCTGCATCCACGTATCGCAGGATTCACGCGTACGTTTTGCACGCTCTCGATATCTTGACGCGGACGGCGCAGCAGGAAAGTGATGGCGCGCTGGGATGGAGCAGTAAGCCGGATGTGTTTGCGCTTGCAATCAGGGTGGTTTGCGCTGCGGAAGTAGTGCTCGGCGCGGATGTGATGGTGGGATTGAGGCGGTTTGCCGACGCGTTGGAGGCAGGGGAGGGGCATGGGTTGTTGGTTGAGAGGGTGGAGGGGATGTTGGAGAGGGGAGTTTTGCGGGTGATGGGGGATGTTAGAGCATCTTTCAGGGGTCTTCTAGAGAAGTGACGGAGTGAGGAGTGTTGGGGTGGAGATTGAGGTAAGTTGTCGACGAGAAGCATCATATACAAGGTCTCGTGCATCTGAAAAGCTTCTGGAACGGGTAAAGATGGTCAGATTGATATACCACTTGTATGCCACGGGGTCTTCTACTGTATATCTTGCGTGAAAATAGAACGAACGTCGGGATCAAGCCATGAACTCAGACCTCCTCATCCACGACAACACACTGCAACTTCTTCCAGATCCACGCCCAATCCCACTTCATCGGACACCCCGCGCCTGTCATAATAAAGAAAAAACTCGCTATCGTATCTCCACAATACTATCGTTTCAACAACATGCCCAGCGCACTGGGCTCCTGGTTGAACTGTCGACTCACACTCCCATACTTGGCCTGCCACGCGAAGAAGTAAAGTAGCGCGGCAAGCGGCTGCCCCACGAGACAGAAGCTCATCCAGAAAATCATGTTGCCTGCGACCTCCCCCTGGATCCACTTGATCTTGCGGACGGCATCGGTGACCGCGACGAGCGGGATTTGAATCATCATGCCGGCGAAGGCGACGCCGATGATGTTGTGCGTGGGCACGCCGACGAGGAGCTCGTGCAGAACACCGGAGAAGAAGAAGACGATGATCTGCGCAAGAGCAGGTGGGCAGCCACGGCCAACGAGCGGAGAGTAGATGTGGCGGCGCATGAAGTTTGTCACGGGCTTGTTCCATGTGGTCCAGTAGGCGCGGATAGAGCTCACATTCCACCAGTCGCCGTAGAACTCGCGGTCGCCAAACCTCATGATTTCTGCGAGGGCGTTAAGGGCTGATTGGAAGAGGGCGAAGAAGCCGCAGAGCCAACAGAAGACGGAGATGGTGGAGAGCTTCATGGTGCGTTCAACGATGGAGGTGACGTTGAGCGTGAGGATCTTCTCGAGCGAGTTTTGCAGAAGAGGAGCGGCATATTGCGCGGATGCGATCCAGACGACAATACTAAGGCCGGCGAGTTCGAAGAGGCGCTTGAAGACGAAGCCCCAGCGGATCTTGTCGGTGCGGGGGTAGACGGGCTGGTAAACGAGCGTCGGGGCCCACCAGAAGTAGCACAGGTTCTTGAAGTTGATGTTCTGTGGATAAGGGCAGCTCTTGTACAGCTCGGGAAGCGGGTCGGCCTGTCTTGGATGGAGGTATGCGTGACGGAGGTCGCGGTTTGTGAAGGCATACGAAGCGCACTTCAGGAAGACAATGATGGCATGGAGCTCGCACATGGTTCCGATGCCAGGGTGGTAGATGTCATAGTAGACAAACTTGGTCGCAATGTAGAGATTCATTGTAGCGTTGAAGCTGTGGCAGAAGGCTACAATGTACCATATCGAGTTGAAGCTCTTCAGTGCGGCGGCGTATCTCTCGGGGGTGTCGTCGTCGTCTTCCTTGGAGATGCGGGCGTATGCACGTTTCGCCTGCCATGATGCAGCAAGCTCAATGACGTAGGTAACGAACAAGTGGGCGGGAACGAGCAGGTAGAGGAGCAGGCCGGTGACAATGTCGGAGCGCCGGTAGTCGTGACAGCTGATGCAGATCAAGACGCCATACTAGGGTAGTTAGTGGTGAGGTGTAGTGGAGAAGCAGTGAACGATACCTTTTGCAGATTCACTATCATCAATCGCAGGTTGGAGACAACTGGTGCATGTCAGTTTGGTTGGAGTGTTGTTGATGCCTGGATTACACACGCAATACGAGGATCATCAGATTGCGGAATCCCTTCCAGCTCGGCGAGCTCTCGGAGGCGGAGCTGAGACATGAAGTCCGTTGTAGCGAGTGGGTTGCAAAGACATGGCGGTACTTTGTATCACGAGCGGAATTGCCAGTGTGTTGGACAGTGTGTTGGACAGTGCCATTGGTGCCATTGGGGCCGTTGGTGGTCGGTTGGCTGGGCTGCGCGGTGGTCCCCCTGCGGTTGACGGGTCGCGGAGGCATATCAATAGCGGTAGCGATGGTAGGGCTGGTCATTGTCGACGTGGACGTGGCCATGGCTGGGTTGAGCAATGAAGTGGTTGTGCGGCTCAATCCGTGCCTTCCGTCGCGGGCGTTCCTTCCTCAAGTACACGGAACTTATTTGGGCAGGGGATGTGGAATGACGCACGGAAGCGGCAGTGGGACGGAAGCCAGGAAGCAGCTACTTGGCCAGAAGCTCTGGGCGGAATAGGAGGGCCATCAAGCGTTCCATGGCGTGTAGGTAGCTGCGGTTGGGACCAAGATATGGCGGAAAGGCGGTTCTGTTGAATTGCCCCCCAGCGCGAGTTTATGCAGGTGAGCGCAGGCGGCACCTGGGCATCCATGGACAAAGACGGGGACCAGACTGGATTGCCGAGTGCCCGCCCGTTGTGGCTCGTGAGGCTGTGGCTGAGTGCCAAGCCCAGTATGCTCATTGCTTCCCTTTGTCTCTCGCACAACAAGACAACATTGGACAACCTCGACGCCATTTCCATGCCCATTCTATAAACACCACGCGAATCAGGCGCCTCCGCCATGGAACGCGAATATCACCCTCGCCAGTTCGAGGACGGCCCTCGACCGCGGCCCAAGCGTAGGTACACTTTTGTTTGTTGTCATGATGCCTGTACAAAGCTGAAGCTGACCCGCTGCATACAGGAGCGGTAACTGATCATGGCGCAACCACGGTGCAATGGATGCGCAACCGGCGACCGCGCTACAAGAATGTGCCCATGGCTGAGGTCGAGCGGCCAACCGCCAGCTATGTCGTGGACATGACACCCCCAGCAGCTCGAGTCTCCAGCGCTGCCGAATCAATTCCCGCCAAAGCAGTGCATTCTTCTCTCAACAAAGTCAAACATCCCATCAACGTAGTAAAGTGGACGCCAGAAGGCCGACGGCTGCTCACGGGCTCGACAAGTGGAGAGTTCACGCTGTGGAACGGAATGGGCTTCAACTTCGAGACCATTATGCAGGCCCACGAGGCCGCCATCCGCTGCGTGGAATATACACACACCGACGACTGGCTCTTATCAGCCGACCAAACGGGCATAGTCAAGTACTGGCAGACCAACTTCAACAACGTCAAGGAGATCCAGGCGCACACCGAGGCAGTGCGGGGGCTGGCCATTGCACCGACAGACTCAAAGTTCGTCACGTGCGCCGACGACACGACACTGAAGATCTGGGACTTTGCGTCCAGCACCGAGGAGTCGACGCTGACGGGACACGGCTGGGAGGTCAAGTGTGTAGACTGGCATCCGCACAAGGGGCTGCTAGTATCAGGGTCCAAGGATCACCAAGTCAAGTTCTGGGATCCGCGGACAGGTCGCTGTCTTACAACGCTTCATGGACATAAAAACCCAATAGCAAAGACCATGTTCGAGCCTACCCAAGGACACCTGCTAGCAACATGCGCCCGTGATCACATCGCTCGCATCTTTGACCTCCGCATGATGCGCGACGTTCTCTTGCTAAAAGGACACGACAAGGACATCATGTCCATGACATGGCACCCAATGCACAAGAACCTGCTATCGACGGGTGGCTATGATGGTGCTATATTACACCACCTCCTCGACGAACAAAATGCGCCCGACGATGTGCCACCATCTATCTCACCCTACGACGCAGCCGACCCGCAGACCGCCCCTGCGCAGACCATCTACCCCGCCCACACCATCAAGAGAGCTCACGAATACACTGTCTGGTCCATGGACTGGCATCCGCTAGGCCACATTCTTGCGACCGGTAGTAACGATCGCATCACGCGTTTCTGGACCCGGCCACGACCAGGCGACACGAGCTACATCAAAGACCGCTATCACATTGGCGACAAAGCAGCCGAGGAAGAAGGCACATGGGACGGAAGACAAGGCCGGCGTCGACGCGCAGAGGAAGAAGAGCTCGAAGCGGAAGACGAGGCCGAAGGGCTGGTCGATCAGAAGATGCCGTCCAAAAGCTCCGGCATGCCTGGCTTGCCACCCGGTCTCTCCCTACCAGGTCTCTCCGCAGCACCAGACGGCACATCAAGTTCGCTACCAGGCATTGGCGGCGCACCACATCCACCCCTCCCTCCACCACCACCAGGCGGTTTCCCGCCCCTACCCCATGGCGCCGGTATACCACCACAATTCCAAGGCATGGACCCCTCGCGAATCGCACAGCTCATTCAATCCGGCGCCATCCCTCCTCCACCAATCCCCCATCACGGCGGCCCGCCACCGCCAAATTCAAATGGCCCTCCTCCCTTCCCACCTCCTGGTTTCCCAGGCTTCCCACCACCGGGCATGCCCATGCCGCCACATGGAATGCCTCCACTACCTCACGGTATGCCACCACCACTGCCGCAGGGTATGCCGCCTATGCCTCCGGGCTTCCCGGGCTTCCCACCTCCAGGCATGGGTGCGCCGCCGCCGCCGAGTTTCCAAAACGGAGGGCCGGTGGGTGGGCAGCAGGGTGGGGATGAGGGCATCAGGCGGAGAGCGCCGCTGCCGGAGCAGAATGATGCGTTGAAGGAGGAGATGAGGCAAGGGCGATACAGGAAGGCTAGGTGAGGAGAGGATGGGATTGGAGGTGTATGATTACAGAGAAGAGGGAGACATGACGGCTGCCAGAGTATTATCATTTGAGTAAACCAATAATACCCAATCTCTTGTTCGCATTACATTTCAACAAACATATTTCAAGAGGAAGTGATGCATCATCCACTTCACTCCACCTCAGACAATCACCTCGGGCCTCTCAACCCTCTTCCTCGCCGTCCCCAGCCCCGCATGGCCCTTGCCCTGATCCTCGCCCAACCACGGCTTCAACGCATCCCCCAACTGACTCTGCCTCACAAAGTAAATAACCTGCCCGAGGATAATAAGCACAAACGCAATCGGATACATCCAATGGATGCTCAAGTGAAAAACTTCGACCCCAATCGCAACCCCCCAAAAACTGCCCGTCAGCAGCGAGATATTGAAAAACGCCGCGCTCGACAGGCGAAACAGCAGGGGCGCGAGGCTGTAAAACAGCGAGAGTATGAAGGTGTACCCCGTGAGATAGCCGCCGACTTGCGCATTCCACGTTGCGCTGCGGAAACTCGCGCGGTCGAAAATGCCCGCCTGCGCGCCCATGACGAACATGCCCCACCAGGCGAGCTGGCCGACGACCTCATACAGCGGGCGCTGTGCGACGAGGAACTCTTCAAAGACGTTGCTGAGGCCGTAGAAGGTGGCGCCGAGCAGGGCGAAGAGGTCGCCCTTGACGGCGTCGGTGGCGCCAAAGGCGTTGGCGCCTGTGATGTGGTCGGAGGCGAAGATGACGCCGAGCCCGCCGATGCACAGCAGTATGCCGAGGATTTGCGTGTAGTGGTAGCGCACGCGCAGGAAGAGGAAGGAGATTGCGACGACGATTACAATGGCCCAGAAGTTGATGAGTTGCGCGGAGAGAATGGTTGTCTGGCGTCACCGCCGGTTAGTAACAAGAAAAGTCGGGGGTTGCAAAGGGAAAGGGAAAGATGCGGTTTGTGTGGACTCACGTAGCGGTATGCTAGGACGACGAAGTAATTCCCCTCGACGTCGAAGAAGGCTAGGATCAGGAAGCGCCATCCGTCCACCACGCACAGGCGCACCCACTTCTTAAACCCATACTTGTAAATCGTATACGTCGTGTAGATCAAGTTGAGCAGCACGTAATTAAAGAAGCTCTGGAATGCCGGGATCGAGGTTCCTTCGTTTGCGAGGAGCGTCGAGAGCGTATTTGTCGACGTGATGCAAATCGCCAGAACTACACCACCAGAAAATATTAGAATCCTGTGTGGAGGTACATGGAGTTTTGGGGGACGTGGATGTGGACGTACCTTGACCCAAAAGCAGCGTTATCCAAAACTGCTTCGTCTTGACATATTGGAACCACCGGCCTTTACTCTCCGCAACCGCCTCGAGCGTGGGATTGGGCGCTTCGTGTCCGGAATGCGTGACTTGGATCCCCGCGCCCGTCTTGTCCTGCACACCCTCATCCCTCTGGTCCTTCGCGCCGTAGAAGCCGTCCGCGCCAGGATGCGCCTCGGGGAGAATCTGCGCCGCCATGAAATCCCTCGGATATGGAGATTAGCTGGGAATTGGAGCTTTTGTCAACAAATCGCGGGCGCAAAACTCCTCAAGTCGCTCACGGAAAGGGTGTCGTTTATCCAAGACACATGGGCGTGCAGAGATTCGGCGGCGGGGCTGTCCGCCACTTATACCTAATCCCTCACCTACACGCACGCGTAGAGACAAAAAGTTCCGTCGCGTTCTGGGGCTTGTTCGACCCACACATTGCGCCGGCGCCATGCCGTGTCTAGTATAGATCATGCACGTTCTGGAAGCCCTGGTCTGCAGGCGAGAGCCGAAGATGCTTACAGGCCGTTTGCGATTTACTTTGTGCTTTTGGCGTGGACATGTGTGCAAGATCAAGAGGTTTGAATGGTGGGAAGTGCGGCCGAGGTGAGGGGCAATTCGCTTGGAATTGCCGAGTAGGAAAGTTTTGGGCTGCGCTGCGAAGATAGCAATGTCATGTCAGATTTGAGTCGAGACATTGGACGTGCATGTTTCTCTCTGACATGCATGCAAGTCCGCCATGTTCCCGACATGCAGAAAATTTCCTGCCGTTGGCTAGGCGCGGTGATGGGCCCGAGGCCCTGGTGCTAGGGATGCGAACGGTAAACGGAGCACAGGCTGGTACGTGATTTTGCAGCTTCAGAAATGACTTTTTTTGCCTTTGCGTAGACAGCTCTACTTGTCTCTGTTATAGGGCAGTTTGAACGACTCCTAGAGGTATTCGCAGCTTGATTGAATCCATTCTGTGTCTCAAAATCTTGTCGTATTCTGGCCGCATTAGTTATTTCTCGCTTCTTGTAGTGTCACGAATTACGGCAGAGGCGGGCTTGTGCTTGAATGTGCGAGAAGCACTTTTGTTGGCTAGCTAGAGTAGGAAGAGTGATGTTGAAAGCTCCCCACAATCCCAGTACTGTGAAGACAAGAGTGGAGTGAACCGCGCGCCGTAAGATCAAACGCAGGAGCAGCAATAGTGATAGAAGCAAGACATGTAAGGACTGGCAACAGTTGGCAAATCTGCGAGACTCAAACCCTCCGTTCTCCGAAAAGTCCCTGGTTCAGGCTTTACTCGGAGTCATCTTCGTCACTCTCAGCAGTCTCGAGCCAGTCCTTGAATTTCTCGGCAGACTTGCGCACGTTCTTGCTAACCTTGATGTCGACATACTTCTTGCTGGCCTTGGCGCACCAGGGCTTGAGGACCTCCTCGGAGCAGAGGTCGTTGTCGTAGACCTTCATCAAGATAGGCGAGACCTGAGCAATCAGCTCGGGCTTGTCGTTTCCGACAAAGCGCTCGATTCCGCCGAGGAATGCCTTCTCGTGCTTCTCAGAGGTGATCATCTTCTTGAGCATGGGCGCACGGGTGTCGATCTGCTTGACGATCTTGTCAGAGAAGAGAGTCTGGGGAATGACGGTGAGCGTGCGGTGCTTGTCCTCGATGCCGAGCTCCTTGGCCTTGAGGAAGATCTCGACATTGTCAAGCTTGTCCACGCCACCCTTCTCAGCGGCGGTGTCGAGGATCCACTTGCCAAAGACGTCGTAGGAAGAACCACCCTCTTCGTCGGCCTCGATGACCAAAGCACGCTTAAGGTCCTCAGGGAGCTGCTGGGCGCGAGCGCGCATGGCTTCCTCAGAGGTGTCAATGTGCCACTCGACCTCCTTGGCCTCCTCTTCTTCAATCTCCTTGGCGCCCTCCTGGATCTGGCGGGTGAGCTCATCATCACTGCCAGCCTCGATCTCGTAGTCGCCGTTGGCATCGTCATCGTCGGCACTGTCACCAGGGCTGCCGCCGTCGGGGGAGGTGGGCTCGCCCTTGGCCTCGGCTTCCTTGCGAGCACGGCGATCGGCCTTCTTGGTGGACTTGTCCTTCTTGCCCTTCTTGGGCTCGCTCTTCAATATGAAAGCAGTAAGCTTGAGGCGCGGGTCGACGTCGGAGATCTTTCCGCAAGCCTTGCAGTCGAGCGTGATGTTGCCATCCTTGATGTGGACATCGGTCTCGGGGTTCTTGCACTTCTTGCAAAGAACAAACTTGGTGATGAAGCCGTCGAGGTAGTCCTGGAGCTTGCTAGCGTCGTGGGCGCCGTTGATGATCCAGCGGTCATCATTGGGGTTGGTGTTGGTCTGGGCTCCGAGCTCGAAGCCGAAGTACTTGATGACGTGAGCGGGAGGGCGGGCAAGCGAGTTGGCGACGCTGCTCAGGTTGACAATGACGGTCTTGATGCCGTTGCCTTTGCCTTCAATCTTGGACTGGATGCGCTCCATCTTGTAGCGGTAGAAGGAGTCGGCGACATCGCGACGAATGTTGATGGTAGCCATGGTGACGGTTGGGGAGTGAGGTGACTGGGTGGAGGGTTTACTTTTGGTGGAGCTGGAGCGGGTGGACGTGCAAGGTCAGGTGGAAAATGTTGACGAGGGCCGAAAGAGACATGCAGTAGATGCTGTCTCTGGGGATGTGTGTTGGACGTGTGTGTGACTCCGGGTCAAGGTGGACTAGGTTAGCCGTTGGTGCAGTGGATGGAACTGCTGGGTATCCGCGTACAGCGAAATTTTTGCAGTTTGGGGGGAGGTTCGACTCGGAAAGAGGTGCTTTGGCGCGAATACATATACCGCAGTTGTCTGAACGGCTGTGTGGTGCGGGTCTGGTGCTTGCGCAGTCCTGTAGGGGAAAGTGGCGGTTTGGGCACGTCGCTTGGTCGGGCGACTCTTTGGCGGGTTGGCGCGTGGTATGGGGGGTTGTATAGCTGTTGCCAGTGACGGGGACTGGGGAGGGCGGTTTGTGTGGATTTTTGAGCGTGAGTGTGTGAGGTGGAGTGCGGGCAACGGGATGTGGTGGAGGGACAGTATTTAAAGCCTTGCGGAGTTTGAAATTTGGCCCGAGCGCCGACGAACCACGCACCCACGGCAGCAGCCCGAGTCAAACCACACAAGCATCACTGTCCGCCTGCGTGTCATGTGCAAAGCCACGCACGCGCCTGTGAGGCTGCATTGCTGCAATTGCTCCGTGGCAGTCTATTTGTCCCCTATGCTCGTTGCCATGGAATAACGGCTGCGGCATGCGGGCGGGCAATCGCTCTCCGACTGTGCGTGTTCGTAGATCATCAAAGAGATTTTCTAGCTCACAGACGTCTGCCTGGAACGTGATCCGACGCCGGGAAGCTGCGGGTCACTGCGCCAACCGTGTCATCCTTGGAGCGACCCTTACTTTCCTGTTAGGGATGTGAAGGCAAGAACGGGTTGAGCTACACGACGACAATGTGCATGCGCTTCTGAGTTGTACAGACTGCATATCAACATGGCATCCGGAATACACAAGCTATTTCTCAGCATGATGACCGTGTCCATGCAAAGACTTGTTTGCTAGCTTGCAAACGTGGGGCAATCGTTTGATGACATCTCTCCACAATCGGTCAACGGTGACTTCACCATGTCGAAACTTCACACACTCTTCACGAGACACTAAGCAGTACCAAGTTATTTTGGGCAAAGCTAAGGGAAGCTACTACAAAGCACCGAGTGCGTCATCACCCGCGTTCGATTTTCTTTCGCGAATGTGGGGTTAGACTCTCACTACCACACTACTCTCGTGACCAATCGCAACGATGAAGGAACAGGTCGACTACTCGCTGTATCTCGTGACTGATTCGACTGAGGCCATATTGGGCTCGAGAAACCTGGTGCATGTCGTTGAGCAAGCTCTGTTAGGAGGTCGGTCGTTCTTTCCTAGTCGTACCTTCCGCTCATAGACATACCCGCCAATATCACCATCATGACTAACATGCTGCAAAGGAGTCACCATCGTCCAGTACCGTGACAAGACATCCGACACAGGCGTCCTCATCTCAACAGCAAAACAACTCCATGAAAAATGCAAAGCCCACAGGATCCCCCTCCTCATCAACGACCGCGTAGACGTAGCTCTGGCAGTGGGCTGCGAGGGCGTCCATCTCGGTCAAGATGACATGAACATCTCCTCAGCTCGCCAAATCCTCGGCCCAGACGCCATAATCGGCGCCACCGTCTCCTCCATCGACGAAGCCCGCATCGCCGTTGAGCGCGGAGCAGACTACCTAGGCATCGGCACCCTCTACGCTACCAACACTAAGAAAAACACAAAAGACATCATCGGCATCAACGGCATCCGCAAGATCATCCGCGCCCTCGAGCAGGGAAACGACGCGGAGAAGAAAGTCAAAACAGTCTGCATCGGCGGCGTCAACGCTTCCAACCTCCAACGCATCCGCTACCAACTCCACGCCCCATCCTCTCCATCCATCCCACCCAAGGCCATCGATGGCGTCGCCATAGTCTCCGCCATCATCGGCGCTCCAGACCCCAAATCCGCATCCTCCCACCTCTCCACCCTCTCCACCACCCTCCCGCCATTCAAAGCGCACTCCACCGAACCACACTTCTGGCACGAGCACGCCTCGGACGAAACCACCCACATGCTAACCACCGCCCTGCGCGCCACTCAAAACGTGAAGAAAACATCCCCACTATCCCACAACATGACCAACCTCGTCGTGCAAAACTTCGCCGCAAACACCGCCCTCGCCATCGGCGCCTCGCCCATCATGGCCAACCACGGCGCCGAAGCCCCCGACCTGTCCGCCCTGAACGGCGCGCTGCTCGTCAACATGGGCACCGTGACGCCCGATGGTCTGCGCAATTACGCCCAAGCCATCCGCGCGTACAATCTCTCGGGCGCGCCCGTCGTGCTCGATCCCGTGGGCGCGGGCGCGACGTCTGTGCGGCGCGCGGCGCTGGCGGAGGTCTTGGCCGCGGGCTATTTCGACGTGGTCAAGGGGAATGAGCGGGAGATAGTGGCGGTTGCGGCGGCGAGTGGGTTCGGTGTGGATGGTGCGAGGCAGCAGCGTGGTGTGGATTCCGGGGACGCGCTGTATACGCTTGAACAGCGCGCGGATATTGTTTCGCGCCTGGCACTGCGTGAGCGCAATGTCGTGCTTATGACGGGCGCGACAGATGTGATTTCGGATGGCATTCGCACGTATGCGATATCGAATGGGCATGAGTATCTGGGCAAGATTACGGGCAGTGGGTGTACCCTGGGGACCACGCTGAGTGCGTATTTGGCGGCGAATAGGGGGGATAAGTTACTTGCGGCTGTGGCAGGTATTTTGCATTATGAGATTGCGGCGGAGCAGGCGGCGAAGAGAGAGGATGTCAAGGGCCCGGGAACGTTTGTGCCGGCGTTCATTGATGAGTTGTATAACTGCAGTGTTGACATTGCGGAGGGGAGAAAGACGTGGGAGGGCGTAGCGAAGATTAGGTGTCTGAAGGATATTCCAGATGCTGGGTTGTTGAAGGAGGTCTGAGTGGTGTCAGCTGCAAGTTCAAGTTACATTGAACGTGAACATAGTTGTCTCGCAGTGATACGGCTCATTTCCAATTGCGGCGTGATTGTGACAAAACTGACAATGTTCACTGCTCGTGAAGATCCATCATGTCATTACAGATGCGCGTAGCTCCCTGGCTACGCACTCACGGCATATGCCTGAACTCTTATAATATGTACAAAGCCAAAGCTCATGGTATCTAAACCCCCCACCCATAACACCAGAGAATCGTGATCCGGGCATCATAGTCGGCAGACCATGAAATACCCGACATGTAACGTATGCGCCGATATTGCTGAAAATGTGAAGCGCCGCGCAGTTGACAGTGCGATGAGAAAGTGTCGTTACTAGGATGAGGATGAAGCAGAGTCCTCGGCTGCAGGTGAAAGCGCCGCTGCGCCGCTGACGCGACGAGCCTCAATGGCGTTCTGGACCTCGGTGCTTGCCATTTGCTGCCACCTCTCCCGCGTGTCTTGATCTGCCAAGGCATCGGCGCCTGCCTCCCCAACTTTCTCATACAATAGACGCGAAACGTCACGGTTGATGTCTGTGTACTGCTCCTTTGTCACTTCCTTCTTCAAGTACACAGGTTTGAGAACTGCGGTGACCATGCGTTGAAGTTCAGCCTTGGTCGAGTAAGACAACGCGGGACGTGACGGAGACGAGTCCTTGGAACGAGGGGGGCTACTGAGACCAGCGGAGCGATGTGCAATGACGCGCCGGCCTCGTCGCTCCTCTTCGGCGGGCGAGTATGGAGAATATGTAGGCGATTGCTGCTGATCCTGCGGCACAGGCGATTTGGAGCGCGTCAGGTTTAGTGGTGGCGGAGTGCTCATGCCCTGGGCCTTTTGGTAGATAGGCGACAAGCCTGGCGACGTGGGTGAGCAGGCACGCTCAACGATGACACGTCGCGGTTGGGGGGCGATAAGCTCCTTCTCGCGTTGCGCAAAGCGGTTAACTTCGACTTCTTGTAGTAATGACTGTAGGAAGCCAGGGGTTGCGGCTGCTTCGCCATTAACAGCAGGTGGTGAAGATGCAGTTGTTGGGACCGTGGTGGACGCGGCCGTGTTGCGACGAGCTGCCATTGCGGATGACTCGCCATTATCCAAATGAAGGCGTGTGCGAGGGCGCTTAAGTTTGCGTTCAGGTTGTGGCTCCCTGGGCTCAGAATCGGCGGGCGACGCGGGCGAATCGTTCGACTTCCGCTTCCTGCCACCACGGCGGCTTGTTGTAGTGCTTGCGACGCTCGGTGCCACATTTCCCTCATCTTGTGCAAGCTGCTCCCGTGCCTTCTCGAATTGATTCCATGCGCGGATCTCTTCCTGTGACTCGGGGTCTCGGGGTGTCTTTGGAGGCTCGCGATGGAGGGTGCGATTGGTGGGTCGTGACGAACGGTTCGAGCCTCGCCGGCGGCTGTGGACGTTGTCGGCGACAGCGCGAAACCGAGTGCCCGCGCCCATCTGGCGCGCAAGCTCAAAGCGACGGTCCCACTCCTGATTTTCGCGTCTCAGAACCTCGGACTGATTTTCCGACTGTTCTTCGTCTTCAAATGGAAATTCGATGTCGAACTGCAGTCGATCCCAGACACTCTGCCACACACCGACCCATTCGTCTGGCCCTCTGTTGTGGCGAGGCACTCGGCTGCGACCGTTGATCCAGGCAGCAGGGCCTCGGGGAGGGGGACGCCGTAAAGAGGCGGATCCCACCGAGCCATTCTCCATGCAGGGCTGGCAGTACCATGCGCCACGCGATGGCATCCGGTCGAGGCCAGCACAGAATACGTGCGAGAGCTGCTCACAGCTATGACAATACATCAGCTGGGATGCATCGCCGAATTCCTCGCAGACCATGCACGCGTCATAGCTGCCATCGTCTTCGAGGGCGAGGTCCTCGTCGTCAACGATCATGGACGGGTCGATATCAGCTACTTGTTGCTTATCTCGAACAGCATATTCCGAGAGCTTAGGACCTACAGTATGTCAGCATGCGAGATCTTGGCGTTAGTGACGCTGAACTGCGGTGAGTAGAGTCGTGCGGAGGTTAAGCTGAGCTCAACTGACCATTTAGCCAGTAGGTGTGCCACTGCCTAGACAACAAGAGCACCCAACAACTGCACGATCCAGTGGCGTCCATTTCCGTGGAATGACATACCTCCAACGCGGGCGCTTAGCTCGACTAGATTAAAGCTCGCTCGGCATATCGGACAGCTGTTTGCTCTCTCAACCCAGGGCTTCAGGCATTCGTTGTGCAAGTCGTGACCACATGGCAGTAAGTGCGCGACCAATTCATTGTCAGGAGTGGCGGGTTGGGAGGCGGCCTTTCGGCTCTTGATGTTGTGTTGGTGAGCACCATCAGCACCATCAACCAAATGCGTCGCAAGAGACGAATCGGCGACGACAGGGCCTTCGTCTTGGGGGACGAGGTCGCCGAGGCAGACTATACAAGTCTCGGCCATTGGAGTGGTGTTTCGAGGGGAAGAAGCGAAAAGATTGGTCGACGCGATTCATAAGTTGGGGAGGATAGGAAGGTGAAAGGGAAGCCGGCGGTTTAAGTAGTGGGGTCACTAGCGCCGATCATGCTCTACGGCGCGCATCAGCCACAACTCTTAGGCAATAACGGATGACCGATTAAACCGCGACAAGTGCGGGACTGGAAAAGAGCGAAAGAATAAGCTGATCTCGCTCCAACAAGAAGGGTCCAGACTTGGAGCGGTGCATGACGCAGCGGATTATCAGCTTCGAGCTTGCCTTACCACGTGTCACAGCTACCTAAGCGATGGCCCATATGACTTGCTGGGTCATGAACACCTCCCGGAATGCAAACAATGTTTCAGGCGCCGTTGCGCTCGTTTACGACCGCTCCCTGACGGATCTACATGGGTGCTGCCGTAGCATCGAGGCTCCATCTTCGGATCACTCGTTCAGACATGTGTCTTCGGCGTTCGTGACCTAGCCTAAAGAGGAAGATCACCTGGAGTTGTGTATAACGACGGAACCGCGGGAGCATCCGAGCATTATCTTTCATCCATCGTAATGTGCTGGTTGCGACCCAGGGAAGCAATAAGCACCAATGTGCCAAGGGTCGCAGCCAAGTCCCCGGCATGATCTCGTTCTATCAGCCGTAGGACTGTTAGTAGCCACAACACTGTGCGTGAAGCAAATGGCGTTGCTGCGACCAAGGTGGGGCTGATTCAGCGAACCAGACTCTTCGAAGTCTTAAAAGTCACTGGTGACTGGAGTGTTGCTCGTTCGCTACGAAGTAACGCGCGGGTCAGGCTCGATAGGCCAAAATGTAAACGCTTGGTTCTTGTATTCTCTACGTCTAATGCCTCGCGACACTGTAAGCGCCGGAGGCGACACTGTAAGCGCCGGAGGCGACACTGTAAGCGCCGGAGGGGAGGTACCGCTGCGCGCGGAAGCGCATATCGCTCGCAAGCAACGGTTGGGGGTACATTTCGACGGGTAGATCGATGCTTCTCAGCAACAACTCGGCAATCTGCAGGCCTTCGAGACGAGATTAGCCATGCTGCTATGCTGTGAGGATTGCAGAAGCTGACCGTGCCATCTCGAAGTCCCCAGCTTTCAGCGAGTCAACAGTTCTCAGTCGTCCAGTAAGAAAGGGAAGACACCCTAGCAAACAAAATCTGCATGCTTGATCGTGGTTGTGGTAACTTGACATTGGGTTCAGCGTGTAGGCGGTGAGATGAACTCTGTTGTCGTTGTGTCTTCCCCCTCATCAGCCGAACGCCAAGCCATCTCCAGGCTAGCCGCATTGATCGACACTCGTTTTACTCCTACATACTATCGAAACCTAATCGCTTTATATGCATCTATTGTTAAGGGTCGTAGAGTTCGTTACTCGTTAATGCTGACGCGTTAAATCATGGGAGGTGCGGGGTGGCAAACACCGATACAAGCTTGTGACATTCGACGTAGCGCCTGCTCGCGCGTGCCGAAAAATATGGCGGTTGCCCAATGCAGCGCTTTGTCCGTCACCGTAGGCAAGCCCTTCCTGAGTTTTCGTCCGCTCGAGAGGGTTTCCTTGTCCTCAAAGTACCATAGCGCTGTCTAATTGTCGAACAACTCTGAGTCAATCAACGAAGCAATGGCGTCGACAACGCGAGAGTATGAGGTTATCCTAGTACGTTCGCCAGATTATCGCACATGAAACATACTGATAAGGAGACCTTAGCTGGGAGCGACAGGCTACACAGGCAAACTTGTTGCAGAATGGATCAGCATTCAACTTCCTGAGGACCTCAAATGGGCGATTGCTGGGCGGTAAGGATCGCCAATGCAATGTCAAAGTCACCACGTCTTCATGATTCTAATAGAAGCGCGTAACAGAAGTGCCAAGAAGCTACAGGCTGTAGTCGATGAGTTGAACACATTGAACCCAGGACGCAAGCAGCCCGGTAATACACGAAATCCTGGTGTTGACATCTGCGGGGCTAATAGCTATATCAGACATTGAAACTTGCGAGATCAACGAAGACCAGCTGAACGACCTAGCGAAGAAGACTAAGCTTATCATAAGCACGGTCGGACCATTCATGTTCTATGGCGAGCCTGTTATGGCAGCGTGCATAAACAATGGTACGCACTACCTCGACAGCACGGGAGAGGTACCATGGGTTTACGACATGATCGCCAAATACGACACCCTTGCAAAGAAGAACAACAGCATCGTCATTCCCCAGTGCGGCCTCGATTCTGTCCCAGCCGACATCATGGCGTATGTTCTAGCGAGGGAAGTACGCAAGCGATACAACGCCGCCTGCGAGAGAGTCATCATGACCCTTTACGACTTCAAGAGCGGCATCAGTGGAGGCACCAGCCTTACGATGTTAGAGCTCTTCAACAACTATTCGCTTGGACATCTGGCAAAATCCATGCATCCTTACTCACTCTCGCCGGTCAAATCCGATAATACCGTTGGCACCCCGGCTGGAAGCTTCCCACATAGCCTGCTCGGACTGCTCTCTGTGCCTGAACTTGGCGGCTTGCAGACTGTAGGTCTTATGGCCTCGGTCGACGAGTGTATCACTCACCGCTCATGGGGACTATACTCTCAAGCTGCACAATCGACAAACGACGCCTCAGTTTCGTACGGTCCACGCTTCCGCTTTAACGAGTACATGCGCGCCGGCGGGATTGTCAGTGCGTTGCTCGTCAAGGTTGCTCTCGGCTCCGTAGGACTCTTCCTGGCGCTCCCACCAACACGATGGATCCTGGCCCCTCTGATGAAGAAGTTCCTCATCCCAGCACCGGGCGATGGACCAAGTAAAGAGAAGATGAAGAAAGACTTCATGAACTACCGCGGCGTCGGTGTCGCTGAAGACGGAAAAGGCAAAGTTACCGCTAAGATTGACATTGCGCACGGTGGCTATGTCGCGACGGGCATGACTTTGAGCGCTGCTGCGAAGGTCATTGTGAGGGGCAGATTGGAGGACACTGAGGCTGGAAGGTGTGGTGGTGGCATTCTGACGCCGGCAACTCTGGGCGACGAATATGTCAAGACGCTCGACGATTTCGGCGTCAAGATCAACATCGACAATTAGGGACGACTCGCGAGATTCGGTCCGATGTTTGGAGCACTATACGCGTTTGTGGTAAACTCAGTCGCACAAGCGGCAAGTTCGCACGCTTAAGCGCAGAAGCGAGAACCTTCATCAACACTCAACATAGCCTTCCTATAAGAGAGCTGCTCACCTCAACTAGTGGTCGCATCCCGTCACTTTCTTGTTGCTAGCGATTGGGCGTTGACATGTCTATTGCGTGTTTCTAAGATTAGGTCGACAGGCACGTGATCACGCGCTACGCTCACGCCGCTGTTGGGCCGAGTTACTTTCTGATTTGATGACGGCGTGCAATGAAACGCGAGGAAACGCAATCTCCTTGGCTGCCGGGAAACTTTTGCTTACGCCAATGTGTTTACTTACATTAATCTGCCTACTTAGGTAAAGATAGTCATGAAAACAGCGGTGAGTTCAAATAGTAAGCAAGATTGTTCTTTGGAAATCATGTCTATATGTTGCTAAATATGCACATTATTATTGCCTAAAACTGCTTATTCCGACATTGCTTATTCTGGGCACCCATTTCCTCACATTTTACTGTCGCAACATAATTTTTCTTACCTAACTTATCTTGGTTACTA
>Ga0265780_10003450_pt1 | contig 20771 bp, 19 predicted proteins | sample P1T30metagenome_FD_192432 | JGI IMG/M metagenome (GOLD analysis project Ga0265780, IMG submission 192432) | Plant litter microbial communities from East Loma Ridge, Irvine, California - P1 T30 | ecosystem: Environmental > Terrestrial > Plant litter > Unclassified | place: USA: California...
AGACCGGGAGTTCGGCCAGTGATTCGGCGCTGCGCGCATCGACCGCCACCGCCAGCTGCGTCGTGCCTTCGCTGTCGATTTTCTTGACCAGGTCGGGCAGCAGGTCAGGCGGCAGGTTGTCGACGCAGTAGTAACCCGCGTCTTCGAGAACGTTGAGGGCCACGGATTTTCCGGAGCCGGAGATACCGGTAATGAGAACGATGCGCATGCGCGCATGATACCGTATCGATGGGGGTTTTAGGACGGTAACGGCGCGGGCGAGCCGTTTGGCGCGCCACTTGCCACATTGATTTCAATTGTTGTGTGAACAATTTCTTCATTCACCGCGACGCAAGTTGCTCGCGGACGTGGCTTGCCGTCATGCCCCGGTCCGAGGTCAGAACACTGAGCGCGCAGGCGGCGATGACTTCCCGGATTTCCGCGACGACCGGGGCATCCATTTCCCGGTCCGGCAGCACCTTGCCGGTGCTGACGCTCAGGTTTTCGCCCAGACTGCGACCAATGTCCTGCCCACGATCCCCATCGCGGGGTCGAGCCAGGCCCAGCCGGCGGTCCATCCACCCACGAGCGCGGCGATCGCCAGGGTGAATGTTCAAGGATGGTTGAGACGGCGCACCAGGACGGTGGCCGCATTCCCGGCTGGACGCAGTGTTCAGTCGCCCGTCATGGCCTGGCGCTGGCGCTCCATGAATTCCTGCAGCGTATCGATTCCGCGCAGTTGCAAGATCGTGTTCCGCACGGCCGCTTCCAGCAGCACCGCGATATTCCGGCCGGCCGCCACGGGGATGACCACTTTGCGAATCGGCAGCCCGAGCACGTCTTCGGTCGGGAACAGGAAAGGCAGCCGCTCGACTTCCTCCTCCAGCGCCCCGCGCCGCACCAGGTGCACGATCAGTTTCAGGCGCATCTTGCGCCGCACGGCCGTCTCGCCGAAAATCGCCTTGATATCGAGGAGGCCGAGTCCACGCACTTCCAGCAGATTCTGCAGCAGCGGCGGGCATCGTCCTTCGATCATGTTCGGCGCGATCCGTGAAAACTCCACCGCATCATCGGCCACCAGGCCATGGCTGCGTGAAATCAGTTCCAGGCCCAGCTCGCTTTTGCCAAGGCCCGAGTCGCCGGTAATGAGCACGCCCACGCCCAGCACATCCATGAACACGCCATGCATGATGATGCGTTGCGCCAGTTTCTTCGACAGGTACACGCGCAGGAAATCGATCACCTGCGCCGCCGGCAGGGGCGTGGAAAACAGCGGGATATTCTGTTCGTCGCAGATGGCGAGAATGTCGGGTGGCGTTTCCAGGCCCTGCGCGATGATCAGCGCCGGCGGGCCGCCGCCGATCAGTTCGCCGATGACATGGCTGCGCGAGTTCGATTTGAGGCGCTGGTAGTAATTCAGTTCCTGGTGGCCGAATACCTGGATACGGCCGGGGTGGATCAGGTTCAGGTGGCCGACCTGGTCGGCGGCGGACGCCACGTCGCCGGAAATGAGCCTTTCCCCGCCCGGAAAGCCGGCAAACCAGCCAAGCTGCAGCGTTTCGCGATTATCGTCGTACAGACGTTGGATGGTCAGCGGGGTCTGCAGCATGAAGGGGGAATTCCTGTCGTATGGGCAGCGCCGTGCCCGGTACGGGAAAGTTTAACCCATGGCCTGCAGGCTGGGTTGCCAATTGATGATGCGCTGGTACACCGTCTGCGGGTCCGGATCGGTGGCCAGCGCGGTGCGGATCGCTTCGTCGGAGAAGAATTCGGCGATTTCCTACAGGATTTCCAGGTGCTGCTGGGTGACGTGGTCGGGAATCAGCAAAAAGAAGAGCAGGCTGACCGGTTCGCCGTCGGGCGACTCGAACGGAATCGGCTCGACCAGGCGCACGAACGCGGCCAGCGGCGCCTTCAAACTCTTGCTGCCCTTGATGCGGCCGTGCGGTACCGCCACGCCATGTCCCAGGCCCGTCGAGCCCAGCCGCTCACGCGCGAACAGATTGTCCGATACGGTCGAGCGGGCGATGCCGTGGTTGTTCTCGAAAATCAGTCCGGCTTGCTCGAAAGCGCGCTTCTTGCTGGACACTTCCAGGTCGAGGCGAACGCTCTCGATGGACAGAATTTTACTTAAGTTGGTCATAACATACATAAAATGTTGCAACGCACAAGGGCAATTGCGAGCCCGAATTATAGGCCTGTTTGTCGCGGAAGTAATTCGAATTCTGCGCTGCCTGCGCCAACGCTCGCCGCTCTATATTTGGCACGGTAGGCAATTCGCCAACACTGGGCCTCATCTGCGCGTCGCTCGTGTGCCACCTTGCGCAATTTCCAATCTGAAATCGCATGGTGGCCGCATAACAATCACCCGCGGGCAGTGTTGACCGATGAATCACACTGCCTTGCTGAAGTTTTCAGCATTGCGCGCACTGGCCCGGCGCCTTTGCGCTAGCGTAAAAGTGTGCGCCGCGACTGTCGCGCCAAAGGGACAGCCGCCCGGCAGGGCGTGCGTATTATTGACGTGCGGTGCGCAGGTTGCGCGGTGGGGCGCTGCTGAAGTTGCTGCGCCAGGGATTGATGTCGAGGCCGCCGCGCCGGGTGTAACGTGCATACACGGCGAGCTTGTTCGGCTGGCACTGGCGCAGGATATCCACAAAAATGCGCTCGACACACTGCTCATGGAACTCGTTATGCTCGCGGAAGCCAATCAGGTATTTCAGTAAGCCTGCCTGGTCGATCTGCGGGCCCACGTAATGGACCTGCACGCTGGCCCAGTCGGGTTGGCCCGTCACCAGGCAGTTCGATTTGAGGAGGTGCGACACCAGCGTTTCTTCGACCGGGGCTTCGTGGTGCGCCGCGGTGAGCAGGGCGGGCGTGGGCGTGTACTGGTCGATCTCCACGTCCAGCCGGTCCAGCAGCAGGCCGTCCAGCTCGCCGATCTTCGTGCCCTGGAACGCATCCGGCGTGGTCAGCACGATGTGCACCGGCGCGCCAAATGCGGCGCCCAGGTCCTGGCGCAGCAGGGCCAGCAGCGCGTCCGCACTGTCCAGGCGGGTCTGGTTGAACGAGTTCAGGTACAGCTTGAAGGATTTCGATTCGACGATATTGGGCGAGTCGGCCGGCGCCGTGATCGACGCAATCGCCACTTGCGGCTTGCCGCGCGTGTTCAGCCACGACAATTCATAGGCGTTCCAGATGTCGACGCCAAAAAACGGCATGGTCCCGGCCAGGTGCAATTCGTCGCGCTTTTGCTGGCGCGGAATCGGGAACAGCAGCTCGGGCGCGTACTGCGTCTGGTAAGCGGAAGATTTGCCCAGCGGCGAAAGGTCGACAGTATTGCTCATTGGCTGATTGGATTATCCAAGAAAAAGTTGATACACCGGGTTCGCGCTCTCGTCCCAGCAGCGGTAGCCGAGGGTGGTCAAAAAGTCGCGGAACGCATTCATTTCGGCGGGCGGCACTTGCAGGCCCACCAGGATGCGGCCCACATCGCCGCCCTGGTTACGGTAATGGAACAGCGAGATATTCCAGTTCGGCGACATGCTGCCCAGGAAACGCATCAGCACGCCCGGGCGTTCGGGGAATTCGAAACGATACAGCAATTCGCCCTCGGCCAAGGCACTCCTGCCGCCCACCAGGTGGCGGATATGCAGCTTGGCCAGTTCGTCGTGGGTCAGGTCGAGGGCGGGAAAACCGTTCTCCTCGAAGGTGCGCGCCAGCATGCTCGACTCGCTGCGGTTGCTGATCTGCACGCCAACGAACACGTGCGCGCGGCGCGCATCGCTGATGCGGTAATTAAATTCCGTTACGTTGCGGTTTGCGACCAGCGCGCAAAAGCGCCTGAAGCTGCCGCGCTCTTCGGGAATGGTCACGCCAAACACGGCTTCGCGCGCTTCGCCCACTTCGGCCCGCTCGGCCACGAAGCGCAGGCGGTCGAAGTTCATGTTCGCCCCGCACGCAATTGCCACCAGCGTCTCGCCCTTGACCGGGTTTTTCGACATGCTCGAGCGCTCGACATACGCCTTGGCGCCGGCCACGGCCAGCGCGCCAGCGGGCTCGAGGATCGAGCGCGTATCCTGGAACACATCCTGGATGGCCGCGCAAATCGCGTCGGTGTCCACAATCACGATCTCGTCGACGACTTCCCTGGCGATCCTGAACGTTTCCTCTCCCACCAGGCGCACTGCGGTGCCGTCGGAAAACAAGCCGACGTCGGTCAGCGTGACGCGCTGGCCGGCTTTCAGGCTGCGCGCCATCGCGTCGGAGTCGACCGTCTGCACGCCGATGATCTTGATGTCCGGCCGGATCGCTTTGACATAGGCCCCAATGCCCGAAATCAAACCGCCGCCGCCGATCGCGACAAAAATCGCGTGGATCGGGCCGCCGTGCTGGCGCAGGATTTCCATGGCGATGGTGCCCTGGCCGGCAATGACATCGGGATCGTCGAAAGGGTGGACGAAGGTCAGCTTCTGTTCTTTTTCCAGCGTGATCGCGTGGTTATAGGCGTCGGTGTAGGAGTCGCCGTGCAGCACGATTTCCACCGCGTTGCCGCCATGCGCGCGCACGGCGGCAATTTTCAACGGCGGCGTGGTGGTCGGCATCACGATCAGCGCGCGGCAGCCGAGCCTGGCGGCGGACAGCGCCACGCCCTGCGCGTGGTTGCCCGCCGACGCGCAAATGACGCCCCGTGACAATTGCGACTCGGACAGGTGCGCCATCTTGTTGTACGCGCCGCGCAGTTTAAAGCTGAACACGCTCTGCATGTCTTCGCGCTTGAAGTAAATCTTGTTGTTGAAGCGTTGCGACAGGATGGGCGCCAGCTCGAGCGGCGTTTCGGTGGCGACGTCGTAGACGCGCGCGGTGAGGATTTTTTTAAGGTAGTCGATCGTCATGGTGCTGAGGTGGTGGTGAGATATGTGGTGAAAGACGCGCCAAGTACGCGCTCCATATCCGGGCCAGTTTCCTGGTGCGTGCCGACTGGACTACCGCTGCCGGCGGGTGGCCGGCTGGGCAGCACGGGACGCGGCGCTGGGTGGCAGGCTCGGCGTACCGTGTCGTTGCGATGGGTTTTCGTCATTATAATGGACCGCTTCCTCCACCGCACCCAGGCATTGAGATGATTGAAACCGCCGTCCTCTGGCTGCTGAAAGTTGTTGCCGCGCCGGCTGTCGGCCTGACCTCGGTGTTCCTGATCGCGTTTGTGTCCGCCACGCTGTTGCCGCTGGGCTCGGAACCAGCGGTGTTCGCCGTGGTCAAGGCCAACCCCGCGCTGTTCTGGCCGGCCATCCTGGTTGCCACGCTCGGCAATACGCTGGGTGGCGCCTTCGACTATTTCCTGGGATACCGCGCCAAGGTCGCCTTTGCCAAGGAACGCAAGACGCGCTGGTTCGCGTGGCTGGCGCATTACGGTCCCAAAACCATGCTGCTGTCCTGGGTGCCCGGCATCGGCGATCCATTGTGTACACTGGCGGGCTGGCTGCACCTGGCGTTCTGGCCCAGCGTGGCGTATATGGCTGTCGGCAAATTCGCGCGCTACATCACCATGACGATGCTGCTGCTGTATGTGCCCGATGGCTTCTGGAAAAGCGTCGGCCAGATGCTCGGCTGACTGATGATACTGAAATGAACATGATCGAACTGAAGTATTTCCCAAGCAATTTCTACAAAGTCCAGATGACGGAACAGCCGCTGGCATTCACGCGCAAGCTTATGCTCAGCAGCAATTTGCCGATGAAATCGGGATGGGCGGACAAATCGGGCGATACGTGGTTTGCCATGTACGAGCGAGATGGCGTGCTGACGTTTCGTGCCGGCGAATGGACGTGCGCCATCGATGGCGACAGCGCCTGCAGCCTCGTCGATGGCCTTGACGGCGCGGCGGTGTTTGCGGTCAGCGCGCGAGGCAAGCCGGTGTTCGAGCATCGCTATACGTTTGCCAAGTGGAAGAAGCTCGGGCAGCCCGGGTACGCCGAGAGCGACCGGTTGACGGATGATTTCTTTGCCTGGGTGTGCGATATCTGGAAGTCGCGGGTTCCCGTACTGTCTTGAGAAGATGGCATCGCGCGGCGTGCACGACTGTATGACGTCAATGCGCCCTGCATCTGCGCCGTTCTTTCTTTGCTCTGAATTGAATAATGGGAAACATAATTTTTCCTGTCGACACTTAGGGGAAATAAGCTGCGATTCCGCCAATTGAGCGAACTGAACCGCGCGCCGACGTGGTGCATCGCAATACGCTAGAATGACCCTCCCAGGGACAGTCCTCCATCCTAGCTCATCCATGAACGCCCCCGCCAATCTCCACGCCCTGCTTGCCGACGCCCCGGACGGCTCCACGCCCGACCGCCTGCGTGAAATTCCCTACAATTACACCTCGTTTTCGGACCGGGAAATCGTCATCCGCCTGCTGGGCGAAGATGCGTGGAGCCTGCTCGACCAGCTGCGCGGCGCGCGCCAGACCGGCCGCTCGGCGCGCATGCTGTACGAAGTGCTGGGCGATATCTGGGCAGTGCAGCGCAATCCGTACCTGCAGGACGATATGCTGGACAACCCGAAGCGGCGCCAGGAGCTGATCGACGCACTGCATCACCGCCTGGCCGAAGTGGAAAAGCGCCGCGTCACCGTCGATGCCGAAGGCGACGATCCGCTGGTCAGCGCCACCCGCAGCGAACACGTCGCGCAGTTGCTCGCTGCCGCGCGCCGCGCGGTGGACGATTTCGGCAATGAATTCCGCGCCACTTATGACCTGCGCAAGCGGGCCACGAAGGTGCTGGGCCGCTACACGGACAAGCACAACATCCGCTTCGACGGCATGCACCGCATCTCGCACGTGACCGACGCCACCGACTGGCGCGTCGAGTACCCGTTCCTGGTGCTCATTCCCGACACGGAAGACGAAATGGCCGGCCTGGTCAAAGGCTGCATCGAACTCGGGCTGACGATCATCCCGCGCGGCGGCGGCACCGGGTACACCGGCGGCGCGATTCCCCTGACGCCCATGTCGGCTGTCATCAATACGGAAAAACTGATCGATATCGGCCCGGTCGAAATGACCGCCTTGCCAGGCGTTGCGCATGAATACGCGACGATCTGGACGGGTGCCGGCGTCGTCACCAACCGCGTGTCGCAAGCCGCCGAAAAAGCCGGCTTCGTGTTCGCGGTGGACCCGACCTCGGCACACGCGTCCTGCATCGGCGGCAATATCGCCATGAATGCCGGCGGCAAGAAGGCCGTGCTGTGGGGCACCGCGCTGGATAACCTGGCGTCCTGGAAAATGGTCGACCCGAACGGCGACTGGCTGGAAGTCACGCGCGTCGGCCACAACCTGTCGAAAATCCACGACGCACCGGACGCGACGTTCGAACTGGCCTGGACCCATCCGAATGCCAAGGGCGAAGCGAAGGAAGCGCCGTTCCGCAAGGAGACGCTGACAATTGGCGGCAGCAAGTTCCGCAAGGAGGGCCTGGGCAAGGACGTCACCGACAAATTCCTGTCCGGCCTGCCCGGCATCCAGAAAGAGGGTACCGATGGCCTGATCACGTCCGGCCGCTGGATCCTTCACAAGATGCCGAGTTTCACCCGCACCGTCTGCCTGGAATTTTTCGGCCAGGCGCGCGACGCGATTCCGTCCATCGTCGAGATCAAGGATTACCTGGACAGCTTGCCGGCCAAGGGCGGCCCTGCCTTTGCCACCTTGCGCCTGGCCGGCCTGGAGCACCTGGACGAGCGCTATCTGCGCGCGGTGGGTTACGCCACCAAATCGAAACGCGGCGTGCTGCCGAAAATGGCGCTGTTTGGCGACATCGTCGGCGACGACGAAAACGCGGTCGCGCAAGCGGCCTCGGAGGTGGTGCGCATTGCCAACACCCGCGTGGGCGAGGGCTTTGTTGCCGTCAGCGCCGAGGCGCGCAAGAAATTCTGGCTCGACCGGGCGCGCACCGCGGCCATTGCCAAGCATACCAACGCCTTCAAGATCAACGAAGACGTCGTGATTCCCCTGAACCGCATGGGCGAATACACCGACGGCATCGAGCGCATCAATATCGAGTTGTCGATTCGCAACAAGCTGAAGCTGGCCGACGAGCTGCATGGCTATCTCGCGTCCGGCAATTTGCCGTTGACGGGCCATGACGATACGAACAGCGACGACATCGCCCACGGCGTCGGTGCGGAAGAAATGCTGGGCGACCGTGCCCGCGAAGCCACCGCGCTGGTCGCGCAAATCCAGGGCCGCTGGCGCTGGCTGCTGGCCAGCCTCGATTTGCCGCTTGGCCAGGCCAAAGTGCAACTCGGCGAGCATGGGCTGATGCTGCTGGAGCAGGCCTTCGATGCGCGCCTGGCCGCGCAGCCGGAAGCGACCCTGTTCGACGTCGTGCAGGACCGGACCGTGCGCGTATCGTGGAAGCAGGAACTGCGCGCTCCGATGCGCCAGATCTTCAGCGGCGCCGCGTTTGCGCCTATCCTCGACGCCGCCACTGCCATGCACAAGCGTATCCTGCGTTCACGCGTGTTCGTGGCGCTGCACATGCACGCCGGCGACGGCAATGTGCACACCAATTTGCCGGTCAACTCGGACGATTACGGCATGCTGCAGGAAGCCCACGAGGCGGTCGAACGCATCATGAAGCTGGCCCGCTCCCTCGATGGCGTCATCTCGGGCGAACACGGCATCGGCATCACCAAGCTCGAGTTCCTGACGGATGCGGAAATCGCCGATTTCCGCGACTACAAGCTGCGCATCGATCCCGAAGGCCGCTTCAACAAGGGCAAGCTGATCAACATGCCGGGCGCACCTGCAGACCTGCGCAATGCCTACACGCCGTCGTTCGGCCTGATGGGGCACGAATCGCTGATCATGCAGCAAAGCGATATCGGGGAGATTGCCACCAGCATCAAGGATTGCCTGCGCTGCGGCAAGTGCAAGCCGGTGTGCACCACCCACGTGCCGCGCGCCAATTTGCTGTACTCGCCACGCGACAAGATCCTCGCCACCTCGGCGCTGATCGAAGCGTTCCTGTACGAAGAACAGACCCGGCGCGGCGTATCGATCCGCCATTGGGAAGAGTTCGAGGACGTCTCCGATCACTGCACCGTCTGCCATAAGTGCGTGACGCCCTGTCCGGTCAACATCGACTTCGGTGACGTGTCGATGAACATGCGCAACCTGCTGCGCAAGATGAACAAGAAGAGTTTCAAGCCGGCCAACAAGGCCGCGATGTTCTTCCTGAACGCGACCGATCCGACCACGATCAACGCCACCCGCAAAGCCATGGTCGACTGGGGCTTCAAGGCCCAGCGCCTGGGGAACGGGCTGCTGAAGCAAATTGTCAAGGTGCAGACCAAGGCGCCGCCACCCACCACCGGCAAGGCGCCGGTGCGCGAGCAGGTGATCCATTTTATTAACAAGAAAATGCCTGGCAATTTGCCGAAGAAAACCGCGCGTGCATTGCTCGATATCGAAGACGACAAGGTCATTCCGATCATCCGCAATCCGAAGGCGACGAATGCCGACACGGAAGCCGTGTTTTACTTTCCCGGCTGTGGTTCGGAGCGCCTGTTTTCGCAGGTGGGCCTGGCCACGCAAGCGATGCTGTGGGAAGTGGGCGTGCAGACCGTGTTGCCGCCGGGCTACCTGTGCTGCGGCTATCCGCAGCGCGGCGCCGGCCAGTTCGACAAGGCCGACAAGATGATGACGGACAACCGCGTGCTGTTTCACCGGATGGCCAACACGCTCAATTACCTGGACATCAAAACGGTGCTGGTGTCATGCGGCACGTGCTACGACCAGCTGGCAACGTACGAATTCGAGAAAATTTTCCCGGGGTGCCGCATCATGGACATCCACGAATACCTGCTTGAAAAAGGCGTGAAACTCGAAGGCGTGAACGGGACCCGCTACATGTATCACGAGCCCTGCCACAATCCGATGAAGCTGCAGGATTCGGTGAAGACCGTCAATGCGCTGGTGGCCACCGTCGACAACGTCAAGATCGAGAAAAACGAGCGCTGCTGCGGCGAGTCCGGCACCTTCGGCGTCTCGCGTCCGGACATCGCAACCCAGGTGCGTTTCCGCAAGGAAGGCGAAATGGAGAAGGGTGCCGACAAGCTGCGTGCGGACGGCTTTACGGGCGACATCAAGGTGCTGACCAGCTGCCCGTCCTGCCTGCAAGGATTGTCGCGCTACAACGACGATTCGGGCACGACTGCCGACTACATCGTCGTCGAAATCGCGCGCCACCTGCTGGGTGAAAACTGGCTGCCGGAATACGTGGCGCGCGCCAACGCCGGCGGCATCGAACGGGTATTGGTATGACGCAACAAGCAACCTGCGATCTGTGCATGCCACAACCGGAGCCGGTCTGGCGCAATGAACGATTCAGCGTGATCCTGGTCGACGACGCCAGCTACCCCGGTTTTTGCCGGGTGATCTGGCACGACCACGTCAAGGAGATGAGCGACTTGACGCCTGCCGACCGCCTTGCCATCATGGACGCCGTGAACCAGGTCGAACTGGCGCAGCGCGACGTGTTGCAACCCGAGAAAATCAACCTGGCCAGCCTCGGCAACGTCGTGCCGCACCTGCACTGGCACGTGATCCCGCGCTTCCGTGACGATGCGCATTTCCCGAATCCGGTCTGGGCGCAGGCAATGCGTGCGACCGACCCTGCTACTCTGGCAGCGCGCCGCGCGCTGCTGCCCCAATTGTCCTCTGCCATCTTGCAGCGCCTCAGCCCCCACTCCACCGCCCCATGATCATCCCTACCGAACTGACCGTCCGCCAGCAATCCAAAGTCCTCGACATCGCTTTTGAAGATGGCGCCGCTTTCTCGCTGCCTTTCGAATTCCTGCGCGTGTATTCGCCCTCGGCTGCCGTGACCGGCCACAGCCCCGGCCAGGAAGTGCTGCAAGTCGGCAAGCGCGACGTGGGCATCACCAAGCTCGAGCCGGTCGGCAATTACGCCGTCAAGCCGACGTTCTCCGACGGCCACGAAAGCGGCTTGTACACCTGGGAGTATCTGTACAAGCTCGGGCGCGAGCAGGACGCCTTGTGGCAAGACTATCTCGCCCGCCTGACTGCCGCCGGTTTTACGGGCGATAGCGGACGTGTGCCTGGCGTCATGACGCGCGGTGCCGCCGCCGCGGCCGATGCCGGCCTGAAAAGCGGCCCCATCGCCCGTATCAGCGGTGGTGGTGGTGGTGGTTGCGGCAGCGGCGGGTGCGGCCACAAACACTAATCATGCTCTATAAAAAGCTAATTTGCTCTCCCGTAACGTGCGGCGCTTGCCTGCGCCGCATGGCATGATCAAAATGATATTGAGCGTCCGCTCGGTACATTGACGAAAGGGGAGAGGCACGTGAGCGTTCGCATGATTATTTTGCTGGGTATTTTTGTCTGGGCCCCGATGATGGCGTATCTGGGATGGAAGTATGTCCAGACGTTCGAGTTTGCCCAGCGCAACCGTTCCGCCAAGCGCCGCACCCGGCGCGCGCTGCTGCCGGCGGCAGGCGGCGAGATGTTCTACAACGAATCGCGCAGGCGCGTTCGCCGCAGTTTCTGAACGGCTTCTTAAGCCCGGCGGTGCAGGGCGCTTGACCCTGGTTGACGCTTGTATAATGCAAGCAGATCAATCCGGCGAAGCGCTATGACCAATAACACCACCCATTTCGGCTACAAGACGGTTTCCGAGGACGACAAGGTCCACGAAGTCGCCAAGGTTTTCCATTCGGTCGCGTCCAAATACGACGTGATGAACGACCTCATGTCGGGCGGCCTGCACCGCATCTGGAAAACGTTCACCATTGCCCAGGCGGGCGTGCGTCCCGGTTTCAAAGTGCTCGATATTGCCGGTGGTACCGGCGACCTGGCGAAAGCGTTTGCCAAACAGGCAGGCAAGGGCGGCGAGGTCTGGCTCACCGACATCAACGAATCCATGCTGCGCGTCGGGCGCGACCGCCTGTTGAATACTGGCCTGATCACCCCCACCTTGCTTTGTGACGCAGAGAAATTGCCCTTCCCGGACAATTATTTCGACCGTGTCAGCGTGGCCTTTGGCCTGCGCAACATGACGCACAAGGACCAGGCGCTGGCGGAAATGCGCCGCGTGCTGAAACCGGGTGGCAAATTGCTGGTGCTGGAGTTTTCCAAGGTTGCCGCGCCGTTGCAGAAACCGTACGACCTGTATTCCTTCTCGGTGCTGCCGTGGCTCGGTCAGAAAATTGCCGGCGATGCTGACAGCTACCGCTACCTCGCTGAATCGATCCGCATGCATCCTGACCAGGAAACGCTGAAGACGATGATGGAAACCGCGGGCCTGGAAGGTGTGAAGTATTTCAATTTGACGGCGGGCGTGGCAGCACTGCATACCGGCATCAAATATTAGGTGTGGAGGAAAATAGCATGAAAAAATTCTTGGTTGGCATGACGTTGGCCGTGGCCGCACTGTCGATGGTGGGTGAGTCGATTGCCCGTCCGATGGGCGGTGGCCGTTCGATCGGGCGCCAGTCGTCGTCGGTCAGCCGCATGAGCGCGCCGGCACCGGCGCCACGCCCCATGCCGCAGCAGCAAGTCAATCGTCCTGCGGCACCTGTGAATGGCGCGCCGGCAACGCCAGCCAAGCAGCCGAGCCGTTTCGGCGGCATGCTGGGCGGCCTGGTCGGCGGCGCACTGCTGGGCTACGGCCTGAGCTCGCTGTTCTCGCACATGGGCATGGGCGCCGGCATGGCCAACGGCCTCGGTTCGCTCCTGCCGCTGATCCTGCTGGGCCTGGCCGCTTTCTTCCTGTACCGCTGGTTCCGCCGCCGCAATGGCGTCGATAGCGGCCAGGCGCCTGCACCGTTCCAGGGTTTCAACAACAACCCGTTACCGGCGGGCGGTACGCCGGAGATCGGTTCGGGGATTAACCAGAATTACCAGCCAGCAGCGTATGAGCCAGTGCAGCAGCCGGCCAGCAGCGGTTTCGACACACCTGCGCCAGCGCCGCATACCCCGTGGGGCGTGCCGGCCGGTTTCGACAACGAGAGCTTCCTGCGCACCGCGAAAACCTCGTTCATCCGCATGCAGGCAGCCTGGGATAAAGGCGATGTGGCCGACCTGAGCCAGTTCACCAGCCCGGAAGTGTTTGCTGAACTGAAAATGCAGATCCAGGAACGCGGCGCCCAGCGCGACTTTACCGATGTGGTCTCGATCGACGCCCAGCTGCTGGGCATCGAGACGATCAACAACGAGTACCTGGCCAGCGTGCAGTTCAACGGCATGATCAAGCCGGCGCCCGATGCGCTGGCCGAGCCGTTTGCCGAAGTATGGAATATGAGCAAACCGGTCAACGGCAGCAGCGGCTGGGTGCTCGCCGGTATCCAGCAGTTACCATGACTTTACGTTCCCTGCCGCACGGTGCAAGTGTGGCAAACTGGTAAGATCATAGCCGCCCACAATCGCTGGGCGGCTTTTTTTTGAGACGCAAACCCATGTCATCGACTCCCTCGCCCGCTTCGCTGTTTCCGCCGCGCCTGATCGTACCGGTCGTGGCTGCCATTAACCACTTGCTGGCCCAGGAAGCGTGGGCGCGCGCGTCGCTCGGCCTGCACGCCGGCAAGCAGGCGCTGATCGATACCGGCGCCGTGCAGCTGCGCATGCGCGTCACGCGCGACGGCATGGTCGAACCCGGCAGCGAGGAGTCGCCCACGACGGTCACCATTCGCGTCAAGCTGAGCGAGTTGCCGCTGATTTTGCAGAACCGCGAGCGTGCCTTTTCCTATGTCAAGATCGAAGGCGACGCCGAGTTCGCCAACACGATTTCGCAGCTGTCGAAAGGACTGCGCTGGGAAGCCGAGCACGACCTGGAACGCCTGTTCGGCCCGATTGCCGCGACGCGCCTGGCCGATGGCGCGCGAGCGACCGCCAGCGGCGTGGCGGCGACCGGCAAGAAATTTGCTGAAAACGTCGCCGAATTCCTGCTCGAGGAACGCGCCGTGCTGGTGCGCCCGAGCCAGGTCGGCGAGATGGGCGACGACATCAGCCGCCTGCGCGACGACGTTGAACGCGCCGCCAAGCGCATTGAAAAACTCGAACAAAAACTGGCTGTACCGCTGGCGCCGCGCAACGCCAGCCTGCCGACCCGCAACCTGGATAGCTGATGATATTGAAATTCCTGCGCCTGTTAAAAATCCTGAGTGTCGCAACGCGCTATGGCCTCGACGAAATCGCCATTTCCGGGCTGAATGTTCCTCGCACTGCCAAATTGATCGACCGCATCGTTTTCTGGCGCGACATTTCCGCGCCGCGCGGCGTGCGCCTGCGCATGGCGCTGGAAGAGCTGGGCCCGATCTTCGTCAAGTTCGGCCAGGTGCTGTCGACCCGGCGCGACCTGATGCCGCCCGACATCGCCGATGAGCTGGCGCGCCTGCAGGACCGCGTGCCACCGTTCGACTCCGACCTCGCCATTGCGCAAATCACGGCGTCGCTGGGCGCCCATCCGAACGAACTGTTCGCCAGCTTCGAGCGCGTTCCGGTGGCCTCCGCCTCGATCGCGCAGGTCCACTTTGCGGTCCTGCGTGATGGCAAGGAAGTGGCGGTCAAGGTGCAGCGCCCCGGCATGAAGAAAACCGTCGACGAGGATGTCGCATTGATGGGCGTCGCCGCGCGGCTGGTCGAGCGCGTCTGGCCGGAAAGCCGCCGCCTCAAGCCGCGCGAAGTGGTGGGCGAGTTCGACAAATACCTGCACGACGAGCTCGACCTCATGCGCGAAGCGGCGAACGCCAGCCAGCTGCGCCGCAATTTTTCGAATTCGACCTTGCTGATGGTGCCGGAAATGTACTGGGACTATTGTTCCAGCAGCGTCATCGTGATGGAGCGCATGCACGGCATTCCCGTGTCGCAAACCGACCGCCTGATCGCTGCCGGCATCGACCTGAAGAAACTGTCCAGCGACGGCGTGGAGATTTTCTTCACGCAGGTGTTCCGCGATGGCTTTTTCCACGCCGACATGCATCCGGGAAATATCCTCGTGTCGACCGCCCCGGAAACGTTCGGCCGCTACATCGCGCTCGATTTCGGGATCATGGGTACGCTCAACGACTATGACAAGGATTACCTGTCGCAGAATTTCCTGGCTTTTTTCCGGCGCGACTACAAGCGCGTGGCCGAAGCCCACATCGAATCGGGCTGGGCGCCCAAATCGACGCGCGTCGATGAGCTGGAAGCGGCGGTGCGCGCGTGCTGCGAACCGATTTTCGACCGTCCGTTAAAAGATATTTCGTTCGGCCAGATCCTGCTGCGCCTGTTCCAGACCTCGCGCCGCTTCAACGTCGAAGTGCAGCCGCAACTGGTGCTGCTGCAAAAGACCTTGCTCAATATCGAAGGACTGGGCCGCCAGCTCGACCCCGACCTCGACCTGTGGAAAACCGCCAAGCCCTACCTGGAGCGCTGGATGGGTGAGCAGGTGGGCTGGCGCGGCATGCTCGAGCGCTTCAAGGCCGAGGCGCCGCGCTATGCCCAGATCTTCCCGCAACTGCCGCGCCTGGTGCACCAGGCCCTGGAAAAGGCGGCCGAAACCCATGCGCGCGACGTTGCCTTGGTGAACATCCTTGAGGTCGAACTGCGCCGCACCAATCGCCTGCTGGCGCTGGTGACCGTCATCGTCGGCGTTGCCGCCGTGGCGGTGCTGGCCATCCAGGTCTACCTCCACTGGCCGGGCCTGCGCTGATCCATGCATGACTTCGCCAGCCGCGACCCGCGCGATCCCGCCTTCTGGGACGAGCGGTTCGCGCAGGGCTTCATGCCGTGGGACCGGGGTGGTGTCCCGGAACAATTACGCACCTTCGTGGCGGCCTCGCCGCCCATGACGACGCTGATTCCCGGCTGCGGCACGGGCTACGAGCTGGCTGCCTTGTGCGAGGCCGGGTGGGATGCGACGGCGATCGATTTCGCGCCGGTCGCGGTGGCCAGCGCCAGGGCGGCGGTGGGAGAGTGGCGCGCGCGCATCGTCGAGGCCGACTTCTTTTCCTGGGTACCTGCACAAGCGCTGGACCTGATCTATGAACGCGCGTTTCTCTGCGCCATGCCGCGGGCCATGTGGCCGCAGGTCGCCGCGCGTTGGGCTACCTTGCTGGCGCCGGGCGCACTGCTGGCAGGCTATTTCTTTTTTGATGACGCGGTCAAGGGACCGCCATTCGGCATTGACCGCGCGGCGCTGGACCTTTTGCTGGCGCCGCATTTCGATTGCATCGCCGACAGCGCCGTGACGGATTCCATTCCTGTCTTCGCAGGCAAGGAACGCTGGATGGCCTGGCGCAGGCGTTAATACGCGGCTCAGGCCCGTCGCCGCACCGGCACCAGCGCCAGCGGCGCGGGACCCTTGACGATCACCCGGTCACGCCCTGCCGCCTTGGCAGCGTACAGCGCCTCGTCGGCCCGGCCCATGGCGCTGGTGAGGTCTTCGTCGGCCGTGATCAGGGTCGCGCCGATCGACAGCGTGAGCGCCGGCGCCGGTTCCGCACCGGATACCGCTTGGCGCACGGACTCCTGCAGCTTGCCCGCCACTACACCCGCGCCGTGCAGGTCCGTGTCCGGCAGCAGCAGCGCAAATTCGTCGCCTCCCAGGCGCGCCACGCAATCGACCGCGCGCAGCGCACCGCGTGCGCTGTCGACCAGGCGCCGCAAGGCCGCGTCCCCGGCCTGGTGCCCCCAGCGGTCGTTGATGCCTTTGAAATGGTCGAGGTCGACCAGCACCAGGGCCAGCGGCCGGCCATTGCGCCTGGCGCGCGCCAGTTCCAGTGCGGCGATGTCGAAAAAGGCCTTGCGCGACGAAGCGCCCGTCAGGAAATCGTGATTGCCGGCGTGTTCGGCGCGAATGATGAGCTGGCGGTGCGCCATCATCAGGCCGCCCATGGCCAGCGCCGGCAGCGCCAGCGCCACCGCGGTGAGGAACGAAATGCTCAAGAGACTGGGCTGCAGCAGCGAGGTTGGCGGCCGGTGCGCCAGTGCCAGGCTGGCGATGCGGCCGAGATGGCCTGTCGCCACGAGTGCGCACATGGCCAGGACGAAACAGTAGATATACAGGGGCCGTTGCCAGCTGCGGCGCATGGCCAGCACCGCGCGCGCGATTTCCCCGCACACCGCGACCTGGAACAGCGACACCACGACGCTGCGTGCCAGGAATGAATCGACGGCGTAGTGAAACAGCGCTGCCAGTACACCCAGCGCGCCCACCGAAACCGCCAGCCGCACCCGGTGCAGGGGCAGATCGGCAAGGTGGCGGTATGCCCCAACCAGCGCGGCGCTGGCGGCGGCATAGGTGACGTTGGCAGCTTCGTATGCCAGCAAAGGCGGCAGTTCGCGCCCGAATGCATACAAGGTCGAACCCACCATGCCGAGGACGGACGCGAGCAGCAGCTCGCGCACGCCGCGCACGTTCGCCGATGCCACGGACAGCAAGGCAAGAAACGTCAGGAAGCAGAGAAGGGCAGCGATCAGAAAAATCTGCTGGGTGGCAAGCATGGTGCGAAGTGTCCGGTCAATCAAATGAAACGGGAAAGCCGGTCATTATCGCGCCGAGCATGTCATTCGGTAATATTTTCTTATCAATGGTCGTAAAATTTCCACACGGATTGACTTGTAGTCTGCGTCCCACTCGCAGCTGATCCGTGCGCTGATGGGCTGGCTTATGCGCTGGCCATACACTGGGTCTTCGCGGTCAACGACTGCCAGCCCTACACAACCAATAACAGGAGTCCACCATGCGTAAATCGATCCTTGCAGCAGCCATCCTCGCCGGCGCCAGCACCCTGGCATTTGCCCAGGCCACCCCGAGCGGCGCTACCACGGGCACCATGAACAACGGCGCGGCATCGCCAACCGGTACCGTGGCCGCCGGCGATACCCACGACAGCATGGGCAATATGACGTCGCCTTCCGCCAAGCAAAGCAAGCCGATGAAATCGAAGACCAAGCGTTCGACCACCGCGGCCGGCTCGACGACCGAACCGGGCAATGTGACCGGCGTCACCGGTACGACTGCCGCCGGCACCCCTGGCCAGACCACGTCGGGTGCAACCCGCCCGGCCGATGCCGGTACCATGAGCCGCTAATCCGGCGGCTTCAGTGGCAGGCACGGTGAGTGCCTCACGGCCACCCCATTCAGCCCTTGCGCTGGATGCGGTGGCTTTTCGCATGGCGGCTGACATACCGCGTCTCACCCGCAATGTTTCCGGCTTTCAATTGCATGTAGGCAGGCTCCGACTCGGAGATGGTCCATGCGCTGATGTGACTTGGAAACGGGCCGCCGTAGACTGGAAGTCATCATGCGGAGAACGAGCCGCACCCATCACCTGACAGGAGTTCACCATGCGCCATACCATCATCGCAGCAGCTATCCTCGCAACCGCATCGACGTTCGCGTTCGCCCAGACCGGCACCAGTGGCGGCACCACCGGTGGCGGCACCACCAGCGGGATGAGCAGCGGAAGTGCGGGCAACATGGCCACCGGCACCGCCACATCGGGCACCGACACGCAGGCCAAACACCAATCCAGCAAGACTGCCAAGTCCAAATCGAAACACGCGGGCAGTTCCAGCAGCGCATCCGGTTCGTCCGGCGCGCAAGGCACGCAGAACGCGTCCAATCCCGACCGCACGATGGGCAACAGCACCAAGGCCACGGACCCGAACGCCCTGGGCCAGGGTAACCCAGGTACGCCGAATCAAGGCGGTACCGAGGCGACCAACGGCACCAATCGTTAAGCGGCGCTGGCTGGACCGGGTTTAACCTTCCGGTCCGCCACCACCGCCACCACTGCCCGGCGGGCCGCCCGGCCCGCCGCCGGGTGGCCCGCCATCACCACCGCGGCCGCGGAAGCGCGGACCGTTCCCTTCTTCCGACCTGCCTGTGACGCCGCCGAAGCGGTACGACAGGCCGACATAGAACACCCGGCCGTCGAAGCGGCGGGTGCTGGTTTCCTGCAGCGTGGCGCTGTCGATCACCGTCTTGTTCTTGTTGGTGTTGAACAGATCGGTCACGTTCGCCACCAGCGTCAGTTGCGGCGTCAGCGTGTGGCGCATGCTCAAATTAAGCGTCGAATTCGGCGAGCGGTAGCCTTGGCCGGACAATATCTTGCCCATCATCTGCAACGCAACCTGGACCTGGTTGGCCTGGTCGTACTGGTAATTCAGGCGCGCGCGGCCGCTCAGCGAATTGGCGGTGCGGCTGGTGAACAGGCCATTGGTATCCTGTGTCCGCTGCTCGCTGCGCGCCAGATTGCCGCTGGTATTGATCGTCAGCGATTTGCCTAGCTTGCCGCTCACCGTGAACTCGAGGCCGCCGGAATGGCTGCCCTGGCCGTTCTGGCGCGTGGTCAACAGCACGTTGTCGGCAATGAACGTGCGGTAATCGACGATCGCGTCCTTGTCGCGCCGGTAGTAGCCGCGCAATGCCGTTTCCAGGCCGGAGAATTTGCTCTCGTAACCGACTTCTAACGAGTCGGTCTGCGTCGGCTTTAATTTTGGATTGCCCGACGTGACGTTGAATTCGTCGCGGTAGATCACGTACGGGTTCAGGTCGTTGGCGTTGGGGCGGCGCAGCCGGTGTGCGTAGGAAAAGCGCAGGTTGGACTCGTCGTTGACTTTATAGGTCGCAAACGCGCTCGGCATGAAGTTGAGGTAATTGTTTTTCGCTTCGACATTGCCGGTGTACTGGTGGATGTCCAGGTCGGTGTACTCGGCGCGCAGGCCGCCCAGCACGCCCCAGCGTTCGTTGAGCTTCATCTGGTACGAGCCGTACAGCGCCGCCACATTTTCCTTCAGTTCGTAGTCGTTGCTGCGCATGGCATTCAGCGTCGGCGCCAGCGTCACCAGGTCGAGGTCGTTATAGACCGTATTGACGGTGCTGTCGTTGGAAGCGACCTTGTAGCCGATCTTGGCGGTGCCCCCACCCAGGGGGCGCTCGTAATCCCCCGTGAAATCGACGAGCTTGTTGCCGTTGTTGCTGTGCTGCTGCGCCAGCGCGTCACCGCGATTGCCGACGCCGCCGCCGACCGAATACAGGTTGGCGAAATCGCTGTCGCTGGTATTGTTCGACGCCGAGACGCGCAGGTCGATCTTCAGCGCTTCGCCCGGCAGTTTGCCCTTGTGGTCGTAGCGCGCCCCCCAGGCGTAATTGTGGCTGTCGCCGTCGCGGTTCGTCGTGCGGGTATAGTCGCCCAGCACACTGCCGTCGGCAGCATCGTTGATGTAGCGGTCGACGCCGTGCTGATTGTTGCTGCGGCCGTTGAACGACAGGCTGGCGGCCAGCGTATCGACCGTGCTCAGGTTGTAGTTGACCGTGCCGTTCACTCCCACCGAATCGTTCAGGCCGGCGCCCACCGACTGCTGGGTGCTGTGCAGCATGGCGCCGCTGACCGGGTCCAGCGTTTCCCGGTCCAGGCTGGTCGTGGAATTGCGGCCGTCGTGGCGTACATTGATACCACCCTGAAAACCCCATGGTCCCTGGTTGTAGCTGCCCGATGCCGAGCTGTTGTAGCGCCCGGCGGTACCGGCGTTGGCGTTCACCGACCCGAAGCCGCCCGGTTTGCGGTTGCGCCGCATGACCAGGTTGAGGATCGGCCCGCCACCGGCTTCGTTGCCGAATTCGGCGCCAGGGTTGTTGATCACTTCGACCGACTCGATGTCCTCCGCCGCCATGGCGTTGAGCGTGGCGCCGCGGTTGTCCCCCTGCATCATCGCAGACGGCTTGCCGTCGACGAGGATCTGCACGTTGCTGCTGCCGCGCAGCGTGACGGTGCCGTCGGGGTACACTGCCACC
>Ga0265780_10003451_pt1 | contig 20770 bp, 14 predicted proteins | sample P1T30metagenome_FD_192432 | JGI IMG/M metagenome (GOLD analysis project Ga0265780, IMG submission 192432) | Plant litter microbial communities from East Loma Ridge, Irvine, California - P1 T30 | ecosystem: Environmental > Terrestrial > Plant litter > Unclassified | place: USA: California...
CTTTACCACTACGGGGCGCGGCTGCACCACTACCGGCCGGTAGTAGCGGGCGTGGTGGTCGCGGTACTGCGCCCAGGGCTGGCGGCCCCGGTAGTCTACCACCACCGGGTGGAAGCTGGCGGGGTTGTAGCCCGCCACGGCGGCTACTGGCACCCACTGGCCGTTGCGCAGCACGATGTAGCGCTGGGCGGCTAGGTCGTAGTAGCCATCTATCTCGGGCACGTAGTAGTACTGGGTGCCAGCGGGTACGGCCGGCCCCCAGGTGGGGTGGCCAAATTGGGCGTTAACCCCTATTTGGGCGTGGGCGCTGGGCGCGGCGAGGGCGGCAGTAGCACCAAAAACAAAAGCGAAAAGCTGCGAGCGGAACGTCATGGCGAGAAAGGAAAAGAGGTGGCTAGGATATGCTGACCAAGGCAAACCGAATGCCGAAGCAGCACCAGGGCCGCCAAAATCCTCACTCGTGCGGACTAAGCTGCCAACTGTGCCGACAAAGACATTCCTTTTCCCGACTAGCCCGTCGCCAACAAAAAAGAGCGCCTGCTAAGGCGCTCTTCTCGATATGTTTTAGTGATGGCCGTGGCCTTTATCGTGGCCCTTTCCTTTGCCAGGGCCGCCGTAGCCCATCTTTTTAGCTTGGCCGGGGGGCATGCCGTGGGGGTGGCCCTTGCCCTTCCAGAGCCAGGGCGAGTCGCCGCGGTACTCGATGTACTGTGGGTGGAAGTTGCGTGGGTCGTAGCCATCGAGGCGCTCGTAGCGCGCCCACTGGCCATTGCGCTGCACGATGTAGCGCTGGGCCGGCACATCGTAGTAGGCGTTGGCCTCCGGGATGTAGTAGTACTGCGCATTGGCTGGCGCGCCCACTACCACGGGCGGGGCCGTGTTGATATTGATGTTGACCTGGGCGTGGGCCGGAGCGGCCAGCAGAGCCAGGCCGCTGAGTACGGCCAGCGAGGCGGTTTTTTGGAGCAGGTTCATTAGGTGTAAAAGAATAGGTTACCCAGCTCGCCTGGCAAGGACAGTGCCAACACTGAAACAGGGGTTCACGCTCTTATACGGACCTGCTTAGTTTTTGGCTTTGCGAAAGAGGTAGCGCGTGACGGTGGCACTAGGCGCCGGGCCTTGCTGCGCCGCGTGCGTTTCGGCCAGCTCCCAGCCGGCCGTCGATAAGTCGCTTAATAATTGATTAAGCAGTAACGTGTTGCTTTGGACATTTGCGCGGTATTTATCGGCAGACAGCGTATATTCTTCTTCCAGCTTTATTTCGGCTTTGCCCTGAAAAGCTGGCGTGAGCAGCAAGCGGCAATCGTTTTTATAGGGCGACTGAATGACCGTGATGGTTAGAAAATTATAGCCGCGCTGGGGCGCTGGTGACGCTTGCGCGAAGGCCGCCGGGCCGTTGAACACGAAGCTGGCACTAAACAGGAGCCAGCAGCAGAGGAAGCGGGAGAGCGAGAGCATGCATCAAGGAGAGTAAGTGAAAAAGGGAGGCGCCAGCGATGCGGGGAGCCGGCCCGACAAAGAAAGAGAAATCATGCTGTTGCGCACCATTCGTGGGCTCAGCTTGTTGGTGTCAGTCGGCCTACTGCCATGCGAGGACAAAAATTTTAGTTTTTACCATCCTCGCCGGCTCGTTCCCGTACCTTCGCTTGTTCTTCTGATTTGCCCGCATGGCTAAAAAAACGGCTACCGCTCCTGCTGCCCCCGCTCCGAAAAAAACTAAAGCTGCCCCCAAAAAGGCTGCTCCGCTTGCTGCCGACGCGGCCGAAGTGCTTACTGCTGCTACGCATTCTGGCTTGGTAGAAGTAGCTGATAAGCAAGCGCCTGACCTGCATCACGACCTGCCCGTGGGCAGCCAACCCGCACCCGCCGGCGTGGCCGTGGCCGAGCAGCACCAAACGCCCGATACATTGCCGCCTACCCAGGCGCCAGGCACCGCGCTTCAGCCACTCCTAGGTGCCGCTGCCGAGGCGCCCTACATCGAAGTGTACGGCGCCCGCGAGCACAACCTCAAGAATGTGAGCGTGCGGATTCCGCGCGGTAAGCTGGTGGTTTTCACCGGTATTTCGGGTTCGGGCAAGTCTAGTTTGGCCTTCGATACCATCTATGCCGAAGGGCAGCGGCGGTACATGGAGACGTTTTCGGCCTACGCTCGCTCTTTTATGGGCGGGCTGGAGCGGCCGAACGTCGATAAGATTGAAGGCCTATCGCCAGTAATCTCGATTGAGCAGAAAACCACCTCGCGCAACCCGCGCTCGACGGTGGGCACCATCACCGAGATTTACGACTTCCTGCGCTTGCTGTATGCGCGTACCGCTGAGGCGTTTAGCTACGCCACGGGCAAGAAGATGATTCGGCAGAGCGACGACCAGATTATCAACTATATCCTGAAGCAGTACGACGGCAAAAAGCTCATCGTGCTGGCGCCGGTAGTGAAGGGCCGTAAAGGCCATTACCGCGAAGACTTTCAAAAGATTGCTAAGCTAGGTTTCACCAAGGTGCGCGTCGATGGCGAGCTGCTCGACATCACGCCCAAGATGCAGGTGGACCGCTACAAGATTCACGACATCGAAATCGTGATTGACCGGCTTGTGGTAAAGGAAGAGGACCGCTTCCGCCTCTCGGGCTCGGTGCAGAATGCCATGACCCACGGCAAAGGCACCATGCTGGTGCTCGACCCCGACGCCAAAAAGGCCGCGCCGCAGTTCTTCTCGCGCTTCCTCATGGACCCCGAAACCGGTATCGCCTACGACGACCCGGCGCCTAATACGTTCAGCTTCAACTCGCCCTACGGCGCATGCCCGCACTGCGCCGGCATGGGCGAGGTGCAGCAAATCACGGAAGAAACCGTGATTCCTGACCCCAAGCTGAGCGTCAGCCGCGGGGCCATTGCGCCCCTAGGGGAGTACCGCGACATTTGGATTTTCCAGCAGCTGCAGCTCATTCTCAAGAAGCACAAGGCCAGCCTGAATACGCCCGTCGAGAAGCTGGAGCCGGAACTGCTCAAGCGTCTGCTACACGGCATCACGCAAGACGAGGCCGACGATACGAAAGCGACTTATACCGAGCCGTTTGAGGGTATTATTCCCTTCCTGCGTCGCCAGATGGAGTCCGATTCGGACAGCATCCGGGAGTGGATTCAGCAGTATACCCAGGCTCAGACCTGCCCGGTGTGCGATGGCTACCGCTTGAAGAAGGAAAGCCTGCACTTCAAGCTGGCTGACAAGCACATCGGCGAGCTGTCGGTGATGGATATCAACGAGCTGTCGGGCTGGTTTGTGGATGTGGAAGGCCGCTTGAGCGACCGCCAAAACCTCATTGCCCGCGAGCTGCTTAAGGAAATCCGCAAGCGCATCGGCTTCCTGCTCGAAGTGGGCCTCGACTATCTGAGCCTGCACCGCTCGGTGCGCACGCTGAGCGGCGGCGAAAGCCAGCGCATCCGCCTCGCCACCCAGATAGGCACCCAGCTCGTGGGCGTGCTCTATATCATGGACGAACCGAGTATCGGCCTGCACCAGCGTGACAACGAACGCCTAATCAAGGCCTTGCAACACCTGCGTGACATCGGCAACTCGGTGATTGTGGTGGAGCACGACAAGGACATGATTATGCACGCCGACCACGTGCTCGACATTGGCCCCGGCGCGGGCATCCACGGCGGCCACATCGTGGCCGAGGGCACGCCCGAAGCCATTTTCAACTCCGGCTCGCTTACTTCTGATTACCTGAGCGGCAAGCGCAACATTGAACTGCGTAAAAAGAAGCGTGAGGGTGAAGGCGTTTTCCTGACGTTGAAAGGCGCCAAGGGACACAACCTCAAGAATATAACGACTAAGTTTCCCCTAGGTAAGCTTATCGCCGTGACGGGCGTGTCGGGCTCGGGTAAGTCGTCGCTCATCCACGACACGCTGTATCCGATTCTCAACCAGCACTTCTTCAACGCCCACCGCGAGCCGCTGGCTTACGGCAGCATTGAGGGTCTGGAGTTGATTGATAAGGTGATTGAGGTAGACCAGTCGCCCATCGGCCGCACGCCGCGCTCGAACCCAGCTACTTATACCGGCGTATTTACCGAAATCCGGCAGCTGTTTGCCGAGATGGCGGAGGCCAAAATTCGGGGTTACGGGCCGGGTCGCTTCTCCTTCAACGTGAAGGGCGGGCGCTGCGAAACCTGCGAAGGCGCGGGCATCCGTACCATCGAGATGAACTTCCTGCCTGACGTGCACGTGCCCTGCGAAACCTGCAAAGGCCGCCGCTACAACCGCGAAACGCTGGAAGTGCGCTTCAAGGGCAAGTCCATCACCGACATCCTCGACATGACGGTGGAGAAAGCGGTGGAGTTCTTCGAGTTTCAGCCGCGCATCTTGCGCAAAATCAAGACCTTGGCCGATGTGGGCCTAGGGTACCTCACGCTGGGCCAGCAAGCCACGACGCTTTCGGGCGGCGAAGCACAGCGGGTGAAGCTCGCCACCGAGCTCAGCAAAAAGGACACCGGCAAGACCTTCTACATCCTCGACGAGCCGACCACCGGCCTGCACTTCGAGGACATTCGCCACCTGTCCGACGTGCTGCACAAGCTCGCTGACAAGGGCAATACCGTTCTCATCATCGAGCACAACCTGGACCTCATCAAGGTAGCTGACCACGTGATTGACATCGGCCCCGAGGGCGGCGCGGGCGGCGGTACCATCGTGGCCCAGGGCACGCCCGAGCAGGTAGCCAAGAGCGGCAAGGGCCACACCAGCCGCTTCCTGGCCGAGGAGTTGAAGACGAGCGTGTACGCCTAGCACTCGCGCTAAGCAGCAGATAATCCGCCGCCCAGTCTTGGTTAGCACGTAGGTGCTAGGCAACGGCTGGGCGGCGTTTTATTTAGCACCACATCATTCCCTTAGTAAACGGCCGTAGCCGCTAGTTTACGGGGCTCGCCCACTCAGGAGCTTACCTTCGCCTGGTATTCGCTCCTGCTGAGCTACCGCCTTCTACAGTGGATTGGATTTACTACGTACCCAACTGGTTGTTTTGGGCTGTCTGCTGCGGAGCCACGCTCCTGTTTTCTTTGGCGGGCCTGTTTGTGCTGCGTCCTTGGGTCAGGGCCCACGTGAGCGACACGGCCGAGCACAACGACTTGGTTAGCTATTTTTTGGGCGTTTCGGGCGTTATTTATGGCATCTTGCTAGGGCTGGTAGCGGCCGGGGTGTGGAGCAATTTTCAAACCCTATCGGGCCAGGTTGATACTGAGGCCACCATTACGGCGGCCATTTACAATGACTTGGCTACGTACCCGCCCGCCGCGCGGCAGCTGTATCAGCGGGAGCTGAAGGCCTACGTGCAGTCGGTTATTCACCAAGACTGGCCGGCGCACCACCGGGGCCAGGTGCCGCAGGCCAGCAGCACCATGCTGCGCACGTTCAAGAACGATTTCTTCGCCTTTGTGCCGCCCGATACACGCTTGCAGATAGTGCATCAACAGGCTATCAACCAGATTAATGAGCTCCTACTCGCCCACCGCCTGCGGTTGCGGGGCGACCAGGATAACCTGCCTAATCTGCTGTGGTGGGTACTCATTTTGGGGGCCGCGATTAACGTGGCCATTTCCTGGTTTTTTGTGGCCGTTGACAGCACGCACCAGGTAGCCCTGACCTGCCTGATTGCCCTGCTGCTCGGGTCGCTGCTGTTCCTGACGGCGGCCATGGACAATCCGTTTCGGGGTGGTTTCAGCGTCGATGCGAGCGCCTTTGAATCCGTGCTCTACGAGATGGAAACGTATTGATTGGATAGGTGTCGTGTGCAGGAGCTAGCGTGCTACGCCAGCTGTTCCCTAGCCAAAAAGTTAAAAACGAGTAGACACGTACAACGTCTGAGCCACCAGATTTTTGGAATAACTTGCCATTAAGCCAGTTGCAACCATGACTACAGAAGAATTTGTACAGGGGTTTTACCGGGAAAAGCAAGACCTACTGCAATTTTATCTCGACCGCTTGCCGCTACCCGATGATGCAACTGCGCAGCAGCGAATCGTGCTGCGCGACGGGCAGCAACTGACAGTTCAGGAGCTACTCGAAAATGTGCTGGACAATGTGTTTTATGCCACGCTTCTTGGTCTAGAGGGTAGCGCATCTATTGGCCGCACCCAAACGCGTTACGAGCTTCGCGACCCAGAGGGCAACTCGCTTAATGACGGCGACCTAGGCGGCTACGCGTGGCAGTATTTTCAGAACGATGGCAATGAGCCTGACTAACTACCCGGTCAAAAGTGACCGCACGGTACTTGATGCGCGTAGCTGCTAGCTGATTATCAAACGAAAGCGAACGCACTAAAGACCATCCTTTTACTAGCAGAGGAGGCTTTGGGTCGTCTGCTTATAGAGGCAGCTACTTGAGCGTGCCCTTGACGCCGGCATGGTCGAATGAGGCCGTAAATGTGTTGTTGTTCGCCGATAGGGTGCCCGAGTTGGAACTGCCCCCCTGTGACCCCACTTTGCCATTGACGTAGGTGGTGCTCTCCGTGGCGAGGCCCGACCAGGGACTAGTGCGGTTCTTATCGATAAAGTACCTAATTTGATAAGTTTCGTGCGCGCTAAAGCGGCCCTGAAACTCATACACATCCTGCGTGCCGCCAGTGCTAATGCGCAGTTTCAGGTCGGAAAGTACGGCGGTGGTATCGTGCTTGTTGTAGCGCACAAAGCCATCGTCATGAATCGTAAACCGGCCGTTTATTGGCGTGAAATCGTTGTAGGCGGGGGCCGCGTTCTTTTTAGCGCAGGCGCTCAGAACTAGTAAACCGAGAAGAAGTTTTTTCACAGGAGGCAGAAGGCGCGGGCTAGTATTGAAAATGGGCTGCCATTCGCCAAATAATAGGTAAATGTAAGCGGTTTAATTCTCTACCCGTTCGGCGGCCCAAAATGCTCGCTAAGTGGCTATTGCGTTTCGGCTACCGGCCGGTGGGTTAGCCGCTCATACGCGGTACTCAGGCGGCGGTGGCGGCGGCTGTGCAGCAGCCCTAGCAGCGGAAACGCGATGCCGGGCACCATGCGCGCCGTCCAGGGCGGTAAGAGAAACGATACCAGAATGCTGACCAGAAACACCAGCGGCGACGATAGCGGCCGGTACAAATCGAGGTCGGGATGGGCGTGCTCGTGGGCCAGGGTGAGGCCGTGGGCGCGATTGCGCAGGTAAGCTTGCATGCGCACTTGCATGAGGCCTACCACGATGATATTGAGGCTGTACACAATCCAGGGCGTGCGCAGCAGGCTGTACTCGCTCTGGTAGGCCGTAGTAAACGGCATGAGCACGATGCCGAGCAGGAAAAACAGGTTTATCCAGATGAGGCCATTGTCGAGGCGGCGCACGAACCGGAAAATGCGGTGGTGCGCCACCCAATAAACGGCAATCACGAAGAAGCTGATAAAGAAGCCGATAAACTTCGGAATCAATCGCAGTAAGCCATGCATGGCGTCGGCTTCGGTGGCGTGGTGCAACTCGGGCACCCTTATTTCAATGACCAGCAGCGTGATGGCGATGGCAAACACCGCGTCGGTAAATAGTATCAGCCGCTCCAGCTGAAACTTGGTGCGCTCGTGGTGGTCGAGGGCCGTGTCGGAGGAAGCGTGTGCCATAGAAGCCGGGGAGGATGCGGGCCAAAAGTAAGGCCCTAGGCGCCCGTTGGCCCAAATCGCTCGGTTAGAATCATTTCCGGCGGTAGGCCGGCGGCCTGCAAGCCGTTGGCTGCGCTTTCGACCATGCCCGTGGGGCCGCACACGAAGGCCTGCGGCTGGGCGTCGCCAAACCGCGCTACTACCTCGGCCAGCATAGCCGCGTCGATGCGGCGCTGGTAGCCGGCCCAACCGGGCGGCGCCTGGCGGGTGTAGTCGAGTAGCAGCGTAAAGCTGGGGTCGGCTTGCGCTAGTGCCTCTAATTCAGCTTTGTAAATAACCTCCTCAGGCGTGCGGACGCTGAAGAGCAGTACGGCTGGCGTGCGCAGCCCTAGGTGCTGGCGGTGGCGCAGCATGGCCATGAGCGGCACCACGCCCGAGCCGCCGCCCACGAGTAGCAGCGGCGGGGCAGTGGGCTCGCCGCGCCACACGAAGTAGCCGCCGATGGGGCCGCGTACTTCTAGCTCGTCGCCCACTGCCACGCCCTCGAAGAGGTAGCCCGATACTTCACCCTCATTTACCAGCTCTACGGTGAGGGCAATTTCGCCGGTTTGCTCGGGGGGCGAGGCGATGGAGTAGCTGCGCTCGGCCTGGTAGCCGCCGTCGGCGGTGAGGCGCAGGTCGTAGTGCTGGCCGGCGAGGTGGGGCGTCCAGTTGGGCAGCTTTATTGTAAAAGTCTTTACGTGCGGGGTTTCGGGTACGATGCTGGCCACCGTACCCAACTGCCAGGTTACCTTGCTCATAGCCGGATGCTGCCGGCGTTGGCCGCGTCGTCATCGTCGTCGCGGTAGCGCTGCTCTTTCCACGGGTCGCCGTACATGCTGTAGCCGCCGCGCTCCCAGAAGCCGGGCTCGTCGTCGGCCGTGAAGCGCAGGCCCTGCGCCCACTTGGCGCTTTTCCAGAAGTAGAGGTGCGGCACCACCAGGCGGGCCGGGCCGCCGTGCTCGGGCGCTAGCGGCTGGCCCTCAAACTGCAAGCCCACGAAAGCCTTGCCGCCCAGCATATCGGCCAGCGGCAGGTTGGTAGTGTAGCCGCCGTAGCAAAACTGGGTCACGTACTTAGCCTCGGGCTTGAGTTTGACGTGCTCCAAGAGGGTGTCCACGCTTACGCCGCGCCAGTGGGTGTCGAACTTCGACCACTTCGTAACGCAGTGAATATCAGGGTTGAAGTCCTGCATCGGTAGCTTGTTGAACTCCTCCCAGCTCCACTTCATCGGCTCCTCTACTAGGCCTTCGAGCCGAAACTCCCAGTTGGTGAGCGCGATGCGCGGGGTGGGGCCGGCCGTGAGCACCGGAAAATCGGTGGTTTCGTACTGGCCCGGCGGCAGCTTAGGGTTGCTCGGGCGCTTGGGCTGAAAGCCGCGGTTGGTGAAGATTCCCATGGCAAGGGGTTTTTGTAGAAGTTCAGCATTGAAAGCTGAAAGGTAATTCAGGTGTTTTAACTCGATGTTTCCAGCTTCCAGCTTAGTGCAGCCTATGCGCTGCTGGGGCCCTGGGGCGGCGGGGCACACTCCTAAAACTAAGAAGCGTTGAAAGCTGAAGCAACTCAATTGCTCCAGTTTTCAACGCTTCTCTATTGCTTGATAAGCAAGCTGTAAACGGCTTTGAGGGTTATTCCAAGTCCACGGCTAAGTTGTCCTCGTCTAGGTCGGGCTGATTAGGCTGGTCGAGGTCCAGTCGGTTTTCTTCTGTGGGCTCAAACCGGCTTTTGAAACGGGCGTAGAGCGCATTCATGCCCAGCAGCAGCAAGCCCATGAAGATGAAAACCACGGCCCGTGTGACGGTGCCACTCTGCCGCAGGTCGAAGAACAGCAGCCGCCCCATGCAGCCCAGCATGCCGGCCAGCGCCACGTAGCGCAGGTCTTGTCGGCGCAGTGCCAGGCTGCCGCTGAACACGGCCACCACTTGCAGCATCAGCAGCACGGTGAGCACCGAGCGGTCGAACGACTGAATGAGCAGCACGGCCAGTGCCACGAAAGCGGGGTAGAGCAGCCACGTTTCGAGTTGGTGGCGAGCGGGTAAGGCGAGGATGCTCCAGGCCGGCGAGAGGCGGGCGAACAGTGCATTGCCCTGGCGCAAGGCCAGCGCCACGTAGCCAAACAGCAGCAACACCGCCGCCGTGAGCGCCCACCAATCGGCACTCAGCAACTGGCTAGGCGTGATGGTGAGCAAGCAGCTAACGCTAGCCGTACCGGCAGCCAGCCAGTAATACAGCCGCCCGTATAAACCCAGCCGCCGGAAGCGGAGGGCTAGCCGCGGGGCCGCCCCACCCAAAAGCAGGGCTACGAGTACCCATACCAATGGCAGCCACGGCGTGCGGACATCGTGCGCCAGTGTGGCCGAGCCGAACAGCAGCGCTACTTCGGGTAGCCAGGGGTGCAGCCGCCGCCAGGAGGCGTACACCGGCTCGGTGGCCGGGGGCCGACCTAGGGCCACCGCGGCCACTACTACAAAGAATAAACCCGCCGTGAGGTAGTCGGCCCGCAGGCCGAGCAACGACTCGTGATGCGCCATAAGCCAGCCCTGGAGCAGCAAGCTGCCGAGCAGCCCGGTGTAGCCGAGGTGCAGCAGGTAGCGGTCGGGGAGGCCGGCGCGCGCTACGGCGGCCGCATCGGGCAGGGCGCGCCGCCAAGCTAAAGCGGCCCCAAAAGCCGCCCCACCCAGCGCTAGCAAGCCCAGCATGAGATAGGCCACGTGGCCCGCCGGCACGGCCGCCACCAGGGCCACCACGAGGTGCGCGCCCAGCAGGTAGAGCCAGGGCCAGCGCACGTAGCGCTCGCCCGTTGGCCACCACGAGGTGAGGAGCCCAGCCACCGGCACAGCCAGCGTTGGTAACAGGTAAAGTAATACATAGCCAGTGCTATAGCTGGCGCTGTGCGTGCCTAGCACGTGGTGCCATTGCAGCCCTAAGTAACCCACGCCGGCCAGCATCAGCCCGGCCCAGAGGCCCGGCAGGGTTACTCGCTGCCGCAAGTAGAGCAATGCCCCTAGCAGCGCCATCGCAGGCCAAGCCGCCCACGACTGCCCATATATCAGCGTGCCCGCGCCTAGCAGCAACCAACCCACCGCTAGGCCCAGGGCCGGCAGCGGCGCGCCCGATGCCAGCGTCAAACGGGCAAAATCGTCCTGCGCCCGTTGCCAGTAGAGCCGCCGCGCCTGATAGCCCAGCGTGAGCAGCGCCGCGCCCACTAGCAGCGCGGCCCGCGCGCCTAGCCCTAGGGCACCCAGCGAGGTGTAGCGCACCAACAGAGGCAGCACTAGGGCCTGCACCACCAGCAGGTAGGTTTGCACGTGCAGCAGGTCGTCTTCGTCGCGGCCGCTCAGGAGCAGGGCCACCACTAGACTTTCGGCGTACAGCACGCTCAGGATGCCCGGCCAGCTTAGCCCCAGCTGGTGCAAGCCAAACACGGCGATAACCGCAAACACTTGGGTGAGTACGAGTTGCTGGCGCCGCATCCACTTGGGAAGGCCCGGCGTGGCCCGCAGCCAAAGCCCCAGGCCCAGCGTGATGCCCGCTAGCAGCCCCAGCGCCCCCAGTAGCCAAGCCACCGGCGCACCCACCCAGCCAAATAGCACCCGGGCCAGCACGAGGCCGGCGCCCAGTTGAAGCACTCCTGCCAAGCCAGCAAAGCTGTGCAAGAAGTCGAGGTGCGCTTCGTGGTTGGAAACTAGTTGGGTCGAGTAAGGTGCATCTAGTGCGGCCGCTTCATAGCCCGGCAGGTAGGGCCGCACGCCCCGCAGCAGGGGCCATTTCAATGCGGCCTGCACAAAACCTAGGGCCGCCCAGCCCGCCAGGGCCAGCACCAGCGCATCGTGGTACAGCACGCCCAGCCCGGCGCTGGCTACGTGGCTGCCAACGACCAGCAACAGACTCGCCCCCGTGCCCAGCGCTTCGGCCAGGGCGGCGCGGTACACGACCGTGTGCAGGTGGTCGGAGGCGGTGCGCCCAGCGAGCAAGAGCGCTACCAGCAGGTTTTCCCCGAAAAGTAGTAGTAGTACGGTCGACCAGCTCAGGCCCACCTCGTGCAGGCCAGCCAGCGCGAGCATGCCCAAAAGCTGCCCCAGCACCAGTTGCTGCCACCGCACCCAGCCGGGCAATTGGCCCGCCGTGCGCACCCACTTCGCTAGGCCTAACGAGCTAGCCGCCAAGGCTACTAACAGCCCCAACACAAGTAAAGCGGGCGTAGTGGACCAGCCAAAAAGCAGCTGCCCAAGGCCCAAACCCGCCACAGCTTGCAACACGCCGCCGAAGCCCGCGAAGCAATTCACCAGGTTGCGGTTCTCCTCCAAGTTAGAAACCAAGTGGAGCGAAAATTCCTCTTCACTGATAAGGAAGTGAGGCACATAGGGCTTGATAGCGGCTAGTAAGGACCACTTAAAGGCCAGCTGTGCAAAGGCTAGGCTAACCCAGCCGGCCAGCGCCACCACCAGCACCTCACGGTAAAGCACGGCCGGCACGCCATGCGGCAGGAAGCTCACGGCGCGCAGCAAAATGACTAGCCCCACCAGCGCAGCTTCGGCCAACGCGGCCCGGTAGAGTTGCTGGTGCAACGCGTCACTCGCTGCGCGCCCGGCCAGCAGCAGCGCCACTAGCAGAGTTTCCACATAAGTCAGCAGCAACACGGCCGACCAGTTCAGCCCTAGTTTGTGCAGGCCAAATAGGGCCGAGAACACAAAGACTTGCGCCAACACCAGCTGTTGCCAGCGGACCCAGCCAGGCAAAAGACCTGCGGTGCGCACCCACGTGGCCAGCCCCAAGGCGATGCCGGCCAAGGCTAGCAGTGCCCCCAGCAGCAGCGCCACCGGCGCTCCCGCCCACTCAGACAGTACCCGAAGGAGGGCAAAGCCGGCCAGGGCTTGGAGCCCGCCCCCAAATCCGGCAAAGCCAGTGACCCAGCGGCGATGTTCGGCAGGATTGGAAATAAGGGTGCCAAGCGCCGTATCTGTGGCGAAGCGCGGTAAATAGGCCTTAACGCCCGGCAGCAACGACCACTTAAACGTCAGCTGCGCAAAGACTATGCTCAGCCAACCCGCCACTGCCAAAACCAGCGCTTCGCGGTACAGCTCGGCGGGTGTGCTGTGGGCCAGGTAGCTGCTGGCCCGCAACAGCAGCCCTAGGCCCGCCACCGCGGCCTCGACCAAGGCAGCCCGGTAGAGTAGCCGATGCAACGCATCGCCAGCGGCCCGCCCGGCCAGCACAAAGGCGACGAGCAAGGTTTCGACGTAAACCAGTAACAGTACGGCCGACCAGTTCAGTCCCAATTCGTGCAGGCCCAGCAAGGCGAGCAGCACGTAGAATTGCGCCAGTACCAGCTGTTGCCAGCGCACCCAGCTGGGTGCCCGGCCCGCCGTGCGCACCCACCTAGCCAGCCCCAGCGACACAACGGCCATGCCCACCAAGGCACTCAGGGGCCAGGCTGCGGTCGTGACTAATCCGCCCATAACCAGGCGGCTCAGCGCTATTCCGGCGGCCGCTTGCAGCACGCCACCTAGGGCCGCCAAACCATTCAAGAAACCGCTATGCGCTTGATGGTTTGATACGAGTTGTTCCGGCTCTGGGTCAGCAGTAGGGTAGGGCTTGACGCCCGCCAGCAGCGGCCATTTAGCAGCTAATTGTACGAAGGCCAGCGTAACCCAGCCCGCCAGGGCCAGCACGAGTGTCTCACGGTAAAGGACAGTTGCCGAGTTACCTAGTAGGTGGCTGCTTGCCCGCAGCAATACACCTAGGCCAGCTACCGCCGCCTCGGCCAGCGCCGCCCGGTACACGAGCTGGTGCAGCCCGTCGCGCTCAACGCGGCCCGCCAGCAAGAGGATGGCGCCTAAGGTTTCAATATACAGCAACAGCAGTACGGCCGACCAGCTGACGCCCGCTTCGTGCAGGCCCAAAATAGCTACCCCCACGAATACTTGGGCCAAAACCAATTGCTGCCAGCGTACCCAGCTCGGGGCGCGGCCCAACCGGCGTACCCAGGTGGCCAGCGCCAGAGCGGCGGCCGCCAAACCCAGCAGCAGGAAGCCCACGGGCGCATTCGACCAGCCAAACAGCACGCGCGCCAGCCCGAGCCCCGCGCCCAATTGCAATAGGCCCGTCAGCCCCGCGAATAGGTTGAGCAAGTGGCGCGGCGACTGGTAGCCCGTCCCCGCTGCTTGCGCAGCAGTAGCACCGCGCAGCAAACGTTGCTTCAAAATAAACTGTATGAATGCCAAGCCTGCCCAGCCTGCCAGGGCGAGTACCAAGGCCTCGCGGTAGAGCACTACGGGCGGACTGCTCACTAGGTGGCTGGTCGTTATGCCTAGCAAACCGGCGCTCGCCAGCAAGGCGGCGGCCAGCGCCACGCGGTACACCAGGAGTTCGCCTTGCCGAGCCATTACCAGCGTTATCAGCAGGGTTTCGAGCAGCATAAAGAGCCCGATAACGGTGGGCGTAGCGTGCCAGCCTTGCAGCGAAAGCGCCGTGGCCAGGGCCAAAATGAGCGAGATAATCGTATCGGTCTGGAACAGCCAGCCGATGCCCAACTGCTTGGCTCGCCGCCCGGCCCAGAACGTGAGCACCGACCCGACGGCCAGCGGAATAGTCTTCCACACCGAGCCCGTGCTGTAGAGGTACAGGTTGATACCCAGGCAAGTCCAGTTCAGCAAGTGGGCCGTGAAGAGCAGCGGCTCAAACTTGCGCCGGGCGTATACGCTGCGGTATTGCACCACGGCCGCCGCGCCGCCCACCAGTAGCACCAGCGCCATGGCCGTCAGGCGTAGCGAGTTCGAAAGGGCGGGCAACTCTTGGTGCCAGTAGAGGTGAAAGGCAAAGAAGCTGACGATGCTCAGCAGCAGTTGGTATTTCCAGTGCTGGCGGTAGGTGATGGCAATGCTGAAGGCCGTGACGCCCGCCGCGGTCCCTAGCGTAAGGGCCGTGGGCGGCAGCACCGCTAGCGCCACCAAGCTCAATACGCCGTGCAGCGTAGCTACTTCCTGGCGACTGGTGCGCCAGGCGAGGTACAAATTGGCACTCACCCCGGCCAGCAGCAGCAGATAATCAAACGGGGCCGTGACCCAGCGTAGCCCTTCGATGCTCACCGAGCCCACGCAGGCAAATAGGAATATGGCCGCCGCGCTGCTCACCAGCCAAGCGTTCAGCTTCTGGGCAAAGGCTTTCTCGCGCAACGCCACCCGCGCCCCCAGCAGGCCCGCCGCAAAGGCGCAAATCATCAGAAACCGAAGCTGGGGCGACACCCGCAGCGCCGCATAAATACCCAGGAAGCCCACGCCAGTCACCAGCACCACGGCACCTAGGATGCCGGTCCAGTTTTCGAGTAGCGTGGTCGAGGCGCGCTCCCACCATGTGGGGCCGGTAGGCACCGGCTTAGGCGCGGGCCGCCGCGGTAGTATGGGCTTGCGCGGTGGCGGCGTAGCGCGGCCCACTGAGCGCGGCTGCGGAGTCCACGTCGGGGCAGGCTCGTCGGCGGGGGTGAGGGTAGGCTCGGGCACCGTGGCTGGTTCGGGCTCAACTGCTAGCTCAGGCTCCGTTGCAACTTCGGGTTCGCTGGTAGAGCTGGGTTCAGCCGCTAATTCAGGTTCGGCAGCCGCTGCTGGCTCTGCTACTAACTCAGTCGCTTGTTCCGATTCGGCTACTAACTCGGGCTCGGTGGCTGGCTCAGGCTCTGCTACCACTTCTGGTGCTGCTGCGTCAGTTTCGACGCCTAGGTCCGCCTCCACATCCGTTGCCAACGTAAGTGCTGGCTCGGGCGCTACTAGGGCTTCCGGTAGCATTTCTGGGGCAGGGCTGGGCTCGGCCACTGGTTCGGTTTCGAGCGTCGGCTCTGCGGCGGGTAGTAGCTCCGCGAGGGGCGCTGCCTCGGCTGCTGCTGCGGGCGTGGCTTCCACCGTGGGCGTCGCCGTTTCTACCTCCTCGCTAGCCAAAGCGGCTGGCTCAAGTTCTTCTGCCATCGCTAGCGTGGGCGAGGCGACTGGGGCCGATACCTCGGGCCCGGGCGCCACAACTGGCGGCTCGGGCGCTACCGGTGCAGCAGCGGCGCCCCAATTGCCCACCACTATGGGCGGCGCAAACAAAGGCGCGGCAGAAGCTCGGAAACCCGCCGCCGGAACTAAGCCAGCTTCCCTAAACTCAGCAAGCTGGGCGCGCAGCTCCTGCAACTCGTTGCGGAGCGTGCCGTGCTCGACTTTGCGGTGAGTTATCTCCTGTTGCAGGTCGTCCAGTCGGTCGGGGAGGCCCCAGACTCGCCGGACCAAAAAAAACGCGCCAAGTAGTAGCGCAGCTACAAAAATTTCCATAGGCCAGACAGCATTAGTGACCAGCTAGCTATCGCTAGGCTAATCAGTTGGTGAAAAGGGTCTGGCGCTGGTTACCAGCAGCCTAAAGCCGCTGAAGTAACCGCATGGACTTTGGGGAATACAAATTCGGGGCCGATGTAAAATGACGCTTTTCGAGCGTCTCAATAAAGTTCCATAAGCAGGTTGCTAAATGTTGCAAAACCCGAATTATGTACGTTTTAGTTTTGTTGATTTCCGAGCTTAATATGTTTTAGTAATCTGTTTATCAGTACTTTGTATATAAATTTTAAAAATAGTTATTGCCTAACGCAAAAGAACCGCCCCGGACTAAGCCGAAGCGGTTCTTCACAAATAGGCTGGGATAAGGAGCCGCTATTTTTTGGCCTCTATCACCGGCTGCATCTTCTCCAGCATGCCCAGGTGCATCTGGAGTATCGGCAGGTTTTTCTGCGCATACGTCTTGATGTTGGTATCGGTAGCTTTGGTCACTGCCTCCTGGTAGTCCTTAATGTCCTCCTGGTGGTCGGTGAGCATGGCGCTCACGTACTTTTTATCTAGTTCAACGCCCTTTTCGGCCAGCACCTCATCGTATACCTTCTGCTGGTCTTCGCCCAGCGTGGTGGGTAGCGTGATGTTTTGCTGGGCCGCCAGCGCCTTCAGCTCGTTGTTAGACTTGGTGTGGTCGGTCACCATCTGCTGGGCAAAGCTTTTGGCCTCGGGCGTAGTGGCCTTTTGGGCTACCTGCTGGCCAAGCTGCACTTCGAGCAGGCCGCCGCTCGCCGCCTTGGTCATAAACTCCGAATCGAAAGCCGGGCGCTGCGCACGGCCACTGTTGACTAGTATGGTCGTGTCGGCGTTCGTGATGCCGGCCTTGGCATTGTTGGCTTCCTGCGCCTGTTCTACCGAATCAGGCTTCGAGGAGCAGCTAGCGGCACTCAGCAGCACGGTCGCCCCCCAAAGTATTCCCAAAGTACGTTTCATAACGAAGCTAAAAGGCTTTTGTCAAAACAACCAGGCACGCTCACGTCCTGCTTACATCTTCATGGTAGAGCCCTTAGCCGACATATTGAGGTGCTCCACTACCACGGGCAGGGTAGTATCAATCCAGCCGCTGAGGGCCGCGTTTTTGGTCATTGTTTTGTGAGCCGCCAGGGTGTTAGCCGTTTTCTGGTGGTCAGTCACCATTTGGGCCATGTACTTGGTTTCAAATTCTTTGCCCGATAGCTTCTCCATGGTTGGGGCCAAGGCTTTATGCTCAGCGTCCATGTCGGTGGGCAGCGTCACCTTAGCATTAGCCGCAATGGGCTTCAGAGCCGCCGTACTCTTCGTGTGGTCAGCTATCATTTGATTGGCCAGCGTTTTGGCTTCGCCGGTCACGCCTTTGGTCAGCGCCATTTTGCTGAGCTGAATCTCGTTCTGGTCGCTGTGGGCGGCCGATTTCATAAACTCGGCGTCATCGGCGTGGGGCGCGGTGGGTCCGTTGGGGTCGGGAGCACCTGCCGTAGTCGCGCCGGCCGGGGCCATCGCGCCCATCTTAGAGGTATCGGCCGGAGCCGTCATGCTAGCCGAATCGGTGGCGCTGGCTTCAGCTACCGTGCTGCCGGTAGCGCTGGTATTGGTCGAGCTAGTGTCGCTGGTGCTACAGGCATTAAGGGCGAGCAGGCTGGCGGCAAACAGGGAAAGAGTGAGGCGTTTCATATTAAAAAGTAAAGCGAAAATGACAGCTTGGATACGTAGTGCTACCAAGATATGTTTGATTATAAGCCTATTGCGTGCCAAGTGGGCTTGATTTTCAAGCCAAACATTTTGTGTATCGTGGAGGCTACCAATAAAAATTAGCTGAACGCTATTAAACCGCTGCCCACTGGCTGCATCTCACCAATAGTACCCTTTTTAACCCACCACCTTATGCGCCTTACTACTTCTTTCCGGGCCTTCACCTACGCCGCCCTGGCCGGCGGAATGCTCTTCACCAGCAGCTGCAAAAAGAACAACGAGGTCGCCGACTCGACTACCGAAGACCTGGTTTCAGCCCAGGATTCGGGGCAGGCCGACGAAGAAAACGCGGCCGTGGCCGACATGGTCGAGGCCGCCGCCCCGCAGGATGCCACTGCCTCAGCCAGCGCCACCGTAGCCGACCCCGCTGACCTCGCCCGCCTCATGTCAGGCTGCTTCACCCGCACCTATGACGCGGCCACCCGCACGCTCACCCTGGATTTTGGCCCCACCAACTGCCTGTGCCCCGATGGCCGCTACCGCCGCGGCGTCATCAAGGCCGTGTTCAGCGGCCCCTACCGCCAGGCCGGCGCGGTGGTCACCATCACGCATACCAACTACTTCGTGAATGACAACCAGCACCTCGGTACCCGCGTCATCACCAGCCTCGGCAGCGGCTCATTCGACCTGAGCGTGCAAAATGCCAGCATCATCTACGCCAACAACGGCGGCACAACCGCGTGGGCCTCGACGCGCCGCTACACCCGCACCGCAGGCTTTGGCACGGCCACCATCCTCGACGATGCCTACAGCATCACGGGCTCGCTCACGGGCACCAACCGCCGCAGCATCAGCTACACGGCTACCATCCAGCAGCCGCTCATCAAGAAATTCACGCTGGGCTGCGCCCGCCACTTCGTTTCGGGCACCGTCCAAATCGCTAACTCCAACGGCCGCTCGCTACTCCTCAACTACGACCCCACCGGCACCGCTGCCTGCGACAACATCGCCTCGGTCACGGTAAACGGCCGGACGCATACCATCACCCTGCGCTAGACTGCAGATTCAAACGGATTTGTCGGATTTAACGGATACGCCCGCAAACGGGCTGACTATTCGAACGCAGGAGCGGCTTCGCCAGCTCTCAAAATAAGAGGCTAGCCGAAGGCTGCCTTGCGTTCGAATAGTCAGCCCGCTTGCGGGCGTATCCGTTAAATCCGACAAATCCGTTTGAATCTGCGGTCAATCTGTGGTGGTTAGGCGTTAGATGCTTTTTGAGCCAACAACGCTTCCGCCAGCAGTAAGTCTTCGGGCGTGGTAATCTTGATGTTGCAGTAGTCGCCTTCCACCAGCTGCACGGCGTGCAGGTCATCGACCACGCTGGCATCGTCGGTGAAAGTGGGAAGTTCAGGTAGGCGGTAAGCGCGGCGCAGCAGGTCGAGGTCGAAGGTTTGGGGCGTTTGCATGAGGCGCAGGCGGCGGCGGTCGAGCGGCGACGAGCCGGTGGCCGCCACCAGCCGCACTGAGTCTTTGGGCGGCACGGCGGCTACCACTGCTTGGTGTTTAGCGGCAGCCTGGTACGTGGCCTCAACCACGCGGGCGGGCACTAGCGGGCGCACGCCATCGTGCACGGCCACGAGCGCGCCGCTGGGCGGCGCGGCGGGTAGGGCTGCCAGGCCCGCCTTCACCGAGGCCCAGCGGGTTTCGCCGCCCGCCACCAGCGTATGCGGAATTTCTACCTGATAATCAGCCAGCAGTTCACGCCAATAATCAAGTTGCGCGGCGGGCAGCACCACCACCAATTGCTCGACTCGCAGCGCGGGCTCAGCAAAGCGCCGCAGCGTATGCAGCAGCACCGGCTCGCCCGCCAGCAGCAAAAACTGCTTGGGCCGGTCGGCCCCCATGCGCAGCCCGCTGCCCCCCGCCACGATAATGGCGTAGCGAGTGAATGGCTGAGTGGTTGAATTGGTGGATTGTTGAATGGTTGGTTTGGGGAGCATGGCGGCGGGATAGGAGCAAGGGGTGGCGGCGGGGCGGCGTTGGCCAACCGTAAAAGTAAAAATGGCCCGGCTGCTAAAGAAAGCAACCGGGCCATTCAACAACTAGCCATTTGGCAATCCAATAATTACAAAATCAGCATCGCGTCGCCGTAGGCGAAGAAGCGATACTTCTCCTTAATGGCTTCCTCGTAGGCGGCCATCAGCAGCTTGTAGCCGGCGAAAGCCGAAGCCATCATCACCAGCGTGCTTTCGGGCAGGTGAAAGTTGGTCAGCATCGAATTGGCAATTTTGAAATCGTAGGGCGGGTAGATAAACTTGTCGTTCCAGCCCGAGGTCACTTTCACGCGGCTGTTGGCCGATACCGAAGCATCGAGCGCCCGCATGGCGGTGGTGCCGATGGCGCACACTTGGTGCTTCTCGTCCATCGACTTGTTGATAATCCGCGCCGCATCGGCCCCCACAAAGAACTGCTCCGAGTCCATTTTGTGCTTGGTCAGGTCCTCTACGTCTACGTGGCGGTAGGTGCCGAGACCCACGTGCAGCGTCACGAAAGCTTTCTCTACGCCCTTGATTTCCATGCGCTTCATCACCTCGCGTGAGAAGTGCAGGCCGGCGGCCGGGGCGGCCACCGCGCCAATGTTCTCGGCAAAAATGGTCTGGTAGCGCTCCTTATCGCCTTCCTCGGTTTCGCGCTTCAGCACGTCCTTCGGCACGGGCGTTTCGCCCAGCTCATAGAGCGCCTTGCGGAACTCCTCGTCGGTGCCATCAAACAAAAACTTGATGGTGCGGCCGCGCGAAGTCGTGTTGTCAATCACCTCGGCCACGATGTCGGACTCGCCGAAGTAGAGCTTGTTGCCCACCCGAATTTTGCGGGCCGGGTCCACGAGCACGTCCCACAGGCGGCCTTCTTTATTCAGTTCGCGCAGCAGAAAAACCTCAATCTGCGCGCCGGTGCGCTCTTTTTGCCCGTACATGCGGGCCGGAAATACCTTCGTATCGTTGAACACGAACACGTCGCCTTCGGCGAAGTAATCGAGAATATCTTTAAACATCCGGTGCTCGAACTGGCCAGTGGCCCGGTTCACCACCATCAGGCGCGATTCGTCGCGGTGGCGGGCCG
>Ga0265780_10003452_pt1 | contig 20768 bp, 16 predicted proteins | sample P1T30metagenome_FD_192432 | JGI IMG/M metagenome (GOLD analysis project Ga0265780, IMG submission 192432) | Plant litter microbial communities from East Loma Ridge, Irvine, California - P1 T30 | ecosystem: Environmental > Terrestrial > Plant litter > Unclassified | place: USA: California...
CAAGGAGTAAGTCAGATGCCCCAAGAAGCAGCTTCCAATGATAGGTAACCGCATCCAGACCGTCGTGGCTACACGGCACTGGGCTCTTTACCACAAGAAAGTCTTCTTCAAGAATCCGTTCGAGTTTCGTCCTGAACGTTTTCTCGGCGCTGAAAGTTATGTGGCCGATGCTCGCCAGCTTGTTCAGCATTTCCACATTGGACGAAGAGCGTGTATTGGACGATCGTAGGTTATGATTTTCACCCCCTATCCAGCAAAAATAGTTTCTTTCGCCGAACGGTTGTGGCTGATACAGACCACTAGGTTAGCATACGCCGAGATGCGGTTAATTTTGGCCCACCTGATTTTCGAATTCGACATGGAACTAACCGAAGCATCTCGTGGATGGCTTCATGAACTACGGCCGTACAATTTGTGATACAAGGAACCATTGTATGTACGCATCAAGGCACGGAAGGGTGAGAAATAAGCGGACAAACCCCTCACGAGGATTGAACATGAGAGAAAAATGGCACAACAGAGAGTAATAAGCGTTTGTTGGTAGGCATTGGCGGAATGAATAGAATATCAACAAGCGATCAGCCGTGTTCTTCTCAGGTCCGTGATCACTAAAAAGCTCCTGTCATCTTCCTTGTCCCCAATTACTTTGTATACCCACACATCTTAACACGCTGCCTTGAGTATGTTTATTATGTCTACGCAAATTTCAAACTCATAGGCAGATCATGGTACATCTGAAAATCGAACTCATGGCTCCACTCCACAATAAACATTTTGGTGAGCGCCACAGATCCGGGCAAATTGAGCTCTTTCTCTTCGTCTGGTTAGCGCCAAAAACGGACTTTGTCAAGTTGATCCATGCTCCATTCATTGAGTAACGCAAGTATTATGTCTGCAACGAGGCGTACGAGATCGCCAGAACTTCCCTTCCCGAGAAGGACTTCCGATGCTGCCATTTCCCCTATGCTGTTCCGGGTGAAATTGCTTTCCCATCCCTTGCGCTCGAGGAGATGTGGTTGAGAAGTTACGGTTCGCTTGAGCAGAGCCACGAGCTGGGATCTGAATCGGTCCATGGTTGACTTCGAGTACGCTAAGAGAAAGTCGCGCAACCCGCGATGTATGCTCCATGACAAATGATTCCAAGGAAGGCAGTCGAGTGCTTGTGCGATGGCTTCTTGTTCTCTCTTGGTGCTACCATATTACACCTAGCCTTGCACAACTCAAAAGTGTGGCTATTCTGTGATGCAACTAGGTAGTTTTGAATTTCGAGTTCTTGTGCAGACCGGTGAATCTAGGAGTAGAATGTAAGAGTAGCAGCCTGCAAACACGGCATAGAAATACAAGACGTGGCAGTCAGTGTATCGCGGAAGAAACATCGGAAGCAATCAAACGGGTCGTGCTTGCATTCTGGTATGTACGAGAACAGGCTGTAGTGGAAAATGGGACCAATGGAAATGATTCCCAGAACGCCATGGCGTGACGGATCAGCGAAGTGTCTGCGTAAAACCTTATGAACACCCAAGCTCGTCACCGGAAGCTCGATCGCCAGAAATACATAAGCAAAGATATAGGGCTCTCTAATGTAATTCTCTGACTCTACACGCTGTGGGAATCAAGTCTTGATACTCACTGAGCACGTCCCGCTCACGGTCGAAGATAAAGCCCAAGTCTCCTGCTCGCTATGCAGTGTGCATTTCGGAACTGCGCGGAAAACGTTCGATACAGCAATTAACAGTCCTGCATAGTCTACAAGTGCTCAGTAGCAAATTGTCCTCAAGTTGCTTTGGACATAGGCCGTTCGTGCTTGCGACATAAGTGCAGTGAGGAGCCATGCTGGCATACTGTCACTGTACCGTCAACTTTCTGCCGGTACGTAGTGTTGGAAACCGAGTTTCGTAAGTACGCTTCATACTAACAAATTGTTCCGTTTGTACCCCTTGATCTCAAATACTGACACATTGTAGATGAATGTGCCGCACGAGGCTGCATCAATCGACGCTCTACGAGTGTCCAGGCATCATACTACTGCGACTTCCGTGAGCGAAACTTGTCTGTTAGCAGCATGCGCTCATAGTTTGCAGATCGATGCGGCATTGACGGCTGCCCTCTCCTAGCTGCACCCGGATCGCGCTATTGTTACTCGACAGAACCGACCCCAGTCGCCAATCGTAAGATGATCATCCCTTACGGGACTCAAAAGTTATCGTACTGATGCGCCAAATAGATAAGTGTTGGGTTTCTGACTGCGCAAACCTCAAGCATACAATCGATGCTTCGACCAACAGCTACTACTGTAGCCAGCGTACGGTTTGCATTTTTCCTCTCTCCCGGCCTATTGTCGTTAGATTTATTAACAGTTTGAGCCAGACAAATGCCGCAGTAATACATGCACTTGTGAGGCCATGGCATCTCAATGCGGACTCTTTTGCGATCGACATGGCTGTCTCGCAGCTGGCTGCACGCAGGAAAGAAAGCATGGCTTCGTCTTTTGTCAGCACCGTAAGCAAGACTTTCAACACTTCGTTCCCCAAGCTAGTGATACTCTCAGACATATATGGACAAGAGGCATGTCCATATGAGAAGCAGCTCAGGATGACCCATTGTGGGAAACGTAAGTTGTAGATCTACCGTCTCGAGGTCGCGTACGATATCGGACACAGTACCTAGGTAGCTTACGCAGTTGCATGGATCCCTTTGAGATTCCCAGCCAGAACACGTACACCCGCAAGACTGGGCATTCGGAGTCGCAGGGCCACGTGCAGCATGTTACTACAGACGTAATAGTGATGGTACATGGTACGCTTCAATCTATCTCTGAGGCCTCGATTGAAAGCATGGTAGATATTAATGCTTGACCGCCTTTTCACTATACCATCTCTTCTAGCATACTGGGCGTGGTGACTTCAGCACTCCCTTAGATGGTAGGACGCCCCCAAATTCCAAGGGATAGAAATCCTTTGTCGGTTGCATGTAGGCGTGGGAAGGCATCAGCGATATTATGTCCAGTACAGAGTTGGGCCGAACTTTGTCCGAAGCCACCAAGTCGGTGCTCGCTTTCGCTGCCGCCGAAAGAGCGAGATACGCTAGGATCCATCTAGCGGAGCAACACCATCCCGACTCTAAGGCGTCCAGTATACCAAATATTCTTTTGTCAAAGTACAAGATACGTACATATATATCATGGGAGATTCGATGGAGATTGCAGACAGCATATTCTACACAGCAATCACATCAATTGCTCTTTCATACCCGAAACTTTACCTAGCACAATGGCATCCCGAGCAATTCTTATAACGGGCGCAACGGGCAAACAAGGAGGTTCTGTTGTCAATGCACTTCTAAAAGCAAACGCGCCATTCGAGATTCTCGCGTTGACACGTAATGCCAAATCAGAATCTGCGCAAAAGCTCCTGCAAAAATCGCCAAAGATCAAGCTCGTGACTGGTGACTTCGGTAACATCGACGACATCTTCCTGCAAGCCAAAGCAGCTACCAATACTCCGATATGGGGCGTATTTAGTGTACAAGTGAGTAACGTCGCGACTCCGCTTCAAACAACGAAGCTAACAACGACACCCAAGGTCCCACTAGGTAATAACGAAGAAGCCTACGGCAAAGCTCTCATTGATGCCGCGCTCAAGAACGATGTCTCACACTTCGTCTACACATCCGTCGAACGTGGACCAGACTCCGACAACACGCCAACTAACGTTCCGCACTTCATCACCAAGCACAACATCGAGCAGCATCTCTTCGCCAAAATAAAGGGCAGTAACATGACGTGGACTGTTCTCCGGCCTGTAGCTTTCTTCGACAACCTGATGCCGAACTTCCTCGGCAAAGTGTTTACGGCGAGTTGGCTGATGAGCTTGGGCGAGGAGACGAAGAAGATGCAATTGATTGCGACGAGCGATATCGGAGGCTTTGCGGCGAGAGCGTTTCTCAATGCTGATGACGAGGAGTTCAAGAATAAGAGTATATCGCTTGCCAGCGACGGGTTAACTTTTGGTGAGATGAAAGCGATCTTTGAAAAGACGACAGGCGAAATGCTGCCGACGACGTATGCATGGATTGCTGGGCTTATTCAGTGGTTGGCAAAGGACTTTGGGTATATGATGAAGTGGATGCGGAGTGACGGGTTTGGAACTGATGTTGAGAAGTTGAGGAAGAGTAACCCGGAGATGAAGGACTTTAAGACGTGGTTGCAGACGGAAAGTGCATGGAAGAAGAACTGAACATCAAATGCAAGACTAGACGCTGGTTTCGTTCTGTAATCATAATTCGGGACGTAATACAATCGCTGGCCAGAATCTGTGTAGCGTACGGATCGCTCGCAAGAACGCTGCCAGGGCCCCAATACATTCCATCTACTCCGCGCTAGGTATGCGGCTACTTAAACTCGGCAAAGGCAAGCTCGTAAGCCAGGGCAAGAGTCAACTTCGCGTGCTGAAGCATGTGGTCGAAGCTGAGGTACTCGATCTTGTCTTCAGTTGTGTGGATCTTGCTGTCGCTGTACTTGAAGTCCGACTCGATGACGAAAGCGGAGGGGTATCCGGCCTTGGAAGCGCTGGCGTGGTCGGAGCAAGCGTATCCGCACTTGGTTAGGATGAACGGGATATCACAGTACACAGTGATGATCTGCTTGATGAATTCGGTCAGGCCAGGGTCGACAAAGTCTGTAATGACACCGACAGACTCGGGCTCGCCTGCGTCAAGCGTCTTCTGGACGTAGCCGGTCATGTCCTGCTGAAGCATAGCCTTGACGTCCCTGCCCTCCTTCTCGTAGGACTGGAAGATCGCCTGCGATCCGAGCAGACCACCCTCCTCAGCAGAGTACCAGTGGAACTCGACGGTGTTGGGTGCTGAGCCATCAAGGATGCCCTCAGACTTGAGGAGCACGCGCAGTGCCTCAAGAATGGTGACAGTGCCACTGCCGTCATCGTCGGCGCCGGGCGCAGCAAGAATGGATGGCAGGAACAGATTGATAGAATCCTGATGCGCGCCAATCACAACAGTCTTGTTGCTCTTGCCAGGCAGTGTGGCGATGATGGACGACTGACCCCAAGGATGAGGAAATGCCTTGACTGACGCATGTACAGCACCTGCATCTGAAAGTGTCTTGCTGACTTGTTCGAGAAGCCATGCAGATGACTGGGCGCCGTAAGACGACTTGTAGTATCGGGTATGGAATGAGGTGAATGTCTCGAGATGCTTGCGCATGTTATCCTTCTCGAGCTTCTTGAGAAGCGGGAAGACGGTCTTATTGAAAGCAGGCTTCGATGGGAATTTGACACTCTTCTCCGTGAGCCTATTCGCGTTGATCGTACCGAGATCCTCGTGGTGCGTGATATCGAAGAAGTTGATGTTTTGCTGTTGTCGTTAGCCCAAAGTTCAAGGACCTATCTCTGTTGCAGGACAAAGATGAGGTTTAAGTTAGACATACACGGCGAAGTTCCCATTTGCCCTCCTCGGTCACCAATCTTGTCTCACCAGGAGACAGCTCGATGAGGTACTCATCCGGCTCTGTGAAGGTGGATTGCCCATCCTTAATAACAACCTGTGGCTCTAGAGGATGCGCAGCACCCGCAACAAGAGCAACAGTACATAGCGACAGCAGTACCGAGGACTTCATGATGTAAAAGTGTGGTGATTAACTCAGTGTGAAGTTGAAGATGGTCGCAAGGCAGACGAGTTGACGCGGTGATCGGACTTAGCGGGGAGCTGTCCGCAACGAGGATGGCGCGTTTCGTCATGGAAACCACGAAGTCACGCGTCGCAATCCTGTCAAGTGCCATGGCTACTCATCATACATTGCCCACTACTTGATCCCAGCTTCTTCGCGATAGCTTCATTATATTGCGCCGAATTACATACATCCTAGGAATACTCGTTATCGTCACTCAGTATGACGCCTGCCAATGCACAAATCCCCTCCACCGTTCGTGCAGGGACCGTTTTCAATCTGATTCCGCCCGTTCACACAACTGCCAAAACCAACAACTTTACAGGGTCCATACATAATCATATAAGCCGACAGAAACCCGGATAGGACAAGGCGCTCTTGTTCTCCACGGTAATACAGAAGGGAGAACGTGAAGAGGAGGCCGAAGAGCTTCAGCACAATAAATGTGAGCACGTTTCGACGGTGTTTGATGGCCTGTCTCTTCCTCACGACTGCGCGAAATTTCTGCGCCAAGCTTACTGTCCTGGAAGCGACATAGAAATCGCTGGGCTGGTTCCCGAAGATCTCGTTGTCGCTGAATTCGAAAAGGGTGTCGCCTAGTGTTCCATCCACCCCCAGCGGCATGGTGCGGTACATGCTGCTAGGAGTCCGCATGAGAGCTTGCTCTCCATTGGTCATTCTGACCCAGTCGATTCTTCGGAGTGGCACATTGGCCTCATCACATGCGTGAGGCAGGTTTGCAGCTAGCCTTTCGATCTGTCCGTCTTCCAGGTCAGTAGTCTTGAATGACAATCGGAGGAAGAGCGATGACTGCTCTGGTTCCTCGTTACAGAACGAGTCTGTCATCTCTGGAGATTGTTCTAGACGATGTAGCTGTATGGTCCGCTTGAATAGCCCGGTCTGATCCCATGCTATACATGCCTCCAATTTCCGTTTGGTGTTGATGCGCTGGCAAAGTTGAGCTAAGAGGAAGGTCCCGTCCTCTGGGCCGTTTGCCAGTTCTATCAGCGCATCGCACAAAGCGGTTGTAAACGAATTTCGGCCTGGTCCGCGGGTTGGTGCGTCTGCAGCAGATGCAGCTAACAATTGATAGGTCCTGGGTAGTCCACTTCTGCGCTTGATGCCGGCAGTGCTCGCCATACAGCAATCTAAAATGGACAAGGCATCGCCCACCATTTCCTTCAGTATAGGCTCCTCAGCACTATGCCATAAAGCTGTTGGGGGATGACTTCCGTTCAGCTCCATGAAGTTGTTATTCCTGCCAAAAAAGAGATCAGCTGAGTCCTGAGGTACCAGTATATTGCTTACGCAGCAAGCTCCAAGACATTATCGTGTTGTTCGCCGTGACCAGTGTAATAGAATATGAGCAAGTTGTTGGGGTCGTCATATTCATATATATGGTTTAGCACGGCTCTGTTGAGGTCCACTTGTGGCTTCTTGTGGACATTGATTGGATGGACCTTGCACGTGTATCCGTACGAATTCTCAAAGACGTCCTGGAGTCGGGCAATCTAATAGTAACAATCAGCGAATGGCCATAAGTCGAGCTTTGTGGTACCCACTTCCTCAGTGTGCCCAGGGAAATCGTCGATACTCTCGTCCCATCGAATGATCAGGACTGCTACTTTCAGATAACCGTTAGGCAATTTCAGGGCATCGTTGCATTTCCTTTGAAATAGAGCCTGCCTGATGGCCTCCCTCTGTGGTCCACGCTGCTCGACTTCAGCTGCTGGCTGTGATGTGTTGGGACCGTTGGCAGTGCCAGCACGGTTTTTTTGAGAGGGTTTAGTGACCGGAACCTTCTCAGAATTTAGTGAAGCGACCGGATGTGCTGGTCGCACAATTGATAAACGCCTGGTTGCCATGGCACGAAGTTGCACAGGTTGGGCTGAAGAGTACTAAAATCCGGGCATCATAGCCTTTTACCTATGGCACTCGTTTGTACCGCAGTGCATGCATTGAAGGAGGATATTGCGTGGCTGAGTCCATCTGGCGCACTCCACTAGCTCTCATCTCCTTGTAAGGCACAAATTACAGAAAGGATAGAAGAAGTTTGCCTGGTCGCCTGCTTTGATGCTCGTTGGCAAGGATCGGCTGGCCGACCCTGTAAATCGTCCTCCATATGACGCCACATAATGCTGCCATCCAACCATCCAGCATACCCACACACCACTACGATAACACACATCACTATTTGTGTGGAGGAATATAACATTTGAGGCTCAAAATTACTGGACTCGGGATGGTTCCTTTCCTGCCCAGGCCGCTCACGGTTGCGTGTGAACGCTGCCGAAAGCAGGCTGTACTCTGCCTGGCATCTGCAATAAAGGGCGCCAGTCCGCCCAGTAGTCTGCCCATCATACGGCCTTGCTGCCTCAGGCCTTACTTGAATAATTCACCGGAGCGGTCCCAAAACCCCACGATCTCGTACCAGTGCAGTCTCGCGGTGATGTCGGACAAGGTAACATGACATGTCGACCCACGATTAGAGCACTGTCTCAACTGACCGGCCGCGATGACAGGTTTCTACTCTAGAGAGTGAGAGAGACAAGGCACACGTTGTACCTGCACAGCGTCCAGCTGAGGTAGTTTACAATTCTCCAGGGGCCATGACTGACTCTCAAAATTGACACACGGACCAGCGAGAACCAGCTTTCGAAATCGGAGACGCCGTTCAGATGCGTGTCAGCGAAGTTGGGTTAGACGGGAAGTCGCGCAAGTTGTACCGAAATTTCACTATTGCGGCACGACGAATCTCTGGGGGTCATTGGCAGTATAAACTGAACAATTCGGGTACCGGCTCGTCGTATTCAGCGGGCAATTGGTTTGCCGAGACGAAGCTCTCGAGCAGCACCTAGAAACAATGGACACGTCACTCAACCTATCAGATGATGCTTACTCTCACACCTGTAGTCCTCCTATTGCCTCGCCATTTTGAGTATTTTCAGCCTTGTCGATGGATTTGCGACATAAAACGTCGAATTTTTCGGCTCTTATGAGAATAAATAAACACTCAGAACTTTGCTATACATCCAAAATCCATAGCAACTCGTACAAATCCTACATTTCGTGTTGTGCAGGTGTTCAATGATGACTACCCAATCCTTCAACAACGGCACTTGCGAAAAGAAGAGCATCGGAACGGAAACTCATAACAGTGGCGACGCAATCATTGACATTGATAGTCGTACCACAACACTTGTCAGCAATGGTCTCGAAGGTATGCAGCCATGCCCATGGTCGTTGATAGGTCTTACTAACGATCAAAGAACGCCAATCCACAGCCGAAGAGGTTGAGCATGGGATCACTGAAACTAAAACTATCCCTCGTGAGTCGACTCTAATTCAACCTACAAGTACCGAAGCTAATGTTGCCAGTGCAAGATTTCCCTATCGGAATCCCGCTTCAAGCGGCTTTTCAGTCCAGCGAGTCTAGCTGGTCTCTTTACAGAGGCTTCGGCTATTTGCATTCTCGTGTTATCCTGGAGCTACAAGATGAGCTCAGATGTCTAGAGAAGGAGTTGACGGAGGCCGATGAGATGGATCTCGAAAATGGAGATGGCAAACGTTTGAGATCAAGGCACAGTGATATGCAGCAAGCTAGCCGTGAGAAGATCGACAGGTTCCGGGCAAGTCTGATCGAAACCATTCGAAGCAAACTTGTCAGCTACGGTTCGCCTGCCTTACCTGAAGACTTTGGCAGGGCTAATGATGTATCAGACGAACTGCTGGTCAAGACTCGCGACCTCAACGCTTTCCAAAAGCCATCGAACCGTGATTATCGGAGTTTCCGCACATGGTTTTGGAATAAAAAACCATCGAACTACGAACCTGAGGAAGAGTTCATCAAGCGAAGAGAGGACCTGGTGTCGCTCCGCCATGGACGCGAGTGGTCGAGTTTCGACGGAATTGTTGAGTCTTGTATACGCAAGCTGCACTGTCGTCCATTGCAAGTACGTATCATTTGTGTTTACGCATGCTAGAACTCCATAGCTGACACTCATGAAGAGAGTTTTCACAACAGTTGAGCTCCGCAAGAAGACCAATGACGAGAACATTCACTACTATTCTCAGTCGCGCATCCAGAAGCTGGTTGGTCTTATCATTACGTTGATCATATTCGTACTTCTTGTGCTACCTGTAGTAGCCTTGTACAAGCTAACATCGATTGGAGATCGCGACTCCACATTCGACGCCGTTGGGATTCTGGTAGTCTTCACCCTACTCTTCTCTGCTGCGATGAGTCTCTTGACCGAGGCAAAGCGACATGAATTATTTGCAGCGAGTGCTGCATATTGCGCAGTACTCGTTGTGTTCATCTCAAACTTAGACAATAGCGTAGGCTTCAGTGGTATTGGCGGACGGGAGCATTGAACATCGTGGGATAACTCTGGGTCAGGAAGTGAAGCGGGGGTAGCCATTGGAGGGCATATCCACTCATGGCCGAGAGTTCGAGAGAGTGATGTTTTTTGTCGCACTGAGATGGAAGTCTTATATTCTCTAAAAAGTATTGATAGAATTTGGTTTTGTACAACGAGTGCCGCAAAATTTGTGCCCGCTCTACACCTACACGGTAAAATCTAATTGTCTTGAAAGTGGTTAGTACTATGAAAATAGGGTGTAAGGACAGGAACCAAAACATGCGCTCCCGGAATATAGGGTCGCATTCAATTTTGAAGCTGATAAATTTCATTTTTTCTGCAAGTTGAGAAGCAAGCTCTCGCACTCATCCATAGCACAGCGCAACAGTGATCGATAACTTTTCATCGCGGGATCTTGATCGCCCAGTAAATTTTCACATCATGGAGGAGTCTTGGAAGAAATGAATGGGGACTAGTTAGCCCAAATTTGACCATGCTGTCGTGGTTTACCCCTCAGTGCCGACGCACAAAGACGGCTAAAAGCGAACCACCCCTCCTTGTGCCCCACTACCAAACCGAGCCCATTTTGCTAGCAATATAAATTTGATTATAGTACTACTGCTCATGGAAACCAATCAAGCGCGTTTTCGGACGCACAACTCCGCTTGGTGTAGTTGGTGTAAGTTCTACAGTCCACACAGCCGTGTGATCACCCGTCTAACTTAAGCAGTTATCACGTTCGACTGTAATATAAATTGTAATCGAAAGGTCCCTTGTTCGATTCAGGGAGCGGAGACATTTTTTTGCAGTTATGCCTCTTTAGTTCTTTTTTTTAGTAGAGACCCTCTTAACCCCTTCTCCTTTGCCTCTAGCAGCTAGGGATATCCTAGACCCTAGTGCGCCTACAGCGGGCTACATTATTAATGCATCATCCCTTGCCCCTGCCTGATTGTTGAGGTTAGTCGCTTCGCTCCTAGACCTTAACAATCAAACTGGGGCAAGGTCCCTAGTTCGATTCTGGGAGCGGAGAGTTCTTTTTGCTATCCTGAGTGTCTTTCAGGGGAGTGTGGAGTTGGGGGGTGGTGTTTTTTGCGGCGTGCGTGAGGGTGGTAGAGGAAGCGAAAAACAGCCGCCACAACCAGCCAGATTGCGACAACGGCCTTGCGACACAGAGAAAACCATTAAATAAAGCTCTTGATACATCTGGGAAATCTTTTTACTTTTCTGAAGGCTGGTGGAAGAAGTGCTGCACTTTACACGCTCTGGTGGGACACTTTGCGTAGATGCAACCACAACAACAGCGCAGCAGCTTAAAATCCAACTCGCTCCTCTATCTGCATCAAATCTATCTTTGAAGGTATGAACTTTTATTGTTTTAGTTTTGCTAGCATCGTAGCGCTGGACGTCGCGCTGATGCTGAGAGTGTTTCGCCCCACAGAAAGGTGGAAATGTGCAACAGAACTATCTACACAAAGAAGAAACATAATTTGGCGTAAGAACTCTCCATGTACTACATCTCGCTTTTCCCGCAACGTGAGAGCCGCGGTTCAATGGCACTGGTGCGAAGTGGGGTAGTTCGTCAGCACGGATGTGGAGTTCAATATCAGAGCTAGGGCAAAGTGGATGGAGATTGCACATGTGGGTTACGAATGTAATTGTGAATTTTTGCTGCTTGTGGAATGTGCCAATGGCCCAAAGACCTGTGCGTGCGGGTAAAAGCGCAGGTACATAAACGATCAAGTTTAAATTTAGTCATAAAACATCGGTAGGCCCGATGGCGCAATGGTAGCGCGTCAGATTCCAGTTTCTAGTTACCTGAAGGTTGGGCGTTCAAATCGCTCTCGGGTCATCCATTATTCTTTTTTGCCCGTGTGATGCGTTCGGCAGCACTTGTTGTGGTGCACTTGATCGGTTGCGGTTAATGGTGGGGGGACTCCACTATGCACTAGAACAACTGCGACCAGGATCTCTTTTTGTTATCCAAAGGATCCGAACACCACTGCCTTTCCAGTTGAATTGTCTTCCTGCACCAACGACTTCTCAAGCGTCAGGAGAAGATGTGATGTCCGCACAAACAGCTCTATGACATGTTAGTGTCTAGATCGTAGAATGGACTGCTTTCTGACATACCATCATATTCGATCTCGTACGACACAGGCATGTCTTCGTCTGATCGGATGAGGATGGGTGTATCTCTGCGAAATTTCCGCTCCTCGACGTTGAAGCGTATGCCCGTGTTCTTCGACCCGCTCACCCATAGTATTCTAGGATCGTTCATGTCAAACTTCTCTTCCTCCTTCACAACCGCTTTACCCCTTGCAGTCTCCTCTATAATCTCTACTGTTTCTACTTGCGCGGCAGCTCTCTCTTGCCGGCCTTTCGCCGCCGTCTCTGCCAGCCAGTCTTTCCATACTCTCATCACACCTTCTTCAACATCTACAAAGCAGGTAAAGAGTCCATGCCTTGGGCCAATCTTGACCAAGTTTGCTGTCGACACCAGTTGTGTGAACAGCTCGTGTGCTTCCAGGCTCAACATCTGCTTGACGGTCTTGCCTTCATATTTATCCTGCGCTGTACCCGGGAAGGTGCGGCTTCCGGGCACATCCCCTGGTCGTCGTAGCACCCTTCTGCCACTTTCTTCGAGTTCTCGTTGATGTGGCCTAAAGCGGGAGTACATGTTGCGCATTTTACCCAGCCGTTCTCCAATGTTGGTTTCATATTCAGCCTCGGTTGCGTATAAGGAAAGACCTTCAGTGCCACGGTAGGTGCAAAAGTATGGCGGCTCGAATAGCTTCGCCGAGGGATGGTAGCATTCAAGCAATAGAGAATGCGAGTTGAGCTCGGCTGCTGCAACGAGTCTATTGTGCAGTATTCTTAATATTATAGTAGACAATCGGCGCGAGATCGAGGTCAGCGGGAGAAGTTCGGGTGTAGTTATGGGCGCAAAGAGGTGCAGGAGTAGCTACGATAGTTAGCTGGTATCGGATCAGATGATGATGCAAAATTGCATACTTCGTTTGGGAGGTTATGGAGGTAGCAGTCCGCCATCTTGATGTTCATTGATTACACCAGCACAGGTTGTTTGCGAGGCTCTACTTCAAGATGGGTGAACGGAACCATCGCGCGCGGAGATAAGATATCGTCATCGTGTCGCGCCTCGATTTGGCATGCCGAGGCTATTCTATATTCGGCTAGGCCAAAACACTGACGCGCTTTCCCATTCGAGCTTCATCACTCACCTTTCGACGCCCGCCTCACGACACCGAAATTTTCCCATTTTACGCGTCTGAGCGGCTCGCGAGCTGGAATCGAGAAAAACATGCCAGTCGACCTAAAAGGCTTCGTTCAGAATCGCACTGGATCAGCCAGCCCGCAGCAGGTCCAGAATGGTCCACCCTCACTGGACCGGAAAGTCGTTGCTGCCAACGCCAGGGTTACCATGAATAGACCGCCTGCAACTAGTCAGACTCGACAACACCAAGCGCCGCCAGGCATACCCTCCCGTGGCTTTGGAAATGTGCAGAATACTTCTGCTGCTCTCCACCATGCATCTCGTCCCCGCCATTCAGGCCAAGGCAACAAAGGTGACGTGTACGACACCGATGCTGAAAGTATTGATACTACAGTCAATCAGTCTGTCATCCAAGTCGAGGATAGTCAGAACAAAGAGCCACAGTATCGTCAGCACCACGAACCCGTCGACCTTGGAAGCGAGGGAGCCGACGAGGACGAGGACGAAGCTGCGGATGACGATGACGATGAAGAGCAGGAAGATGGAGATGAATACGACGAGAATGATCCCCAAAACTATGCTATGACGCAAGAAGAGTCTGACTACCTTGAGCAACACGACAAAGCACACCTTCCTATTGAAGATGCTGTTGCATTCCTGGTCCAAGCTCGTTCAGAAGGCTTCCCGACAGTCGACGGCGACTCCTACCCGACTACCACCGATGGAGACCCCACTGAATGGCAAGGAGAGCAAGGCCTGACACCCGAATCTCCCTTGCCCCGGCAATCTCTCATGAAAGGCCATCTTCCAATTGCTCAGTCGTCGATGCATCGTCAACAACAGGGCGGAAGCAATGCGCACTCTAAGCACCGCTCGAGCAAGTTCTACCAGCTGTCAGCAAATATACGTGACCAGCAACGTGTGAATGCAAACCCCAACCCACAGCTAGATCAAGGGTATCACCCCATCGCCGCACCTGTGCAGTCTAGTCAGCCACCGTCATGTTCACAAGTCAAGCATGAGTTCCCTACTCCTCAAGTGGTTAGCGCAAATGCCCGTCAAAATCAAGTGGCATTAAACCACGTACCACAAACATTTCCTCCACAGCAGCCTGGCCCCGCGCACGCTCAAGTAGCCCATCTCACCAAAGATGCTTCGTCAACGCGCAACAAGAATGTTCCTATCATTCAAAATCCAACACCAGTGCAACAAGACTCAGTGCAGGATCCCATTGCGCGCCCCGCCTGCGATTATGATCCCGAGGTCCTTCACAAAATGAGGTACGAGCAGCTCAAGAACGAGAGTTTCGACCTGAATCCCCGTGCGAAGCACCCGCCACTGTCTGGAGACATGCTTCAAAAGCCCCTCGTCGAGCGTCTTGAGCACGTGCAGAAGAACTTTGATTCTGTTAAGCAATCTGAGTTCTTTCACACCCTGCCCACCCGCGAATGGGAGGATGCAGGAGATTGGTTTCTCGAGCAGTTCGGCAGCATCATCAATCGCACCAAGGTGGTACGAAAGGAGAAGCGCAAGCTCGCTGAAGGCTTCGAGGACGAGATTGAGAAGCGGCACAAGCACGTCAGCAAGAAATTTCGTCAAGTTGAGGATGCGATGTCGAAGATGCAGGCGCAGGGCGAAGGACTAGTCCCGAGGAGCCCTAGGCCAAGCAAGAGCCCGAAGCCGAAGCAGCGCTGAATGTGGCGGAGCCTAGGAGATATTGTATTATGTCGATGGAGTGTTCAATGTGTTTTACGATGTCATGAAGTAATGATGGAGGAGCAAGTTTCGCACGGAGTTACATGCGCAGAAAGGTGCATCCATGAGGTCGATTTACGATACTCTATGTTATATACCCATACTCGCGAGCATATCCTAGAACTCAAAATCGCAATGAATGCTTACCAGGTGCCTCTTCGAACACTTCTGTGAGTTTTCGTCTCACGCCATGCCCCAAGGGGCGAAGTTAATTGCGTTCGTGCTGTGTCCGTCCTCGCGGCTGTGCCAGAAACGTCCCGCGAGATACAATGACGTCTGCTGCGCTGGCTACGAACACGAACATACCATGTGAAGATCTCACGATACCACCCATCTACTCACCATCCACCGACCTACCTCGCCGTCTTACCTACACAGCCCAGAAAGCAATTCCAGCTTGCGCGGCCAGACTATCGTGACTCCGTCCACGTTGGTTGTTGTACACCACTATATCGAGAGCCGTTCCCGGTACCCAATCGTGTGCATCCTTGCGCAACACAGCAATCCCCTACATTTTGAGGACTGTATGCGCGTGCGCTTGAGGGCTTTTCAGTGACACCGTTGAGACGTTGTTAGGCCCGCAAGGCGCTCTGGTCGTCAGCCTGCAAGTTCAATCAGAAGTCGAATCAAGCGGCCCGCGGAAGCTTGGAAGGCTGCCGAAAGACTACCGAACTTGCGGCTGTCATGTTGTACGTAGGCGGGTTCGGATGGAGACGCGCGTGTCGAATCGGGGAGCTCGGGCGTGTTGTGCGATGGGAAAGCGGGCTCTTGCAAACGATCTGGATGCAGGGGGCGCGGAGGCGGGCGAGTGTCTAGTATAGCTTCGAACGTGTTACACTTGGAGGACAGCGAGTGGTGTGCTAACGATGCGAGCAATGGAAGTGCGGGATTTCACATATCCGATCTGCGGGGACTGGTGCTCGAGTTGGAGCAATATATATCGTCGCTAGAATGCGGATGCAATTGATCTTGTGCGTGCGCTTGTGTTCGCTGATTCCACGATGCAGCGATGACAAGCCTGTACCTGCGTTCACGCTAGGCCTGCGCCTCCACGCTGGTGGTGTATGCCCGCCCATCATTGCAGCAGCTATATTCCGCAAAAACCTCTGCTCCTGGTCATCTTCCATTTCCTAACACATCTCGTTCATGCCAGAAGCTGTACGCCTATAACACCCATACCTGAGACAAAGTTCAGTAAGTACAGCCCATCCTTTCGGCGAGTCAGTGAGTATGTGGGCGATCGTAGGCTGATGTTGGTGCTCACGCAGGTGACGAGGTCCCTCGCAACACACCGCGACCTGACCATAGTCGCCATAGAACCGGCCTTCTTTTAGGACGGTAGTCTATCTCTTTCAGAGAGAAACGTGCCAATAGATACGAACGTACTCGAGACGACGACGCCGCCCGTGCCACTCATGCCGCCCACGAACCACGGACCACACCCTTCCCATCTCCCAACGAAAACACCCCGGACAGAAAGAAGGCGCAACTGGCAAGTGGAGAAGATCAAGAAGAGTCGGGACGAGAGTAAGAAGAAGATAGCAGCTAGTTCAGCGGAGCATAGCGGCCTTACGGCCTCGACCGACACTGCATCCGAAACGTATGGCGTAAACCTGGAACCACAGGGGAGTTGCGATACCGGTGAAAGGATTAGATCGGGACCTGATCGCTCACCGGGTCAGTGGAAGACGATTTGCAAGTGGGGATTGTGTGCAGGCTGCCTGACCAGAACGATTCCTCCGCATAAACCAGGCAGCGATGGTGCTCCATGCAAGGGTCAGCCGTATGCTCTATTCGAGGAGGTCGATATCTCCAGGGTAGAGAAAGGGCTGTCAGAACTACGTGCGGGTCCAAAGCGCACACGCGGCAAGCATGGGCAACAGGACCGCCACAACCGGCCAGGGAATGTTTCTTCGACTGCCCGTCAGCCCGGTCATACTGTCGTCGCCTCGCAGTTCCCTTTTCATCGAGGCTTGAGCCATACTAAGGGTTCCTTCTTCGTGCAAGGCCATGGGTATGGAGTTCCTGCTACACCTCCGTATCTTTTTGCGTTTTCTGCGCCGGCCTTCAACTTTCACCAGCCCAGCTCTTATCGGAGACTCGAAAGGAGTAGCAAATACGACAGGTGCACCGTGACTGCAAGTTCGGGCTCTGTCACACAAATCTCTGCCACCGATGAACCGTGCATCGCGCGCACACCACAGTACTCGCATGCTTCAATGACAACAAATGTGAAGCGTTTTGCCGAACGAAACATCGATATCATGGGTATCCATCCCCCAACGCCTGTGATCCCAGAGATCCATATCGAGGTAGACATCGGGCCGACCTATACATCGCCGCAAAAGGCCGCAGTCATGCCATGTCCAGAGAGCAGCAAATCTGCATTCGGGCTCACGATTCATGATCCTGACTGGGACGGCGAGACTAGGGTTGCAGGTAGCATTCATGGACAGGCGGACACTGCCGAAGAGGATCTCAGCACAAGCGCACTGTTGGTCGAGAAGCTGCTCAGGAAGACGGAACGCATCATGTCCTCGGCACCTCGATCATGGACACTGCAATTGACTCCAGTCAGTTTCAATCTCTTCTATTGTCTCTGCTAGTCAATTACTGACGCGTATCAGGGCTGTCATGATTGGGAGGGATCCACGGTATTCGACGAGCCACAGGAGCTCCGATCAAAGGACACCTTCGAACGTAAAGAAGTCCTCCGTCCGTCTCGGAGTGTAGATAGCTTTCTCGATATGCAGCGTATTGCCTGTTGACTGATGTGATGGAGAAGGCTCATCTTGGTGCTGGAGAGGATGGATGATGCTGTATGTAGGTAAAAGTTAGGTTTTTTTGATGGTTGCGGATGTAATGTGGTACATATGTAATCCGCCGAGCCTAGTTCGCACAGACACCCGAGCGAACGACTCTTCGGTCTTCGGAGAGCCGGTGTTGGAGTCTGTGTTGCGGAGCTGTCGCGTCTTATTGGTCGGCCAGTAAAATGTCAAGTCGTGATTTCGATGTTTTTGTCTTCCCTGTTCTCATCCACTTCCAAGTTTCATGCAAATACCCCTCATCTCTTTCGGTACTTATACCATCAGTATATATATAATCGAGTGGTGCCACCAGACGATTCGCCACGTAGGCACCGGCGCAGACGCATTCGGTGGCTGGTTTCTCGCGAATCGTTGCTGGGTGCCTTGGGCCTGCAGCAAGCATCTATGACTCATCTCTCGACTCCGCCAGCGAAACGCGACGATAAGACTGTTGTGAAGCTTAGGAGGTTGCAAGATTGGACGTGAGGTCAAGGTTCGGATCAAAGTTTACCCCGAGCGCCGCTAGCTAACGGAAGCTACTGGAGAGCTCGGTCACTTCTTCTCCAGTCCCAGTCTTCAAATTTGTTTGTTTGGACTCTTTTGAATTGCCCGATATCCACTCTGTGTTACAGGCAAGCCGCTACTCGCTAATGACGTGTCGCGACCACATTTCAGGCTCCCGTCATCGGCCTCCTCGATGCAGAGCTAGCTGAGTCTGTCAGTGCTCTTACCTAAGACCAAGTGTGCAAGAGCGCAGAAGGGAGGATTATGTGAACCACGGCAGCAATTGCTTGTGCAACTGTTATGGTGTCCGCTTCGACCCTAGTCCTTTTCAGATCATCATGTCTTCATCGTACTTTCACTTACTGGCCCAACTCCAATCACCTGCTCGGCCTGTAAACATACGACTTACTTCATACCTTCTTTTCGAACCGCTTTTAGCCTGCATTATGTTCATCACATTAGGCGTCCATTGCCCTGTTTCGCCCCGCATAGTCATTGTACCGGATTGAGCATAGTAATCTCACCATATGAGCGCACACAATCTTGATCATTCTTTGCTCATCATATCTTATACGTGAATTTTACTTTCTCATAATTATTCTTCTTCGCAGGCGTTACATGGTCTATCTTTAGCTCTTCTCCTCTCTCAGTTGTTCATTCACCTGCATATGTTACCGCACGCACTATTGACGCAAATGTCCCTCGCGCCGGACTGTGGCGAAGCAGAGTATGGCGGCAACAGGTGTATGAGTGTTTGCAGCCCCATTCTGAGCTCTCCTTTAGCGCGTTGCAATATCGCAAAGACGGAGCGCACGGTAACCATGCAAACGGGCGCACCCACAACAACAACAAGAGTCTTTCACTTGCTCTCACCTCAGCCCTGCGACTCAATCATCCACAATACAGCAACACCTCTGTAACTGGGTTGGTTTCTATTCTACCTCCATATAATTCAAGTTAATCCACAGATCTCTCACTAAAATCTCATTGGGTTGGAATATCCTCTGAGTCGGTTTCGTCCTCTGAACAGATCTATCAGACGCATTGCTCCTCGAGGTTGTGAGTTCGAATCCGTGATAAAACGCAAGTTTTCAGCAGCATATAGCCCAACATCTACGGTATGATCACAAAATCGAGTCAAGTTGCCCAAGTTATCTAGAGCTCTTCTGGATCACTCGGCTCGATGTACTTCTACCTAAGGCAGGGGGTCGCTGTTCTTTTTGCTCTTTTTGCATACACAGAAATCCCCTACTATGTCAGCTGCAGAGAAACGTGCTAGAGCTACTAGAGCCTCCGTAGAAGCACGTGTCTAGTAATCTGCCTCGGCGTCCATTCACGCGCTTGCACAGCTACGTGTGAGGTTGGCATAAGCATAAGCACTGCGTGTCCGCTCTTTGCACATAAGCAGCAGGATCGCGCGCATTCGCAGAGTTCTCACAATCCACAACTGAAGTCTAAAATCCCTTTTATTTTAAGTATCTTTGCCAGTACCACAGCTAAATCCAAATGCCTTATTCGCAATATCAAACATGTGCTGCTGTTCGCCGTCCGAGGAAGTATGACAAGAAATTCAAGATCGCAAAGATATACAGACAGCGCGCGGAATTGCGGCAAGAAAGTACATTGCAGCGCACAAGACAGGCGGTGTTCAATACAGCAATAGAGACGAACATATGTTGTTCGGAGTGCAAGGCGAGCGAGGGGTGCATTCGGCATCGACTATGGACGACGGAGGTGATGGAGGCGGACATAGAATAGGAGGTGATGGGGGTGGCGGAGGAGGAGGAGACGGCGGTGGCGGTGGTGGTGGCTCGGGAGGGGATTGAATGTTGAGAGGTCAGCGAAGGGCGGAGGATTCTTGTTATGAGTAGAAGCAGTGATTTCATGATCACTAGTAGAATTATTGTACTTGATTGAATTTCGTACATTCCATGAATGAACCCTGCTCGCGCGCGACTTACGATCAGAGCAGACACGACTCTTTAAGGTAGATCTTAACTGTCTATAAAGGTCTTAACATCTCCAGTCGATATCTCTATCTACCACACACACTTCTTATTCAAAAACTCCGTCATTAAAAACATCATCATGTGTCGTATCATGCTCGGAAAACCCAACAAAACTAGCAGAACTAAAGAAATCTTAACTGCAAACACGAACACGACTTTACCAAACAGGCATCAACCCGCGGGTAGAGGTAGAGCTACTGGAGGTGGAGATCCCGGTCGCTTTCCATACGAGAACTCGTATACCCCTAACTACACGTCACACGGAGGAGGTTATGGTGGGGTTTATTACTTAGGAGGAGGCGATTATGGCGGAGGAGGTGGTGGTTGTGATTTCGGTGGAGGCGGAGGCGGGGGAGGAGGCGGCGGTGACTAAGTCCGTGAAGGAAGTGTGACAATACAAACTGCACAATCATAATC
>Ga0265780_10003453_pt1 | contig 20760 bp, 20 predicted proteins | sample P1T30metagenome_FD_192432 | JGI IMG/M metagenome (GOLD analysis project Ga0265780, IMG submission 192432) | Plant litter microbial communities from East Loma Ridge, Irvine, California - P1 T30 | ecosystem: Environmental > Terrestrial > Plant litter > Unclassified | place: USA: California...
ACTTGTAGTAGTCCGGCTTGCAGGCGGTCATCTCGCGCGACCAGTCGATCGCCAGGCCCATCGACTCCATCTGGCCACGCATGTGGGCGATGTTCGAATAAGTCCATTCGGCGGGCGGCACGTTGTTGGCCATCGCCGCATTCTCGGCAGGCATGCCGAACGCATCCCAGCCCATCGGCATCAGCACGTTGTAGCCGTTCATCCGCAGGTAGCGGTACATTACGTCGTTGATCGTATAGTTGCGCACGTGACCCATGTGCAGCTTGCCCGATGGGTAAGGCAGCATCGAGCAGGCGTAATACTTGCCTTTAGGGAAACGCGGGTCGTTCTCGACGGCCTTGTAGGCGTCGATCGACTTCCAGTAGGCCTGGGCGGCCTGTTCTACTTCGGCTGGACTATATTTTTCTTGCATGATTTCTGCAGACGTAATGTGGGATGTGGAACCGGTCATTATAACTGGTTCAATTTGCACCGCAGGCTCAGGGGCGAGCCGCGATGGGGACGTTACTTTGTGGTGATACGAGGACTTCCAGGCAGCGCCGGGGACTTGGGTTCCCGCCTTCGCGGGAACGACGTGCGAGCGCTACGGAATCACTTATCTTCAACACCGACCTTAAACCGTCGTTCCCGCGCAGGCGGGAACCCAGGTTTGCCAGCGTAGTGTTACCGCAGCACCGGCTCCCCCAATCCGTCATTCCCGCGCAGGCGGGAACCCAGGTTTGCCAGCGCCGTGTTACCGCAGCACCAGCGCCAGCGCCGGCTGTTCGCCGTAATCCTCGTAGCGCTCGTTGATGCCGCCGATGCAGAAGACCAGCTCTTCGAGCAGGTCCGGCGCCTGGGCCTTGAGCTTGTCGGCGTCCAGGATGACGATTTCCAGCACCTCATCCGGGGCCAGCCTGAACCTGGTCATGTTCTCGTCGTCGCGCAGATAGCTCATGCAATCGACCCAGGCGTCGATACTGTCCGCATACGACGCCGGGAACCCGAAGGCATCGCGACTCTGCCGGTGGAAGGACGCCTCATCCAGGATGGCGGCGCCGTTCAGTTCTGCCACTGCCATTGCTTATCCCTTCAGGCCCAGCACGTCCTGCATGTCGAACAGGCCGCTGGATTTGTCGGCCAGGAAACGCGCGGCGCGCAGCGAGCCGTGGGCATAGGTCACGCGGCTGCTCGACTTGTGGCTGATCTCGATCCGCTCGCCGGTGCCAAGGAACATCACGGTGTGGTCGCCCACGACGTCGCCGCCGCGCACGGTGGCAAAGCCGATGGTCGACGGATCGCGCTCGCCGGTCACGCCTTCGCGGCCGTAGACGGCGCAGTCCTTCAGGTCGCGGCCGATGGCGTCGGCGATCACTTCGCCCATTTTCAGCGCGGTGCCGGACGGCGCATCGACCTTGTGGCGGTGGTGCGCCTCGACGATCTCGATGTCGTAGCCTTCGGCGAAACTCTTGGCGGCCATCTCGAGCAGCTTGAGGGTGACGTTCACGCCCACGCTCATGTTCGGAGCGAACACCACGCCCACCTTCTCGGCGGCGGCGGCGATGGCCGCCTTGCCGGCCTCGTCGAAACCGGTGGTGCCAATCACCATCTGCTTGCCGTTGGCGGCGCAGTATTCCAGGTGCTTCAGGGTGCCTTCGGGACGGGTGAAGTCGATCAGCACGTCGGCATTGTGCAGGCCGTGCTTGAGGCTATCCTCGATCATCACGCCGGTGAGGAAACCGCCGAAGGCGCCCGCCTCCTGGCCGATGAAGGGCGAACCCGGCAGGTCGAGGGCGCCGGCCAGGCGCATATCGGGTGCGTACTGGATGGCTTCGATCAGCATGCGGCCCATGCGGCCGCTGGCGCCGGCGACGGCGATATTCAACATGGTCATCAATGCCCCCTTATTGCTGGGTGGCCGGCGCGGCGACCTTGACCGGCTCGACCGGACGACGTTCAGGATGGTCCTTGCTGCCCTTCGATGGGCCGGCAATGCGGTCGATGTAGTCGCGCTCGCTCGGCAGGTTCCCGCCCTCGAAACGCTCGACCACGTCATCCTTGAAGAATACGGTCACGCGGCTGGTGGTCAGCTCGCCATTGCCGCGCGCCAGGTAAAAGGGATAGTCCCAGCGGTCGCCGTGGAAGGCGTCGGCCAGCAGTGGCGAACCGAGCAGGAAGCGCACCTGGTCGCGGGTCTGGCCGGTCTTGAGCTGGTTGAGCATCTCTTGCGAGACGAAGTTGCCTTGCTGGATGTCCGGACGGTAGGGCGAGAAAATCCACAGGAATTTCTGCAGGCGCGACGCCTGCACGGTCTGCGCGCCGGCATTGGCGATCGCGGCCGATTTTTCGGCGTCGGCGGCGTTCGCGGCAGCATCCGTTGCCACCGGCGGGGCCGGGCGCGTCTGGTTGCGCCAGGAGGCGCAGCCGGACATTGCCAGCGTGCAGGCGAGGCCCGCCGCCAGCGCCGCCTTGGCGGGGAATCGATGGAGTACGGCTTGTGTGACGCGCATAGGTAACCTCAAAACGTTCGAGCGGGAGCTTTCAAAACGCTATATCATAAAGCACTCCGCCAATATTCGACGACAAACATGAGTAACAACCCGACCGACCTGAAGGCGAGCGGCCTCAAGGCCACGCTGCCGCGCCTGAAAATCCTGGAAATCTTCCAGAACAGCGCCGTGCGCCATCTGACGGCCGAAGATGTCTACAAGATCCTATTGGCCGACAATATGGACGTGGGCCTGGCGACCGTTTACCGCGTACTGACCCAGTTCGAGCAAGCTGGCCTGCTCAACCGCAACCATTTCGAGACCGGCAAGGCCATCTACGAGCTCAACGCCGGCTCCCACCACGACCACCTGGTGTGCGTCACCTGCGGCCGCGTCGAAGAGTTCTACGACGACGAGATCGAGAAGCGCCAGCAGATGATCGCCGAGCAGCATGGCTACACGATCGTCGAGCACGCGCTGGCGATCTACGGCAGCTGCCCGCAGTGCCGCGCGGCGCGCAAGTCGGCTTGAGACCGCGCCTGGCTGCCGATCCGGCGACCGCGATGTAAAATTTCGTAAAGCATCAAGAATAAGGGCGCATGGGACTGATCCCATGCGCCCTTTTTACGTTCTGGACCGTCGGCACGATGCAATCGGGTTCACGCACGGCGCTTGGCCGGCTCGTCGTCCTTGGCGCCGATGACCGACCCGCCGCCCCCGCCGCGGCTCAGGTATGGCTGAGGGCGTTGGACAGCAACTTGGCCGTGATGTCCACGATCGGGATCACGCGTTCATAGGCCATGCGGGTGGGGCCGATCACGCCCAGGGTGCCCACGATGCGGCCGTCGACCGCGTACGGCGCGGTGACCACGCTCATCTCGTCCATCGGCACCAGCTTGGATTCGCCGCCGATGAAGATCTGCACCCCGCCCGCCTTGCTCGACATGTCGAGCAGCTGCATCAGGCCGGTCTTCTGCTCGAACATCTCGAACATCTGGCGCAGCGACGTCATATTGGACGACAGGTCGGACACCGACAGCAGGTTGCGCTCGCCCGAGATGACCATGTCGTCGCCCTCGGCCATCGCCTCGCTGCCGGCTTCGACCGCCGCCTGCATCAGGCGGCCCATATCGTCGCGCAACTGCTGCAGCTCGCCGCTGAGGCGTTTCTTCACCTCGTCGAAGCCCAGGCCGGCGAAATTCTGGTTCAGGTAATTGGCCGACTGGGTCAGTTGGCTGGGCGAATAGTCGACGTCGGTCAGCAGCATGCGGTTCTGGACGTCGCCGCGCGGGTCGACGATCACCAGCAGGATGCGTTTTTCGCCCAGGCGCAGGAATTCGATCTGCTGGAACACCGATTCGCGGCGCGGGCTTTGCACCACGCCGGCGAACTGGGACAGCGACGATAGCATCTGCGCCGCGTTCGCGATCAGTTTCTGCGGCTGCTGGATCGGCAGGCGCATGCGTTCGGCGTCGACCGCCTGGTCGTCGAGCGGCTGCACCGTCAGCAAGGTGTCGACAAAGACGCGGTAGCCGCGCGGCGTGGGGATGCGGCCGGCCGAGGTATGCGGGCTGGCGACAAAACCCATTTCCTCGAGGTCGGCCATGATGTTGCGGATGGTTGCCGGCGACAGCTCCAGCCCGGACAGCTTGGACAGCGCGCGCGAACCTACCGGCTGCCCGTCGGCGATATAGCGTTCGACGAGCGCTTTGAGCAGGGTTTGGGCACGTTGATCGAGTTGCATGGCGATAGGAAACTTTTATTGGCGCTTATATTATAGGCAGGTTGGGGCGCTGCACGGCAGTGCAAGACTTGCTGTGATGCATGACTAGCGGCGACTGTTGTTTATTGCGCGTCCAGCCAATCGAGCAGGTCCGTGATGCTGGTGACCTCGACGTCGGGCTGGACGGCATGGGCCAGCTCGTTGACCTTGCCGGTACGGTTCATCCAGGCCGCGCGCAGGCCGGCGCGCTGCGCGCCCTGCACATCGAGCAGCAGGTCGTCGCCCACGTACAGCGTGTCGCCGGGGGCGACGCCGAGCGCCGCGCAGCCTGCCAGGAAGATGCCGGGATCGGGCTTGGCGCGGCCGAACTCGCGCGCCGCCACCGACGCCTGGAAATGGTGGGCCAGCCCGATGGTTGCCAGATCGGCCACGCCGTTGGTGACCGAGCCGACCAGCATGGATTGCCGCAAGCGCGTCAGGCCGGGCTCCACGTCGTCATATGGCGTGACGGCGTTGCGGGCGGCAAAGAACTCGGTCATCGCCAGCGCGACCTTGCCTGCATCCTCGCCCACCTGTTCGAACGCCGCGACCAGGCCGGCGTGGCGCAGGGCGCCCAGGTCGATCGCGAATTCGGGCCGCGCGGCCAGCAATTCCAGGCGCGCCTGGCGCAGGCTGTCGACCGTGAAGCGCTCGGCCACCCGCGGCGCGTGCTGGCCGAGCCAGGCGTACAGGATTTTTTCGGCTTCCAGGATCACGGGCGCGATCGGCCACAAGGTGTCGTCGAGGTCGAACAGAACGGCTTTGGGCCAGGGTCGGCAGGTCATCGGCTTCCAGGGAGACAGGGGCGAACTCGGGGCCCAAGGATAGCGACCCGCCCCTGCAAAAGCAATGCGCACGCGTCATCCCTGGCCCATTGAATCTTGGTTACACCGTGATACAAAAGCAAATCCGCCGCAAATGGACCGGTTAAAGGGTAAATGGACTAAAATGTTGAGCGATTTTTCAATTCCAACCGCGCAGCTGCGCTTTCCCGCTAGATTTTTTGGAGAATATATGAAGAGTTCCTACCTGCGTGCCGGCGCGGCGCTGGCATGCGCGGTCGCGTTGTCTGCCTGCGGCGGCAGCGACGGCCAGCTGCTGCTGGGCGGTACCATTTCCGGCATTACCAAGACCGGCCTCGTGCTGACCAATAATGGCGGTTCGGACTACGCGGTGCCAGTACCGGCCAATCCGGGCGGCGTCTCCGAGTTCTATTTCCCGGATCTGATCTCGACCGACGATCGCTACAGCGTCGCGGTCAAGACACTGCCTTCCAACGTCTCCGAGTGCAGAATCGAAAACGCCAGCGGCCGCGCGGCGTATCACGTGTACACCATTTACATCACCTGTGACCTCAAGAGACATGCACTGGGCGGCAATGTCGGCAACCTGCAAGGCGAACTGGTGCTGGTCAATGGCGCCGACCGCGTGACGCTGCAGCCGGGCGCCACCTCGTTCAAGTTCGCCGAGATTCCGGAAGACTCGCCGTACACCGTCGCGGTCCTGACCCAGCCAGCCGGCCAGACCTGCACCGTCAGCAATGGCAACGGCACCATGGGCACCGGCGACGTGAACAACGTTGCTGTCACCTGCACCCCTTAATTCATCCTGGAGCCATACGCATGAAGTCTTCCCTGATCCGTCCGGCGCTCGCGCTGGCGCTGGTCGCTGGCCTGGCCGGTTGCGGCGGTAGCGACAAAGCCGAGTTCGCCGTCAAGGGCACGATCACCGGCATCGTCTATCCGGGCGCCGTGCTGACCACCAATGGCATGGATCTCGCGATTGCGCCAGCAGCCAAGCCAGGCGATCCCGTCACGTTCGAGTTCCCCAACAAGCTCGAATACGGCGACGTGTACAACGTCCAGTTCAAGAGCACCCCGCAGCACCAGGCGGCCTGCGGCACGCCGGCAAATACGATCGCCAACTACACCGATACCGCGGGGCGCCTGGCCGAGATCAATATCACCCTCACCTGCGCGGTCGACGACTATCCGATCAGCGGCACGGTGACCGGCCTGACCGGCACGGGCCTCGTGATTGCCAACGGCAGCACGGGTAATTCGGGAGCGATCGCCTTGCCGACGACGCCGACCACGACGCCGATCCCCTATTCGCTACCGATCGAAGTGCCCTACGGCGCCAGCTACAGCGTGGCGGTCATCACGCAGCCGACCGGCCAGTTCTGCACCGTGGCAAACGCAACAGGTGAGATGAGAGATGGGGCCGTCAGCAACGTCAACATCACCTGCGTCGCACGCTGAGTTCACTCAGATATACGTAATTCTTATGTCGAGTATTTGAAAGGAAAATTGGACTTATATGCTGTTGCGCAGCATACTAACTCCTGTCTCCTCCAACTCTCCTCAGAAAAGAATTGGATTTCAGCCCGCTCTCTTGAGCGGGCTTTTTTTTGTCTGTACTTTGGATACAGGCTTGAATGGAGCGAACCGCCTGCGTGTTTGCTCACTTCTAGATCTACCGCATACGTAGAAACCCGTATGCTGCGTCGCAGCAGCTCTCTTTTTCAGATGAAAACGCCGGATAGCGGCTCATGCCGTCAAGTCAGACTGCACGATATACGTCATCCCCGCGGAGGCGGGGATCCAAGTTCTTTCAATGTCGTCGAAATGCTTGCAGACTTGGATCCCCGCCTTCGCGGGGATGACGTTTTCTGCCAATAATAGAAGATTGCTCGCTTGACTCAAGGCCATCGACCGCGAGCAACGTCTTTACTGTGCGGTGCTCGCCACCGACCGCGAGCAACGTCTTTACCGGGCGGTGCTCGCCATCGGCGGCTAGCGACGTCCTTACTAGGCGGTGCTCAGGACACCGGCAGGTTGCTCAGCGCCACATACTGCGCCAGCGTCACCGCCTCGGGACGCAAGCCCGGATCGATTCCCGCTTCGCGCAGCTGCGCCTCGGTGAACATGCCGGCCACGCAGTTGCGGATCACCTTGCGGCGCTGCGAGAAGGCCTTGGCGACCACCGCTTCCAGGCGCTTGCCGTCGCACGGCAGTTGGTGTTTCGTCGGCACCATGCGCACGATGGCGGAGTCGACCTGCGGCGGCGGATCGAAGGCGGTTGGCGGCACGATGAACATCAGCGCCATATCGTAGCGCCATTGCAGCATCACCGACAGGCGGCCATAGGCCTTGGTGCCAGGCTCGGCCACCATGCGCTCGACCACCTCTTTCTGCAGCATGAAATGCTGGTCCTCCACCAGGTGGGCGAAGTCCGCCAGGTGGAATAGCAGCGGGCTCGAGATGTTGTACGGCAGGTTGCCGACGATGCGCAGCTTCTGCCCTTCCGGCACCGGGATCGCGCCGAAGTCGAATTTGAGGGCGTCGCCCGAATGCACGGTCAGCTTCTCGGGCGGATAGGCTTTTTCCAGGCGCGCCACCAGGTCGCGGTCGAGCTCGACGACATGCATATGGTCGAGCTGCCTGATCAGCAGCGCCGTCATCGCGGCCAGGCCCGGCCCGATCTCGACCATCGCCTCGCCGCGGCGCGGGCCGATGGCGTCGATGATCTCGGAAAGGACTTGCTTGTCGGTCAGGAAGTTCTGGCCGAAGCGCTTGCGTGCAACGTGTTTCATGGGGGCTTTCTTAATTAGTCGAAGCGATGGCGGCGCGGCGTGCCGCCACCATCTGCATGGCGGCGCGGATCGCCTCCTCCATGCTGCCGCAGTCGGCCAGGCCGAGGCCCTGCGCGGCGAGGTCGAGCGCGGTGCCGTGGTCGACCGAGGTGCGGATCAGCGGCAGGCCGAGCGTGACATTGATGCCGCGCCCAAAGGTCGCGTGTTTCAGCACCGGCAGGCCCTGGTCGTGGTACATCGCCAGCACGCAATCGGCGTCCTGCAGGTATTTGGGCTGGAACAGGGTGTCGGCCGGATACGGGCCGCGCGCGTCGATGCCGCGCGCACGCGCCTCTTGCAGCACCGGGGTGATCACCTCGATCTCTTCGACGCCCAGGTAACCGTTTTCGCCCGCATGCGGGTTCAGGCCGGTGACCAGGATGACGGGCGCGGCGATGCCGAATTTAGCGCGCAGGTCGGCGTGCAGGATGTCCAGCACCTGCGTGAGGTTCTCGCGCGTGAGCGCGCCCGGGACGTCCTTCAGCGGCAGATGGGTGGTGGCCAGCGCCACGCGCAGGTAGGGCTGGCTGTTGCCCGCAGAAAGGGCCAATGCGCCGGCCAGCATCATCACCACCTTGGGGGTGCCGGTTTTTTCGGCCAGGTATTCGGTATGGCCCGAGAAGGCGATGCCGGCGTCGTTGATCGTACTTTTTTGCAGCGGCGCGGTGACGATGGCGTCGAACCAGCCCCGGTCGTTGAAACCGCGGCAGCCTTCGATCGCCAGGTCGAGCGTGGCCAGCACGGCGCGGCCGTTCGCGGCGTCGAGCTGGCCCGGCACCACGTGGGCATCCAGCGGCACGTCGATCACGGCCAGGCGCTCTGCGCCGAAATGGGGCAGGCCGCCGTTTCTCAGCGCCTGGGTCGACAAGGCGGCGAGACGGATGGCAGGGTCGATCAGGCTGGCGGTCAGCGCCAGGAAGGCGGCGTCGCCGACCAGCACGCAATTGGCCTGCTCGCGCAGGGCCCAGGCCGCGCGGATGGCGATCTCGGGGCCGATGCCGGCCGGCTCGCCGACGGTGATGGCAAGCGTGGGCCGCTGGGATGCGCTCCCCGGCTGCGCCAACGGGCGCGCGGGCGCCTGTGGCGCTGCCATGGTGTTACTGCTCCTCGCGGAACTCGACGTAGGCGCGGTCGCGCACCTGGCGCATCCAGTCTTCCATGCCCTCTTGCATCTTGCGATCGTGCAGGACCTGGCGCGCTACGTTACGTTCCTTCTGCGTGGTGACGTCTTCGGTCTTGCGCTCGATCACCTGGATCAGGTGGAAGCCGAACGGCGACTGGACCACGTCCGAGACCTGGCCCGGCTTGAGACTGGCCATCGCGGTTTCGAATTCGGGCACGGTGTCGCCCGGGTACAGCCAGCCCAGGTCGCCGCCCTTGCTGGCCGAGCCGTCCTGCGAGTGCAGCCGCGCCAGCTCTTCGAAGGTGCCGGCGTTGTTGTCCATCTTTTCCTTGAGTTCGAGCAGCTTGCGCTTGACCTCGCCCTCGGTCATGGTCGGGGTGACCTTGAGCAGGATGTGGCGCGCGTGGGTCTGCTCGACCACGGTCTTGTCGGTATCGCCCGCCAGCGAACGCTTGCCGGCCAGCTTGAGGATGTGGAAGCCGACGTTGGTCTTGAGGATCGGCGTCACCTGGCCGGTCTGCAGCTTGCGCAGTTCGGTCGAGAACTGCGGCGGCAGGCGGTCGGCGTCGCGCCAGCCGATTTCGCCGCCCTTGAGGGCGTCGGGCGCGTCGGAATAGGTCGAGGCCATGCGCGCGAAGTCGGCGCCGGTGCGCAGCTGGCGCATCACTTCCTCGGCGCGGGCGGCGCGTGCGGCGATCTGCTCGGGCGAGGCGTTTTCTGGCACCCGCACCAGGATCTGGGCGATGTCGACTTCGATGCGGTCGGCGGCGGCGGCCTTGGCGGCGGCCATATAGGTGTCGATCTCGGCTTCCGAGACCTGGATCTTGCTGTCGACCTCGTGCTCGCGCAGGCGCTGCATCATGATCTCGTTGCGGATGTCTTCGCGGAACTGCGCGAAGCGCACGCCTTCTTTTTCCATCTGGTTGCGCATGTCCTGCACCGACATCTTCTGGCCTTCGGCGATGCGGCCGATGGTGGCGTCGAGCGTGCGGTCGTCGACCTTGACGCCCATTTCCTTGGCCAGCTGCAGCTGCGCGCGCTCGACGATCATGGCCTCGAGCACCTGGCGCTCCATGGTGGCCGGGTCGGGCATCTGGGCGTTACGCGCCTTCATGTTCTGGGTGACCTGCACCAGGCGGTTGGCCACTTCGTTGCGGGTGATCACTTCGTCGTTGACGACCACCTGGATCGAATCGACCACCTTGGCATTGGCCGATGCGGGCGGCAGGAAGCCACCGCCAGCCGGCGCGGCAGCCTGGGCTGCGGGAGCGGCGGGCGTGGACGCCTGGGCCTGGGCCATGGTCTGGCCGGCGCTCAGGGCGCACAGCAGCGCTGCCGCCATCTGGAGGGACTGCAAACGGGTAGTACGCATCATCTGGAAAGCACTCATTTCAGGATTGATCTGGTCGAACGGCATAGTATGGACGGCTAGTCTGAACGCTGGCTTATGGGTCCGCGAAAAACGGTCGCGAGCGGCAGATGTGGCCGGGAAGCGCAGCCGTACGGGTGTACGGCGAGCCGCGCGGGCCACAGCTGCAACGCGCAGCAGGTTTTTCGAGGTCCTGTCATGGACGTCCGATTCCGGTATTCAGTCGCGTATAGCCCGGGATGCTCTTGTTGAACGAGTCGAGCGGATTGCCCAGGCCCAGGCGCGACAAGCCATTGAGCTCGAGCTGGAAGAAGATCGGCGTCGACGTTTCTTGCGCCGCCGTGACGAAGCGCTGCGCGCCCATCCGGAACACCCAGCAATCGGCCTGGTACTCGAGACCGATCAGGCTCTCGATCAGCTTGCCGCCGGTGGATGGATTGACCGCCTGCCCCACGCCATACGAGCGCAGCGCGTAGCTGACACGGCCCACGCCATACCAGCGGCGGCCGATCGGATACTGCGCCGAGATGTCGATATTGCGGAAGCTGTCACGCTGATAACGGTATTCGGCGTTGACCACCTTCATCTTCCCCGGACGCCACTGTACACCCACATTCGAGCTGTACAAACTGCTTCCGGTCGCATCGTATTGTACGCCGCTATCGAAGGTCCAGGACTCGGAAATGGTGCCGGCGGCGGCCAGCAGCAGGTCGGAGCGGCTCTGGTGCTGCGGTTCGCCAGGAATGCGCACGCGCGGTTCGTCGAAATACAGGCGCTGGCCGAACGCCAGGCGCAGGCGCTCGGCGCCGTCTTCCTGGATGTAGCGCGACACCAGGGCCGCCGTCATCTGGTTGGCGTCGGACACCCGGTCCAGGCCCACGTAGCGGTTCTCGGAGAACAGCTGGGCGTAGTTGAAGCCGGCGCGGCCGGTGTCGAACAGCGGGATCTCGTCCTGGTTCTCGTACGGCGTATAGACATAGAACAGGCGCGGTTCCAGGGTCTGGGTGGCGCCGCCGCCGAACAGCGTGGTCTGGCGCTCGAACACCATGCCGCTGTCGAGCGAGACGGTCGGGATCGTGCGCGACAGCTTGGTGGCCATGCCGGGCCGGCTGGCGTGCGCCTCGATGTCGTACTTGGCCGCGTTGTACATCAGCTTGGGCGTGACGAACCAGCCCGGACGCACGATCGGATAACTCACCTGGCCCTGCACCACGGCGCGGCTGCCGCCCACCAGCTCGGGATGGTCGAAGCGGGTCGCCTCGGCGTCGATCGCCCAGTCGAAACCGGCCACGTCGTAGCGCGCGGCGCGGAAATTAATCTGCGGCAGGCGGTCGTAGGGACGCGGCACCGTCAGGCTCGGATTGGTGGCGGCGGCCGGGTCCTGCAGCACCTGGTAGTTCTGGGCGCGTGCGGACAGGCTCCAGAACTGGCCGTAGTAATCGGTGCGCAGTTCGCGCAGCAGCTGGCGCTCGGCGCTGGCCGCGACGGTGCGCGAGAAGTCGGACGGATAGTCGTCGTCCGAGGCGCCGTGCAGGTTCCAGCCGTACGACCAGTTCGGCTTGATCGCCTGGCTGTGCAGCGAGTCATAGCGCCAGCGGTTGGTGCCGGTTTCGCGGTCGTCGGGCAGGAACTCCAGGTGGGTCTCGCCGTTGTAGGTGCTGCCCAGGTAGCGGCCGGTGGCGCCCATCTGGAAGCCGCGGTCGAACATCATGCGCGGGTACAGCGTCAGGTCGCGGTTGGGCGCGATATTGACGTAGTACGGCACCATGACCTCGGCCTTGCCCTGCGAGCCGAAGCCCACGGTCGGCGGCAGCCAGCCGGAGCGGCGCTGGCCCGACAGCGAGAACGACATCGCCGGGGTGCCGAGGATCGGCACGTCCTTGAAATAGATGATGGTCTTGCCGGCGGTGCCGAGGTCGCGCCCTTTGTCCAGGCGCAGGGTGCTCGACTTCAGGTACCAGTCCGGATCCGGGCCTTCGCAGGTGCTGTAGGTGCCATCGCGCACGACCGCCTGCTGCTCGCCGAGGAAGTCGATCCGGCTCGCCTGGCCCTGGCCGTTGCTGCCTGCCAGGTAATAGGTGGGGTTGAGCAGGTAGCCCTTGCCGGTCTCGAGATTGAGCTGCAGTTCGTCGCCCTTGTAGCGGTCGCCAAAGCGCCACATGTTCACATTGCCGGTGGCCGTGACCTCGTCCTCGACCCGCAGGTAGCAGGCGGTGTCGGCGGTCATGCCGGTCTGGCCGCGGGTGATCTCGACGTTGCGGTTCAGGTCGATCTGGCGGTCGGGACGACCGCCGATTTCCTCGGCCTGGATGGTGATGGGCAGCGCGTCTTCAGCTTGCGGGGCAGCGGGAACGGCCTGGGCGAATGCCGGGGCCACGGTGACGGAAACCAGTGCATAGAGCGCGAGTACCTGCCGCGGTGGAAAAGGTTGGCTTGAAGACCAGCTCATGGAAAATCGCAGCTCATGGAAATTCGGACATGCACCATAAAGGGCGGTTTTTTTAGAATGAATCCCTTATTATATGGGAATTAGCTCAACCAACCGGATTCATCAGGCCGTCGCATGTCATCTTTGTATCAAAATACTTCCACTTCCGCCAGCCAGGATACGCGCCTGGCGCAGTTGAACGAATGGCTGGCAACGACCGGCCTGGTGGAAGTCGAATCCGGCCGCCCCGCGTCCGCCGACGCGAGCTTCCGCCGCTACTTCCGCTACGACGTCGTGCCCGCCATGCGGGACAAGCTGGGCGCCACGCTGGTGGCAATGGACGCGCCGCCCGAGCGCGAGAACGTGCCGGCCTATATCCATGTGCAGGGCCTGCTGTTCGACGCCGGCGTGACGGTGCCCGAAATCGCCGCGCGCGATGTCGAGCGGGGCTTCCTGCTGCTGGGAGACCTGGGCACCACGACCTACCTGCAGCGCCTCGACAGCGACAACGCCGCCTTCATGTACTCGGACGCGGTCGACGCCCTGCTCAAGTTCCAGATGGCCAGCCAGCCGGGCGTGCTGCCCGAGTTCGACCGCGCCTTCGTGCTGCGCGAGCTGAACATCTTCCCCGAGTGGTACCTGAACCGCCACCTGGGCGTGACGCTCGACGACAAGCAGCAGACCACTCTCGACAAGGTGTTCGAGGCGATCACGGCCAACGTGCTGGCGCAGCAGCAGGTCTTCATGCACCGCGATTTCCATTCGCGCAACCTGATGTTCCTCGACCAGTTCAACCCCGGCGTGCTCGACTTCCAGGACGCGGTGTACGGCCCGGTGACCTACGACCTGGCCTCGCTCCTGCGCGACGCCTATGTGCAGTGGGACGAAGAGATCGTGCTGGACTGGGTGGTGCGCTACTGGCAGAGCGCCAAGGCGGTCGGCCTGCCGGTCAATCCCGACATCGACGCCTTCTACCGCGACTTCGAGTTCATGGCCCTGCAGCGCCACCTCAAGATCCTGGGCATCTTCTGCCGCCTCAACTACCGCGACAACAAGACGCACTACATGGGCGACCTGCCGACCGTGGTCGACTACGTGCGCAAGACCGCCAACCGCTACACCGAACTCAAGCCGCTGCTGCGCCTGCTCGACGCCCTCGAAGACAAGGCGCCGCAGGTTGGCTACACCTTCTGAAGGCCGTCCCATGAAAGCGATGATTTTCGCCGCCGGCCGCGGCGAGCGCATGCGGCCACTGACCGACACCTGCCCCAAGCCCCTGCTGAAGGTGCGCGGGCGGCCCCTGATCACCTGGCATGTGCTGAACCTGGTGCGCGCCGGGATCACCGAGATCGTCATCAACCACTCCCACCTCGGCCACATGATCGAACAGGAGCTGGGCGACGGCAGCCGCTACGGCGCGCGCATCGTGTACTCGCACGAACCGACCCCGCTCGAGACCGCGGGCGGGATCGCCAATGCGCTGCACCTATTGGGCGACGCGCCGTTCCTGGCGGTGTCGGGCGATATCTATGCGCCCTACTTCGATTTCTCGGAGGCGCTCGACGCGCTCAAGGACGTCGACGCGGTGGGCGTGCCCTACCCGCCTGACAAGCGTGACATCGCCTGGCTGTGGCTCACGCCGAACCCGTGGCATAACCCGGAAGGCGACTTCGCGCTCGACATGTACACCCTCAAGAACGAGGGCGCGGCCAGGTGGAACTTTGCCGGCATCGGCGTGTACCGCGCCGAGATGTTCGACGGGATCAAGGCCGGGGAATTCCTCAAGTTCGGGCCCCTGATGCGCAAGTTCATCGAGCAGGGCCGCGTCGGCGGCGAGGTCTATCAAGGCCAGTGGGTCAATGTCGGCACCGTGGGCCAGCTCGAAGAACTGAACGCGCCGCTGCGGGCGGCCAAGCCGGCCGCATGACGCTCGACAGCGCGGTGTACCTGGAGCGGCGCGCGCGCCTGCTGGCGCAGATGCAGCCGGGCGCAGTTGCGCTGCTGGGTACCGCGCCCGAGGTCGTGCGCAATGGCGACAGCGATTATCCGTACCGTCACGACAGCCATTTCTATTACCTGAGCGGGTTCGCCGAACCCGAGAGCTTCCTGGTGCTGGTCGCCGCGCGCGGCGAGCAAGCGGCGCGCACGATCCTGTTCTGCCGCGAGAAGAACGTCGAGCGCGAGATCTGGGAGGGGTTTCGTTTCGGGCCCGAGGCCGCGCGCACCGAATTCGGTGTCGATGAGGCCCATGCGATCGACGAACTCGATGCGCGCATGGCCGACATCCTGGCCGATGCGCCGGCCCTCTACTACGCGCTGGGCCATGGCGCGGGGCTGGATGCCCGCGTCGCCGGCTGGATCAAGGCGGTGCGGGCGCGCAGCCGCAGCGGCGTGATGGCGCCGCACACGGCCCACCACCTGCCTGGCTTGCTCGACGAAATGCGCCTGCTGAAGGACGCGCACGAGATCGGCCTGATGGCGCGCGCCGGCGCGATCTCGGGCGCGGCCCACGCGCGCGCGATGCGCGCCACCCGGCCCGGCGTGTTCGAGTACGAGATCGAGGCCGAGCTGCTGTACGAATTCCGCCGCTGCGGCGCCCAGTTCCCGGCCTACCCATCGATCGTGGCCTCCGGTCCGAACGCCTGCGTGCTGCACTACAGCGCCAACAACCGGCGCGTGCAGGACGGCGAACTGGTGCTGGTCGACGCCGGCTGCGAACTCAATGGCTATGCCAGCGACATCACGCGCACCTATCCGGCCAATGGCCGCTTCAGCGCCGCCCAGCGCACGCTGTACGAACTGGTGCTGCGCGCACAAGAGGCGGCCCTGGCAGCGGTGGCGCCGGGCCAGCCCTATGGCGCGATCCACGATGCGGCGGTGCGCGTGCTCACCGAAGGCATGTTCGACGTTGACCTGCTCGACAAGCGCAAGGCCGGCTCGCTCGACGAAGCGATCGGGACGCGCGCCTACGCCCAGTTCTACATGCACGGCACCGGCCACTGGCTGGGCATGGACGTGCACGACGTCGGCGCCTACCGCGACCTCGAGGCGGCAGGGCGGCCTTCGCGGCCCCTGCTGCCGGGGATGACGCTGACGGTGGAGCCGGGCATCTACGTGCGTCCGGCCGAGGGCGTGCCGGAAGCCTACTGGAATATCGGCATCCGGATCGAGGACGATGTGGTGGTGACGGACCAGGGCTGCCGCATCCTCACCCCGGATGCGCCCAGGACGGTGACGGAAATCGAAACATGGATGCGGGAATCACGATGACGGAACAAGCGCTCGACTTCGACGTGGCGATCTGCGGCGCCGGCCCGGTGGGCCTGGCCCTGGCCAGCTTCCTGGTGCGCCGCGGCGTGCCGGGCCCGCGCATCGTCCTGATCGACGGCAAGGCGCTGGGCCAGGCGATCTCTGACCCGCGTTCGATCGCGCTGTCCTGGGGCAGCGTGCGGCTGCTGGACGAAGTGGGGGCCTGGCCGCTGGCCGCCACCGCGATCCACGAGATCCACGTCTCGCGCCGCGGGCAACTGGGCCGCAGCCTGATGGACCGCAGCGACCATGCGGTCGACGCGCTGGGCTATGTGACGCGCTACGGCGCCGTGGTCGACGCCCTGGCGCGGCGCTGCGAACAGGCCGGCGTGGCCGTGCTGCGCCCGGCGCGCGTGCTGGCGCTCGACGAACAGCCCGCCGCCGCGGTGCTGCAACTCGACGACGGCCGCCACGTGCGCGCGCGCGTGGCAGTGCAGGCCGAAGGCGGCGTCTTTGGCCAGCAGGAACACCGGGTCAAGAGCCGCGACTACGAACAGACTGCCGTGATCGCGCGCGTGACGAGCGACGCGCCCATCCCGCACCGCGCCTTCGAGCGCTTCACCGACGAGGGCCCGCTGGCCCTGTTGCCGGAAGACGGCGCCGATGGTCATCACTACGCGCTGGTCTGGTGCGTGCGCCCCGAGCGCGCCGCCTCCCTCCTCGACCTGGACGACACGGCCTTCCTGGCCGAGCTGGGACACGCCTTCGGCAGCCGCCTGGGCGCGTTCACGAAAGTCTCGCCACGGGTGTCCTACCCCCTGGGCCTGAACGCCGAATCGCGCGCCACCGCGCGCACGGTCGCCATCGGCAACGCCGCGCAAACCCTGCATCCGGTCGCCGGCCAGGGCCTGAACCTGGGCCTGCGCGACGCCGCCGTGCTGGCGCGCCAGCTGGCGCGCAGCCAGGACGCCGCCGCCATCACCCGCTTCCTGGAAGAACGCCAGCAAGACCGCCGCCTGACGATCGGCCTGACCGACACGATGGCGCGCGCCTTCGTCGGCAGCGGCCCGCTGCAACCGCTGCTCGGCCTGGGCCTGGCCGCCCTCGACCTGACCCGCCCCGCCCGCACCCTGCTCGCCGACCTGATGATGTTCGGCCGCCGCTAAGCCCCACCAACCACCCCACCCTACCCACCATTAATTAGGGTCAGAGTAGAATTGTTTGACAACTTCAGTAAATCAATTGCAAATTAATTCTACTCTGACCCTAATTGTTGGGTAATTGACTGGCGCTATTCGACGGCCTTGCCCCTCGACTCATCCCTTTCCTGGCCCCGCAGCGGACCACCATCGTGTTCGACTGGTAGAGCAGGTCTTTTCTAATTAGGGTCAGAGTCGAATTGTTTGACAACTTCAGTAAATCAATTGGAAATTAATTCTACTCTGACCCTAATTGTTGGGTAATTGACTGGCGTTATTCGACGGCCTTGACCATCGATTCGATCACTTTCTTGGCGTCGCCGAAGACCATCATCGTGTTGGGCTGGTAGAACAGGTCGTTGTCGAGGCCGGCGTAGCCCGACGCCATCGAGCGCTTGTTGACGATGATGCTCTTGGCGCGGTAGGCCTCCAGGATCGGCATGCCGGCGATCGGGGACTTGGGGTCTTTCGCGGCGGGGTTCACCACGTCGTTGGCGCCCAGGATCAGCACCACGTCGGTCTGGCCGAATTCGCCGTTGATGTCTTCCATCTCGGCGACCTGGTCGTACGGCACCTCGGCCTCGGCCAGCAGCACGTTCATGTGGCCGGGCATGCGGCCGGCCACCGGATGGATCGCGTAGCGCACCGTGACGCCATGTGCGGTCAGCTTGTCGACCAGTTCCTTGACCGTATGCTGGGCGCGCGCCACCGCCAGGCCGTAACCGGGGACGATGATCACCGATTCGGCGTTCTGCAGGATGAAGGCGGCATCCTCGGCCGAGCCGGACTTGACCGGACGCTGCTCCTTGTCGCCCCCCGTCTCGGCGGCCGCCTCGCCGCCAAAGCCGCCCAGGATCACATTGAAGAAGGAGCGGTTCATCGCCTTGCACATGATGTACGAGAGGATCGCGCCGCTCGACCCCACCAGCGAGCCGGCGATGATCAGCATCGAATTATTCAGCGAGAACCCGATGCCCGCCGCCGCCCAGCCGGAATACGAGTTCAGCATCGACACCACCACCGGCATGTCCGCCCCGCCGATCGGAATGATGATCAACACGCCCAGCACGAAGGCCAGCAGCGCCATCGCGATGAACGGCGCCCAGAACGGCGCCACGCCATCGGCCAGGCAGAAAATTAGTCCCAGCGCGACGATCGCGATCGCGATTCCCAGGTTGAGCAAATGCTGCCCCGCGAAGCGCACCGGCGCGCCCTGGAACAGCCGGAACTTGTACTTGCCCGACAGCTTGCCGAAGGCGATCACCGAGCCCGAGAACGTCACCGCCCCCACGAAGGTCCCGATGAACAGCTCGAGCCGGTTCCCGAACGGCAGCGCCGTCTCGCGGGTGGCGATATTGAAGGCCCAGGGTTCGGACACCGCTGCGATCGCAATGCACACCGCCGCCAGCCCGATCAGCGAGTGCATTGCCGCCACCAGCTCGGGCATCTTGGTCATCTCGACTTTCTTCGCGGCGTAGGCGCCGATTGCGCCGCCCACGATCACGCCAGCCAGCACCAGGCCGAATCCGAGGCCGCCCCCCTGCCCCAGATTCGCCTGCAGCTTGAGCATCAGCGCCACCGTGGTGACCACCGCGATCGCCATCCCGGCCATGCCGAAGGCATTGCCGATGCGCGCGGTCGACGGCGACGAGAGTCCCTTGAGCGCCTGGATGAAGCACACCGAGGCGACCAGGTAGAACAGCGTGACGACGTTCATGCTGATCGCGTTCATGCCGCATCCCCTTTTTTGGTCGCCGTCCTGGGCTCCTTTTTCCTGAACATCTCCAGCATGCGCTGGGTGACCAGGAAGCCGCCGAACACGTTCACCGCGGCCAGCGCCACCGCGAGCGTGCCCGCCACGCGGCCGGTGAGTCCCTCGGTCAGGCCGGCCGCCAGCATGGCGCCGACGATCACGATCGCCGAGATCGCGTTGGTCACCGCCATCAGCGGCGTGTGCAGCGCGGGGGTAACGGTCCAGACCACGTGGTAGCCGACGTAGATCGCCAGCACGAAGATGATCAGGTTGATGATAGTGTGGCTGATGTCCATGCCGTGTCTCCTGTCTTGTTCTGGCGAGATGCTCGAAACCCTATTTGCGCAGCACTTCCCCGTTCGCGCACACCAGCGTGGCGCGCACGATCTCGTCCTCGCGGTCGATCACGAAGCGGTCATCCTGGTCGAACACCAGCTTCAGGAAGTCGAGCACATTGCGCGCGTACAGCGCCGACGCGTCGGCCGGCACGAGGGCCGCCAGGTTCGGCTCGCCGATGATGTGCACCCCGTGCCTGACGACGGTTTTCCCGAACTCGGTCAGTGGGCAGTTGCCGCCCTGGGCCACCGCCATGTCGACGATCACGGAGCCCGGCTTCATCGCGCGCACCGTGTCCTCGCCGATCAGGATCGGCGCCTTGCGGCCCGGGATCAGCGCGGTGGTGATCACGATATCGGCCAGCTTCGCGCGTTCGTGCACCAGCTCCGCCTGGCGCCGCATCCAGTCGGCCGGCATCGGCCGCGCGTAGCCGCCGCTGCCCTGGGCGATCTCGCGCTCTTCGTCGGTGATGAACGGCACGTCGATGAACTTCGCACCCAGCGATTCCACCTGCTCCTTGACCGGCGGGCGCACGTCCGACGCCTCGATCACGGCGCCCAGGCGCTTGGCGGTGGCGATCGCCTGCAGGCCGGCCACGCCCACGCCCATGATCAGGACACGCGCCGCCTTGACCGTGCCGGCCGCCGTCATCAGCATCGGCATGAAGCGTCCGTAGGTGTTGGCTGCCATGAGCACCGCCTTGTAGCCGGCGATGTTCGCCTGCGAGGACAGCACGTCGAGCGACTGGGCGCGCGTAATGCGCGGCGCCGCTTCCAGGGCAAAGGCGTTGATGCCGGTGGCGGCCAATGCAGAGAGGTTGTCAACGTCGAAGGGGTCGAGCATACCGATCAACGCCGCATCGCGCCGCATCAGGCCACGTTCGGCGCCATCCGGACTGCGCACCTTGAGCACGATGTCGGCGCCGAACGCAGCGGCGGCGTCGACGATCTCGGCGCCGGCGGCCTGGTATGCACTGTCGGGGGCCGCGGCGTGCAGCCCGGCGCCGGCCTGCACCAGTACCTGGTGCCGCGCGGCGAGCTTCTTGACGGTTTCGGGAGTAGCTGCAACACGGGTCTCGCCCGGCCTTGTCTCGGCCGGTATGCCTATCCTCATGGAACCTCCACAGGGGTTGGACTACTGAGCTCACTGTCTTTACAACATTGCCCTAATATAAACTTGTTTTAACGAATTTGCCATGGTCATGATCAATCTCATGTGTAGGCGGCGATTTACCGGCTTTTTTGCGACAGATCAAGCCCGATTAACGACAGGCAAGCACGCGTGGCGGGTCAAGGCTGAGCAGACCGGTGCCTTGTCAAGGTAGAATACCGGCTCATTTTCAAGGACAGGCATGAGCGACATCTTCAAACCATCGGTTACCGTGGCTGCGATCATCGAGCACGAGGGCCGTTTTTTGCTGATCGAGGAAGAGACGAGCG
>Ga0265780_10003454_pt1 | contig 20759 bp, 19 predicted proteins | sample P1T30metagenome_FD_192432 | JGI IMG/M metagenome (GOLD analysis project Ga0265780, IMG submission 192432) | Plant litter microbial communities from East Loma Ridge, Irvine, California - P1 T30 | ecosystem: Environmental > Terrestrial > Plant litter > Unclassified | place: USA: California...
TGCCGATGAAGTGAGCTACTTACGCTTCTGCAAGACGACTGAAAGGTCCACGTGTCCGGCTCGCGACACGACATCACCACGACAACTTTCAGCTTTGACTCAAACAACTGGCACAAACGGCGAGGCGCATTGTATGTGTTCAACATCGAGCATCCAGCCAGCGATCAGCTTCGCTTTGAGGCAGAGTAGAAGCTTACCGGCTCGAGACTCTGCTTTTTAATCGAGATCCGACAAGGAGGAAGCAAGTTCCGAACAGACGAACCCGTTCAATGAGACTAACGACGTGTAGGATAGCAGATTGAAATCACTTGGTGAAAGGCAAACCACACAAAAATCGACATGAATTCAGGTTCTTCTTTATAAAAAATCAAAAAAAAAAAAGATTCCTCTCGCAAAAACCAAACTTCCTACTTCTGCCCGTCAAAGTACTCCTTGGTCTTCTTCTTCAACTCGGCCTCCTTCTTCTTGACCACCTTCGTGAGGTCGTTCTGCGCCACCTTCTTGTCGGCCTTGTCCTGCTTCTTCTTGTCGGCGCACTTGGCGGCGCGGCCGGTCAGAGGCTTGTCGAGGTAGGCTTGGTGCTTGCCTTGGCTCCGCGTGTTGGCACTGGGGCCTTTGCTGACGTTGGCTTTGCCGCCGGGCATGATTGGATCGGATTTTGGCGGGTTTCGTGCGAGTGTTTTCGAGTGTAGGTAGGTTTGTGATTTGCTTGTCTTGTGCTGATTGACTGGATGCGTTTGACTGGGACTTGGTTGGATTGAAAAGGACTATAGAGGTAGGCTCTACTACTTGATCACATAATATACATCAAAGGGGTACTGGTGCCTCGAAGCCTTGATACTGCGTCTGCCTTTGTTGGATGAATGCCGTTGATCAGACGTTCGTTGCAGCGTTCATGCGCGCACGACTCTCCTTTGTTGTTGCACTGATTGTACCGCAAGCGGCGTTCACTTCGAGTTGGTCTTTGTTTCATGATTGACAGCGCTGGACAGGGAACATGATAGCTTCAGTGAAGCAGGCTTTCTTTGTTCTACCTCTTGATGTCTGAGTCCAACCTCACGTGTTGTTGTCGTCGGCGCAAAACGCCACACTTGCTGTACGCTTCTGCATGTGTTGAGCATACTTCCAGTCCGAGCAATATAAGACTTGCGGGAAATCGGTACCTGGATGTGGGGAGAGTTCGTAGTCTCCTCGAATGGTTGTTCTCTATGGGTTTGATCGTTGTCTATCACTCTTGTCGTATCCTCGAGATGGCTGGCAAGATCCCGGAGATGAGCAGAGGGTGAGGCTATCCATGCTCTACCATATGTAAGTGTTAGCTAACTCAGGCGATTGACGGAGGGCGAGAAGGTGTTAAGTGAATTGGCAGAAGGACAGTACTGCCCAGCCCATGAAATAATGATATTTGGACCGCAAATGCTGCTACAAGAAACCCCTCCGCCTCAATCGAAAGTCGTCTTCTTTCCAGATGGCTTGACAATCGCGGTGCTGGCTCTCTGCGCATTCGCAAGAGCCTGTCCAGGCGCGACGTTCCTCGCGTCAATGTGCTTTTGCCTGCGCATGGCCTGCCTTGCATCCGCATCCATCTTCCTGGGAGCCCTCCTGTCAGGCGCAGGTGCACCCTCTCCCGACTGCTCCTCACGGTTGCCCCAGCTTGGACGAGGCCCGGATTGACGAGGCGCATGGCCGCCTTCAGGCGCGGCAGGTTTGCTGCCGTAGCGCTTCTTGTATCTGGTCTGGGCATCCTCAGCGAACTCGACTCGCACGGGACGGCCTGCGAGGCGGTTGATGAACCACTTGCGCTTCTTCTCCTTCTTCTTCTTGCCCTTGCTCTTGCTCTTGCCGGACTTTTTCTTGTCGCCATCCTCTTCTTGCTCCTCGTCTTCATCCTCCTCAGCGTCCTCGTCGTCCTCATCGTCATCGTCATCGCCGCCAGACTTGAAAATGTAGCCTCTGACCGCGGCAGCCGCAGACTCCATATCGTGGAAGCGCACCCAGGCGAAACCCTTGCACTTGCCCGTATCCTGGAAAGTCGCCATGTGGATATCCTCGATCGTGCCCGCCTGCGAAAAGTGCTCCATCAAGTCATCCTTGGTAACGTCAAAGCCCAAGTTGCCAATGAAGATCCTCTGCGTGGGCTCCTTGCCGTCGGGCGCCGCAGCCGCCTTCTTGGCCTGCTCGGCCTCGGTCACCGTGGGCCTGCCCTCGAAGGATTTGGCGTTCTTGATCAGCACCTTGCGGCCGCCCATGAGCTTCTCCGAGAGCGCGAGGGCGAGTTCCAGCTCGGGCAGGCCGAGGAAGTCGACGTACGCGAAGCCCTTGTTCAGCGGCTTGAAGCCCGGCCGTGAAGGGCCCTTGTCCTCTGGCGGCGCGGGCATGTGCAGGCGGGTGATGCTCTTGTAGTCAATGCCTTGGTCCTCAAACCAGGTGCGCAGGGTGTCCTTGGTCGCGCTCCAAGGCAGGTTGCCGATCCAGATACCGTACTCGCTGCGCTGCCCGGGTGCGGGTGGTTCTGCGGCGGCGGGTTTGGTGGCGTCTGCTTCGTCGGTCTCGCCATTCTCTGCTTTGGCCTTCTTCTCCTTCTTTTCTTTTTTTTCCTTTCGTTTTGCTTTTTTGGAGGCGGGCTCGGGCAGGTTGATGTCGATTTCCAGCTCGTCTTCCGGGGCGACGACTACTCTTTTGCGCTTCTTCTCGGTCACCTCGGGACTCGCGCTGGCGGAGCGCTGGCTCTCGCTGTCTGACATGTTTGGTATGTTTGTGGTGGTGGTGGATGTGCAGGTGGAGAGCTTGAGGACCCTCTTCACGTGAAGACCAAAGCTGAGAATTGCAAGCCAGAAAAATGTACCGGCAGACCTTCCTTCGTTCCTTCCCTGCGACCATCGGCAACTCATTTGAGCGACTCCGGCTCGGCTGACCTCACCCGAGAGTCCATCTCGCGTACATGAAGGATGTACTGAATAAGCACGCAAGAATACCGAAAATGACTTATCTTAGGTCCTTGAGCTGGAGTCAATCATTCTAACGTGTTTTACCTATCCTACCTACTACTCCAATAACGCAATACTAAGCGGATCGAGAACCAGACAGGGCATTGTCACTGGTTCCAAGTGCTTCTTCTGCTATTGAAACCTTCCACTGTGGAATGTACAGCAGAGGCGGAGCATGGGGATCGACTGGTCCTGTGGCTGCCAGGTTTGGATCACTCTCCCCAAAAACTCCCCCATCGAGCCCAATCTTGATAAAATCATAGAGATTCATGCTGCACAAACTGCTCGACGGCAAGACTGACACTGCCCTGCCACAACAGCTTCGAGTCGATGCACTGATCCGCAGAAAGTGCTACCGCAGCATCGACATTCCATCCTACCTAGCGCTGGCAACAAAGCCAATCACACACACCGCCTCTCCCAATGCGGTCGGCATCGTGACTTAACACGAGACGGAGACCGCGATGCAGCTGTCGCCTATCTACGTCGCCAACGGAGGACCACACGACCCTCCCGTGAGGTAATCAGGACCAATGTTCGCCTCTGTGAACACGTTGTCCTCGTCAATGCAGCCATCGAACCAAGCGCCAGCTAAACCATCGCATAATTCAGCCTCGATACGCGAGTCCCGCACCGTCCGGCCACAGTCGTCAAAGAAGACTACGAGCACTTTCCCAGTATCGAGCGCTACCTTATCCGCGACGAGAACATAGTTGCCGGCAGCGTCCAGATGGAGTCTAACAATCGCCATCTTCCAAGCGTTAGCGCGAGTCACCTCGTCAACCCTAAGATCGCGTAACATTTCTCGCATAGTTGCTTGGGGCTCGTCTAGGGCAGTTTGCGGTTCGTAATCGTCGTCCAGCAGTTCCTGCAACAATCGTTCGGGCACGACTTCAAAGATGCGGCGCCAGTCGTCGCCATAGTCGTAGAGCGCTACGTCATCCAGGATGTTCTCCTTCAATTCGAGCGCAAGTTCGTCGTGGAGCACATTTAGTAGTTTCTGGTGCGCTTCCTCGCTACCGTCATCGTAACAGGTTCGCAGCCAGATGACGCCCCAGCAGTGGCCTTCATTGGGCATGAAGGAGTATGGCGAGGCAAGCTGGCGTTGGAATTCTGTACGTAAAGGCGCTAGGATGCTCTCCCACTCCGCCTGAGGTGGTAGTTCAAGATCAGATCGGCCAGCCAAGCGAGCGACGTGCAGCTGCTGCAGGTGCTGTTGTACGTCAGAAGACAGCTCATATGACAGCACCGGCAACGAGTACCTACAGAACGGCCGGAATCTCCGATTGCGGTGAATTGCTGTGCAAGCTGGCGTCTGCGCTTGTCAAAATCGTCAATTGGAAGGCTGGCCCACTGTGATAGTATGTAAAGTTCCAGCGGTAGCGAGCCCCATGGTATACGTTCGATGGAAGCCATTGTTGACGAGGAGAGTTTTTACCACGAGAAGAGGTGGTCTTGAAAGGTAAATTGTAGGCTGGAGTTGAAGTTGAGGGTGGAGTTATATCATCCGATCCGATCAGATCTCCCGTTAAGTTACAGCCTTGGCACGGAAACGGGCCGACTGAACAGGCTGCCATCTTTCTTAGAGTCTTGCAGCCTAAGCTTCCAACGGTCTGATTGTAGACTAGAGTCGACTTGGCTTCCCAAGATCAGGTACAGTTGCTCGAACTACCAAAGGGTTCCAATTGATCGTTCGAAAAATCGGGCGACCTCCCTGTAGCCAAAGAAGCCAGCATGCCTGACATTGCTTCGGCCAGCGTCGATGTCGCACTGTTACTCATCGTGATCCGCGAGGCTTCCTTGAGCAATCGAGCTACGCTCCGATCAGTATCCAGGAGACCAAGTCCGGTGACATAGGGCCTGGATCGAGATCTGCCATTCAACCAATCGTCGCGTTCGTCGTCGCTGAGTGCCCGGTCCAGTCTGATCACCTTCATGACGCTTATGGCGTTGTCTCCTCTCGAAGCGATGCCCGGACGCTGCAACTCGACGAGTTCAATATATGCCACGAGATAGAGCACGCAAATAAGGAGTGCCAGCGTGTCGAAATGGCTTGAAGCTGGCATGGACCGGAAGTGGCGGAAGAGTTGGGCTGATAAATACAGACAGTGTCTCGCACGTGGTATATCATTGCTCAGGATGCTCAGTAGCTCCTCGCGAGCTTTGCCGGAACCTTGTGCCGAAGTTTGCCACTTGCTGAAAGGATACAGCAACCTGGCAGGCGTGCATGCGAGGATGGTGAGCAGGCGCGCTGACGCGGCGAATGCATCGGGCCTGGCGTCTTGTGCGGCTTGACTAAGTGGCTGGGAGCAACCTGACTTGGAGAGAGCGTCAAAAGACTTTTGCCATAATGTATCTGCCGGATCCACGATGGAGGCGCTCACGTTGTTACCCTCCTCGCAGCATAGCACCATGGTACGTGATAGATTTTGTGAGGCGACCAGCTGCCCAAAAGCCGTGAAGAGAGTTATCAGCTGAGTTGGATGCTCGGAGTCTGCTTGTACTGCAGTTCCGGCGCCGACACGGGCAATCGCAGAACAGATAGAGTTCATTGACGAGGGTGGCGCTCGGCAAATCTGTTCTTCGTAGTTCGAAGCCCAGTCCAATTCAGCTCCAGGTAGCGCGATCTGCAATTCATGTATCGAAAGTAGCGGAGGAAGCATGAAAAATGTTGCCTGATAGCACTCGCTCACTAGTTTTGTCAGCAGATTCTACGCGACGGGTAAGACTCTACTTACACCACGTAAAGTACACCAGACGTCGTCTAGCCTCGCTTCTCACCCACTGAAGCCAAGTATGATTTGTGGTCTCGGGAACAAGGTGATTGTGCAACGGGTTGCCGTCTTGTGCAATGAATTGGCGGCAAAGGGTGACCAGTACGTTCCGGTGAAGCTGCACGTCTACGAGGGCATCCCGACGACCAATTGACAGGCAAACTTGCTGGAATAGCAACATTGCCTGGGCAAGAGTCAAGATATCAACGTCTCGACACCTGGTTACCTACAGCCGCCAAGCAGCTTGTCAGTCACTGCCTGACGAGAAGAGCGTTCATGGCCTGGACTTACATCGGTCTTCATAACCTGCTGAGCGAGTGATTGAAGAAGCCTTCTGTGTTCTGATTTGAGACTGGCTTTTGAGTAATCGCACCCAATACACATGACAGCAAGCACGAGCAACCAGGTTTTCGGTGATGTGCAGAACGTCGGAACATGGAGAATGGGCATGCGAGGATGAAAGTGCTCGAAATACAGCTGCACATATGTGTCCAGATAGCGTAAAGTAGGAAAAGTCCTGTCCAAATCTGTGGTCTGACTGGGTCGCAGCACGATCTTTAGCATTTGCACGATGTGAGCTCGCGTGTCAAGACCGAGAGGGAGCACATGGGGGATGTACTCCGCCACTAGAATGTCATCCTCTTCGGCTGTCATGGATTCTGCTTCGTGAAAGGCCTCTGCAGGCAAGTCATCGACGAAAACCAGCGTATCCAAGTTGTGATTGTGTTGTGGATCTTGCTGTAACCCGAAGCAGTTGTTCTCTGGGTATCCAGCATCGAGAGAGTGCGGTAGCGAAACGGGAAACAAGAACTGGGGCAATGCAAGAAAATCATCCCACGGCAGCCCGTAATCGAGTTGAGTCGAGAACACGTCAACGTTCGTAGGGATTGCTACCGTCTGCTGGGGTGGATCGCGCTGCACTGATTCCCCTTCTCCATCGCCGACGTTGGCCATTGGTACGTTTGGTGTTGCGAGTGATTCAGTGGCCTGAGCATTGAAAGGTTCGTCCTCTTGGGTTAGATGACAAGGCGAGTGACTGTAGGTCATCTCGCTCTCGCCATTCGCATCATGTTCAGGAACTGACGAGGCAGGATAGACACAATGACGGTTTTTGTCAGCGCACTTACTGCACGGCATTGAGCCAGAGCCGTTGCCATCGCAGCGTTGCTTTCCTCGAGCACACGCTTCACAGGCGCGCCGATGGCTGCGTGGATCTTGGTCGGCGGTCCATGCGGCAATGGCCGCAACACCGTGAGTACCAACATGCCGTTTCAGGGTATCCCTAGAAATGTGAAGCAGTCAGCAATTTCAGAGGCCTGGAAGTGCTCTTTCGCAGCGGACATGCGGAGTGTGACAAGTGTCTGAGCCAGGTGTCGAGGTTCGGCACGGCACACCTTCGTGAGAAGCTCTTCTTGCAAACATTACAAGCGTAGGTCCGGGTGCCAGAGTGTCGAGCCGAGTGCCGACTCAGATGTTCACGGCGGCGGAACGATTGCCCACACTGCTGGCATTCCAGAGAGGCTGGGCTGCCTGCTGTAGGCATCTTGGGAGGTGGGTGGAAGTGTTTAGGAGGAGGTAGAGGTGGAGGTGGAGGTGGAGGTGCCCGACACATTGGACGAAATATGCACATAATGCGGAGTTGCGGGGAAGGAACAAAGGGTCGAGACCAACCACCAAGGGACCTCTCAGACTGTATAGTCTACATACCTACATACTGCAGAAAGAGTGACATTATCACAACACCCGTCAAAACAGTACCGTCGACTTCCCCAACTCCAGAGAAACAACCCTAGACCGAGTCTGCTCCTCGAGCAGTCTAGTGGCAGGGCCAACATCTACACTCCAAGGCTTGATCGGAGCACCGTCATGCAAACACCAAATCGCCGTCTCCGGCTCACCAAGCCAACGCGAGACATCCACCGCAAACTGAGCAGCAGAACCATCATACGGCCTCCCATTCAAGTTGGCACGCCCGGCAATGGCTTGGATGAGAACATTTGGCTTCGGCTCGATGCCCTTCAAGACCCCTTCATACCCGCCCAAGTGACCGCTCCACATGAGCGTCTTGTGCTCTCCCAGCAAGAAGTTGAAAACCAGCTGGCCGCCGTCGAAGTGCGACATGCATCCTCGAGCCGGGCCTTGGATGTAATCGGCGAATGACTTCATGCCGGCGTCCATAGCGTCGCGGGCCATGTGCTCGCCGATCTTGAGCAGACCGTACTTCATGCCGAACGTTATGTCCAAGGTACAGGCGTACTGGCTAGCGCCTCCGATGTACTCCTGTACGCTCGAGAAAGCAAAAGAAATGTCAGCAAAGGCTCAAGCAGTTTCGCGGGTGTCCGAGCCTCGCTAGAGGTATGGTAGCTTTTTTGTACCTTTCCTGTGTCCATCACTTCCGGCACATCAGCGTGGGAAGTCCCTGGCATGAGACAATGTAGAGAAGGCCAGACATGGACCGAAGCGACGGCGAGCCTCGTATCAGGCATCGGAGGTGCGCCTGGAGGCCCTGGGGTACGCTCGACTTCACCACGAACTGCCGCCTGACGCAGCATGCCGGTGAAGAGAGGAACCCGCTCGCCTCCAGAGACTGGTACCAGCTGGTTTTCTGGTACCCCTGCTGCGCGGAGCACGTTGATCGCCTCGCCATTGCCCACGACAGTGGCGCCAGTCTTGATGGCTATCCTGTCAGCACCTGGAAGACTGCAAACAAAAGTCAACGTCCGTCGTCGTCGAGATACAGACGGGCGGCCCGTGAGGGGGGGGGAAATTGAGCTTTACTCACTGATCGAAGTGCGCGTGAGAGATGAAGATATAATCTGCGTCGGTGACATGCTCGATGTCGAGGTACTTGGGCAAGATGCTCGGGCGTTCCAGCCACGCATCCAAGAAGATGGTGAGTCCACAGGTCTTCAGTCTGAAAGTCGTGGCGCCTGTGTGGTGCATAGGTATCAGCATCGGGTAAGCTCATTCTGCAGCCCGCTGACGTGTAGCACACGGCGACTTACCGAACCACTCGATTGTCGTAGCCATCGTTGAGTGAATGAGTCTGTAAGGAAGATGTGCCGGTTCCAAACCACGAACAGCGTCTATCTCATGTTAGTAAATAAGAGGTACATTGACGGTTCGCGGGACTGCGGTGGGACGACTCCGAAAGCCCTCATCCGGGTTTGTTCAGCACCCGAACTTCCGAATCGTGACTGCTAGGATCCTTAGTGGTCAAACATTGTTTCTAGACCGAGTTGTGTACGATGTTTCCTGAACACACTTCCATAAGATTCAAGACGAAACCATGCGGCGTTGTAGCTGCGGAGACTCCGTAACATCGTGGAGGGAAGGCGGTCACAAAGTGCTAGGCAAGTTGAGGCGCACCCAGACTCGTTGCATCCAATGGGCTCCGGTACGCCCGATGCGTATAGATCTGAACCGAACTGAGCATATTGCTCACAACCTGACTTGGACACAATACTCGCATACAGTCTCGGCTTGAACATCATGACTCAGGTGAAGAACACACTTTGTCTTTACAACGAGGACGGAGCCATCAGGCCAAGCGCTTCCAAGACCGACACGCCCCATCCCAGCACAGTCATGACAGCCCAGACACCCGTGGTCAACAGCCGGCCTGCAGTCTTTGTGAGATCCATTCCCATCATCTCCTCACTGGCCGCCACCATCTTGAAGGCCCTCGGATACATCTCCGCATCGAACTCCCGTACCAGATCAGCAAGTTCGCTGTCTGTCGGCACCTCTCCCTCGAAGTCGGCAGCGATCAGTAGCTTGACCAGATTTCCAGCATCGGTGAGGGCCTGATTGGCACCCATCCCTCGCCCGGGCGTCATCGGATGCACGGCATCACCTAGCAAGACGACTCGGGAATTTCTAACATCGCTCCGACGCCAGTCTCCCTTCGGCCTCACCGAGCTGCTCACAATTCCCGTCCGTGGCAGATCAGTGGCGGACCTAACGATGAACGGAAGCATCTCTCCATACCCGAGTTCGTCCTGGAGGTAATCGGCAAAAAGAGGAACGACCTTCTGGGGATCGTTGCCTGCCTTGGCCAAGAGCTGCTCGCCTCGAGCGGTCGGTACCACCGCTGACCAGAACAAGGTATACTCGTCCTTACCGTCTTTCCCGCGAGCGTACACGGACGCATACCCGCTCATTTCCTTGCCGCCCATGGTCAACACAGAGCCGCATTCGAGCAACGATCTGGGTAGCTTGTCTCTGGTCGCCTTATCGATACTCCCGCGCGATTGGATCAAGATCCATTCCTTGAGTTTGATCTTGTTGTTCAGGCCGACCTGACGGTTAACCTGGCTGCCGCTGCCGTCGGCAGCAATCAGGACATCGGCGCTCGCGGACTCGCGGTCGGCGAAATGCAGCCGCACACCGCCGCCGTCTTGTTCGAGGAGCGTGAAGTTCTTGAACTTGTGGCTGAGATGCACGCGCTGGGTGGCGAGCAGCGGCCGCAGCAGGGCGTGGCGCAAAAGCTGGCGTGAGACCGGATGGCTCTTGGGGTATAGCTTGAGGTCTGCGAGGCGGATCTGGACGTTGAAGGTGCTGGGGTCAACCAATGCCGGTGCCTTGGCATCGTCGCCTTCCCAGACTTCTTGCAGCGAGGTCCAGAGTTCCTGGTCGGCGATGGATCGCAGTGCTCCCAGGCCGTTGGAGCTTATGCGGACTTGGTAGCCGCCTCGCTCGGAGTCAAAGGCCACAGTGTCGCGCTCGTAGACTTGGACGTCGAATCTGCCAGACGGATCATTTAGCAAGCCGTTGGCGACGGCGAGACCGGAGAGTCCTGCTCCTATGATAGCGACCTTTATTCGGCCCTGTTTTCCGGGTTCGTTTTCGTTGATGCTGGAGTTGGTCGACGACATTGTTGATGATATGGCGTCAAGAACAGATTCTTTGACTCGGGATTGGGGAACAAGGCGATAGAAATAGTCACGCCACCATGTATCTCTCCATACCCAACGACTAGATTAGCCCGTCCAGTCGCGGGCTATCGATGGGGACGGTCTCTCGCAACGGTTCATCCTGTCGGAGTACCCCACAATGATGGGTAACTAATCTGGGTATGGGCCCGGAAGTGACCAAATCCGAGCATCCGGACGCGCGCAGCAGAGACGGCGGTCTCCTGCTACGTGAGAAATGGAGAAGAACCATCTAGGGAGGGAGCTTTCGAGTTGGAAGTCTTTTGATAACCGGACATGGATTCCGACCCTAGGTTTTCATCTCCAGCAAAATTGGAAAATGCTTCGGATGCCAACACTGGCTTGATGCATACGTCTGGACTTCAGGCCGTGAATTAGAAGGAGACTCCTCCTTGCGCCTTGATCGTCTCCAAGCGGGCCTTTTCCATGTGTGGATGTCCATAGAACACTTTACCCTCGCATCCGTCACTTGCAGCGGCCTTCTCAACGGCATCCAAGACGTCTCTACCAACCGGTGCCTCTGGAGACGCAAGAAGGGCAAAGATCGTCGCAAGGCGTTCTGCACGCGTCGAGGTCGTCACCACAATCCCGCCGAGGCAAAAGTATGCCCAGATGAGCAACAGATCCCCAGTCGATATGCCTGTACGTGTCGCTTGATCTTCCAGTGCCTTGACCAAGGCTGTGTTACTCGAGGGCAAACGACCAGATATTGCCGTCAGAATACCGTAGTCTAGAGCTTGGTCAGTCAACTCGACAAAGCCATGGTCTATAGGACGAACATACTCATGCGTACCACATCTCGCTCGACTTCGTATTCACGGAGCTCCTGGAACTTGGGATCGTGCAGTAGGAAAGGATTGAACTCGTACTCGTGGATCTGAGGAGGGTGTTTCAGATCTTTGGCGTCGAAGATATCGTGCAAGTCTTCCACGGTGCTGCAAGCATCCAGTTCATCAGCATCTGACGTCAAGCCTTCCGGTGCGATGCCTGGCTTTCGCCAACTCACCAGTTGGACACGCCAATGATGCGAGCCAGACCTTCATCTTTGAAGTTTTCGAGCACGCGCCACGCCTCGCGGGTGGACAAGTTCCCGACGTACGAGCGTGGAGGAAAGTGCAGCTGCAAAACGTCTACGTAACCCTCTAGTCCGAAGCGCTCGATCTCCTGTTTTGCGTTCCAGATCATGTGCTCGCGGCCATTGCAACCCAACACGGCGAACGTATTGAGCTTGAGAGACAAGAAGATTTCCGAGCGCTGCAGCCCGCTTTCACGCAGCGCTTGCGCGGCACTCGTGTTGTTGGTGTAGAGGTCGCCGGTGTTGAAGTGGCGGAATCCTGCCTCTATGGCCTGGCGGACTTGGACGCTGCTGTCTGTTGGCAGCGGATAGGCATGATTCGGAGCCCACTCCATCAAGGAGCCCAGGCCGAACGATAGACGGGGCACGGCAATGCCGGATATGTTGATTGTTGCCATCTTTGCTGCTAGGCCTTGGATCATGTCAAACAGACCGGATCGGAAGGTGGTGTTCACAGATGTGTATTATCGAGCGGGCGGCCGAGTCACTGGACGGGACACCTACGGAATGCCTCCGATCCGCGCGCCGAGACTTACATAGGTGTACATACACCCTGCGGCGAGTTTGACCTGGTTAGACATGTGAGTTTGTCCTACGCTGTCCATGTCTGCCTCGTCTTGCTAGCTGCTTCGGCTACCCCACCCCCACCGAGAAGGAGAAGGCGTACGACGAGCTTGACTTACAGACTGGCTGACTACCAACAGACCCACCTGCGAGATCGTGTTGCCTTAGGTGTGATCAGGTTGTTGCCTTAGCTGACTGAGTCCATATCAGATTAGGCATATCACTTTGCCGTCAGCGACGTAGCTTTCCATGTGTGGAAGGTACTGCACTCGGCTGCTGGAATGAAATGATGGAAAAAGGCCAAGCTAAATCGAGTTCTTTCTCCACTCCAGCCCAGCTCGCATCGCGAAATACCTGGGACTCACCAGCCAAGGATCCAACTCAGCATAACGAAAGACGTGGGACTGTTATTTTATTCAAGACCACAATCAACAATAATAATGCCCGGCAGCGGCAAGCAAAGCGCCCAAGTCCAACAGCAAATCATCGAGTTCCTGGAAGCCGGCATAGACCCCACCACCATCCACCGCCGCCTGAAAGTTGGCCGCAGCTCCATTTACCGCATGAAGCGCTGCCTGCAACAGCACGGGACCGCCTACGCCCCACCGGAGACCAACAAGAAGAATGGCAGGCCCAAGGTCATGACTGCTGACCAGGAGCGTGTAAGTGTGTTGAAAGCAGCCTGCCTTTGGTTCGATCGTCAGCCCAAAGTGCTATTGCCCGGAGTTCCTAGATGTGGCAACGGGCGAAAAATGTCTTACGAATCTATTTCTCTGCGATCCGAACAAGAACAAGGCCAAGGACTAAAAGAAGAAAGGAAATGTTAACATATGCATGCTTTCATCAGGAAATCCGCACCTGGCTCCAAGACCCTTCGAACCGCGACCGCTACCTAGACGACATGGTCTGGTTCATCCACGACCGCTTCGGCATGGTCTGCAGCACGACGACCTGCTCCAAAATCAAGCGGAAATGGCTCAAAGTCATCGAAGCCGAGGAGCGAGGCGAGCGACTCGACCCGGCTGAGGCCCAGGAGCAAGTCCGGCTGGATGCCTTTCGGGTTGGGAAGAAGCCGCCTGGCGTGTCCGGCAATCACGACGGCCAGAGCGGTGTTGAAAGTCGAGAGAAGCAGGCGCAGACGCAAACCCAGAACGCTGCCGTATCATCGACTCCATCGGAACTGTCGCTACCGCCGACCCAAGTCGGCACGACTATCCCTATGATGCTGGACATGGCTTTGTTGCAACGGCAGCAGCCGCTACCGCAGTACGCACCTCAGATCAACCAGAGCTTGTTACGTGGATACAAGCCGCCACAGATCGACCGGCAGTTACAGCAGCAGTTGCAGGATGAAGTGGCTCACGCGGCTCTTCACCAACATTAAAGCGGTGTTCTGAGCTCGCATGGCATGACGAGACCGCACTTGAATGATTATGAACTTGACGAGATATGAACGGCGTTGTCTGGAAAACCAACCGTTGTGAAGATCAGTTTTGATGGGCAACGAGACGATTTTTTTTTTGATTTTTTTTTGGCGAAGAAGACGGTCAAGAATGCACTTGAAGATTAGGTGCGGCTTGTTGCTCTCAACTCTGCGACGATTCGAGCATCTATCAGCAGCAATGCCGATGGCAGTTTTGCTATGACATGGGTTGAACAGAGCCGGAGACGCTATCGCTGCTGATTTCAGACCGGCAACATCGCATGTCCAGGCAAGTTCACGGCCAGGGCGTGCAACACAAGGCTGCAAGCATGCACATCCATGTCCAGTCATGGATGAGAGTTGGCCACTATCCTTCCTACGACCGACGGGGTCCATCCGTTGAGGCATGGCACAGCACCAATGAGTGGCACAAGTAGGTACATGTCAACAACGAAAAAGAGGTGTATACACGCCATATGCTAAACTTTAAAGCGGACTCCAATGGTATCTTTTCTTCTTCTTCTTCTTCTTCTTCTTCTTCTTCATCCTCATCCGCCCATCCTCGATATCCTTCCTCCCACGCAACGGACACCAAACCTTCCTACTCCTCATACTTGTCCCCCGGCATCATCTCCCTCGTCCTCTCCAGCTTCGTCTTCAAATACTCATAAACCGTAAAAGTCACCGCCTGGCCCGGCGCAACCCGCATGACCCGCGGCGTGATCCCCATCCAAAACGCACTGATGCCCTCCGCCTTCCACATCTGCGACGCGATCGCCGTGATGCGGCCCAGCGCGCTCTGGCCGGGCTCCGCGGGCATCTTCTGCAGACGCGTCTTGATCGTGTCGATGGGCGCGTTGGAAAAGGGCCCCACGGCGCCCGAGATCAGGCCGATGATCGAAGTCTGCCAGCCGGGCAGCTGCGCGGTGGGATCCGCGGAGCGCTTTTGCGCGAGGTCTTTGAGCTCGGTGTAAGCGGTGAAGTTGGCCGCTTGGTTCGTCCCCTGCCGCAGAGCGGTGAGGGAGACGCCGCGGTAGAGCGCGCCGAAGCCTTCTTCCTTCACGACGGTGAAGGCGGCGTGGGCGGCGTTGCGGTACTTGGGGACGTCGAGCGGGTCGCTCATGCTGTGGTACTGCGACTGCAGGCGGATCTTGACCACTTCCATCGGACACACGACCGCGACGGCTTCGGTGACGCCCGCGGCCAGGCCGGCGAGGAAGTTGCTGCTGCCCGTGATGACGCCGTCGTCTTTGGCCAGGGCTTGCTTGTACCACTCGTAGCTGGTGAAGCGGATGGCCATCTTGGGCACGATGCCCGTCATCACGGCCCCGAGGCCTTTGTAGAGGGCGAGCGGGCTTTCGCGCTTGACGATTTCGGCGCCCGTGGTGATGAAGCCGCGGCGTTTGGCGCCGGGGGCGCGCGCGCGGCGCGACAGTTGCATGCGCACTTTGATTGTGTCGAGCGGGTGGCAGGCGAGGGCTTCCATCATGCCGGCGCCGCCGCCGGCTATGAGGTTTGTGGCTGCTGAGGCGGGTTTCTTGCCGGCAGGGCCGGCTGTGGTTTTGGCGGACATGGTTGGGTTTGTGGTGGGGGAGGTGTGTTGTCGGAGGCGGTCTTGCTCATGCGAGAGAGAGCCTGTTTATGTCGATTGTCTCCGTCTCTGGTTGTTGGGGGTCCCAATTCCTTCTATTCCTGTTGACGACTCTAGGAGTGTTGTTGTTTTTCTTTCCTTCTCAAAGAGATGGCAAGACCAAAACCAGACGATGCAAGGTAAGATGGTTTGGGATGACGAGGAGGTATAGGTATAGCAAAAGAGGAAGGATAGCAAAGGGAGACAAGAAAGTAAGTAAGTAACTCGCAAACCTTTTTGGAGAGGAGAGAGAGATCAGGAACCACAGCACGCGAGGCATTCCCTCTCTCTTATTACGTAGATGGGACAGAAAGATCAACCTTTTCTTATCCCTCCCACCCCAAGGCCAAGCACAGGGCTGCCGACTACTCGGAGTTTGGTCGTGACTGGTTTTCGGTGGGTGAGTGAAGAGGATGACAGGACGAGCGGGTGGGCGAACGGATGTCTACCTCGGGTCGTGGGAAAGCTGTCTCGGCAGGGTTCTGAGGATATGACGAGGGATTGGAGTCGGGTGGTGTTTGAATGACTTTGTGCGTGTGGAGTGAAGTCGATGGATTGTTTATGTCCTGTCTAATAGAAGTGGCCTGTCGATAAACATTAATGTTGTACCGCAGTTTGTTCATTCCCCAAGGTATCATCTCTACCTATGCAAGCTTGAAGAAACAAATTATCACAAGCTCGCAGTAGGAACAGCTACGGCATCACATGTCGATCACCTCTGTGGCTCTGACGTGACGTGCCCTTTCCCCACACGCCGAGGCTCATGTCCTTCTGGGGAAGGAGAAGAAAGGAGACGAATACATACCGATAGGTACCGATGCCGTGCCTAGGTGTTTTTGACCGTGTCGCTAATAATTCTCACATCCTAATCGAAAAAGACCCGGTCGTTCAAGCCGACTGCACCCGAAGACGTGAAGCAGACGTGATCAAATCGTCCTGTCTTCAGATCGCGTTCCCTTTGACCTGCGCGCCAGCATTCACGCCCATCACCTTTAGATTTTTGCGGGGATCGAAATCGCAACATCCGCGTTCGCTCCGGGGCCCAGTTTCATCGTCGTTCGAACGAGAAGACTGCGGTCCGCCGATCAGACCTCCCGCGGGACTTTGGGATTGTTGTTACTCTTTTCGTTCACTGCTGCCAATACTACATCTACTGCTAATATCATGATTCCTCCTTTCCCTCTCCCGACCGAGATCCGAGTTTCGCCAATCTCGCCTCTCGTGAACCGGCTGGGTTCTGGGCCATGGGCAGTGCCTTTTTAATTTCGTTCGACTCCTTGTAGCTCTTCAATTTCTCAATCGCCAGGCGAATGGGCAATGAACGTGAGCCTTTCACTTTCCATACACCCGCCGTGACATCGCGTACGGCGTGGCTTGCGATACTGTCCAGAGCCTCGGACGGGAGCAGAGTAGTCAGGTCATACGCGATTGTGTCGGCCTCTCCTGATGTAGTCGTAGCAACATCTCCCGAGTCCACCGCAAGGAACCTCAGTTCGAGTACTTCCGAAGAAGTATCATGCTCTGCATCCGTCGCCGTCCTCGACGCACGCACGACCTCCTCGACGACCTTCCTTTCCAGATACTCGCCCATCGCGTCCACCTGATTCTCCCAAACCCACAAATCCTGCACCAGCTTCTGCGAATTCGAGCTCCGACGCGCAATACTCGCAACCTTCGCCTTTTGTCTCTCCAAAACGAGGAAAGTCCAATGCCTCTTGCGCGAAAGGTGGCGCACGGCGTCTTGCCGGTTGATGATGTAGCTCGTCTGGGCGAGAGTTTCCTTGGAAGGGTGATCTGAGGAGCGGCCGGGCTGGAAGCGGACTTTGACTTGGGGCGTTTGTGTGCTTGCGTCGTCGGGCGCTGGGGTCTTTTCGATGAGTGTTGTGAAGGGTAGGAGGAAGTAGGATGGTAGGTTGGCTAGGGTTATGCTGCAGTATCGGACTGGCGTTGCTAGAGCTTGTGCTTGAGGGTGATTGTTAGATGGAGGAGAGAGGGAGATAGAGGTGGGAGGAGATGTGGACAAACCGTATGGGTTCATTGCTACTTCTTTTTGGAAGGCTTTCATGGCTTCGTCCGCCGATGGTTGTGTACGGCGTTTATGCGCTGACGCGTCTTCAGTATGCATGAGCGGCGACAGAGGTAGACTTTTGAAGCCATGTTTGCGCAGTCTCGATGGCGGATTGTCCTCATTCACCGTGGGCTGGGAGTGGTGTAAGGAGTCGGAAGAAGAAGCTGCGGCAGCGCCATGGCTACGACGGATATGCAAACGACTGAAGAGCTGCGACGACACGGCGAGCTGCCTGAATGGTTGTAGCGTGATGGCGCGATATAGCAGGTCGGGCATAAGTTACATGTGGGTGATGCGCGTGGACATGCCCAAGTTGTTCTTGTTCCAATCTGCGGTAGTTCAAGATTTGGAAGCGACATCGGCAATTGACTTCACAAAGTGGGGAGCTTCAATCGAATGGCATCATCATCATCAATATGACAGCTAACTAACTTCACATGTATTTGCCGATTACCATGTAAACAGGCAGATAAGGCAGTCGTCTGCTTACAAATGATCATGTCATTGCTTTTGCCTGACGATGGAATAATTAGATCCATATAGCTAAACGCCTTATCCTGTCCAAGTCCTCCTTCAACCCATATACTCACCACTCAAACACAAACACTACAACACCAATACCACAATCATGACCCGTGTCCTACTCACCGGCGGCTCTGGCTTCATCGCAGCCCACGTGCTTGACATCCTGCTAAAGAACGGGCACCGCGTCGTCACAACCGTCCGCTCGCAAGAAAAAGCAGACAAGATCGCAAAGGCACACTCCAGCTACGGCAAAGACAAGCTCGACTTCGCCATCGTAGAGGACATTGCCCAAGAGAATGCCTTTGACAAGGCCGTCGTCTCAGACCCGCCCTTCGAGGCCGTCATCCACACTGCGAGCCCCTTCCATTTCAACGTGACCGATGTGCAAAAGGTGTGTCGACATGATTGTTTCCCTCTCTCTCTCAACCCAATACTCACATTCTCCCCAACAGGAACTCCTCGACCCAGCCATAATCGGCACAACCGGCGTCCTGAAATCCATCAAGAAATCCGCCCCCACCGTCAAGCGCGTCGTAATCACCTCCTCCTTCGCCTCAATCGTCAACCCCTTCAAGGGCAACTGGCCCGACCACACCTACAGCGAAGCAGACTGGAACCCGCTCACGCCCTCGCAAGCAGTCGAGAACCCGGCCAACGGCTACCGCGCCAGCAAGACCTTCGCCGAGCGCGCCGCCTGGGACTTTGTCGAGGCGGAGAAGCCCAACTTCACCCTCGCCACAATGTGCCCTCCCCTCGTGCTGGGCCCCATCGTGCACTACCTCAACAGCCTCGACGGCCTCAACACCTCCAACCAGCGCATCCGCGACATCATGCTGGGCAAGGCCAAGGACGAAATCCCCCCCACCGGCACCTACCTGTGGGTCGATGTCAGAGATCTGGCGCAGTGCCACGTGGCCGCCATGGAGAGGGACGAGGCCGCCAACAAGCGCTTCTTCATCACCGCCGGCTACTTTTCCAACAAGGAGATTGCGCAGATTGTCGGCAAGCACTATCCGCAGTACAAGGAGGGCCTGCCGACGGAGAAGACCCCCGGTGGCGACTACCCCGACGAGGGCGTGTACAAGTTTGACAACAAGCGCTCGATCGACGTGTTGGGCGTCGAGTACAAGCCGTTGGAGGAGAGTATCAAGGATACTGTAAAGAGCCTTCAGGCGGTTGGTGCTTGAAGTTAGCGAAAGGTGAATGGATGTGCGATGATTATGTGTGATGATTGCTGCATGCAAATGCTCTAGAGTAGTTGAAAGCTCACTGTAGAGAAAGCAGATGAAATAGACCTATCAAACGTGCCAATTTGCTCTCTTGAGTCACCAAGTCATTGCGATCCTACCAAACTGAGGGGATGGTGGGCTTGGGGAGGCGGTGGCCTGCGAAGCGAATTCGATGGGTGGGTTGCTGGCGGTCGGCTAGTACTGGTGCTTAGATACTGGAGCTGGAACTTACGGGGCGGTTTGATGCTGCGTGCACATGTATCTTTATCGTGGTTCGTACATGTACTTTATGTGAGTAAGGTAGATTAACCCCGGTCGGACCGCTTACGCCCGATGGACTCGGCCGAGTGCTTGATCCTTCATCCTCTCGGGTCATCGGGCGTACATGTAGGTATACATGCGTCGGGGTGACCCTTCAGAGACATGTGGTTGTATATAGCTGGCTAAGTCGATAGGATTGCTGGACCAACTCCACCACCATCTCATCCACTTGCCTCGTCACCATCAGTACCACCCAAAAGCACCATAACGAACTCCACCACATCAAGCCGTCAACAAGCCAACTCGAGACCCAACAGCCATAACCACCTCACACAAACAACCAACCAACACCCCTCCACTCACAAACATGAAAGTCCTCCTCCTCGGCGCAACCGGAAACCTCGGCTCCCGCCTCCTCCCAGCCCTCCTCACTCACAACCACGCCGTCATCGCCTACGTCCGCTCCCCATCCAAACTGCAATCCCTGCTCCCACCAAGCATCTACCAAAACATCGCAGTCGTGCAAGGCGACGCCACCGACTCCCACGCAATCAAACAAGCAATCCTAGACCACAAATGCGACGCACTCATCAACACAGCCGGAGTCGCCGCCCTGGCTCCTTGGGCATCGAGTGACTTGCCAGAGATTTTCCGCGCGGTCGTCAAAGCTGTGCGCGAGGCCGGCGCTGAGAGAGGGATGCTTTTGAGGGTTTGGATGATGGGCGGGCAGGGCGTGTTGTTTTACCCCGGGACGAGATCGATGCTTTCGACGTAGTAAGTTCTTCTTTTCTCACCCTCGAGTGAACGGAAGAGAGTCCGGAGATTGGAGGTTTTGAACTGACACTCTTGGTTTGCCCAGCTTTCCGATCTTCCTCGAACACACCGCCAACCTCCAACTCCTCCAATCTCTGCCTCCGGACGTGGTGGATTGGTCTATGCTGTGCCCGAACTGGATGGTACCTGAGACTTCTGAGATAGCGCTTCCTGGTTTCATTCCGAGTGAGGGACTGGTGGCTAGCGCGGGGAGTCCGCCGAGGTGGCGGGATTCTTGGTTGAGACATATTCCGCTGATTGGGAGGACGCTTGTTTCGGCGATGAATGCGGGGAGGTATCAGACTACGCTGGAGCAGAATGCGGAGTTCATCGCTGGGGATCTTGAGGATGGGGATGGGGAGTGGGTGGGGCGGGCTGTAGGTGTTATCGGGGCGGAGAAGTAGATTTGGGGCGTGGTCGCGGAGGTGAATGTAGTGTCGAGAGGAGGGGGGTGGGGTTGACGATTTCTGGTCGCT
>Ga0265780_10003455_pt1 | contig 20755 bp, 7 predicted proteins | sample P1T30metagenome_FD_192432 | JGI IMG/M metagenome (GOLD analysis project Ga0265780, IMG submission 192432) | Plant litter microbial communities from East Loma Ridge, Irvine, California - P1 T30 | ecosystem: Environmental > Terrestrial > Plant litter > Unclassified | place: USA: California...
GTAAGGCTTAGCATTAGGTGCCCGCAGCAAGACAGTCGATGTGGTTGGTCAATCGTCCATCTTACGACGACTGGTTTTGTGAATGCTGCACGCAGGGTGAAGCCACAATCGCTAACGACTATACCTGATAGGTAGGAACAATAAGCCAACTACTACTACAACTACTACTACTATTGGCAGTTAATCGTGGCGGAACTTACAAGAGGAGAAGAAGGATGAACCGTCTCAAAATAGCAGTTGAACAGCCTTTCTGCCACATCAGGATCCAGGTCTGCGTTGGGATCTACGAGGATATCTATGTCGATGCCGTCGCTGTCAAGATAAAACGTAGTATCTTTCATATACTTGATTGATCCTTGCCTTGAATGCTCTTTGGTATCGTCTCGTCGGTCATCAGAGCGCTTACTAGCAGCATTTCGCGTCGAGCCTGGCGGCCCATGTGGTTGACCATGAGGCTCCGCTCCTGTATCTTCCGTTTGGCGTTGTGCACTACGGAGCCACTGGACTTCGAATTCAGACCAACGTAGCCGGTAGCCCTCGATTCGTTGTCGCAAAGGCGGGGCGCGGTGGTAGAGCTGACGACTCGGTGGTGAAACACGTTAATAATAACAATATAGCCATGCATCTTGGTTCGTCTAGCGAATACTGAAGTTGCACAAAATTTGCATTGTAGTGGGGGTTGGGCTCAGGATTTTCTTTCGAAGGTTGTTTATAGGCTAGTCAAAACTTCTCTTTTAATTCCTGTTAGAACTATTCTTAGAAGCTGTAGCCCGACACATCGCCTTGTGCTCTTTGTAATGGGCGACCTGGCACGTCCGCCCGCAGTACATGACCCTGTTGCACCTTCCGCACTGCATCAACTGCACAGAAACCTTTTCGCAATTCGCGCATTGGGCCGGTGCCGACAACAGGCCCCTCCCATTTCCACTTCCGCTCTCTACCCCCGCCAACAAATCCTCCGCTGTCTTTCTCGTCAACCTCAACACCCGCTGTTCACCCAAGCTGACGTGCGCCGCCGACCATGCGTTGCCTCCCGGGGAATAGAACCCCTCTGCGAGTTGATCTTCCAGCTTTTCGAGTTGAGTTCTGAAACCGTCGAGAAGACTAGAGTTTGATTCTACCAGAAACTGCAGGACTTCCACTTTGTTTGAATCGCTGATTTTCTCAACTGCAGCATCGCTTTGATGAGGCGCTATGATAGCAAGATCCGATTCGTGCAGCCGTTGAATACGGAGGTATCGACGGACGCTTCTTGGTAGCGGGTCAGTGAGAGTAAGAGAAATGGTAGAGGTCGAATCGAGCCCAGCCGATAACCAGAGTTTGTGCTTTTGCTCAAAAAATGGCGCCATGGGATGCGTCACGAGAACGAGATCATAGCTGTCATTGGGATTGCCGGGCACGACAAACCCATAAAGACGTAAAAGGCGATTATTTGGAATAGGCCCATAATTGATGAAAACCTGGAAGAAAACCTCTAGGTAAGCGCACTAATTAGTAGCATTAGAAACAAGACGGACGTACCTGATCTCCCGATTCGTAGTTTTTCCCGGCAAGAACAGAGAGATTTCCAGACAAGACATCGTAGGCGTAACACTGCTTAACCTCGGACGAGTGGTTCAACATATCCGCGAAAGGGGCCAAAAGTCGAATTGAATCTCCATCGGGCAGCTGAAAATCCATCGCACGACTCCATACGGTGCAGAGAGCCCACTTGTACTGAAAGATAGAAAATAAGTGTTGGTAACCGATTCGCAGCATTTTTCGCGTGTTGTAATACCTACATCTTCGATGGTGAATTTGTCGGGTGGAAACAGCTCTTGATGTCGTCCAAACAGTCGCGCTACTAATCCCCTATAATCGTCCTTGATCTGGCGATCCAGCTGCTTCGTGGTAGTGTAGAGCGAAGTTCCCGCGCAAACTTCCAGCTCGGCCTCGGCAAAGAAGATGCTCGAAGTGTAGCTTGAAGGCAGCGCCACTACATGGCTTCGCGGGCCATCGTATCCTGACCCGCACGATCTGACAAAGAGAATATACGTGGCTAAGGTGTCGTCGACAGACAAGGGCGGCCGCGTAGAGAGCGTCTATCTAGTGCTGTTGTTAAGGCATTACGTAGATAGAGTAGTTTTGGTAAGAGCTTAGCAAAAGTGTCCGGCTAAACTGTGTGTCCGGCTAACCTGTAAGGTACGTTAGAACTAATATATAATATAATAACTTTATTATATTAATAATATATCTTATTCTATTTCTCTATCTAAGTTTAGATAGCTAGTTTTATTACTTATTAGGCTATAACTAATAGTTACGTAGTAGGTCTCGCCTAGAGTTCTAACTAGCTTATATCTATAACCTCTAAATTACTCTACGTTATATCTAACACTTTGCTAGCCTATATCTATTTGCTAGCCTGCTCTATCTCTTACTATACTTTCTATTCTAAGTCTAATCTATAATCCTAATAGTTAGTAGCTTATGCTATATTCTAAAGCTATACACGAAAGCTTAGAATTGCGACAGAAGTCTAGCGATGTTGTGAATATTTCTGAGCTAATACCCCTATTAACTTTCTGGCATTGTATCTGTGTAGGGAAAATCTAAGCTGCTGATTCTAATGTTGCAAAGATCCGGGCAGTCAAAGCTGCTACTGCTGCTGTAGGTTTTAGATATAGAATTTATTCAGCTGTTACTTCATTAGGAATTTTGATTATAGCGAATCTTTGCTGCTATTACTAGGCCGAAGTCTCAACTACACGACTGTTCAACCCAGTCTATCACTTCCCGTTTTGTCATTAGTCGACTAGCCAATTTTTTTTCCGGGACCTATAATCATCTCTCGAGTTCCAAAATGCGTCTTTCTGCTTTACAATTGACGTTCAAATTGTTGGTAAGCATGGACTGTCTCAAACTGTCTCAGACGGCCCTTTCCATCGCCCCCCTGTCCATCCCACAACTTCAGGTATTCTTGCATCACCCCAACGCACATCCATCCCCATGCGGTCCTTCGAGCGGAACCAAAATCCCAACATCCACCCTCCCGGTACCCTCCTCCGTCAGAGTATTAAACCTCAACCGCCACACCCGCAACCACACTGCTTATCATAACACCGCACCTGATTCGCTCGCTAGTGTCCATCAAGGTGTATATGCTCCACCACGACTCCATCACCAAGGCTGGGCAGAGCATTCACTTCAGCGATTGCGCAGGATGCGTTTCGCTCTTCATCGTGAGCGCGAAGGGTACTCACGACTAAACACCACCATGGCCGATCTAGAGAGGCGGCTGGTTCGGAAACTAGGTATGCAGGACTGACTCGGACCTATCAAAACACGTAGCTAACGACGACTTAGACTTCTTCATACTAGTAGGCGCATTACATGCGGGCTGTGATGCGGGACTGACATGTGTAGGCGTACTTGTGCGCTGCGTACTTCTTCAATTATCTGGGTGGGTTTGAACCAATCAGATCGCTGCGGTATGGTTCGCGCTAATGTGGTGGACAGATCGTTCCGCGTTCAGTAATGCATATGTAAGACTATGTAATTGTTCGTGTAGACTAGCGACCAGAAGTCTAATGCGATCATGTAGGTATCTGGCTTGAAAGAGCATCTCAACCTGGTTGGGAACCAGTATAGCATCCTTATCGCTATGTTTACCGCAGGGTCAGTTATCGAATGTCGAAGAGCGAAGAGATTGCTTTGAACTGACTTGGGATAGGAGCTGTGTTGGTCAGATTCCCCATGCGTTGATCATTCAGAAAGTCGCGCCGCGCTTCTGGCTTCCTTTCACTCTCCTTGTGTGGTCAGGACTGACCATGTGCTCTGCTGCATGCAAGACCTATGCCCAGCTCTGCGTGGTCCGATTTTTCCAAGGCTTCTTCGAATCGAGTCTGTATAGCGGCACAATATACATCTTGGGATCTTGGTAGTAAGTGAGAACGCAGTCATGAAAGCACTTGAGTCTGACGTCGCATGTAGCAAACCATCAGAGATAGCCAAGCGAACTGCCATATTCACAGCTATCGGGCAGATAGGCAGTATGTTTGCAGGAGTCATGATGACTGCCATGAACGAAGGCCTGCGCGGTGAGACAGCGCTCCAAGGCTGGCAATGGGTCTTCATCATCAGTGAGTCTCTCATTCTACCAGACCAACACTCACTGACACTACCCAGACGGCGCAATGGGAATCCCCTTCGGCATCTTCGGCCTGATGTACTTCCCCAACCTCCCCGAAGCCACCACCGCCCCTTACCTCAGCAAAGAAGAAATCCAATTCGCCATCGACCGCCTGCCACCCAAGAAAGACTGGAGCCACGACATTAGCCTCAAGTCCCTCGTCAAGCGCATCTTCGCCGCACCAGACTTGTACGTCCTAACATTCTACTCGATCGTCGGCTGCGCGCTAGAAGCAATCGTGCTCCAAGGCCTCTTCCTCCTGTGGATGAAAGCACACATCAATGACTTTCCCTCATATGCGATGACCACATACCCGCTCGGTATTCAAGCTGTTTCCATCGTATCTAACATTGGCGCGGGGTACGTAATCGACATCTCGAACCGCCGCATCCCAATGGTCATTCTGGCTGGCGTTCTCCAACTCATCGTCTCGATCATGCTCCTCGTCCCAAACCTACCTACAGGCGGCGTCTTCTTCGCATTCTACTTGTCTGGCACGTCGTACATCGTCAATCCGATTATGTACGGCTGGGCTAGCGTTATATGCCAGCGCACGGGCGACGATGCTGCGCGATCTGTCATACTGTATGTTATGAGCATGGTGCAGTCGATTCTTTACACTTGGTACGGCATAGCTCTGTATCCTGCAGATGATGCACCGTACTGGCGGCGAGGTTATATTGCAATGATAGTGGTGGTGTTTTTGTTTTTCGGCGCGACTGGGGCGGTCAATTGGGTACGTACAAATGATTCGAGCTCAAAACCACGAGAAATTAGATCAGCTAACTTTCAAACAGCTTGATAAGAGGTCGCAAAGACTTGTTTTGGAGAGGGATGAAGATGAGAGTGTTGCCTCAGGGCAGATTCAGACCTCTGTTGATTTGAAGAAAGACTAGAGATGCAAGCGATGGAGGCAGGAGCGGACAGGACTTGGACAAAAACCAATGTATTAGTATAACCGGAAATCTTCGTCGATGGGTACGAGGTATTGTAGCAGGCATAGATTCATACGTGAGGCGGGAGTTTGAATATTTTCTAGTTTATTACAAAAGACTGCATCTACAGAGAAGGAAAACCCCGCCAACGCTAAAGTCGGTCAACATATACAAAACTCCAACTCCAGAGCAATAAAAACACCGACTCCTAATCAGACACAGAAACTATGCAACAAAAATGAAGAAACTATTCGCTGCCCCTGCGATCATCATGCTCACGCAGCAAGAGCCTTCAGGTCTCGCACCTCCCCACCGAGACCATCTCCCTCAACCATATCCTTCACCGCATCCCCATACATGCGAGCCAGTCTATTCATCACAGACTCCTCTACAACGCCAGCGTGGTAGCCCAACTGCACCTTGACGTTCTTATCACCAACCAGCACACCAAGCGCGACTTCAAACTCTGGTGCTCTAGACTCATGAACCGACTCGAATGACAAGCTAGGAACTTGACTTGCTGCATCGATGGCAGAAGATGTCTGACCAGCCCCAGTAGCGTACTCGATACTCATACAAGTATTAAAAGGCCGTTCGCCATCGAGAGATTCCTTTGCCGAAGCAGACGATACAAACGAGTGCTGATGTTCAAGCGTGGAGAGGAAAGACTCGTGCGTCTGCTTCAACACCTCAGTGATCTTGTCGTCGGACTTGACGTTGATGCGGCAAGCTAGCATGTTGATGAAAGGCCCAACAAGTCCATCGATGCCAGGAATGTTGAGCTCGCGATTGGCGGTGAGATATCCAAAGAGGACGTCGTCTTGTTGCGCGAGTGTGTGCAGAACCAGGACCCACGCAGTTTGGAAGAGAGTGGCGGGGGTGACCTTGTGTTTGCGGCACAGGGTGTTGATGACGTCGGAGGCGAGGTCGATTTGGATCTGGACTGGAGTCAAGATATTACTGCGCTTCTCCAATGCGACATCGGCCTTGCGTGGAATATGGCAAGGCGAGACACCCCTGAGGTACTCGTCCCAGAATTCTCCGGAGGCACTCAGGTCTTGGTTGGCGATCCAGTTCACATACTCGCGGAAGCCAGCTGCGGGTCCTTGTGGCAAGGATTCTTGATAAGCAAGGACAAGGTCGTGGAAGATGTTTCGAATGGACATGCCATCGTGCATTGTATGGCTGAGTTCGATTTTGGAGTACAAAGCCGATGGAGTTCTGAATAGCGCGAAGCCGACATGCGGCCTGTAGCTCGAATGCACGACGGTGTGATGGTTCGCGATGATGCGCTGGATGTTGGCTTCGTCGCATTCTATCACGTCGACGACCGGCTGGTACGACTTGAGAATAAGCTGATCGGATCCAAATGAGCGAGTCACGCTTGGAATGAAGATGGTTCGCATGGCTTCGTGTCGAGCGACGACCTGCTGCCAAGCTTGCTGTATGCGCACAACGTCATTGTCGAGGTGTCCACCTGAGGTGATCTTGTGCGCACTGTCGGACTGCCAAGCTCCATGGACCTCTTTCTGGGCGTTGAGCATGCGCTGCTGAAGGGGCGTGCAAGGCACAATTGCTTCCACATTTGAGTACGACACGTTAATATCAGAAAGCGTTCTCTCAAGAGCTAGAAGGTCAGGATAATCCACGTCGAGCAGAGGGAAGTCAGCCAACGTGGGCTTGCGCGACATGTCGGACAGCGTCCTTGCAACGGTCGGGATGGTTTGCTCAAAAACGCCGATGAAGGTGGCGAGAGTCTCTTGCTGCAGAAGATCAGAGCTGTGGATGAACTTGATCATGATCTCGCCGTTCGCAACTATCGCAGAAACGGTGAGTACTGCCGGTATGTGAACAGATGAATGGTTGAGAGATTCGCCGCTACCGAAAGAACTGTGGTCAATGGGCTCAATGAGAATTTCCACAACTTCAGGTAGGATAGCGGTCAATGGTGAACTCATGCAATCAAAGATTCGATCATCCTTGATTTCGCTGAGAAGTTGGACGAGCTCATTGGTTGTGGTCTCTTGCAGCTGTCGGACCCGGTCAAGTTGTCCTACAACACGGTTTGTCCTGGAACCGTCCTTGACTGCCATGGAAGCAGTACGGCCGAAGATGGTACTCCAGACCTTGGACAGAACAGCAGCCAAGATGTCGATCGGCTGTGTAGAGAGTGCCTTGTTGGCGGCGCCAAGCAGAGAAGAAGTGATACCGGAGGGCAGAGTGATCGCATTCTCCACCAGGTTTTTGGTAAGCATCTTCTTGTTTCCGATACCCCAGCGGGTCAGATCGACCGTTGGCGCTCCAACTCCAATGACCGGGGTGTCCTTGGAGATCAATGACTGGAAAGACGTATCAGTCTGGATGGACATCATATTGCCTTGCAATAATTCGCGAATATCCTGAAAAACGATGCGTAAGGAAGTTGCATCGGCAACCACTGGATGGATGGCGAGTGCCAGAGCTTGCTGTGTCGACTCTTCCGTGAGATCGAATAGATGCACCGAGAACAGTGGGCCGGTCTTAATGTTTAGCTCAGGCTGCATGGCAGCCAAGAAGGCCTTGACGTCCATAACAGTGCTAAGTGTCTGTGCCTCGAACTTGTAGCTTGTCGTGAGGTCCTTAGTGATGATCTGACTCCAGGTACCCTCTGCATCGTGTTGAAAGCGTGCACGAAGCATCGGATGCTGCTGCACGATAGCCTCGATAGCTCGAACGAGTTTGGGGACGGTAGTCTTTGTCACCAAAGGCAACACAATCTTTTGAGCTTCCACCTCTTGCTCCAGTAATGCGTTTTGCCAGGCTGTAAGCGCAAAAGACTTCCCAACATTCTCCTCCTCTTCCTCGGTTCCTCCAAATTTCGCCTCAAGCACGAGATGCGATATGCTTTCGCACACCAGGATGCCCTTCACTGAGAGCAGAATGCCAGAAGCCTGACACTTCGATCTCAAGTTCATAGCCGCAATCGAGTCTCCACCCAAATCAAGGAAAGACCGATTCATGTTAATCTTTGGCAGACCCAGAACGTCGCACAAAACGTCGTGTACACGCTTCTGCTGCTCTGTAGCTGGTGCGCCTCCCTCCTCTTCCTCATCACTGCCGACCACCAGCTCGTAGTTTTTCTGTTCCATCTCTACTAACCATTTTGTTACGGTAACACGGTCCATCTTATTGTTTGGTGTGAGTGGTAGGGCCTGGACGACGATCCAGACTGCAGGTACCATGTAGTCAGGGACCTTGGTAGCAACATAGCTGCGCACTGCTGCGGTCTGAACATCCGCGACACCCTTGTCGAGGCCGGTGACGAAGTTGAGTTGAGTCTCAGGGCTAAGCGTCTGCGACAGAGACTCCAACGAGAGGACTGCGACGAGCTTCTTCTGAAGATGACCGGACTTTGGCAAAAGTACGACGGCTTGGTTAACACGTGGATCTGCGAGAATATTCGCTTCGATCTCGGCAAGCTCAATGCGCTGCCCATGATGCTTGACCTGGAAATCCTTGCGGCCACAGCAGAGGAGTTGACCTTCAGGACCATATTTGAACAAATCGCCAGTCTTGTACATGCGCCGGGGTTTACCACTACCGCGAGACCACGTTGGGTCGATGATGAAAGCAGTGGCAGTCTTTGCCTTGTCACCAAGGTAACCACGTGACACTACCTTGCCTTCAATGACGAGCTCTCCGGTAGCGCCTAGGGGAGCAAGCTTGTTGTGGTCTTCGGCGTCGACTATCCACATGTGGCATCCACTTGGTCTGCCAACATCTGCCGGGTCGGTTTCGGGGGATTTGGGATCTGCGTCAACGCAATGGATACCGCATTCTGTCATACCATACGAAAAGATGAGATCCAATGCAGGTGCCCATCGTCGCACAGTGTCTCGAGCAGCAGCCTCACCACCCAATATGAGCTTCTTAAGTGTCGGTACGTCTTTTGGCTCCAGCATAGCGGCAACCGTTGGTGTCAAGAAAGCGTAGTCGCAATTCATGCGACGGATAGCACCTGGAATGTCGTTGATGCGCTCGTCTTCGGATGGCACGCAGATGCATCCGCCGCGCTGCAAAGTTGTAAAAATATCAGCGATCGAGACATCGAAGGTGTAAGCAGCGAATTGGAAGAGTCTGGTCCAAGGCCCGACTTTGCGATTGGTTCCATGAGCTCTCGAACTTGTGCACATGGAGGCATGTTCACCGACTACGCCCTTTGGCTTTCCAGTCGATCCAGAAGTGAACAAGACAAAGGCGGGGTCGTTCGGTGAGACTGTGGGCAGAGTAGCCGTGGAGGTCAATGAGTCGAGAAGCTTCTGGTCTACGATGACTGTTTCTATGACCCCATCGAACTTGTGTGCATGTATGTTGTCTGTAAGCACAAAGGCAGCACCCGTTTGCTCAATGATCTCAGCCATGCGATCGATAGGTGAGTTCTTGCCGAGATGTACAGTAGCACCACCAGCTTTCAACGTAGCCATCATAGTAATGACTGTGTACATACTCTTGTCAAAGCACATGGGCATGAGGTACTCTGGCTTCACACCTTTTTCAACGAGATGAGAAGCCAGCTTGTCGGAAAGCTCGTCAAGTTGACTATAGGTGATCTCCCCATCCCATGAGGTGACCGCAGTAGCATCTGGGCGGATCTTGGCTTGCTCCCGGAAAATATTGTGTACGCAATCATGGACTTCTTGGATGTCCACACGGTTGTTCCATTCGATCATCTTCTGGTAGTGCGCCGTCGTCATCATATTGACATCCTTAAGTGGTGTGGTTTCGGAAGCGTCGACAAGCTGCTGGATGACGCACTCGAACTGCTCTAGGATGGTCGTCGCTGAGGCGACTTGAATAATGTTGCTGTCGAATTGAAGTTCAACATCGACGCCGTCGTCGCCAGTGACGATGCACTCCACCACTGCAGCGTAGATATGGAAACCACGAAGAAGCCCTTTATCCAAAACTTCCTCCATGATTGAGCTTTCTTTGATTTCGCCAAATGCCTGTTGGATGACAAGCAAGTTTTTGAGGTTCTGTTTCTGTCCGGCCATTGCATAAACGCTCTGAAGCCCAGCATGCTCGTACGGGATCATTTCCGTCGATTGCTGTTGAATAGTGGCGAGGAAACTTGCGACGCTAGCAGTAGAGTTAATCTGAAGCTGGATCGGAACTGTGGTGATCGTAGGTCCAACAATATTCTCGATTCCTTGAACTGCGGCGTTACGTCCGGAGTTGGTGGCGGCAAATGCGACATCCTCAGATCCGAGCAAACGGCTAGTCACGATCGCCCATGCAGCGCGAAGAATCGTCGAGAGCATGAATCCCTTGCTTGGGTCGCGTGAGATAGCGATAGTGCGTGTGACTTCGGAGTCTGGAGTTGGTTGCTGTGTTGCGTCCAGTATGGTTGGAAAGCTGTTCGCCGTGGCTTGACCAAGCTGCTTCTTCCAGAAGTCTGCACACTCTTCTGCGTCGACCTCAGTGATCATCTTGATGAACCGGTTGTAGTCAGGTGCTGCTTGAATTTGCTGATTGTTGTATAGATTCTCTAGTTGTTCCATCAAGCTAATAGCGGTGTGTCCATCATACAGAGCATGATGAACGGTCCATATAAAGTGGGCATGCTCAGGATCCATAGCATACCGCGCAAGTGAGCTTCCGTACTTGACGAACTTAGCCTTGTCCTGTGCGAGGTAGTCAGGTAGCGCGATTTCGGGCTGCCATTCAAGGCCGTTCTTGAGCACGACTTGCATGGCACCAGAAGACTTTGACAAAATTATGCGGGTGCGCAGGATTGGATGCATAGCTACCAGCTGGCTCCAGGCGCTCTTGAAACGATCGAGGTCGATACCAGCCGCGATCTTGAAAACTCTTTGCGCAGTGTAAGCGCCTTGTTGTTGAGTAGCGAGCTCCATGAGACCTTCTTGCAATGGCGTGCAAGGGTAAATGTCTTCGATGTCGTCTTTTGAGACATTGCACACAGCTGCGGCGTCTTCAATCAATCTCTCCTCGGAAGAGACGAGAGCAAAAGGATCAATGCTAGCTGTAGCTTCCTGGGTCACTTCGCTAGCACACTTCGCCATGGCAGAAAGGACTGGATTCTTGAAGATATCGGCCACGATGAGGTTAATGCCGTTCGAGCGAGCCAATGAAGTAAGTCGCATGGCTTTGATGCTGTCTCCACCCTTGCTGAAGAAGCTGTCATCCGCCCCGATGGATGTGATGTCGACACGAAGAAGCTCAGCCCAGAGTCCCTGGAGAGCAACTTCCATTGGCGTTGATGGAGCACGTTTGTTTGCGAGGTCCTCCTCCTCACCCAGAGAATATTGTTGGATCTGGTCGAGGGTCAAAGAAGCACCAATGCGCTTCAGAGCGTTGCGGTCGATCTTGTTGGTTTGTGTCTCCGGCATTTTCCGAAGTGGGATGTACAAGGATGGAACCATGTAGGAAGACAGCGACTGCGCGATGTGCTCCTTGAGTTGAAGGAATCTGCTGTGCAGAGCTGAAGTAAGAGACAGGACTTCCTCGTTGCCCTCATCAACGTCCTCTACAGAAGGAACCACAAAGGCGGCAAGTGCGGCCTTGTCAACGTCACCCTCAAGAAGGATCTTCTCCACGGCCTGCTTCTGTGTCCCGAATGCGATGGTCTTGACATGATGTTCAATTTCGCCGAGCTCGACACGAAGACCTCGAATCTTGATTTGCGTGTCCTTGCGACCGAGACAAAGCATGTTGCCGTCTTGCACATATCGGACTAAATCGCCGGTCTTGTAAAGTCGAGTCGGGTTTGGCGAGATCTGCGTCGCCCAAGTAGGATCATAGATGTATGATTCATTTGTCTTGATAGGGTTCTTGATGTACCCGCGAGCGAGCAGTGGGCCTTCAATTAGCAACTCTCCCACACAGCCAACAGGAACCAGGCGGTTGTGATCAGTCTTGTCAACGACCCAAGAGCGACCACCTTGAGCTTTTCCAATCATGCTGCACGGGGTCTCGAGATGAGAGCGAGTCATAACAGCCAAGATTGAGCACTCTGCTGGGCCGTAGTCATTGAAGAGATTGACGCGCGGCGCCCAGCGTGCATGAATGTCGGCACGAAGTGGCTCGCCACCCAAAATGATGCTCTTGAGACCAGGGACCTGGTCTGGATGGAAGGTGTCAGCTACTGTAGAGACCATGATGATCCAGTCAACGTTGAGTGAGTTGATGGCGCCGACTAAGTTGTTCATCCTGTCATACTCGCTCGGAACACACACACAAGCACCCTTTACCAGAGGCGCGAAGGACTCGAATAGGCAGATGTCGAAGGTATGTGTCGCGAATTGTAACACTCGCGAGTCGGGTTCCAAGAGAATCTGAGGAAGCTGGTAGTGCGCCATTGTACAGAAACCACGATGTTCGATGATCACACCCTTCGGCTTGCCGGTCGAACCAGATGTGAATACGATGAAAGCAGCATTGTCGGGCGAGTACCCTGGTGCAACAAAGCTGCTGTAGCTGACAGGGAACGAGTCAATAAAGGCCTGGTCGATGGTCAAAATGCTCGAGACGACACCTTCGAACAGTCCAGCGTGTTGAGGCGATACCAGGACAACGTCAGCTTCGATGTCTTCCAAGATGCTGAGCATACGTGGCATGGGGTAGTTCGGCAGAAGCTGAACGCAGACACCACCTGTCCGCATGACTGCAAACATGGAAACAATATTCCACATGGATTTGTCGAAGCACAAACCGACCTGGACTTCTGGGCCAACACCAAGTGTAGTCAGGTGATTCGCAAGCTTGGAAGTGATAACGTCCAGCTCTTGATATGTCAGGCTTCCATCCCAAGCACAGACAGCTTGTGCATTTGGACGTGTGGCAACGTTCTGGGCGATAAGATCAGGTATACGGGCATCGGTGCCAGCGGGCAACTCGGCATTCCACGTGGTGACGTCCTTGAAGTCGTAGCTGTTGAGCAAGCTGATTTTTTCGATCGGGCGCTCGATGTCCCGCGAAAGCTCCTTAATAAAGTGCTCGTACTGGTACAGCATGCGTGTCATTTGTTCAGTCGGTATGATCGATTCATCATACATGGCTTCAAGTGTGAAATCGTTGTCTTTGCCAAGGTTGCAGAGCACGACGAGCGGGAAGGTGTCAAAGTTTTCCTCCGGACGTGGCACTGCCTCCAGACCCAGAATAGCATCCGAGCTGTCCTCAGCCGGCTGTATCACGAACAGGTTGGTGATGGAATCAATAGTCGTACGCGACTCGTTGCTAACGTCGCGAATGTTCTGGAGGCCAAAGTGCTCGTACTCAATGGTAGCCACTGACTGATCCTGTACAGATTGCAGGAGATACTGGACTGATAAGCCTTCCTTTGGGACAGTTATCCGAACAGGGACAGTGGTAATCGTAGGGCCCATCATGTTATCAATTCCGTCAAGCGCCAAATTGCGGCCAGCCAATGTCTGTGCAAAGACCACATCTTCAGAGTCGGCGTAAGTAGCTATTGTCAAAGCCCAGGCAGCACGTTTGATTGTTGACGGTAGAATGGCGGAAGATAGCTGTGGAGCCGAGCCTTGGATGGTGATTGTCTTCTTGGCGGCCGCGGTGTAGCCGAGGCCGACCTCAGGATAGCTAGTAGGAAAGCTTCCAGTAGTGGTAAATTGCTGTTTCCAAAAGTCGGAATTGGCAGATTCGGTTGTGTCGTTAAGGCGACCAATAAAGTTCTTGTATGGCGTAGACGATGCCACTTCTACTCCATTATAGGCTTGACCAATCTTCTCGAACAGCAGCGCAAGCGACCATCCATCGTAGATTGCGTGATGGGCGGTCCAAACGAAGTACTCTTCTCCGATTGAAGTGAGACGCATGAGCGGGTCCCCATACTTGAACGCAGTCGCCTGATCCTTGCCAAGGTACGCCTCTAGATCAGTGGCTGTCCGCCAGATTGTTGGAGCTTTCGTGATCACCTGAAGATTGCCTGCACTAGAAGAGATAATCCTGGTGCGCAGTATCGCTTCCCTCTCGATAACCATTCTCCAAGCGTCTTGGAAGCGAGGAAGGTCGAAGTCTTGGGGTAGGCGGAATACCTTTTGCGCAATGTAGGCGCCTTCTTTCCTCAGACCTAGGGCCATCATGCCTTCCTGCAAAGCTGAGGTAGGATAAATGTCCTCGATATCAGAAATGTTAGTGTTGCATTGAGTTGCAGCCTCTGCTAGTATAGGCGTCTTTGATTGTTCATCAATCAATGCGAAAGCCTCAACCTCAGTTGCCTGAGAAGCAGACTTTTGAGTTTCTTCCACTGCTTTGGCTAATTCGCTCAGTACTGGATATTTGAAGATGTCAGCAACACGAATAGCAACCTAAGTAGGGGTTAGCGAATCCAAAATCCAGAGCAAAAGGGTGATATACGTTTTGCTTCCGAGCAGAGGCGACCATCTTCATCCCACCAACACTGTCACCACCCAGTCCGAAGAAGTTGTCGTCGCGGTTGATAGTGGCGGGATCAAGGGTGAGAATTTCAGCGAAGAGGGTCTGAAGGATCTGCTCCAGGACTGTACGAGGCTGATCAGCAGAGGCAGAGCGTAGCATATAATGCGACACCTGCGTCTTCGTGAAGCCTGCCACAATCTGTCTCAGAACCGGGCGCGCAAGCTTTCCGGACGTCGTGTATGGAATGTTGAACACCGGGACGAAGAGCGAGGGGATCATGTAGAAAGGCAGAACCTTAGCGAGCGAACTCTGAAGATCTTTGAGAACGCGTCGTAAGTCTTCGTCAATCTCAAATGTCGACGCTTCGGTGGCCGCCTTGTGCTTGGCAAATACTGGGTTAGTGACAAAGCCCACGATTGTCTTACTCTTAGTGTGCTCTTCAATGGCCACTGCATCGACAACAATCGAGTAACCTTCCGGCAGCAAAAGCTGGGCTTGGTACATGATCTCGTCAAGCTCTACGCGCTGTCCGTTTATCTTCACCTGTGCATCGCGGCGACCAACTAATGTGATGCTTCCATCGGTATTGAGGCAACCAATATCGCCACTCTTGTAGAAGCGTCGAGGTAGCAGAGCATTGGGGTCTGGGAAATCCGCAACCCATGCCGGGTTCTCGATGAACGCTGCTGCGGTCTTCTCGGGCTCCTTGAGGTAGCCACGTGCCAACAATGGTCCTTCGATTAGGATCTCGCCAGCACAACCCATTGGAACAAGTCGGTTGTGGTCTTGATCGTTGGCAATCCACACGTGAGTACCGAACGCAGGTCCAATATTTGAAGCCGGGGAAGTGCAAAACAAGCGAACACTCCCGGTCTGGTTCACGGTAGTCTCAGCAGGGCCATACAAGTTGTGAAGCTGGACGTGATCTGCCCAGGTCTCGATGACGTCGCGGTTGAGAGGCTCTCCTCCGTTGTTCAGGCGCCGCATAGACGGCACATCCTTGGGATTCAGCATACCGCTGACAGTGGCAGTGAGATCGGCCCAATTTGCTTGAGTGCGGTTGATGCCACCAGCCAGATCATTCATGCGTTCCTCGTCTGAGATAACACAGACGGCGCCGCCAAATTGTAGTGTGGTTACGATATCTTGCAAACTGACATCAAAGTTGTAGGCTGCGAATTGCAATGCACGGGTGTGTGGCCCAAAGTCGAGTACCGGACCCATTGAGGTGCTGCATGTCCGCATATTCCTGTGCTCCAAGACTATACCCTTCGGTCTTCCCGTGGTTCCGCTGGTGAAGACCACGAAGCAGGCATTTTCCGGGCTAACAGTGGTACATGCTGGTCCAGTAGCATTAGGAAACTTAAAGATGGAAGCCTCATCGACGACGATGACTGCCTCTAAGTTGGCTGTGGTTTTAAACAAAGCAGCATTTTGAGTCGATGTAAGGATGACGGATGACTCAGTCTGCTCGATAAGACTCTCGATACGTTCGATAGGGTGGTTGGGATCGAATGCAACTCCTGTAGCACCCGCCTTGAGAACAGCGAGAATCGAGACGATCGCCCATGCACTCTTTTCGAACACATACGGGACGATAGTCTCAGGACCGACACCAAGAGAGACCAGGTGGTGGGCAAGGCGGTTAGCTTGCTCATTGAGCTCCTTGTATGTCCAACTACCCTGGTACGAGCAGATCGCTTCAGCCTCAGGCGTGGCATATGCTTGGGCTTCAATCGCATGATGAACACACTCGTTGACGTACTGTGGGTACTCCGCAGTGATATTGCGCATTTGCTGAATGTGTGAAGAAGAGACAAGATCAACTTCACCGATTCGCTTGAACGACTGGTAGAGTATAGCTTTCACGGCTTCGCTGAGCGTCGCGCTGATATTTTGAGCTTGGGCGGCTGTAAATTCAGACGTCCAGAATTGGAGTGTCACGTCTACTTTTGACTCTGTAACACCCACATCTAGCGACAGAGCATACTCAGTGGGATCGTAGCCTTTGATAGCTTCGACTACGATGCTCGAGTCGGTGATCATCTCATGGTCGGTCTCGCGATGGAAAGAGATAATCGTGTTGAACAATGGCTGACTGCCTAGTTTGAGGGCATGGTGGATCTCGGCGAGTCCGCAGTGCTGGTTTGGCAGGGTCTTCAACAGGTCATCAGCTACTCTTTCAAGCACAACATTCATGGCCAAAGAGTCATCGAGAACCATGCGACTGACTAGCATGGTGATGAATGCACCAACCCCCTGCTCGATACCCTCGAGCGGAGCGTCGCGTCCGGAGGACAAGTAGCCAAAGCAGACATCCTCGGTACCGATGTACTGCTTCAGAACTAAGCCCCACGCAAGTTGGAAGACGTTGACAAGAGTGACGTTCTTCATATCGCAGAAAGCCGTCAATTCTGCGGCAGAGATGCCAACATCAATGGTGGCCGTCTCTAGCTTGCGGGCCGGGTCAACAGCATCCTCACAATGTGCCATAAGAGGGAAGAAACTAGGGTTGACGTCCAGAAGATACTGTCGCCAGAAATCGGCAGCAAGGCTAAAAGGGCGCTCAAGAACGTGCTTAATGTAGTCCTCGAACGCAAACCCAGGACGGTTGGGCATACGGCTATCGTACGCTAGGATGAAGTCGCCCATGATGTTGGCGATGGAAGAACCATCAATAATGGCGTGATTGATCTCCAGTTTGCATATAGCCGTTGTTGAGGATACGTGACAAATAGTGAAGCGATGTAGTGTCTCGCCAGGACGGAAGGCGAGCTTATCACGACTGTCGAACACCCGCTCAATTTCCGATTCTGAGCACCTCTGGCTGTGTACCCTCGGTTCAATGGCCTTGAGGACAACCTGGTCGTACAGTCCCGCGTGACTGACGCTCTCAATGAATACTGTACGTAGAGACGAGTGGCGTTGAACAACCTGGGCCCATGCAGTTTCCAGAGCGCCAATATTCAGGACATCAGAGTTATTACGGGTCTCGACTTTGAGTGTGTGGTTGTACTCGTAAGCACCCTGCGATTCTCCCCGGACCTGGCTGATGAGCAAACCGTGTTGCATAGGAGAAGAGGGGTAGACGCTTTCGACGCGAGCGATGTCTGTGATGCCAATTTCAGGCATCTTTGTAGAAACAAGTGAATCCAGGTCCTCATAGCTCAGCTCCAGCAGCGGAAAGTCGGAAAGGGTCCTTTCTTCCTTATGGTCCTGGAGTTGCGCAAGAGCATCAGAAATGCAAGCCTGAGCATTGCGCATCCACAAGTGGATCCGCTCCTGATGTTTCATCTGCTTGTTGAATACAAAGAGAAGCTGCATTTGTCCCTGGAGCACTTCTGCAGTGATCTCGACGAGTGCGAAGCGCGGTGACTCCTTCCCTACATCCTCAAAGATAGCCTGGTATCCGGGAACCTGCGTGAGCAGAGCATCTGCACGCTCCATTTGCTGGTATAGACCGAGATAATCAAACGACATCTCCACATGGTCATGTCCACCAAACTTCGCAATACCATCATCGGTGAGGTAACGCGATGCAAAGTATGGCCGACCATTGGCAGGCACACTATGCCGTACATCCTTGGCTCGTTTGATGACATCTAGAATACCGAAACGCTGCTGCATCTGGACATGCAAAGGATACATAGTCGTGAACCATCCAACGGTTCCGGATATATCCAGGTCATCATCCCAAGGTTCGCGGCCGTGGCCTTCCCTAAATAACGCCGGTACTGCGCGATCATTGAAAGTTTGGCTGAACGAGTACACGAGAGATGCAAGCAGGACGTCGATAGGTTCTGTGTTGTACGCAGCGTGGCACGAGCCTTCCAGTAGTTCCTTGGACTGTGCCAGGTTGAGTTTTATGACAGCCTCCTCAGTATCGCACATACGGTTGGGCTTGCTGGACATATTCCAGTAGTCAAAATCAGGTGTGGGAATTTCGTAAGGCAAAACGCTGGCGATATCCGTGGCATGCGCATGCTCTGCTTGCAAGCTGAGCCAGTTCTGGAAAGGGATTGGCTTCGCCGCAGTCAGCAACCCAGTTGTCAGAAATTCTTCAATGTCACGAAGGATGACACGCCATGAAACCAAGTCGATCATAACATGGTGAGCGACAAGGAAAAGATACTGGCCATCAGCGGAGGTGTTGAACAACACAACGGCGAAGATCGGACCATTGCGAGTGTCCAACGAAGTCTGTGTCTCGGCCATGATGGGGTATGCATCATTGACCGAATCAATGTCGAAGGTTGCGAAGCTAAACGTGTCTTCAACCTTAGATGGGATGATTTGCATCCACTTTTCGCTATCCTTGACGAACCTCACGCGAAGCATGGAGTGTTGGGTAACGACAGCCTGAAGGGCCTTTGCAACGCTCAATTCTAATACTGATCGTTGAATCCTGAGGAAAAAGCTTTGGTTGAACCGAGTTTGCCGAGCATCATCGATTTCAGTAGGAGCGATATCGAAGTACATGCGTTGCACAGGCGATAGATCGAATGGTACGTCGAAAATCTCGTCGGTAGAGTATGAGGTCTCGCTCGCAGACTTCACAGATAGCGAAAGCTCAGTCACCGACTTGCTTCGAAGGATGTCTTTGACGCTAATGGCAAGTCCAGCAGCACGACAGCGAGACATGACCTGCATTGCAGTGATGCTATCACCCCCCAAGCTGAGGAAAGACTTGGAGAGGCTGACGCTGGAAGGAGGTAAGTTGAGAACAGCTGCAATGATGTCGCGTAGCTTTTCGTCGCTGCCTCCCAGTGTATCCGCGTCAAACATCTCCTCAAAGTCAATGCCAACGACTTTTTTATAGAGCTCGCTATCTGCTTCAGCGACCCACTTGCTGACTAAAGAGCGGTTGAGCTTTCCAGAGAGAAGGAGCGGAAATCGCTCGAGAACAATCCAGGTTTCCGGGACCATGTATTCGGGAACTTTGGATGCCAAGCCTTGTCGAATAGACTCCAGTTGAGACTTGATCTCATCACTATGAAGACATTCATGGAGGTAGACTGTCGACTCGACAGCCTCGTAGCTTTCGACCAAGAAGTCCTTGAGCGATACAAGCGCTACCAGGCGGTTGGCGAATGAGCCTTCCTTCGGCAAAATGACCATTTGATGTCTGACCTGCGGATGCGTGCCGATGTTGTGCTCAATCTCGCCCAGCTCAATACGGAGGCCGCGCAGTTTCACCTGAGTGTCCTTTCGTCCGATAAAGTAGATGGCGCCGTCAGGCAAATACTTTGCAAGATCGCCAGTCTTATAGAACCTCCTACTTTCCCCAGTCTTTGTTGTAGGACCCCAAGCAGGCCGCTCGATGAACACCTCGTCAGTTTTTCCCTTGTTCTTGAGATATCCACGCGCGAGGATGGGTCCCTCGATGAGAAGTTCGCCTACTTCACCAGGAGCTAGTAATACATCGTGGTCCTCGGCATCCACGATCCAGCAGATGCCCCCCACTGGGAAGCCGATGTTTGCAGGATCGGTATCAGGGGTCATGTCAGTGTTTCCGGTTGCTGCAACAGAGCACTCGCTGGGTCCGTAGCCGTTGATGAGCTGAAGCTCGCCTGCCCATGTCTCAACGTCGATTTTCGAAAGTGGCTCTCCACCCAAAGCCAGCGTTTTGAGAGTTGGAACCATTTTTGGTGCCATGAGCTTGACCAGTGAAGGTGTCATGAACGTCCAAGTTATTTTATATTCGTTGACGATATAGGCAGGTCCATTGGCCATCAATGCCATGTCCGGCGTACAAATGCATGAGCCGTGAACCAGGGCAGTGAGGATCTCAAGCATGCTAACATCGAAGCTGTAGGATGCGAGCTGTAATATGCGCGTGGTGTGGTCGATAGCCGCACGTTCGGCATGCCGTAGTGAGCCGCTAAGGAATACACGGTTCTCGATGAGGCAACCCTTCGGATTGCCGGTAGACCCGGACGTGAAGATCACGTAGAGGAGATTGGTGGGCGCGGCTGAAGTCCTTGGGGCCACTTCCTGCTCAGGTAGGCACTGCAGGCTGTCCTCGCTAAGCATGAATGTAGGCGGGCATATGGACTCGTAGAGATGTATTTGGGATGGAGAGCAGATGATCACTTTGGCTTCAACTTCCGAAGTAATGTACTGCCGCCGGTCCACTGGGTGTGAGGGATCCAAGAAAACGAATGCAGCTCCGGCCTTCAGAACTGCAAGGATGGCGACAATCGCCCACCGTGACTTTTCAAAGCACAGTGGTACAACGTCCTCGGGTCGAACA
>Ga0265780_10003456_pt1 | contig 20753 bp, 15 predicted proteins | sample P1T30metagenome_FD_192432 | JGI IMG/M metagenome (GOLD analysis project Ga0265780, IMG submission 192432) | Plant litter microbial communities from East Loma Ridge, Irvine, California - P1 T30 | ecosystem: Environmental > Terrestrial > Plant litter > Unclassified | place: USA: California...
TGCGTTCGGATGCGCGCTTCGCCGACATCGAGGTCAAGTACAGCTACTCGGAAGAGCAGTCGCACAAGCGCATGCTGGTAAAGATCAAGAACGAGATCATCACCATGCGCATGCCGCTCATCAAGCCGGAACTCGGCCGCGCGCCCTCGGTGGATGCGGCCACGCTCAAGCGCTGGCTCGACCAGGGGGTGGATGACAACGGCAAGCCGGTGGTGATGGTCGACACCCGCAACGATTTCGAGGTCGACGTCGGCACCTTCGACAACACGGTCGACTACCGCATCGCCAAGTTCACCGAATTCCCCGGCATGATCGCCGCGCACAAGGACGACTTTGCCGGCAAGACCGTGGTCACCTTCTGCACCGGCGGCATCCGCTGCGAAAAGGCGGCAATCCACATGCAGAACATCGGCTACGACAACGTTTATCAACTCGAAGGCGGCATCCTCAAGTACTTCGAGGACGTCGGCGGCGCCCACTACAGCGGCGACTGCTTCGTCTTCGACTACCGCACCGCGCTCAATCCGAAACTGGAACCGACCGTCACCACCCAGTGCTTCGCCTGCCGCGCCGTCGTCACGCCGCGCGAGCAGCTCTCGCCGCAGTACGTGTACGGCGTGTCGTGTCCGCATTGCGCGGACAAGAGCGCGGCTGCCTGACGATGGCGCGCGGCGCTTCCCTGGCGCGCGGGTTCGTCAAGAAGGCTGCGCTGCGCGCGGTCGCCTTCATCGTGGCGCGTCCGCGCCTGGACGAGTTCCTGCGGCGCCAGATCTACCGTTTCCCCGGGCTTGCCGGACGCGTGCGCGCAGCCGTGGCGCATTCGCGCCGCGCCGACTGGCAAAGCCTGCCGCCCGTGCTCGCCGACGAGGCCGAGCTCACCGACAGTGCACGCCAGGTGCTGCAAGACCTGCGCCGCGCGATCGACCGCACCCGTACACCGTAAGACTCCCGATGCGCATCATTCTCGACCTGCAGGCATGCCAGGCTTCCAGCATGCACCGCGGCATAGGCCGTTATTCGATGGCGCTGGCCCTGGCCATGGCGCGCAATCCGGGCGGGCACGACCTGCGCATCGTCCTGAACCAGGCCTATCCCGACAGTGCCGAGGCGCTGCGCCAGGCCTTTGGCCAGTTGCTGCCGCAGTCGCACATCACCAGCTTCGCCACGCCGCTGCCGGTCAGCGAAGTCGATCCGCGCAATGCCTGGCGCGTGCGCGCGGCCGAACGGATCCGCGAACACTACCTGGCAAGCCTGCGCCCCGACATCGTCCACGTCGCCAGCCTGTTCGAGGGCCGGAGCGACGACTCGGTGGCATCGGCGCCGCACGGCACGGGATGCGGCAAGACCGCCGTGACGCACTATGACCTGATCCCGCTGATGCGCAAGGAGCGCTACCTGGGCGACCCGAACGTCGCGGCCTGGTATTACCGCAAGATCGAGAGCCTGAGACGGGCCGACCTGCTACTGGCGATCTCCGGCTCGGCGCGCCAGGAGGCGATCGAGCTGCTGCAACTGCCGGCCGACAGCGTGGTAAACATCTCCTCGGCGGTCGACGCCATGTTCCGTCCGCTCGATCTCGCGCCGGACGTGCGCGCGGAACTCCTTCAGCGCTACAAGCTCACGCGCGGCTTCATCATGTACACCGGCGGCATCGACTACCGCAAGAACATCGAGGGCCTGCTCGAGGCCTACGCCATGCTGCCGCCCGCGCTGCGCCACGCGCATCAGCTCGCCGTCGTCTGCAGCGTCCAGGATGCGGACCGCCAGCGCCTGCAGCGCCTGGCCGCGAAGCTGGGCCTGGCCGGCGACGACCTGGTGCTGACCGGCTTCGTACCCGACGACGACCTGGTCGCCTTGTATAACTGCACGGCGCTGTTCGTCTTCCCTTCGCTGCACGAAGGTTTCGGCCTGCCGGCGCTCGAGGCGATGGCCTGCGGCGCGCCGGTAATCGGCTCGGACACGAGCAGCATTCCCGAAGTGATCGGACGCGCCGACGCACTGTTCGACCCGGCAAGCAGTGCGGCGATCTGCGCCGCCATGGCGGCGGTGCTGGACGATCCTGGGCGCGAGGCCGAACTGCGCGCGCATGGCCTGGTCCAGGCGACCCGTTTTTCGTGGGATGCCAGCGCGCGGCGTGCCTTCGATGCCTTTGAAGCGTTGCAGGACCGGCAGGCACGCAACGCGCCGTTACCCGGCGCCGGCGCCGGCGCAGCGCGCAAGCCGCGCCTGGCCTACGTCTCGCCCCTGCCGCCGGCGCGTTCCGGGATTGCCGATTACAGCGCCGACCTGCTGCCGGAACTGGCGCGCCATTACGACATCGAGCTGGTACTGGCCCAGGACGGCGCCGGCTCCCTGCCCTACCCGCAACGCTCCGTCGACTGGTTCGACCAACACGCCCATGCCTTCGAGCGCATCGTCTACCAGTTCGGCAATTCGGCGTTCCATGCCCATATGTTCGACCTGCTCGAGCGCCATCCGGGCGTGGTCGTCCTGCACGATTTTTTCCTGAGCGGCGTCGTCAGCTATGCCGAATCCGAGCACCCGCTGCCGAATCATTACTGCCGGACGCTCTACCTGGCGCACGGCTGGCAGGCGCTGGCCGAAGAAAAGGAAGCGGGCCGCGCCGCTTCCTGCCTTGCCTATCCCTGCAACAAAGCGGTGCTCGACCGCGCCACCGGCGTCATCGTCCATTCGCGGCACGCCGCCGACCTGGCGCGCTGCTGGTACGGCGCGGACTACGCTGCGCGCCTGCAAGTGCTGCCGCTGTTGCGCCGTGCGCCTGGCGCGGACGGCCGCAGTGCTGCACGGCATGCGCTCGGGTACGCCGACGAGGAGTTCGTCCTGTGCTCATTCGGCATCCTGTCCGCGCCCAAGTGCAACGAGCGCATCGTCGAAGCCTGGCTTGCCAGCGACCTGGCGCAAGATCCGCGCTGCCGCCTGGTGTTCGTCGGCGAAACCGCGCCCGGCCGCTTCGGCATCGCGCTGCGTGATCGTATCGCGGCCCACCCGCGCATCAGCATCACGGGCCATGTCGACGAGGCCCGCTACCGCGCCCACCTCGCCGCGGCCGACGCCGCCGTGCAGTTGCGCGCAAACTCGCGCGGCGAAACCTCGGCCGGCGTGCTCGACTGCCTCGCCTTTGGCCTGGCGACGATCGTGAACGCCCATGGCTCGGCCGCCGAGGTGCCGGACGCCACCTGCCTGCGCCTGGCCGACACATTCGGCGACGCCGAGCTGCGCGCCGCCATCGAGACACTGCGCACCGATCCGGTCATGCGCGCGCGCCTGGGCGCCGCGGCCGCCGCCTTCATGGCGGAGGTCCATGCGCCGGCGCAGGTCGGCATGCTATACCGCGAGACGATCGAGGCCTTTGCGCGCGACGGCGACGCCGGCGCCGAACAGGGCCTGATCGCCGCCCTGGCCGATGGCCTGCCCAGGGCCGACCTGTTGCAGACGGCTGCCGCCATCGCGGCAAACCGGCCGCGGAACGGTGCGCGCCAGCTGCTGGTCGACATCGCCGGCCTGGGCGACGGGGAAGGCGCATCCGGCCGCGCTTTCCTGCGCGCGCTGATCGCCCGGCCGCCGACAGGCTGGCGCATCGAACCGGTGCGGCGCGATGGCGCCCTCTACCGCTATGCCCGCGGCTTTACGCTCGCCCTGATCGGCCGCGCCGACCTGCGGCTCGAGGACGCCGTAACCGAGGCCGGCAACGGCGACGTGCTGCTGGCCAATACCGAAACGGACAACCGGCCCGGGGCCTGGCGTGCAGGCGGCGTGACGACGCTGCGCATCGACCCGCACGAAGGGCCGGAACAGGTGGAGACGCGCTTGCGTCAGGCCTCCTCTGGGGGCCGCCTGGTCTTGCCTGTTCTATAATGCGTGCCTGACCGACGCACCGAACCGTACATGCTCTTTGCTGCAAGCCACCACTCCACTGTCCCACGCGCCGGCCTGCCGCCGGCGCCCGCCCCCAGCGCCCTGTTCTCCGTGTTCGGTTCCGAGCCCGGGTTCTATCTCGAAGCAGCGGCGCCAAGCGCCCAGCCGTCACGCTTGGCGCGCGAGTTCGCCGATGCCGGATGGCGCGGCATGCAGCTGGCGGTAAGCGGCGACGGCACGCAGGAATGCCTTGGCTCCCTGCTGGCAACGGCGCGCCCGCCGGGGGCGCAGTGGTTGCTGGTGCGCGGCAGCGCTGCGCTGCGCGCGCTCGCCGGCTGGCAGGGCGACGGCTGCCGTCCACCGGCGCTGCTGGTCGAGTCGGGCCAGGCTGCCTTGCCCGCGCCGGATGCAGGCTGGCGCGCAGCGCTAGCCGGGGCCGGCTACCGCTTCGTGCTCAGCGCCGACGGACTGCATTACTTCGTCAGCGGCGACCAGCCGGCGCTGATGCAGCAGGTAGCGGAGGCGGCCAGCCTTGCCTGGCAAGCGCGCCTGCAGGAGGGCCGCAAGCTGCTCGCGCAAGCGCTGCGCGAGACCGAACAAGCGCGCGGCGCCCTCCGGGTAGCGCAGTCGGACGGCCTGGCCGCCACCGCGCGCGCCACCATGCAGCAGCAGCAGATTGACGCCATCCTGGCCAGCAGTTCCTGGAGACTCACGAAACCGCTGCGCTGGGCCATGCGGCTGCGGCGCGCTCCCGGCCCTGCCTTGCAACAGCTGCGCAGTGTAGCGCGCCGGCTGCCCCAGGCCCTGCTGAGGCGCCTGGCCGCCAGGCTTGAGGGCATCCCAGGCCTGGGCCGCTGCGCTGCCTGGCTGGGGCAGCGTTTGCCGGCGCCGGCCGCGGCTGCGGGCGCGCCAGGCCTGCTCCCGCTGACCGTCGATCCCGACAACATCGTCGGACCGCAGTTCAAGAGCCTGCTGCTCGAGGAACTGGACGCTACTTCGCCAAGGACTTCCGATTGCGCCTGATTTTCGACCTGTTTCCCTGCCAGACCGATTCGCGCCTGCGCGGCATCGGCCGCTACACCCTGTCGCTGGCCCAGGCCATGGCAGCCGAACGCGGCGCGCATGAACTGCGCCTGCTCGCCAACGGCCTGTATCCAGACACCGCGGCCAGCCTGCGCCATGCTTTCGGCGGGCTGGCACCGCCCGGCGCCTACTCGTCCTATACCCATCCGCCGCTGAGCGCCGCAAGCGTGGACGAAGCGCGCGACGAACAGATTGCCTCCGCGCTGATCCATGCAGCCTACCAGTCCGTGCGCGCCGATGCGGTATTGTGCGCCAGCCCCTTCGAGGGCTGGTGCGAGCGCGGCATGGCGGCCCAGCCCGACGGGCTCCTGCCGCAGCGCCTGCGCGTCGCCGTGCTGTACGACCTGATCCCCCTGCTGTTTTCCGAACAGCACCTCGCCCCGTCGCCGGCCTACGCAGCCTGGTACCGACGGCGCCTGGACAATCTCCGGCAGGCCGACCTGCTGCTGGCGATCTCGGAAGCCACCCGCGACGATGCCATCCGGCTGCTCGGCATTGCGCCGGAGCGCGTGGTGAACATCGGCGGCGCCGCCGACGCCCATTTCCGCCGCCTGGACGACCGCGAGGCGGTCGACGCCGCCGTGCGCCAGCTTGGCATTGCCAGGCCGTTCGTGCTGTACACCGGGAATGGCGACTACCGCAAGAATCTCGGCGGCATGCTGCGCGCCTATGCGCTGCTGGCGCCGGCCACGCGCCGCAGCCACCAGCTGGTGGTCAACCAGGTCGGCGACCTCGAACGGTTCCGCACGCTCATGCGTGAAGCCGGACTGGACGAGGACGAGGTGGTCATCACCGGGCGCGTCGACGAGGACACCCTGGTCTCGCTCTACAACGCCTGCACCGTCTTCGTGTTCCCTTCACTGTATGAAGGCTTCGGCCTGCCGGTGCTGGAGGCGATGCATTGCGGCGCGCCGGTTATCGCGGCCAACAATTCCTCGATTCCGGAAGTGGTCGGCCGCGCCGACGCCTTGTTCGACGCGGCCGAGCCGGCCGCCATCGCTGCAAGCCTGGAGCGCGTGCTGGGCGACCACGCCTGGCGTGCCGAACTGGCCAGCCATGGCCTGGCGCGCGCGCACGGTTTCAGCTGGAGCGACACGGCCAGGCGCGCCTGGAGCGCGATCGCCCAGGCGTATGAAGATGCGCACGAGCAGGCCGGATCCGCCGGCCTGCGGGTGGCAGTCGTCCACGCCGCAGCGCCAGCCGGCCTTGCCGCCGCCACGCTCGATGCGCTGACGCGCCAGCTCGACCTGTCCTTCGTCGACGCCGCCGAACTAGCCCAGGCGCGTTCCGCCGAGCGTACGCGCGCCGCCCTGGCAGCGCGCCTGAACGGGTTCGACGCCGTCCTCTACCTGCTGGCAGCCGAGGCCATGAGCCCGGCGCTGGTGCAACTGATGCGCGCTGCGCCGGGCGTGCTGTGGCTTACCGGCGCCCCCCATGCCGCTGCGGCGCATGCACCCGACCCTGCGCTGCTGCTGCGCGATGCCGGCTTGCAGGGCTTGCATGCCTGGCTGGCGGCGGGCAAGACGCAGCCTCCCGGCCCCAGCCTGCACGAAGCCTTGCACGGCCTGGTGCTCGACGATGCCGCCAGCGTTGCGGCGCTGCGCCGGCGCCATGGCATGGCCCTGCCGCCGCTGGCACCGGCCGAAGCCGGACCCGGCCAGCAGGCGGCGCTCCTGGCCGGCATGCTGGACGCCGCCCATGAGCACAGCCCACGGCGCGTGGCGGCATGCATTGCCGCCAACATGCAGGGTGGCCGGCCGGCCCTCGCCGCCATCGATGTCCTGGCCGCCCACGCCCAGGCCAACCTGATGAGCGGGCGCGCGCCGCGGCTGCTGATCGACGTGACCCAGCTGTCGGAGACCGATGCGCTGAGCGGCATCCAGCGCGTGGTGCGCAACGTGGCGCGCGAACTGTGCCTCCTGGAAGACGACATACCGCCGATCGAACTGGTGCAGCTGGAACATGGCGTGCTGCGCCGCGCCGGCACGGTCGCGGCGCGCCTGCTGGGCCACCCGGCGGGCGCGGTGCCCGGCGGCGCCATCGATATCTACCCCGGCGACCTGCTGTTCATGATCGATTCGTCGTGGCAGCGCTACCCCGACTTCGTCCCGGTGTTCGAGTCGGTGCGCCGCCTGGGCGGACGCATCGTCACCGTGGTGTACGACCTCATACCGCTGCGCATGCCGCAATTCTGCGGCGCCGGCCTGGTAGAGGTGTTCAAGCGCTGGTTCGACCTGGCGGTAAAGCACAGCGACATGCTGCTGTGCATTTCCAGTGCGGTGCGCGACGACGTCGCTGCCTACCTCGACGAATACGGCATGCATCCACCGCATCCGCTGCGCCTGGACTACTGGCGCCTAGGCGCCGACATCGTGCCGGACAGCGCCGGCCAGGCGATCCGCCCGGAAGTGGCGGCCATGGCCGCCAACAGCGCTAGTCCGCTGTTCCTGATGGTAGGCACGATCGAGCCGCGCAAGGGCCATGTCGCGGTACTCGACGCCTTCGATATGCTGTGGAACGAGGGCAGCCAGGCGCGCCTGTGCCTTGCCGGCAAGGAAGGCTGGGAAGTCGGCACGCTGATGCAGCGCATCCGCCGCCACCCCGAACTGGGGCGACGCCTGTTCTTCGTCGAGCGCTTTACCGATGCCGAGATCAACCTGTGCTACAGCCGCGCCCAGGCCCTGCTGGCCGCCTCGGTCGCCGAAGGCTATGGCTTGCCGATCGTCGAGGCGGCCCAGCACCAGGTCCCGGTCATCGCTTCCGACATCGCAGTGTTCCGTGAAGTGGCGGGCGCGGGCGCAGAATATTTCCCGCTTGGCGACCAAGGCGCGCTGATGGCCCTGATACGGCGCTTCAGCCTGCTTCCGCTGCCCGAGCGCCAGGCAATGGCGGCCCGGGTTGAGGTCCTGACCTGGCGCGACAGCGCACGCCAGGCCTGGCGCAAACTGCAACAGACCTTTTCCTGAAAGAAATACCGGAGCGTTGCTGCGAGAGCAATTGCTTACAGAAAAATTATCCTTATCCGAGGTCAGCAGGTTACAATGCCTGCCTTTGATTTGTTGCTTTAATTCTTATAAATGAGTAACCGCCCTACTGCGAATGCCGTGCTCGACATTGTCGCGGCCATCCGGCGTCTTCCGCTCGTCGGCATGCTCGGGTGGCAGGACGTGCGTGCGCGCTACCGCCGCTCCGCGCTCGGGCCTTTCTGGATTACGCTCAGCATGGGCGTCATGATCGGCACCATCGGCATCGTTTTTGGCCAGATATTCCAGTCTCCGATGCAGGAATTCCTGCCCTTCCTGACCATCGGCATGATCCTCTGGACCTTCATCGCGTCGGTCATCACCGAAGGCGCAATCGGCTTCATCAGCGCCGAAGGCATCATTAAGCAACTCCCGCTGCCGCTGTTCGTGCACATCATGCGCATGATCTGGCGTAATTTCCTGATCCTGCTGCACAACCTTGTGATCTTTCCGGTCGTGCTGCTGATTGTCGGTAAGCCGCTCGACTGGACTGCCCTGCTGAGCGTCCTGGGCCTGCTGCTCGGCATTCTCAACCTCGGCTGGATGGTCTTGATCCTGGCAATCGTCTGCGCGCGCTACCGCGACCTGCCGCAGATGGTGACCAGCGTACTGCAGGTGATCTTCTACCTGACCCCGGTCATGTGGATGCCGTCGCTGCTGCCCAAACGTGCGGGAACCTTCCTGCTTGACCTGAATCCGTTCTATCACATGCTTGAGATTGCCCGCGCTCCGCTGCTTGGCCAGGTGCCGAGCACGGAAAACTGGGTGGTCGCCGCCGCGATGGCCGCGCTCGGCTGGGGACTGGCTCTTCTTATCTTCGGCCGCTACAAGCGCCGTATTGCTTACTGGCTGTAAACGAACCATGGCGTCTATTCATTTCGACAACGTCGCAGTCGACTTCCCGATCTATAACGCAAGCGGGCGCTCGCTCAAGAAGCGCCTGATCTCGGTCGCCACCGGCGGCCAGCTCGGCTCCGATCCGATGGGGCGCGTCGTCGTGCGCGCACTCGAAGGCCTCAGCTTCACCCTGCGCGACGGCGACCGCGTCGGCCTGCTGGGCCACAACGGCGCCGGCAAGAGCACGCTGCTGCGCCTGCTCAGCGGCGTCTACGTGCCGTCGCAGGGGAGCGCCCGCATCGACGGCGAGATCGGTTCGCTGATCGATATTTCGCTGGGTATCGATCCGGAAGCGACGGGCCGCGAGAACATCTACCTGCGCGGCGCCCTGCTCGGCATGAACAAGGCCGAACTGGCCGAACGCATGGAAGAAATCATCGCGTTCTCCGAACTTGGCGATTTCATCGACATGCCCCTGCGCACCTACTCGACCGGCATGCACCTGCGCCTGGCCTTCGCGGTCTCGACCACGGTGCGCCCGCAGATCCTGCTGATGGACGAGTGGCTCGCAGTCGGCGACGAGAACTTCAAGCACAAGGCCGAGGAACGCATGCGCACCCTGGTCCAGTCGACCAACATCCTGGTCATCGCCAGCCACTCGCGCGACCTGATCCTGGAAACCTGCAACCGCGTGCTCTGGCTGGAACACGGCAAGATCCGCATGGATGGCGCTGCCGCCGAGGTCGCAGCAGCCTATTTCGGACACTGACATGGAACGACACTATCGTAGCGGGCTCGATATCGATGTAGCGTTGAAAACCGCATCGCGGCGTGCGGTAGCGGCATCGGCGACCAGCCGGCCGGCCTCGCCCCTGACCGGCGAACCGGCCGCGGCGCCGTCCCAGCAGGCGCCTGCCGACCTGACCCGGACCGACCTGCGTGGCCGCGTCAAGCGCTGGCTGCGCCGCCCGGCCGCCGTCGCCTTCCGCCTGATGAAGCCCTTCCTGCGCCCGGTGGCGTTCCGCACGCGGCGCTACCTGACCGAAACGCTGCACCAGGATACCCTGCGCACGCTGGCCGATACCCAGCGCGAGGTGCAACGGGCTTCGGCCGAAGTGCTGCGTGAAGTACAGTCTGCGCGCGAAATGCTGCGTCATGAAATCATTTCGCTCCAGGGGCATTCGGTCCGGGAACAACAGGTCCTGTTCACCGACCTGCTGCAGGAACAGCAGGCGACGCGCGACCTTGTACGCCGCCTGCTGGCGGACGACCGGAAGTGGATGGCGGCGCTGCAGGCCGAGCAGTCGCGCAAGAACGATGCGGTGCGCGAGGAAATGGCACAATTGTTCGCCAACAAGCTGGGCCGGATGGCGGAACTGCTCGAACAGCAGGCCGACACGCGGGAGTCGGTCCGCCGCACACTCAAAGACGGACAGCAGGAACTGGCACAGCTGTTCGCCAGCAAGCTAGACCAGCTGACGGGCTTGCTAGACCAGCAGGCCGGCAAACGCGATGCCGAGCGCCGGCGCTTCGCCGACGGTCAACAGGAACTGGTACAGCGGTTCGCCAGCAAGCTCGACCACGTAACGGGACTGCTGAGCGAGCAGGCCGGCGCACGCGATGCGACGCGCCAGGCGCTCGCCGACGGGCGCCAGGAACTGGCGCAGCTGTTCGCGCACAGCCTGGACCAGCTTGCACCACAACTCGACCGGCTCGAACAATATGGCTATGCCAGCGCACGGCGCGCCATGATGCACTGCGCGGCCGACGAGGTCATGGTAAAAACCGAGGCTGGCTACGTAATGTGTTCCGACACCGACCTGGCATTGCTGGCGACCCTGATCGACGCTGGCGACCTCGAACGCGGCACCCGCCTGCTGATCCAGCAGATCCTGAAGCCGGGCGACACCTTCGTCGACGTCGGCGCGAACGTCGGCATGCATACGCTGGCGGCGGGGCGCGCCCTGCAGGGCCGTGGACGGATCGTGGCGTTCGAGCCTTTCGAGGGAACGCGCAGGTTGCTCAGCAAGTCGCTCTGGATTAACGGCCTGAGCCAATTGACCGAGGTCCGCGGCAACGCCGTCTGGGACCGCGAAGGCGTCAAGACGCTGTTCCTCGGCGCCACCAGCGGACACCATTCGCTGTTCGAGCTCGGCAACGGCACGGCGTCGGCGCCGTCGGTCGAGGTGTCCACCGTGACGCTCGATGCGGCGCTTGGCCCGGCCTGCCGTGTCGACCTCCTGAAGATCGATGCGGAAGGCGCCGAACTCGAAGTGCTGCGCGGCGCGCTGTCGATCGTGCAAGCCAATCCGGACATTGCCCTCATCGTCGAGTTCGGACCGTCGCACTTGCGCCGCAGCGCCCATGCCAGCACCGGATGGCTGGCCGCCTTTACCGACCTGGGCTTCGAATACCGTGCCATCGATGCCAATACCGGCGCGCTCTCGGAGATCGGCGTGGCCGAACTGGAAGCGGCGGAATCGACCAACCTGTTCTTTGCACGGCCCGGCGCATGGCTCCGGCCGCAAGCCGGGAAGACCGCATGAAACAACCCGTCATCATCGTCGGCGCCGGCGGCCACGCCAAGGTGTGCATCGAACTCCTGCAAGCCATGGGCGAGACCGTCCTGTGCTGCGTCGGCGCCGCTGACAGCCCGCCGACCTGCCTCGGCCTGCCCGTCCTGCATGGCGACCATCACCTGGCCCGGCTGCGCGAGGAAGGCCACGCGCGTGCCTTCGTGGCGCTCGGGCCGAACCGGCTCCGCGCCAGGCTCGGCCAGCAGGTACGCGAACTGGGCTATGAACTCGTGAACGCGGTCAGCCCCGCTGCGGTCGTGTCGCCATCGGCGCGGCTCGGCGCCGGCGTCGCCGTCATGGCCGGCGCCGTCATCAATGCCGAGGCAAGCATCGGCGACCTGGCTATCGTCAATACCGGCGCCACCGTCGACCATGATTGCAGCATCGGTGCGGCGGTCCACCTCGCACCGCACTGCGCACTGGCAGGCAACGTCAGCGTTGGCGACGGCACCTTCCTGGGGGTTGGCTGCAAGGTCATCCCGGGCATCGAGATCGGCGCGCACTCGACGATCGGCGCCGGTACCGTGGTCATCGGCCAGGTCCCATCGAACGTCACCGCAGTCGGCGTGCCCGCCCGCGTCCTACATAAATAAAGAGAAACAAGAGAGAGCAACTCATCATGGAGCGAAATCAATGAGCCGCATTTCAGTAGCCCAGCCTACCCTGAACGGTAAAGAACGCGAGTACGTTCTGGACTGCATCGACACCAGCTGGATTTCGTCGAACGGCAAATATATCGGCATGTTCGAGCGCGCATTCGCCGAATTTTGCGGCGTCAAGCACGCGGTCGCGACCAACAACGGCACCACGGCGCTGCACCTGGCGCTGATCGGCATGGACTTGCAGCCGGGCGACGAAGTGATCATCCCGACCGTCACCTACATCGCCACCGCCAATGCAGTGCGCTACTGCGGCGCGACGCCAGTACTGGTCGACGTCTGCCGCGAGACGATGAACATCGACCCTGCTGCCATCGAAGCGAAGATCACACCGCGCACGCGCGGGATCATTCCGGTGCACCTGTACGGCCATCCCGCCGACATGGATGCAGTGAATGCCGTGGCCGAGAAGCATGGCCTTTGGGTGGTCGAGGACGCCGCCGAGGCGCATGGCGCCGAAGTGCGCGGCCGCCGCGTCGGCGGGCTGGGCACCTGCGCGATCTTCTCGTTCTTCGGCAACAAGATCGTCACGACCGGCGAAGGCGGCATGATCACGACGAACGACGATCAGCTGGCCGACAAGCTGCGCCTGTTCCGCGGCCAGGGCATGGACCCGCAGCGCCGCTACTGGTTCCAGGTGATCGGCTACAACTACCGCATGACCAATATCCAGGCCGCGATCGGCACGGCACAGATGGAAACCATCGACCGCGCGATCGAGGAACGCCACCGCCTCGCCGGCTGGTACAACGACGCGCTGGGCGGCCTGGCGGACAAGCTCGTGCTGCCCGTCGAGCAGTCCTGGGCCAAGCAGGTGGTCTGGATGTACACCGTCTACCTCGCCCACGGCGACGAAGCGAAACGCGACGGCATCATGCGCGCCCTGGACGAAGCCGGCATCGAAACGCGGCCTGTGTTCTACCCGATGCACATCCTGCCGCCCTACCTGGAGCAGACGTCCTATCCGGTGGCGGACAGCTGGGCCGGGCGCGGTATCAACCTGCCGACGCACCAAGGGATGACCCGCGACGACGTCGAACGCATCGCCGGCCAACTGCGCACTCTTCTCGCCGACGCATGAAAATTGCCCTCTGCTCCTCGTTCATCCCCTTTTTGCCCAGTGGCGCGCGCAACATCGTGGAATGGTTGCAGGCAATGCTCGAGAAAGAGGGCCACCAGGTAGAGCGCGTCTATCTCCCGGAAGTGGATGCCCCGGACCTGCTGTTCCAGCAGATGACGGCATTCCGCTGGATCGACCTGTCGGCCGCGGACCGCGTCATCTGCTTCCGCCCGCAGTCGCACCTGATTCGGCATCCCCACAAGATCTTGTGGTTCATCCACCACTTGCGGGTTTTCTACGACCTGTGGGATACGCCTTACCGCACCTATGAGGATGACCTGCGCCATCGCGGCCTGCGCGATGCGCTGCACCAGGCCGACACGGCCGCACTGCGCGAGGCGCGCCACGTCTTCACCAATTCGCAGGTGGTGTCGGAGCGGCTCACGCATTTCAATGGCATCGACAGCGAAGTGCTGTACCCGCCCGTGATCGATGCCGAGCGCTTCCATTCGCGCGGCCATAACGACGAAATCGTGTATGTCTGCCGTCTCGAGCACCACAAGCGCCAGCATCTCCTGGTCGAGGCGATGGCGCTGACGCGCACGCCGGTCCGCCTGCGCCTGTGCGGCGCCAGCATCAGCAACACGTATCCGGACGCTTTGAAGCAACAGGTCGCGGCGGCCGGGCTGCAGGGCCGCGTCATGCTCGAAAATCGCTGGATCAGCGAACAGGAAAAAGTCGACGTCCTCGCCGACTGCCTGGCCGCCGCCTACTTGCCGCTCGACGAAGATTCCTACGGCTATCCAAGCATCGAGGCGAGCCATGCACGCAAGGCGCTGCTGACGACGAGCGACTCGGGCGGCGTGCTCGAACTGGTGCGCGACGGCGACAACGGCATCGTCGCCGCGCCGACGCCGCAGTCGCTGGCTGCCGCGATGGACAAGCTCTACACCGAGCGCCAGCGCACCGTGGCGATGGGCGAGCGCGCCCACGCCAGGCTCGACGAACTGAACATATCCTGGTCCCACGTACTGAAAAGGCTCCTCGCATGAAGGTGCTCATCGTAAATAACATGGCGCCCTTCGTCTGGGGAGGCGCCGAAGAACTGGCTGTGCACCTGCAGAAGAACGTCATCGCGGCCGGGCACGAAGCGGAAGTCCTGCGCATTCCATTCCAGTGGGAGCCGGCATCGCGCATTCCATCGCAGATGCTGATGGTTCGCGCCTTTGAACTGATGAACGTCGATCATGTCATTGCCCTGAAATTCCCGGCCTACCTGATTCGCCACCCGCGCAAAACCCTGTGGCTGCTGCACCAGTATCGCCAGGCATACGACCTGTTCGACGCCGGCCAGACCAACCTGCCGCCCGGCCCCGCCGGCGAGGAGCTGCGCACCCTCATCCGCAATGCGGACAGCGAAAGCTTTGCCGAAACCCGCAAGATCTTCACCAATTCGGAAGTTACCCGCCAGCGCCTGCAGAACTACAACGGCTTCGACGCCGAAGTGCTGCTGCCGCCCATCAACGACGCCGAGCTGTTCGATGGCGGGCAAGCGGGCGATTACGTGTTCGCCGGCGGCCGCATCAACGATATGAAGCGCCAGTACCTGCTGCTGGAAGCCTTGCGCCACGCACCGCGCAACGTCAAGCTGCTCATTGCCGGCCCGCCGGATCGGCCGGCCGACGGCGAACGCCTGCGCGCCCTCGTCGAACAGCTCGGCCTGGCGGACCGGGTGCGTCTCGACCTGCGCTTCCTGCCGCGTACGACCTATGCCGAATACCTGAACGGCGCCGCGGCCGTCGCTTACCTGCCGTTCGATGAAGATTCGCTCGGCTATGTGTCGATGGAAGCAGCGCTGGCGGGCAAAGCCTTGATCACGACCACCGACAGCGGCGGCATTCTCAGCCTGGTCAAGCACAATGAAACTGGCTGGGTGGCCGAACCGGAGGCCGAAGCGTTGGCGTCGGTTCTGGCGCAGGCCTGCGAGAATCCGCAACGTGCAGCGGCGCGCGGCGCCGCCGCCAAGGCGCTCTGGCTCAGCCTTGGCATCAACTGGCCCCAAACTGTGGAGAAACTGCTGCAATGAAGGTTGTCATGTTCACTCCCGGCTTGCAGGCGTCTGCGATTGGCCGGATGAGCACGCTTGTCGTGCATGCGCTGCGTGCTGCCGGCCACGAAGTCACCGTCGTGCGCTGCGAGCTCGAATCGCTGATGAAAAAGCAGTCGCACGATTTTGGCGGCACGGTGCTGTCATGGGGCAACCAGGCCGCCGTCAAGGCCGCCGTTGCTGGTGCCGACAGCGTCGTCTACCAAGTCGGCAATAACTACGATTTCCATATCGGCTGCCTCGAATGGCTGCCGCGCGCGCCAGGAATCGTCTGTCTCCATGACTTCTTCCTGGGCCACCTGTTCTGGGCCTGGGCAGAGCGCAACAGGCCCGCCGCCCATGCCATTCTCCGGTCCTGGTATGGCGACACCGTGTCCGAACGCTACTTCGCGCATCCGGATTCGGATTCGTTCCTCGCCAGCACGGTCGATGCCGCGCCGATGACCGAATGGATCGGCGCCATGGCCTCCGGCGTCATTACGCACAGCAATTGGGGCGCGGAGCGCCTGTGGCGCAGCTGCGCCGGTCCGGTACACGTCGTGCCACTGCCCTACAACGCGCCGGCAGGCAGGGGCGCCGCGGCACACAGCAACGGCCCCACTTTCCACGTGCTGACGATCGGGCATGTCAACCCAAACAAGCGTGTCGCCAGTGTCATCCGGGCGATCGGCAACAGCTCAGTGCTGCGCGACCATACCGTCTACCGGCTGGTTGGCCGGATCCAGACCGATACGGTCGTCGCCCTGTCGAGCCTGGCCCGCAGGTACCAGGTCAATTTGCTGATCTCGGACGAACTCGACGACGATGCCCTGGTCAGTACGATCGACCAGGCCGACGTGGTTACCTGCCTGCGCTGGCCAAGCCTGGAAGCAGCGTCGGCCTCCGCGATCGAATCCATGTTGTATGGAAAACCGGTCATCGTCACCGACACGCACTTCTATAGCGAATTGCCAGACGATTGCGTCCTCAAGATCGATCCCGAGGACGAGATCAGCTCGCTTCAAGGCGCGCTCGAGAAACTCTACGAATCGCCCGAATTGCGCAGCACGCTCGGGGCCCGCGCAAAAGAATGGGCCGGGGCGACCTTCCGCGCCGACCATTACGCGCAATGCCTGACCAGGATGGCAGCCGACGTCAGCCGGGTACGTCCTGCGCTGACGGCCATTGAACGGCTGACCTCGACACTGGCAGGCTGGGGCGCCAGTTCGGATTGGCTGAGCGGCGACGAAAGTCGTACCGCGCTGGCTATCTTTGGTAGCAGCGCACTCGACAATTGATTAAAATGTGTTGTTGGCAACTTTTATCATGTCGCCTTTACATATCGACATTCTCCTTGCTGCCACGCCGTTTCGTCATGTGGCAGCCAGGCGGAACCGGACGATCATATGCAACGTCGCCATGGCGTTTTCTTCGCCATCGGCACCGATCGGACGATGAATCGAATGGCAACACGTCGGTATGCGCATAGTGATTGCCGGTCTCCCGGCACGCTGCATGTCCGGGCAATGACCTGGCGCTGCCAACACACCGATATGCGCGTCCTGACCTGCAAGAACCATCATGTCGCAGCATGTCCATTTCTCTATCGCATCCCACGTCGTCAGGCTGGACACAAACACAGAATTTATTCCAGGCTTTTCCGGGCACAGCCAGCCCATTCATATAATGACACTCGCAACCAATACCACCTGTTCAATGCACAAGAACGCTCTGATCGCCGTCGTTATTCCCAGCTATAAGGTAACCCGCCATATTCTCGGCGTCATCGAAGGCATAGGAGACGAAGTCGGTCTCATTTTCGTCGTGGACGACTGCTGCCCCGACAACTCGGGCGCCTTCGTCCGCGCCAACTGTCAGGACCAGCGCGTTACCGTCCTCGAACACAAGGTCAACCAGGGCGTAGGCGGCGCGGTGATGACCGGATATGCGGCTGCAATCGCTGCCGGCGCTACTGTCATCGTCAAGGTCGACGGAGACGGCCAGATGGATACCCGCCTGATCCCGAAGTTCGTTGCACCGATTCTTGCAGGCGAAGCCGATTACACGAAGGGTAACCGTTTCTTCGACCTCGAGCAGATCAGGTCGATGCCGGCGATGCGCCTGTTCGGGAATGCCGTATTGTCTTTGATGACCAAGCTGTCTTCGGGATACTGGGACCTGTTCGACCCAACCAACGGTTACACCGCCATTCACGCGGAAGTGGCCAATCATTTATCGTTCGGCAAAATCAGCAAGCGTTATTTCTTCGAGACCGATATTCTTTTCCGCCTGAATACGCTGCATGCCAGGGTAGTCGATGTGCCGATGGATGCGGTGTATGGCGATGAGGTAAGTAATCTGAAGATCAGCAAGATTGTGACGGAATTCTTGCGCAAGCATGCGCGCAATTTCCTCAAGCGCGTGTTCTATAACTACTACCTGCGCAACATGTCACTGGCGTCGATCGAATTGCCATTGGGCCTGTGCTTGCTTGGCTTCGGCGCTGGCTACGGTATCGCCGCGGCAGTCGATTCGGCACGCGCCGGCGTGGAAACACCGGCTGGCGTCGTCATGACGGCTGCCCTGCCGGTCTTGATGGGCGCGCAACTGATCCTTGCATTCCTTGCCTACGATATTGCATCGGTCCCGCGTCGCGCCATCCATACACGCATTCTTGCCAACGCCGCTAAATGAACGATTTGCTGGCACGACACCGGCAATTCCTGGTGTTTCTATGCGGCGGTGTGCTGTCGGCGGTGATCGACATCGGCGTCATGCAGTTGCTGATCAACGCCGGTGTCTCCGCCGCACTGGCCACCACCGCCGGGTTCGCCACTGGCCTGGTGGTGAACTACGTCTTTCATGCGAAGTTGACGTTCCAGCGCTCTGCCGTTTCCGCGAACTTCATCCGCTACATCTGCCTGGTAGCGTTCAACTATGGATTGACGCTGGCCTGTGTGACATTCGCGGACATGCTGACCGGTTATCCGATCCTGGGCAAGCTAATCTCCTTGCCCCTGGTCGCGATCAATGGTTTCTTGCTGGGCAAATACTGGATCTTCAGATAAGCCTGGCCGCCGGCCGGCAGTGCTTCGGGTACGCCTGCAGCCGCTGCTTACCTGCCGTAACGACGATTTTGCCGGACATTTTGATACTTTCATCCCAATGACAACAATAAACGCTAATACTACAAAACAACGCTGGCAAGCCGGCATGTATCTCATGCTGGCGCTGCTCCTGGTATATCTGGTACGGCGCAGTTTCGGCCTGAATCCCGTCGTTTTTGCCGATGAGTGGTACTACAGCAAGTTTTCGCGCCTGGTGCCTCTGAGCGAATCGATCCTGCCGTCTTATCTCTACCTTTGGATCATGCGTCCGACCAGTGCCTGCGGCATAGGCTTCCTCGACTGCGCACGCATCATCAACGCCCTTGCCTTCGTCGGCGCCGCACCGTTCATCTACCTTGCCGCGCGCGCCTTCACGAGCGTGAAACTGGCCGTATGCGTGGCAGTGATCGCCACGATGCTGCCGGCCGGTAGCTTCACCGCGTACTTCATGCCGGAATCCGTCTACTACTTCGGCTTCTGGGTACTGAGCTGGTACGCACTGACGCGCTGCGCGCAGAACCGCATGGCGGACGCTCTGGTGCTGGGCGCCATGGTGGGCGTACTCAGCCTCATCAAGGTGCACGCCCTGTTCCTGGTCCCTGCCTTGTGCATTTATCTGGCCCACGTCGACCTGAGCGACAAGGACCGTCCGGGGTCGATTTTCCACGCCCTGCTGGTGGCAGCCGTGGCCGTGATCGCAGTCCTGGCGACCAAACTCGGCCTTGGTTACCTGCTTGCAGGCAAAGAGGGCCTGGGCCTGTTCGGCAGCTTCTACAGCGCAACCGCCGACACTGCCAAGCCGAGTTCCATCGACACCCTGCTGAATCCGCTCTTCATCAACGGTCGCGGTCACATGATGGCGCTGGCCGTGCTGTTTGCCTTCCCGCTTGCCCTGGTCGGACGCACGGTTGTCAGCGCCGTGCTTCGCCGCAGCGCGACGCCGGGCGGCAACCGCTTGCATGTGTTTACTTTCCTGATGCTGGGTTCGGCAATCGGCGTCACCGTTCTGTATACGGCATCGATCGTCAAGTTCGGCCCGAACGAAGTCTTCCGGCTGCACATGCGCTACTACGATTTTGCCTTCCCGTTGCTGCTGATTGTCGCCGCAAATGCCATCACTGAGGTACGCGCCAACGTCTTGCCGAAGTTCACGTGGGTACTCGCCGCAGGTTTCGGCATCCTCATCCTGCTGGCCCCCTTCAAACTGCCTTTGTACGTACTGGGCCACGTCGATGGGCCCGAGATCGTTTCGCTCGTGCAGCTGCGCTTCGCCTTGTACGGCATCGCGGCCTTGGGCCTGGCGATTCTGGTGCTGTGGAGCCTGAACAAGAAAATCGCGCCTGCCCTGTTCCTGTTCGTCCTGGCGCCAGGCATACTGGTCGTGGCAGAAGCCCGACTGGGTACCCAGATGCATTACTTCGTCACCGACACCGAATACGACGCAGCCGGCAAGTTCGCTCGCGACAACATCCCCGCTGCCGAACGCGGCAGTGTTACCGTGATCGGAACCTACGTCGGCCACCTGATGCGTGTGCTGTTTTACATCGACAACAAGGACGCGAATTTCGTCGACGTTCCCGAAGGCGCTGCACTGCGTAAGGAACAAATTCCTACAGACAAGAGATGGGTAATTATCGTTAACCCTCATCCACTGCCGGAGGGCATGCCGGTCGTCGCCCAGACCCGGGAGTACACCCTGCTCAAGTTCGCCCTTCCCCGCACTGTCGGCAAGACATCGATGAATGGGCCGCTGTCTGGCCTGATCGACCGCGCCGAGGGGCTCTCCGGGGTGGAACCGATGGGACGCTGGTCGGATGCAAAACAGGTCACCCTGCACGCGGCCCAGGCTTTGCCGAAACAGTTCTCGCTGGTGCTGCACGCAGCCGCGTTCGGCCCGAACGTCGACCAGCCATTCATCGTGAAAGTGGGCTCCATATCCAAGGAAATGCGCCTTGGCCCGACGGCCGCGGATATCACGCTGGAATTCGATACCGACGGCACTGCCACGGAAATCGTCATTGAAGTTCCGAAACCGATCTCGCCGCTCTCGCTGGGGCAGTCGGAGGACTCGCGTCTTCTGGGCATCATGCTGGGATCGGTCACCGTGAATACCACCGACTGATATCAGGAAGCCAGCAGGAGGACAGGGGCACGACAAGGCGCAACGCAGGCGGCTGCCGCCAGTACGGCGGCGCCTTGCCCCCGCAAAGGCAGCCGTGCGTGAAGCGCCGCACAGTCAGGCAGCACCATGCCCGGTAGGATGGCACATGACGCTTCGAGGGATGCTTTCAAAGCGCTAGCTAATCCGAGGAAAGAATCCCATGGCAACCGGCTCCGACCGCGAAGACGACGACACCAAAGACCTCGACACGCAGGGTGGCGGCCAGAGCGTGGGCGTACCGGCTGACGGCGAGCTCGAGGGTTCGGCGTTCAATCCGCTCGGCAA
>Ga0265780_10003457_pt1 | contig 20748 bp, 23 predicted proteins | sample P1T30metagenome_FD_192432 | JGI IMG/M metagenome (GOLD analysis project Ga0265780, IMG submission 192432) | Plant litter microbial communities from East Loma Ridge, Irvine, California - P1 T30 | ecosystem: Environmental > Terrestrial > Plant litter > Unclassified | place: USA: California...
GCCATCGGCGGCATGGTCTGGGCCGGCAGCATCGCCACCTCGTCGGCGATGCTGGCCGATATCTACGGCGTACGACTGGTCGGCGTGATGTACGGCACCGCGTATCTGGGCCACCAGGTCGGCGCCATGCTCAGCTCCTGGCTGGGCGGCTGGGCCTTCGACCGCTTCGGCACGCACTGGGTGGCCTTCGGCCTGTCCGGCGTGCTGCTGGTGATCGCGGCAGCCGTGTCGATGCGCCTGCCCCTGAAAGGCTTCACCTTGATGGCGCCGGTTGCACCGGCAGTCAGGTAGGCGCAAGGGAGGGCGGGGTAGTCATCGCCCTCATTACCCCGCTTTCGCACGATACGACACGATAGCGCACGATTTGCGGATGAAACTGCGCGATACGGTCGCGCATTCGCACGAAACGGCAACGAAACCGCGCGACAGCGGCACGATTTCCCACGATGGTATCCTTTATACGCTTTGGCATATGGCGAGATATGCCAGCGCATATCGTGCGAAATCGCGCTCCGTGCGTGTGAAATCGTTCAGATATCGTGGACTTGCGCGAGCAGATCGTGTGCTTTCGCGGACAAATCGTGCGATATCGTGGGCTATCGTGCGATTGCGGGCTGCTGAGGAATGGAGAGGACCCGCCGGGCGGATTCCTACATTGCCACTCGCCAAAACAAAAGGGACTGCCGCGTGAGCGAGAGTCCCTTTGTCATCCGAGCCCAGGCCAGACCGCCCGCAGGCGGCGCCCGATCAGTTGCGGCGCTTGCGCGTCACAACCGCCTTTTTCTTCTTCGGCGCCACCACGACCTTCGATTTGCTGCGCGTCGATGCCTTCGCTTTCAGCTTCACGCCGCCGCTGGACGCCTTGATGCGCGGTGCGCGGCTGCTGGCTTTCATCTTCACTGCGCGCGGGGCGCTGGCGACGATCGGGTCCTTGCCGCCGTTGATGTAGCGGCGGATGTTGAGCGCGTCCATGATGCGCGCCGACGAGGCGCCGGCGTTCAGCAGCACCATGGTCGCGTTCTTGCCGGCGGCCTTGATGCTCATGATCAGGCAGCGGCCCGCTTCCTGGGTGTAGCCGGTCTTCGAGAGGCCGACGTCCCAGCCCTTGGCGCCGACCAGGCGGTTGGTGTTGTGGAATTCGACTTCGCGGCTATTGATGCTGATCAGGTTCTTGGCATCGGTGGTGCGGTCGGTGATTTCCTTGTAGTTCGACGCGGCGTTGGCCATCTTGACCAGGTCGGCTGCAGTCGAGCGGTTGTTCGGCGACAGGCCGGTCGGCTCTTCGATCACGGTGTTGGTCATGCCCAGCGCGGCGATCTTGTGACGCACGGCAGCCTTGAAGGCAGGCACGCCGCCCGGATAGGTGCGGGCCAGTGAAGCGGCGGCGCGGTTGTCCGAGGACATCAGGGCCAGCTGCAGCACGTCTTCGCGCGGGATGCTGGCGCCGACCGGCACGCGCGAGGTGCTGTGCTTCAAGGTATCGACGTCGCTGCGGTCGATCTCGATCAGTTCTTGCATGTCCTGCTTCGCGTCCAGGATGACCATGGCGGTCATCAGCTTGGTCAGCGAGGCGATGGGCATGACAGTGCTTGCGTTCTTTTCCAGCAGAACCTTGCCGGTGTCATCTTCCACCACCAGGACCGATTGCGAACCGAACGGCACCGCGAGTGCGGCAGCAGACGAGATCGACAATAGGACGGCAGCGAACAGTTTTTTCATCATGATGTCGGAATGGGGAGTCGGGGTTGAGGGCCAGGATGCCAGGGCGGCATCGCGTCTTGCTGTAAGGCACACCGAAGCTTGAAAGATAGCATCGCCATTTCCCTGTGTCTATGGCGCACAGGAAAAAACGACCTCCATATGCATATTTTCCCGAAAAAAAGGCCCTGCGTTGTTGCAGGGCCTTTTTAGAGTTGCAAGAAGCTGACTGCTTCGTCAAGACGATTACTTCGGCTGGTAGATCTTGTCGAACTCGCCGCCGTCGTCGAAGTGGACCTTCTGGGCATTGCGCCAGCCACCGAACAGCTCGTCGACCGTGAACAGGGCGATCGGCTTGTAGTTCGCCGCATACTTCTTCATCACCGCTTCGTTGCGCACCCGAAGGAAGTGCTTGGCGCCGATTTCCTGGCCGGCCGGGGTGTACAGGAAGTTCAGGTAAGCCGTTGCCGGCTTGCGTACATTGCGGCGGTCGACCACCTTGTCGACCACGGCCACCGGCGATTCGGCCAGGATCGAAGCTTGCGGATACACGACCTCGAAGTTATCGCCGAATTCCTTGCGCACCATGCTGACTTCGTTTTCGAAGGTCACCAGGGCGTCGCCGATCTGGCGCTGGGTAAAGGTAGTGGTGGCAGCACGGCCGCCGCCGTCGAGGATCGGCACGTTCTTGAAGATGCGGCCGACCAGGTCGCGCGCCTGCGCTTCGTTGCCGCCTTTTTTCAGCACCGAGCCCCAGGCCGCCAGGTAGGTGTAGCGGCCATTGCCTGCGGTCTTCGGGTTCGGGATCACGACCTGCACGCCCGGCTTGGCCAGGTCGTCCCAGTTCTTGATGCCCTTCGGATTGCCCTTACGCACCAGGAACACCATGGTCGAGTAATAGGGCGCCGCATTGTTCGGGAACTTCTTCGCCCAGTCCTTGGCCACCAGGCCACGGTCGGCCAGCATGTCGATGTCGTTGGCCTGGTTCATGGTGACGACCGACGCTTCCAGGCCGTCGGCCACGGCGCGCGCCTGCTTGCTCGAGCCGCCGTGCGACTGCTTGATGGTGACGGTGTCGCCGGTCGCCTTTTTATAGTCGGCGATGAAGGCCGGGTTGACGTCCTTGTACAGTTCGCGCGCCACGTCGTAGGACACGTTCAGCAGCTCGGCCTCGGCGGCGCTGGCGCTCAGCGGCAGGGCGGCGCCCAGGGCCAATGCGGCGCCAAGGGACAACGACACGCGACGCAGGGGCAGGAATTTGTTCGGCATATGTTCTCGCTTTTGTATGCTATTGGGACAGTGTGCATGTTCCTTAATTTCGGCACGAAACGGAAGAATACTTTCGTCATATGCTTAGAAGCCGCGCGCAGACTGGCGCCAGGACTGCATGGCATCCGGCAGACGAAGCCGCTTTCGGTGTATAGTCCGGTCATTGCGCTACCCGGATGGGATACCCGGACGGGACAATGCGCAGCAAGAAAATAGTGAGACAACGATTTACTGGGTCAGATGGTATGGGTATCGATATTCGCACAGCAGCACCGGCCGACGCCGCTTACGCCTGCGCCTTGCTACGCCGCTCGATCGAGCTCGGCTGCGCGGCCGATCATCGCGACCGCCCGGGTCTGCTCGACACCTGGCTCGGCAACAAGACGCCGGAGAATGTCGGCGCCTGGTTCACCGCGCCGACCAACTACGCCATCGTTGCCGAGCAGGATGGCAAGTTGCTCGGCCTGGCCCTGCTGACCCAGGCCGGCAAGGTGCCACTGTGCTATGTCGAGCCGGACGCCTTGCGTCTCGGCGTCGGCCGCGCCCTGCTGGCAGCCCTGGAAGCGCAGGCGCGCACCTGGAACATCCGCAAGCTGCACTTGCACAGCCCGCACAGCGCGGCGCCATTTTTCGAGCGTCATGGCTATACGAATGCCGGCCTGGAAAAATCCTGCTTTGGCATGGAAAGCAACTTGTTGTGGAAAGCACTGGATATCGATCCAGCGGTTGCGGCAAAACAAGGCAAACGTTTTTGCAATTGCAGCCAATAAGCGACACGTACCGTCTTCTTTAAGCGAAGTTGTTGCGTTATAGTACAGACCTTCGCATTGATGAGTACGTTATGTCTTCCCGCAGAGATTTCCTTCGACAGGGCATGCACCTGTCCGCCCTGGGCGTACTGTGCCCGACCCTGATCGGCAGCGCCCAGGCCGCGGCGCAGGCAGCGCCGGCCGACCTGACTCCCCCTCCCGATTTGTTCGACGCGCAATTGCTCGACCTCGATTTCTGGGTCAAGCCGCGCACGCTTACCGTCACCCGTCCGGCCAGCGGCGAAAAAGCCAAGCTGCTGTACTGGAAAGACGGCGAGATCATCGATTCCGCCTACCAGGAACTGTGCCACCTGCTGCGCGACGTGAACGGCAAGCAGACCGCGGCGATCGACCCGAAGCTGCTGGAAATCCTGTGGAGCACCCAGGCCTTTATCGCCCGCTACGGCCTCGAGCAGCCGCTCGAGATCCTGTCGGGCTACCGTACCCCGGCCTCGAACGCGCGCCTGATCGAAGCCGGCGTGCCGGCCGCGCGCAAGTCGCTGCACATGACGGGCAAGGCGGCCGACATCCGGATCGCCAGCCTGAACGAAGAAGTCCTCGGCGGACTGGTGCGCAGCTTCCGCACGGGTGGCGTCGGGTATTACTACCGTTCCGGCCCGAAAGGCGGCTGGATTCATGCGGATACCGGCCTGAACCGCACCTGGAAGGGTTAGTCCGCCATCCACGGCGCGCCAGCCTGCTGGTATTTTTGCTATCGTGAGTCTGCGCGGCGCTGCTTGCGCCGCTGGTTCGACGCATCCCGACTCACCCGATCCGAGGAGAAAACGATGGCAACGATGAACGCACCCACGATGGACCGCCGTACCAGCCCAGAACGCCGCCTCGCCCTGCGCGAAGGCCACCGTTCCGCCATGTCGGCCCTCGATTACCTGGCCATGGCGCTGCTGATCGTCGGCGGCCTGAACTGGGCCATGGTTGGCCTGTTCGACGTCGATATCGTCGCCACCATCTTCGGCCCGGGCAGCCCGGCCACGCGCCTGGTGTATGTGGTGGTGGGCCTGGCTGCGCTGTACTCGATCTACACGACGGCGAAGATGGCGAGCGCCAAGCGCCATTGATGGTGTCGCCGGCTGCCGTGCGCATCGGCCTGATTTCCGATACCCACGGCCTGCTGCGTCCGGAGGCCTTAAACTTCCTGGTCGGCTGCGACCATATCGTGCACGGCGGCGACATCGGCAAACCCGGCATTCTCGACGAATTGGCGCGGATTGCGCCCTTGACCGTGGTGCGCGGGAATAACGACCGCGAAGCCTGGGCCGCCGGCATCCCCGTGACGGCGACGCTGCAATGCGCCGGCGTGACCCTGTACGCGATCCACGACTTGAAGGAACTCGACATCGACCCGCGCGCGGCCGGGGTGCGCGTGGTCGTGTCCGGGCATTCGCACAAGCCGGCCTGCAGCGAGCGCGGCGGCGTGCTGTACGTGAATCCGGGCAGCGCAGGCCGGCGCCGCTTCACGCTGCCCATTTCCTGCGCCGAGCTGCTGATCGAGGGCGGTGTGGTGACGCCGCGCATCGTTACCATCGTCGCCGATTAAAGCGCGGCACACGCATGCCTGCAAATGCCGTAGCATACGGCTCTTACGCTATTCTTATCGCATGTCATGACCGCATCAAACGATTCCCCAGACACCCCGCCGCGCTTCCGTCCCCGTCCCTGGTTCCACCTCGAAACCCCGCAGGATGTCGAGCTCTGGATCGCCGAGCACGACCAGGCGTTGCAGGACCTGATCAAGCCGCAGGAAACCGGCTACGGCGTCAAGTTCACGCTGGCTGAAGGCGGCGACATCTACCTGCAGACCGGCGAGGATGCGCTCGTGCTCGACGTCGAGCCGGACGCGGCCTGGATTGCGCCCCTGATCACCGCGGCCACCGGCGCCGAGCCGCCGCCGGGCCAATACTGGCTGCTGCCGGCGGACAAGCTGGTGCAGCTGGTCATCGGTTTGTCGAGCCTGGTTGCCAGCACCACGCTGGTGGTCGGCCACCGCTTCGGCTCCCACGGCCGCCGCATGGCGTATTAGGTATGCCGGTGGGTTCGAGAACCCACCCTACGATGAAGGTAGGGTGGGGACTCGTCCCCACCGGCGCATCAGAAATGGTGCGTCACGCCCATCGCCAGGGTGCGCGTCTCGATCCCCAATTGCGGCGCGGTCGTTCCCGCCACCAGCGGCAAGGCCGCCCCATTCAGGATCACCGTCGACACCCCGAAATTGCGCACCGACCCCGCCCGCACATACAAGCCGGTCCGCCGCGACAAATCATAATCCGCCCCCAGCATGATCCCCAGCGCCGACGAGTCCGCCAGCTGCCCTGAAAAATCGCGCGCGCGCTCGGTATCGCGGTGCACCGCCGACGCCCGGTAAGTGAACTGCCCGCGCGGCACGATCAGTCCCAGCGTCACCAGCGAGGCCTCGCCGCTCTGCGCCTCGCGCGGCTTGATCTGCACATAGGACGTCGACAGCACCAGCCGGCCGTTGTCGAAGATCGCGCCGACCGACGGAATATCGGTACGTACGCTCTGTGCCGGTGTGCCGCTGGTCACCACGACCGGGCTGCTGAAGCCCTGGGTCAGGCTGGCCGCCAGGTAGAACGGCCCGCTGTTGTACGACAGCACGCCACCGCGCGCGCCGGTGCGGGGTTCATTCGCTCCGGTCGGGTTGGTGGCGTAGATGAACTGGGCCGACAGCGGGCCGACACGCGGCGTGGCGTAGGTGATGGACTTCGGCACGCGCACCGGAATCGTCGCCGCGCCGGGGCCGAGGTCGGTATTCGAGCCAAGGCCGCGCGGCGTCTGCATGATGCCGCCGCCGACCCAGGTGTACACCGAGTTCGTGACCGGCAGGCCGTAGGGGTCAATGAACAGCGGCAGCATCGCATTGATCTGGTTACCGATGCGCACTGCGCCCCAGGTGGTCGAGCGCAGGCCGACCCAGGATTCGCGGTTGAACAGGGCGGCGGCCTGCTGGGTGCCGTCGTCGGCATTCAGGCCCGCTTCCAGCTTGATCTCGGCCTTCAGCCCGCCGCCCAGGTCTTCCGATGCGTAGATGCCGAGCTTGGAGCTGTAGGTGCCGCCGCTCTGCATCTGCCACTTGCCCGCGGCATGATCGGTCTTTGTGTACAGCGTGCCGAGGTCGACCGTGCCGTAGACCACCATGGTGCTGGCGGCGCGGCTGAATTCGGGCATCTGGGCCAGGCGGGTCATCAGGTAGGAGGGCGTGGTCTGGGCGCTGGCGTGGGCGAAGACTGAGGCGAGGGCGGTGCAGAGGAGGGCGCGGCGGAGAGGGCTTGGCATGGGGGCAAGGTTGCTGGAATTGAAGGCGCGCATTATTGCATATGGATAACGGGCGTCACCAGCGAGGTAGGGTGGACATTTGTTGTATGGCGGTAACAGGTGTCAGTGGGCCTGATATTGTCCGTGTATCGGATGATCATGCGCCGGACCGCGTGGGCACTTGTGCCCACGCGGTCATTCGTGTCGATGCACACCCGAACGCCACAAACAAAAACAGCCCGCCGAAGCGAGCTGTTTTCCTTTACCAACGATCCGATTACATATTCGGATAATTCGGCCCGCCACCACCTTCCGGCGTCACCCACACGATGTTCTGCGTCGGGTCCTTGATGTCGCAGGTCTTGCAGTGCACGCAGTTCTGCGCATTGATCTGCAAACGATCCTGCCCCGCATCCGTCTTCACGTACTCGTACACGCCGGCAGGGCAATAACGCTGCTCCGGCCCCGCATACTTGGCCAGGTTGACCTCGACCGGAATCGCCGGGTTCTTCAAGGTCAGGTGCACGGGCTGGTCTTCCGCGTGATTCGTGTTCGAGATGAACACCGAAGACAGCTTGTCGAAGGTCAGCTTGTTATCCGGCTTCGGATACACGATCGGCGTGAATTCCGAGGCCGGGCGCAGGCATTCGTTGTCGGCGTGCTTGTGGCGCAGCGTCCAGGGCGCCTTGCCCTTGAAGATCAATTGGTCGATGCCGGTCATCACCGTGCCCAGGTACAGGCCCTTGCTCATCCATGGCTTGAAGTTGCGTGCCACGTGCAGTTCCTCGTGCAGCCAGGAGTTCTTGAAGGCTTCCGGGTAGCTGCTCAATTCATCGTGCTGGCGACCCGCGCCGAGTGCCGCAAAGGCCGATTCCGCCGCCAGCATGCCGGTCTTGATCGCGCCATGGCTGCCCTTGATGCGGCTGACATTCAGGAAGCCGGCGTCGCAGCCGATCAGGCAGCCGCCCGGGAACACGGTTTTTGGCAGCGATTGCAAACCGCCCGCCGTGATGGCGCGCGCACCGTACGAGATGCGCTTGCCGCCTTCGAAGTAGCCGCGGATCGCCGGGTGGGTTTTATAGCGCTGGAATTCCTCGTACGGCGACAAATACGGGTTCTGGTAGGACAGGCCCACCACGTAGCCGACGGCCACCTGGTTGTTCTCCAGGTGATACAGGAAGGAGCCGCCATAGGTATCGGTCGGCAGCGGCCAGCCGGCGGTGTGGATCACCAGGCCCGGCTTGTGCTTGGCCGGGTCGATTTCCCAGAGTTCCTTGATGCCGATGCCGTACACCTGCGGGTCCTTGCCCTTGTTCAGGTCGTACTTGGCCATCAATTGCTTGCCCAGGTGGCCGCGCGAACCTTCGGCAAAGAAGGTGTACTTCGCGTGCAGCTCCATGCCGAGCTGGAAGTCCGGACCCGGCTCGCCGTCGCGCTTGACGCCCATGTTGCCGGTGGCGACACCTTTTACCGAGCCGTCGTCGTTGTACAGCACTTCGGCCGCCGGGAAGCCGGGGAAGATTTCCACGCCCAGGGCTTCGGCCTGCTGGCCCAGCCAGCGCGTGACGCTGGCCAGCGAGATGATGTAGTTGCCGTGGTTGGTCAGCGACTTCGGCACCATGAACGAGGGCGTGGCGTACGACTTGGTCTCGGTCAGGAACAGCACCTGGTCTTCGGTGACGGCGGTGTTCAGCGGCGCACCGAGTTCCTTCCAGTTCGGGAACAGCTCGTTCAGCGCGATCGGATCCATTACCGCACCCGACAGGATGTGGGCGCCGACTTCGCTGCCTTTTTCCAGCACGCAGACCGTCACTTCCTGGCCTTTTTCAGCGGCCAGCTGCTTCAGGCGAATCGCCGCCGACAGGCCCGCCGGGCCGCCGCCGACGATCACAACGTCGTACTCCATTGCTTCGCGCGGGCCGTATTGTTCGAGGATGTTGGTAGGCTCTGTCATGGTCGTAAAATGGGTTAAAAAAATTTAAGCACGAGTGTGCGGGTTTTTGCTGCCGTTTGCAATGTGGCGCGCCGTTTTAGGGCCAATTTATCCCGATTATTAGGGGCGAAGGTCTAATCCCGCCGTCTTGGGGCTGGGTTTTATGCCATCATTATGCCTTCATAGTCATCCGTGCCGCGGCACACCAGACAGGAGCGAACGTGGGCATCGAAGTCAATTTTGAAGGAAAGATCGCCATGGTCACCGGCGCCTCGAGCGGCCTCGGGGCGCGCTTCGCGAAAGCCCTGGCCGGCGCCGGCGCCCAGGTGGTGCTGGCCTCGCGCCGCATCGACCGCCTGAAGGAGCTGCGCGCCGAAATCGAGGCCGACGGCGGCGCCGCCCACGTGGTCACGCTCGACGTCACCGACCTGGCCAGCATCAAGTCGGCGATTGCCCACGCCGAAACCGAGGCCGGCCCGATCGACATCCTGGTCAACAACTCCGGCGTGCAAAGCACCCAGCGCCTGCTCGATGTCACCGAGGACGATTACCAGTACATCATGGACACCAATTTGCGCGGCGCGTTTTTTGTCGCCCAGCAGGCGGCCAAGCGCATGATCCAGCGCGCCAAGGGCGACCCGCGCAAGCAGCACCGCATCGTGAACATCGCCTCGGTGGCCGGCCTGCGCGTGCTGCCGCAGATCGGCGTCTACTGCATGAGCAAGGCCGGCGTGGTGCAGATGACCAAGGCCATGGCGGTGGAGTGGGGCAAGTACGGCATCAACGTGAACGCCATCTGCCCCGGCTACATCGCCACCGAGATGAACGAGGATTATTTCGAGACCGAGCAGGGCAAGAAGCTGATCGAGCTGCTGCCGCGCAAGCGCCCTGGCAAGCCGGAAGACCTGGATGGCCTGCTGCTGTTGCTGGCGGCCGAGGAGGCCCACTTCATCAACGGCGCCATCATCACGGCGGACGACGGGATGACGGCGCAATAAGGTTTTTGCAGTACCGAATTTTTAGCAACAAGAGCAGGAAGCATGAGCAACAAGAAGTTGGTACACACGATGCGGATGCCGGTCCGCTGGGGCGACATGGATGCGATGGGCCATGTCAACAACACGGTCTATTTCCGCTACATCGAAACGGCGCGCATCGCCTGGCTGGAACAGGTTGGCGCCTTGCCCGACCCGAGCAAGAGCGGCCCTGTGCTGATCAATGCGCAGTGTTCGTTCCTGAAGCAGTTGAAGTATCCGGCGGAGATCGAGGTCACGTCCTGGGTCGGTCCACCGGGGCGGTCGAGCTTCGAGGTGTCGCACGAGATTCGTCTCGTCGACGCGAACGGAGGCGCGGGCGCGCTGCATGCCGAAGGCGCGGCCAAGATCGTCTGGGTCGATTTCGCGGCCGAGAAGTCGGTTCCGCTGCCGGACGAGATCCGCAGCCTGCTGCCTGCAGCATGAGCGAAGCGCCCCACGGGGCGCTTTTTTATTGGCAGCCGCGGATATCCCTCATTTCCCATCGAAGCCGCAGCGCCTCCGTAGGGTGGGCACTCCGTGCCCACGCGGTACGCACCTTTCCGCCAGTCCGCATCAGAAAGGCATCGCTCGAAACGCATCCAAGAACGACAAACCTCGCATGGCGTCCGGCTCCGCTTGAAACCTGCGAGCGATAATTCAACGCTGCGGGTGCAAGGACGCGCACGTACCGCGTGGGCACGGAGTGCCCACCCTACGGATACCCATCGTCCGTTGCAAACGCCAACACCATTCAGCCGTCAAGCCCCAGCGCAAGACCGTTGTAATCCGGCCGATTGTGAGAATGTGTGAGTTTTCGCAGCCTTGCGATGTGGCAATATGGCGCGCCTTCGACAACAGTGGCTGAAGAGCGCATCCCGGCTGCATAAGGCTGGGCTGTCAAGTGTTGCAAAAGAGGCTTGCCACTAGCGACATTGTTCTCGAAGGCAAGTCGCGCGATTATAATTTGATCTAGAACGCACTGCCGCACGATTGAATTCGCCCTTATATCCCACGTATTCCTCGTCTATGTCCGCAAACGAAGTCGCCTTTTCCATTGCCCGGCACGCTGCCTGGGCGCCCGGCCTGACTTCGTCCGACGCCTGGGCCGCCTGGGCCGATGCCCCTTGGCCAATTGAAATGGGCGAGGAGCCCAAGGTCGCCGCCATGCCCGCCATGCTGCGCCGCCGCGCCGGCTTCCTCGGCCGCATGGCGCTCGAAGTCGCCTACGAATGCGCGGGCGGACAAACCGATGTACCCACCGTCTTCTGCTCGCGCCACGGCGAAGTGGCGCGCGCCATCGAACTGCTGTCCGACCTGGCGCGCGGCGAACCGCTGTCGCCCACCGCCTTTGGCCTGGCCGTGCACAACGCCAGCGCCGGCCTGTTCTCGATCGCACGTGCGGACCGTGCCAACCATGTAGCCCTGGCCGGCGGCAGCGCCACCGTCGAACACGCGGTCATCGAAGCCTGCGGCATGCTGGCCGACGGCGCCGCCAGCGTGCTGCTGGTAGCCTGCGACGCGCCGTTGCCCGCGCTGCTCACCCCCTTCGAGGACTGCGACGAACAGCCCTGGGCCTTTGCCTGGCTCATGACCGCGGCGGATGCGAAGCCGTTGCGCCTGTCCTGGCAGGGCGGGGCCCAAATGGATGACGCCACGCGCACCCCTGGCGGCCTGGATGTCCTGCGCTTCCAGCTCGGCGCCGCCGATCCGCTCGTGCGCGACACCGGCGCCATGCGCTGGACCTGGAGCCGCGATGCGTGAGCGCCTGTGGCACGGCTGGCGCGTGCTTGCTACCGGCATCAGCTTTGCGCTGTTCGGCCTGGGCGGCCTGCTGCTGCGCGTGCTCGTGTTCCCGCTGCTGGCGCTGTGCGTGCGCAACCCCCAGGTGCGCATGCGTGCCGCGCGCGCGACCATCCGCGCCGCCTTCCGCGCATTTGTCGGCATCATGCGCGGCCTCGGCGTGCTGCGCTACGAAACCCATGGCCTCGACAAGCTCGAACGCGAGGGCCAGCTGATCCTGGCGAACCACCCGACCCTGATCGACACCGTGTTCCTGATCGCCTTTGTGCGCAACGCCGACTGCATCGTCAAGGGCGGCCTGTGGAACAACCCGGTGACGGGCGGCCCGGTGCGCGCGGCGCGCTATATCCGCAACGACCGCGGCCCCGAACTGGTCGAGGACTGCATCGCCTCGCTGCGCGCCGGCGGCAATTTGATCGTGTTCCCGGAAGGGACGCGCACCCCGCGCGGCGGCGCCATGCAGCTGAAACGCGGCGCCGCGAACATCGCCGTGCGCGGCGAGCGCGCCGTTACGCCGGTGCTGATCACCTGCACGCCGCCCACGCTCGGCAAGGGCGACAAGTGGTGGCACGTGCCGCCGCGCCAGGCCAGCTTCCGCATCGAGGTGCTGGACGACATCGGCATCGAGCGCTTCAAGGACACCGGCGTGAGCGAGGTCCTGGCCGCGCGCCGCCTCACCGAACACCTGCAACATCTTTTTTTGGAAGAAGGCCAGCAACATGCTTGAACAGGAAGTGAAAGAACTGATCATCGACGTCCTCCAGCTGGAAGACATCGCTCCCGCCGACATCGACAGCGAGGCGCCCCTGTTCGTGGAAGGGCTGGGCCTCGATTCGATCGACGCGCTCGAGATCGGCGTGGCGCTGCAGAAGCGCTACGGCATCACGCTGTCGGCGGAGTCGCAGGAAACGCGCCGCCATTTCGCATCGGTGCGCGCGCTCGCAGCGATGATTGAAGCTAACCGCAAGAAGTAGGAGAAGGCCATGGTAGCCATTAACGACATGAACCGCGACGAACTGTTTGTCTGGGTCGCCGACCTGCTGGCCGAGATGTTCGAACTCGACCGCGACGCTCTGACTCCGGAGTCGAACCTGTACGCCGACCTCGACATCGACAGCATCGACGCCGTCGACCTGGCCGTCAAACTCAAGCAGATGACCGGCAAGCGCCTGGCGCCGGAAGTGTTCAAGACCATCCGCACCATCGACGACGTCGTGGGCGCCCTGTCCAACCTGGCGCTGGCCGGCGTGGCCGAAGAGCAGCCGGCCTGAGTACAGTGGTCTGGAATGTCCTTGCGGCCGCGCTGACGCTGCTGTATCCGCTCGCGATCTGGTTCGGCCACGGCGCCATCGAGCCGCGCTGGCTGGCCGGCCTGCTGCTGGCCACCGTCGCCGTGCGCCTGCCGGCCTTGAAGATCAACGCCTCGGCGCGCTGGTCGGCCGCCGGTGCGCTCGCGCTGGTGGCCGTCGCCGTGGCGTCGAATGCCGTGCTGCCTTTGAAGCTGTACCCGGTGCTGGTGAACGGCGCGCTGCTGGCCGCCTTCGGCTACAGCCTGGTGCACGGCCCCTCGATGGTCGAGCGCCTGGCGCGCCTGCGCGAGCCGGATCTGCCGCCTGAAGGCGTGGCCTATACCCGCCGCGTCACGCAAGCCTGGTGCGCCTTCTTTGTCGTGAACGGCGTGGTTGCGCTGGGCACGGCGCTGTTCTGTTCCGAAGCCGTGTGGTCGCTCTACACCGGCGTGATTTCCTATCTGCTGATGGGGCTGATGTTCGGCGGGGAATACCTGCTGCGCATACGCTTCAAGCGGCTGCACCATGTCTGATTTGTTTATCCGTCTCGCCACGCGCGATGTTGAAGCGCTGGCAGGCTGGCGTGCCGGCCAGCCCGTGCGCCATGGCGCATGGCTGGCCCGCGTGCGTGCCTGGGCCGCGCTCGGGCGCCGTACTGGCGCCACGCAGGTCGCCCTGTATTGTGAGGACAGCCTGGAATTCGGCGCCGCCCTGTTCGGCGCCTGGCTGTCCGGTAAAACCGTGTGGGTGGTGGCCGACACGCTGCCGGCCAGCTGCACCGCGCTGGCTGGCGAAGTGGGCGCCTTCTGGGGCGAGTTCCCCGCATCCTGCGCGCCTGCGGTTCCCACCGAGGATGACGATGGCCACGTGGACTGGACCGCCCCCGCGCCGGACTTTCCTGCGATGGTGGTCTACACCTCGGGCAGCACTGGCGCGCCCACGCCGATCCGCAAGCAGCTGTCGCAGCTGACCGGCGAGGTCGATGCGCTCGACGCCCAATTCGGCGCCGGGCTGGGTGATGCCGAGGTGCTGGCCACCGTCTCGCACCAGCACATCTACGGCCTGCTGTTCCGCGTGCTCTGGCCCTTGATGGCTGGCCGCGCGATCCACGCCGAGCGCCACGAATACCCCGAAACCCTGGCGCGCGCGCTGGCCGAGCGGCCCTGCGTGCTGCTGGGCAGTCCGGCCCACCTGAAGCGTCTGCCGGAACACCTCGACTGGCAGGTCGCGCGTACGCAGCTGCGCGCCGTGTTCTCGTCCGGCGGCATGCTCGAAGCCCAGGCATCCATGCACGCGTGCACGCTGCTGGGCCGGTCGCCGATCGAAGTCTACGGCAGCTCGGAGACCGGCGGGATCGGCTGGCGCCAGCGCGGGCTGCAAGCTGACGAAGGCTGGCGTCCGCTGCCGTTCGTGCACTGGCGCGCCGGCGACGAGGGCCTGCTCGAAGTCGAATCGGTCCAGGCCGGGCCGGGCGGTTGGCAGGTCCTGTCCGACCGTGTCGAGGCGCTGGACGATGGCCGCTTCCTGCTGCGCGGCCGCGTCGACCGCATCGTCAAGATCGAAGAAAAACGCGTCTCGCTCGACGCCGTCGAAGCGGCCCTGCGCGCAACCGGCCTGGTGCTGGAAGCGCGCGTGCTGGCCTGCCTGGACGGCGCCGCCGCGCGCCAGTCGCTCGCTGCCTTCGTGGTGCCGAGCGGCGAGGGCGCGGCCCGGCTCGAATCCGGCGGCAAGCAGGCCCTGAACAACACATTGCGCACGCTGCTCGCCTCCAGCGTGGAAGCGGTGGCCTTGCCGCGCCGCTGGCGCTACCTGGATCGCCTGCCGGTCAACGCCCAGGGCAAGACCACCCAGGCGCTGCTGCTGGCATTGCTGGAACCGGCGCCCGACAGCCGCCCGCGCCGCCCCAGCCTGCGCGTGCTGGAACAGGCGCCGTCGCGTGCATTGCTCGAACTCGTGGTCCCGCCCGATTTGCTGTACTTCGACGGCCACTTCAGCGTGGCGCCGGTGCTGCCGGGCGTGGTGCAGGTCGATTGGGCGATTGCCTATGGCCGCGAATACCTGGGGCTTGGCGGCGCGTTCGCCGGCATCAACGCCCTGAAGTTCCAGCAGATGATCCGCCCCGGCCATCCGGTGCAGCTGGAACTGGTCCACGACACGAATAAAAACAGCCTGAACTTCCGTTACTTTTCCGACGCCGGCGCGCACGCAAGCGGCCGCATACTCCTGGGGACCTGATACAGCATGTTGAACAAGAAGTTTTCGCCGGAGCGCCAGAGTGCCTTCGAAGCCCGTTTCGAAGCGCAGAAGATTGCCTATGGCCCGGTGGTGTTCCAGTGCGTGCGCTATGCCTGGAAGCGCGGCATGCTGCAGGCCATCGCCGACGTCGGCGAGGCCGGTCTCTCGGTCGAGGAACTGGCGGCCACCGGACACTGGACGCCCTACGTGCTGAAGGTGGTGCTGGAAACCTGCCTGTCGGCCGGCGTGGTCTTGCTCAATGAAGGTCGCTACGCGCTCGACAAGGCGGGCTTCGTCGTCCTCACCGACCCGATCACGCAAGTGAACATCGACTTCAACCACGACGTCTGCTACCAGGCCATGTTCTCGCTCGAACAAACGCTGGACGAGGAAAAGCCGCTGGGCCTGAAGGTCTTCGGCGAGTGGCCGACGATTTATGAAGGCTTGTCGCAGCTGCCGGAACCGGCGCGCACCAGTTGGTTCGCCTTTGACCACTATTATTCGGACACCTCCTTCCCGGACATCCTGCCCGACGTGTTCGCCACCGCGCCGCGCCGCGTGATGGACATCGGCGCGAACACCGGCAAGTTCACGCTGGCGGCCTTGCAGGCAAATGCCAACATCGAACTGCACCTGGTCGATTTGCCCGGCCAGCTGGCCGTGGCCGATCGACATTTGCAGGAAGCCGGCCTGCGCGAACGCGCGACCCTGCATCCGACCAACCTGCTGGACAAGGCGGCCGCACTGCCGGCGGATATGGACCTGATCTGGATGAGCCAGTTCCTGAGCTGCTTCTCGGAAGAGGCGATCGGCTCGATCCTGGAACGCGTGGCCGCCGCCCTCGGCCCGCGCGGCCAGGTCCTGATCATGGACACCTTCTGGGACCGCCAGCGCTACGACATCGCGTCCTACTGCCTGATCAACACTTCGCCTTACTTCAACAACCTCGCCAGCGGCAACAGCAAGGTGTACGAGAGCGAGGACTACATCCGACTGGCGAAAGCGGCCGGCCTGGAACTCGTCACCGCGCGCGACAACATCGGCTATTGCCACTCGCTGCTGCGCTTTGCCAAGGCTGCCTGACGTGTTCAACGCCTGCGTCGTCATCCCGGTCTACAACCACGAGCACGCGATCGGCAAGGTGCTGGCGCAGGTGCTGGAGCACGGCATGCCCTGCATCCTGGTCGACGACGGCAGCTCGCCCGCTTGCGCGGCGGAGCTGGACCGCCTGGCCGCGCTGCACCCGGACCGCGTGCTACTGGAACGGCACACGGTCAACCAGGGCAAGGGTGGGGCGGTGCTGACCGGCTTTGCACGCGCCGCGTTTGAGGGCTACAGCCACGTGCTGCAGGTCGACGCCGACGGCCAGCATGCGGTGGCCGACATCCCGCGCTTCCTGGATGCCGCACGCGCGCGTCCGCAAGCGGTGGTGGCCGGCTGCCCGGTGTACGACGAGTCGGTGCCGGCGCTGCGCCTGTACGCGCGCTACCTGACCCACGTCTGGGTCTGGATCAACACGCTGTCGCTGGCGATCCGCGACTCGATGTGCGGCTTTCGCGTGTATCCGGTGGCGCCGGTGCTGGCGCTGGCCAAGCGGCGCCGCCTCGGCCTGCGCATGAACTTCGACATCGAGATCCTGGTGCGCCTGTACTGGGACGGCGTCGAAGTCGTGAATCTGCCGACCAAAGTGGGCTACCCGGAAGACGGCGTGTCCCACTTCCAGGCCTGGACCGACAACGTCCTGATCACGCGCATGCACGTGGCCCTGTTCTTCGGCATGCTGCCGCGTATTCCTTCCTTGCTGGTGCGCCGATGGCGCTGAGCCGCCCACACGACGCGCGCCACTGGGCCGCCATCAACGAAGCGAGCTTCGTGGGCGGCATGCGCCTGCTGTTCTGGGTCTGCCGCGTGTTCGGGCGCTGGCCCTTCCGCGTGCTGCTGTATCCGGTGCTGGCCTGGTACGTGCTGACCCAGGCGCGCGCGCGCCGTGCGTCTTCAAGCTACCTGGCGCGTGCCGGGGCGCCGAGCGGCTTCCTTGGCGTGCTGCGCCACTTCGGCGCCTTTGCCGAAGCCATCCTCGACAAGATGCTGCTCTGGGGCGGCCTCTACGATTTCAATCAGGTGCGCATGCACGGCGCCGAACCGCTGTGGGAGATGATCGAGCAGCGCCGCGGCGCGCTGCTGGTCTGCGCCCACCTGGGCAACCTGGACCTGTGCCGCGCGCTGTCGCTGCGCACGCCTGGCTTGAAAATCAACGTGCTGGTGCACACCCGCCACGCCCAGGCTTTCAACGCCATGCTGGCCAAGCTCGACCCGCGCAGCCAGCTGAATTTGATGCAGGTGACCGAGATGACGCCGGCCATGGCGATGATGCTGTCCGAGCGCATCGAGCGCGGCGAATTCGTCGTGATTGCCGGCGACCGCGTGCCGGTGTCCGACAATCCGCGCGTGGCCATCGCTCCCTTCATGGGCCAGGACGCGGCCTTTCCGGTCGGCCCCTATGTGATGGCCGCGGTGCTCGGCTGCCCGATGTACGCGCTGTTCGCCACCGGTCACGAGCTGCACTTCGAACACCTGCGCGAGCGCGTGCTGCTGCCGCGCCGCGGGCGCGAGGCGGCGCTGGCGGAGCTGGCCGCGCAATACGCCGCGCGCCTCGAACACCACGCCCGGCGCGCGCCGCTGGAGTGGTTCAACTTCTACGATTTTTGGCATTTACCCGGAACGGAACACGTCCATGCAGCTGACTGACATCACCACCCCGCAGCGCACCGTGCGCTTCGACCGCACGCGCCTGGCGCTGCAGGACATCGTCGACCTGGCGCGCGGCACGGCCCGCGCCGAGCTCTCAAGCGACCCGGTTTTCCGCGCCGCGATTGCAAAAGGTGCCGACTTCCTCGACCGCCTGCTGCGCGAGGACGGCGCCATCTACGGCGTGACCACCGGCTACGGCGACTCCTGCACCGTGGCGGTGCCGCTGTCGCTGGTGGCCGAGCTGCCGCACCACCTGTACACCTACCACGGCTGCGGCATGGGTGCGGTCCTCACGCCGGCGCAGACGCGCGCGGTGATGGGCGCGCGCCTGGCCTCGCTGTCGAAAGGTTTTTCCGGCGTGAGCGTGGGCCTGCTGGAGCAGATCGTGCGCTTGTTCGACGCCGGCCTGCTGCCGCTGATCCCGAGCGAAGGTTCGGTCGGCGCCAGCGGCGACCTGACGCCCTTGTCCTACCTGGCGGCGGTGCTGTGCGGCGAGCGCGAAGTGCTGAGGGATGGCGTGCAGGTACCGGCCAGCCAAGCCCTGAAGGATGCCGGCATCGAGCCCCTGCAACTGCGACCGAAAGAGGGCCTGGCGATCATGAACGGCACCGCCGTCATGACCGGTCTGGCCTGCCTGGCCTGGGACCGCGCAGATTACCTGGCGCGCCTGGTCACGCGCATCACGGCGCTGGCCTCGTTCGCGCTGGACGGCAACGACCACCACTTCGACGAAACCCTGTTCTCGGTGAAGCCGCACGCCGGCATGCAGAACGTGGCGGCCTGGCTGCGCCAGGACCTGGAATACGCCGGCCAGCTCGAACGCAATGGCAAGCGCCTGCAAGACCGCTACTCGATCCGCTGCGCGCCGCACGTGATCGGCGTGCTGACCGACGCGCTGCCGTTCTTCCGCGAGTCCATCGAGAATGAGCTGAACAGCGCCAACGACAACCCGATCATCGACGCCGAAGGCGAGCGCGTGCTGCATGGCGGCCACTTCTATGGCGGCCACATCGCTTTTGCCATGGACGGCATGAAGAACGCGGTGGCGAACCTCGCCGATCTGCTGGACCGCCAGATGGCGCTGCTGGTCGACGCCCGCTACAACCAGGGCTTGCCGGCCAATTTGTCGGGCATGACGGGCGAGCGCGCCGCCATCAACCATGGCCTGAAGGCGCTGCAGATCAGCGCCTCGGCCTGGACCGCGGAAGCGCTGAAGCTGACCATGCCGGCCTCGGTGTTTTCGCGCTCGACCGAATGCCACAATCAGGACAAGGTGAGCATGGGCACGATCGCGGCGCGCGACTGCCTGCGCGTGCTGGAGCTGACGGAGCAGGTGGCCGCGGCGCTGCTGGTAACGGTGCGCCAGGGCGTGTGGCTGCGCCAGCGCGTAGACAGCGCGCGCGCCTTGCCGGCGCCGCTGGCGCGCATGATGGAACTGCTGGGCCAGGACGTGGCGCCGGTGCTGGAAGACCGCCGCCTCGATCCGGAACTGCACCTGCTGCTGGGCCGCATCCGCGACCAGGCCTGGAGCCTGTATGCGTAAAGTGAAGGAACCGAGCCGCTGGTGGGCCGAAGTGGAAATGCAAGTCCAGTTCTTCGACCTCGACCCGATGCAGATCGTCTGGCACGGCAACTACGTGAAGTACCTGGAAGTGGCGCGCTGCGCGCTGCTCGACAAGATCGGCTACAACTACGAGCAGATGAAGGCGTCGGGCTATGCCTGGCCGATCATCGAGATGAATCTTCGCTACGCCGGACCCGCCACGTTTGGACAGCGCCTGCTGCTGCGCGCCGAGATCGTCGAGTGGGAAAACCGCCTGCGCATCGACTATCTGATCAGCGACGCCGCCAGCGGCAAGCGCCTGAACCGCGCCACCACCACGCAAGTGGCAGTCGATGTCCACAGCGGCGAGATGTGCTTTGCCTCGCCCGCCATCCTGTTCGAGAAACTGGGAGTACCCGCACCATGAAACGCATCCTGATTGCCGCGGCGCTGAGCCTGGCCTGCGCCGGCGCGCACGCCGCTGCACCGATTGCCAAGATCCAGGCCATGCTGGCCAAGCCGGAACAGCTGTGCGGTACCTTCAGCCAGACCAAGACCCTGGCCGGCATGAAGAAGCCGCTGGCGTCCAGTGGCCGCTTCTGCGTGGTGGCAGGCAAGGGCGTGCTGTGGCGTACCCTGAAACCCTTCCCGAACACGCTGCGCCTGAAGCGCGACGAGATCGTGCACATGCAGGGCGACCGCGTGGCGATGCGCCTCGACGCCAGCCAGGAACCGACCGTGCGCATGATCAACGGCGTATTGTTCTCGCTGCTGGCCGGCGACCTGGGCCAGCTCGATGCGCTGTTCGAGGTCGACGGTTCTGCCACGAGCGACAGCTGGAAGGTGGCGCTGAAGGCGCGCAACCCGGCGGTGGCGCGCGCCATCGGCGCCATTTCGCTCGACGGCGGCGCCTATGTGCGCACCATCCACATGGCCGAGGAAAGCGGCGACCGCACCGACATCAGCTTTTCCGACATCAAGACCGGCGCCGGCGCCATGCTGCCGGAAGAGGCGGCGCTGCTGTGAACGCACAGGTAAACGCGAGCAAGCGCCTGGCCCTGCTGTGGGCGCTGGTGGTCTGCCTGCTGGTCAGCCACAACGCCTGGCTCTGGCT
>Ga0265780_10003458_pt1 | contig 20743 bp, 16 predicted proteins | sample P1T30metagenome_FD_192432 | JGI IMG/M metagenome (GOLD analysis project Ga0265780, IMG submission 192432) | Plant litter microbial communities from East Loma Ridge, Irvine, California - P1 T30 | ecosystem: Environmental > Terrestrial > Plant litter > Unclassified | place: USA: California...
TAAATTAGCATAATAAATATAAAATTAAATTTAATAAAATTGATGTACTAAAAAATTTAATTTTATAATTATAAATAAATATAATAAAATGACTTAACTTAATATGATTTTTTAAATAAATTAAAATGTTCAGTAATTCGAGTATTATTTTCGTCAACAAAATATAAATAGTTATTAAAATCATAAATTTTTAAAAATTAACTTAAATAATTTAAATTAAAAAATTTATTAAAAAATTTAATTTTATTTACATAATTAATATAATTAATAGATAAAATTCATATAAAATTAAATAAAAACACATAAAAATATTTATTAAAAATATTAATATTTATAAAAATATTATAATTATAATTATAAAAGTTAAAATTTTTTTCAAATGTAAAAAATAATATATTAGAAGATTCTAATCAATGACTAAAATTTTTTATATTATTAAGATCAAATACAAATATTAAATGTATTTTATTATATGTTAAAAAATTATTATAAAAATATATAAAATTCTTATGAGTAAAATATTTAGGATTTAAAAAAAAATATTCTTTATAAATTAATAAATTTTTAAAAGAATACATATTTTTATATAAATTGTAAATACATTTATTATTATTATCAAATATAATATAATTTATTTTATTAATATTAAAATTATAAACGATATTAATAAGATTTTTAGTGTTAGTATAGTTAAAATTAATTTTATTGTTAAAATTAATTAAAAAATAAAAATTAAATAAATTTAATAAATAATTTTTATTTAAAGAATTATTTTTAAAACTCATTTCATTCCTATTTTTTTTAAAATAAAATTTATTTTTAATTTTAAAAAAATTAAAATAAAAAACAAAATTAAAATATTTTAAAAAATTTAAACAAAAAACAAAATTAAAATATTTTAAATTAAAATTATTTAAAATCAACAAAACGTTCATAATTAAATTACACAATTAAAACCAAAACCAAAAAAAAACATAGAAAATATACATATTAAAATAATATAAATTTCTTTAAAAGTTAAATCAATATTCATATATCGTTGATTCTTTAATGTTAAACCAAAAATAACATTATATCAACATTTACTAAAACCAATTAAACCTAAAAAATTAGCACCATACATTAATAAAATTAAACTAAATGGTGCAGAATTTAAAAAACCTGAAAATATGTAAAACTCACTTAAAAATTTTAATGTACCTGGTAAACCAGAATATAATATTTGCATAAATATTATTGATATACCTAAGTTTGGTGTTGTATGTAATATACCTGTAATTTCTGAAATTATCCTAGTTTTATATCTTCTTTGAATACAATCTACTAAAAAAAACATCATAGAAGATAAAAAAGCATGAGTAATACAAAATAAAACACCACCTATAAAAGAACCTGAATCACCTCATAAAAATGCTATATAAATTAAATTCATTTCTTGAACTGTACCATAAGCTACTAATTTTTTTAAATCTAATTGACCTCACATTTTTAATGAAGCATCAATAACACCCATTATACAAAAAACAGAAAAAAAAGAAGTATCAATATCTGAACCTAATTCATTTGAAATTTTATAAAAACCATATATAGCTGTTTTTACTAAAAAACCACTTAAAAATATAGAAAAACCTGCTGGAGCTTCAACATGAGTTTTTGTTAACCAAAATTGAAAAGGTCATATAGGAACTTTAAAACCAAAACCTAAAAACAATAAAAAATATAAGTACCAAACTTCATTATTAGTAAAATTAAAATTTCTAAGAGATTCAAATGAAGTATTACCAATTGTATAATAAATATAAGTAATACATGTTAATACTAATAAAGAACCAATTTGAGTTCAAATTAAAAAATAAATTGAAGCTTGAACACCTCTTCTATAAGGACTAACAAAATAAACAAATAAAAATGATGGTATTAACATTGATTCATAAAATAAAAATAATAATAATAAATCATTTATGATTGTAAATAAATGAATAATAATTACTAAAAAATTACAAACTAATATATATTTTATATTTTTATTAAATAATCTAGTGTCCAAAGCCAAAAAAGAAATAAAACCTACTAAATAAGCTAATAAAATAAAAACAAAACCAAAAAATTCAATAGAAGTTTTATAACTTAAAAAATTAAACAAAGGGATATTAAATAAAAACAAATTATTATTTAAAATATTAAAATCAGAGTATAAAAAATAATTCATAGAATTATAATAACATTTTATAAAAATCCAAAAAGATAATAAATTTATAAAAAAAGAAATTAATAAAGATGTTAATAAAATATACTTTAAAAAATTAGAAGATGTTAAATCTTTTATTAAATTTTGAAAATTATAAAATTTTGAAAAATAATAAAAAATAATTGAAATTAAAAATATAAAAACTAAAAATATTAAGTTATATTGAAATAAATTTGATACTAAATATAAATAATAAAGATTAGTCAAAATTTTTATAAATTGTCTGAATATATAATTACAACTAAAAATTCAATTTCTACAAAATCAAAAAAAAAAAATTACATAAATATTATATAAATAAAAAAACAATTAAAATTAAAATAAAATATTTAAAAAATCTTTCATAAAAATTTTCAAAAATTCAATCTTTATAAAAAACTTTTATTTCGTTTAATTTCAAAGAATTTAAACCCATAGTAAAATAAACTAAAGTTCTAGTAAATTTCATCTTAAAATATCTTATATTTATATATGTTCAAATGTTGAGTTTAAAAATAATATAAGGTGTATCTGTAACATTATATCAATATTTATATAAATTAGAAAACAAGTTCTACAGACATTTCTGCTGGGAATTGAACCCAGATTTATGAGGTGAAAACCCATTGTCCTTACCTTTAGACGACAAAAATATATTAAATATTCCTAGGAAATGAAGAAATGAATTTTTTTCTTCTTATATTTTTAGAAGCCGGTCCTTTAACATTAGTTCCTTTAGGTGTTAATCTTTTTTTTAAAATTACCAAACCGTTTTGATTAAACTTAACATAAGATGAATCTAATCTTTTATTTTTATAAACTGTTTTTATTAAAATAGAAATATGTTTACTTTTTTTTTTTAAAACACATTCTGGATTAACTTCTCTTGCAGAAACTTTTAAAAAATCACCAGTATTAGCTATTTTACCTAATTTTTTATAAACATGAAAAACATTTGTATTAGTTATACCAGAAGTATCAAATGGTTTTATTAAACTGGATTTTTGAATCATAAGATTTAAATATAAAAAATATAATTAAAAGTTAATTTATCTTTTTTTTAAAAAATCGTATTGATGTATTAGTTAAAGTTTGATCATTTAAATTTTGTTTTCTTAAAAATGTATAATTAACAAAATCATTAAAAAAATCAAATAGAATTAAAAAATCATAATAATTATTAAATCTAATATTTTTTGTAAATTTGTTTAAATTAACACAAACCATACTAGCAAATAATAAAAGTAAACCAATAATAATAAATTCCAAAGAATTGATATAATAATAACTAATGAAAACACCATATAAATCGTTATATTTTAGATTATTTAATGATTCATAAAAATCATCTCATAAAAAAAAAAAATTCAACTCATTAGGTAAAAAAAATTCAACTTCATTATTAAATATATATACATTAGAAACTAAAAAAACACCTATAAAAATACCAAAATATTTAAAAGAATATATATATATATTTAAATTATTACTATTGGAATAAATATTGAAATAAAACAAAAATATAATACTTACAAAAATAATAACACATTCAGTTAATCATAAAAATGCAGTAAATAATTCTAAATTATATAAGCTTAAAAATAAACCAAAATAAATGAATTCTAAAAATAAATAAAATAATATGAAATATAAATTATTAGTAAAATAAATTAAATATATTGTATAAATAATTAAAAATTGTAAAACAAAAGTATCAGTAAACAAATTTAACCAAGGTAATCAATTAAAAAATATATAATTAAACGTATATAATCAATCCACTAACTAATAAATTAAATTAAATTTATAAATTGTATTTATAAAAAAATAAATTTAATAAAAAATTTGGTAACTCTCAACCACCAAAAAAAATAGTGCTTATAACTAAAGAAAAAAAAAATAAATGTAAATATTCACCTAGATAATATAAGCCAAAAAAAAAACCACCGTACTCTGTAGTATAACCAGTAACTAATTCAGATTCAGCTTCTGGTAAATCAAATGGTGCTCTATTTGTTTCTAATAAAAATGTTATTATTATTAAACCACATAAACCAAAAAATAATATAAAAAATCAATAATTTTCTTGTAAAACAACAATATTTAAAAATGAAAAAGATTCATTAATTAAAATTATATTTAGTATCATTAAACCTAAAAATAACTCCAAATTTAATGAACCTATACTAGTTCTTACCGAAGCTAATATAGCATATTTATTTTTACTAAAATAACCTGTTAATATAACACATATAGCAAATAATACAGAAAATAAAGAAGTAAAAATTAAATTGTATTCAATATCAAATAAAGATAAATTAGGACCTCAAACACCATTCATCCAAAAAGCATAACAAATAGCTAATGCTATACTAGGTATTGTAACAAATAAAAATTTATTAGATTCATCTGGTATAATCACACCTTTAACAAACAATTTTAAAGCATCGGCTATATACTGTAATCTTCCTTTATAACCAACAAAGTTAGGTCCAACTCTTCTTTGAACTAAAGATAAAAATTTCCTTTCAATTAAGGTTAAACTAGCTATGATAATTGTTAAAACTAACATTAATATAATATTAATGATAAAAGTAATTAATAATCCTGAAATACTCAAATAATTAAATAATTATTATTTATTATATTTTTCAAATTCGTTAAAATAAGAATTTGATAAAAGTATCCTAACTTTTGAATTAGGTAATCTATTTATTTTTTTATTAACATATTGCAAATAACGTATTTTATAAATATAATATAAAATTCTTTTATGTCATCTTGGTATACCTAATGTGCTATGAACAGCTATTCTCCTCTCAATATGAGAATCTAATAACATTAAAAAAAAAAATAAAACACCTAATAAAGTAGTTAAATGACCTACTGATGCCATACCATGTCAACCCATTAAAAATGCAGGGTAATCATGAATTCTACGTGGCATACCTGAATAACCTAATCAAAACATTGGTATAAATGTCATCCATTGACCACCAAAAAAATAAACCAAATGTAAGTAACCAAATATTCTAGAATATTTTATACCAAATAATGCAGGAAAATAATAATAAATACCAGCAAATGAACCAGTAAGTACACCTGCAGAAAACATTAAATGAAAATGAGCGATTACATAAAAAGTGTCATGCATAGAAACATTTAAACTAACATGAGATAATCACATACCAGTTAAACCACCTGATAAAAAAAATAAACAAAATGCGAATGTAAATAATAAAGCTAAGTCTCATTTTAAAGCACCATTTAACAAAGTCATTGTTCAATTTACAATTTTAATTGTAGCTGGTAATGAAATCATAACTGTAATAGTACTATATAAAGCTCTACTTCTATGATCTAAACCTACTAAATACATATGATGACCTCAAACAACAAAACCCATATAAGCCATCATATAAATAGCTCAAATCAAATGATGTTTTGAAGCGATTCTTCTAGTATTAGAATAAGGTAAAATCATATTAACTACACCAAATAAAGGTATAATTAAAATATAAACTTCAGGGTGACCGAAAAATCAAAATAAATGTTGGAATAAAATTGTATCACCACCATAAACAAATTCAAAAAAAGTTGTTTGTCAATGTCTATCTAATAACAACATAATCATAGCAGCACCTAAAACTGGAGTTACTAAAGCTAACATTCTCATAGTTAAAAATAAAGCTATTGTTATAAATGGTAATAAAACTCTTCTATTTCTTAAACCAGGCATACTTAAAGTTCTTCTTGTAATTAATAAATTAGTAAATGAAATTGTTGTACTTATACCAGCGAAAATAACAGAAACAACAGCAATATCTTGACTACCTATACCGGTAAATTTAGTATTACTAGAAAAAGGTGTGATAAAAGCTCAACCAGACATTGTTAATGTTCTATTAGAACATTTAGTAAAATAAACTTTTTTTCTTCTTGCTTTTACAGCTTTATTAGCTACGTACCAAAATGATTCTGGATACTCAATTATAGAATTTCACATTAATAACTTATTAGGTATAAAAGAATAAACATCATAATTTTTATAATTTATTTGTTTTCTTGGTTTTCAAAAAGAAAAATAAGTATCAACATCATATTGTTTTAAATTTGATGAAAAAAAATAATTTTTTTCTTTAAAATCAAAAAATTTTCTGTATTTTGATTTATCTAATAAAGGTAAATAAAAAGATGGTTTATCATAATAACGTCAAAATTGAGGTCTTAAAAAAGCAGTTTTAGCAATTAATAATCACCCACATGGTTGAATTCAAAAACCTATACTATTCAATCTAGGAAATGCAACATCTTTTGAACCAATATGATAAGGTATAAAAAAATTAGCAAAACCACCAAATAAAATAGGGACTACAACAAAAAAAATCATAATTAAACCATGGGCTGTAATAACTTGTAAATATCTTAAAGAATCACCTTTAAAAAAAGTACTACCAGGATAAGCTAATTCAAGTCTTATCATAGTGGCTAAAGCTGCACCAGATAAACCTGTGCACATACTAAAATAAAAATAATTTAAAGCAATCCTTTTATGATTAATAGTATATACATATTTTTTTAAAAAATATTTTCTTAAATCATTAAATCTATTTAAATAAATTCTAAAACGATTAAAAAATAAAAAACTAGAAAAATCTTTTTGTAAACCAGAAAAAAAAAATTGAGTATCTAACAATAAATTACGAATGTCAATAGATATAAATTTAAAAATATTCACGAAGAAATTAATTTAAAATTAGTGATTTTATTATTAAAAAATATTAAAATAATTATATAAAAAATCTAAATCAAATATATAAGAAGAAAAAAAGTAAAATGACCAAAAAAATAAAATAAAATAAAATAAAATAAATAAATAAAAATTAATTTTAATATTTATATCGAAATTGAATAATTTTAAAAAAAAAATAAAAATAAATAAATAATAAATATATATATGATAAAATATTATAAACTCATAATTATAATAATATGTAAATAAAAGAAATAAAATTAATAAAAAAAACAAAATAAATAAAATAAAAACTTATTTTGTAATAATTAATGATTTAATTATATTATTTTTAATATAACTTTTTCTAAAAAATTCATAATTATTTGTTGAATCAGATAATTTAAAATAAAAAAAATTATATTTATTAAAATGATTTAAATTAACAATATCAAAATAAGACACTAAACCATAATAAATTAATTTAAAATCATAAAAAAAAACCCTAAATAATAATTTTCTATTATTAACATAAAACCAATAATAAGGTGTGTCTAAAAATCTTCTAAAAAAAAATTTAAATCACGGATACATAAAAACCCAAGCAAATATGTATAAAATTATAAAATTTTGAAAATTAGCTGATAATAAAGGATAACGAATTCTTTTTGTTTCTAATGAACGTAATACAAAAAATAATCAAAAACCATATATAAAAATTATATGTCAAAATTTTAAAACAAATAAAACCATAATATAATGATTAACCATTCTAGTTTTTCTAGATTCAAATTCTAAAGATCATGAATGATCATCCAAATCATAAACCCAATTTAAATTACTATAAAAATTCAAAACATGAAAAAATTGATAAAACTCTAATCAAACAACATATGTTAAAAAAAAAGTTATAAAAAATAATCAAATTGAATGTTTTGAAAAAATATTTCATTTTAAAGATAAAATTAAAAAATATGTGAATATTATTAATAAAACTAATGGGAATATCTTTAAAAAAAACAATTTTCAAGAATATAAATGAGATTTAAATATAGATATTTGATCAAACATATAAAATGGTTCTTGAGAAGCATTTATTGTAAAAAATAAAAAAACAATAAATGTTGAACCTTCTATTAATCAAAACAATATATATGTCCTTCTTCAAAATCTTTGTATAGATGTTGTGTATCTGCTAAATTGATATTTTTTAAAAAAAAAAACAAAACCAGAAAGTAACCAATAAGAAAACATTAATATACCAATTCATGCAAACATAATTTTATTAAATGGTAATGATTTTAAAAATAAAAACATATAAACAATTGAGAACAATAATAATAAAGGAAAAATTCAAATTTTAACAGCATTTCAAAAATAATAGTAACCTAATAAATTAAAATTTTTCAAAAAATTTAAATAATTTTTATTAGAATTTAAAGATTTTAAATTAAAATAAAAATTATTTTTTGTTTTTAAAATTCTAAAATTAGATCTAAATAGATTATTTTTTTTATTTTTATTAAAAAATAATTTAAAAAAAATTAAAAAATTTTCTAAAAAAAAATTTTTTTTGAAAATTACGTTAAATAATTTATCATTTATTTTAAAATCTGTATAATTATCTAAATAAAAATTATAATTGTTTTTGTTTTTTAAAAAAAATAAATTATATAAAAAATTTAAAAAAAAATTTAAAAAATTGAAATAAAAAGCTTGTAAATATTTTAAATATAAAAAAAATTTATCAAAAAAAAAACCCATTTTAAAAAAACAAGGGAAGCAGGATTCGAACCCACAATGACAATTTTGAAGACTGTAGTTTTACCATTAAACTATTCCCCTAAAAAAAATTAATAAATTAGAACTACTAAAAAGAAAAATTAATAAGTTAAAACTTTATAAAATTGATTAAACCAATTTAATATTGATTTATATTTAAAAAAAGATTTATCAACTAAACCATAATTTTTTCAAATATAAACATAACCATAATCTTTTTTTCTATTATATATATTTATAAAACTAAATAAATTTTTATAAAAAAAATAATAAAAATTACTTAAATAATTATATAAAACTAATTTTTTTTTTATATCCGAATTTAATTCAATTAAATAATTTTTAAAATTAATAATAAAATTATTTAATAATAAATTAAACCATAAAAATAAATTAAAAAATTCATTAAATAAATAAAAAACATTATAAAACTTATATTTTAAAATTCTACTAAATATAGTAGAAAAAATAAATATAAATAAACCAAATCATAAATAACCAAAATTAAAAGTAAATCTGTAAAACAAAAAATATAATCCATAAACAATCAATATATTTAATCAAAGACATCAATAAACTCCTGTTCTATATAATTGTCTATTCCTAGAATATCTACCTTTATTAAAAATTTTATTTTTTCTTAAATAATAAAATTCACAATTATTAATATTATAATTATTAATATATTTATTTATTGAAGTTTCAGAAAATCTTATAGGTAAAACATTATTAAAATTTAATATATTTTTGTTAAAAATATTTATCTTTTTAAAAAAAATTAAATTTTTATTTTTAAAAAAATTAGAAAAAAATGAATTTAAATTATTGAAAGATTTTTTATTTAAATTGTAAAGTTTAGTATATTTTAATAAAATATTATTTATATATAATATATTTTTTTTTTTTAATATATTTTTAATTTTAAAATTATTAATACTTACGTTATTTTTAACATATTTATTTTTATTAAAAGAATAATTAAATCAATCTGAATAATAATTTAAATTATAAATTTTTTTAAAAAAATTATTTTTTTTATTAAAAAACAAAAACAAAAAATTTAATTTTAAAAAATTATTTTTATCAAAATTTTTATAAAAAAATGAATCCAATAAATTAAAATATTTATTATAAAAAAAAAAATTTAAAATAATAAAATCAACAAAATTTAAATTTTTAAAAAAATTTAATTTATTTAAAAATTTATAATTTTTTTTTAATAAAAATAAGTTTTTAAAATCGTTTTTTTTTTCAAAACTGAAAATAGAAAAAAAATTAATTAATGGGTAATTATCGGTTTTAAATTTATTTAGTAAATTAATATCATAATTAATAAAAGTAGACCTGAAAAATCAATTACTTTTATAAAAAAATATTAACATAAATTTTTCAAAAAAAGTAGTATTATTAAAATTTTTTTTAAAAATTAAATTGAATTTATTAAAAATTAAATAAAAATTATTTAAAGAATTCAAATTTATAAAAATTAAAGAGTTTATTAAATTTAATAAATAATATAAAAAAATCATTATTAAAATAATTAATTTAAAAAATAAAAATAATTTTATCTAAATTTAAATTAAAATATTTTTTAATTATTTTAAAAAATAATTAAAAAATATTTTATTAAAAGAGTTTTTTACTAAATAATTTGATTTTAATTTTAATAAAGTTTCATTAAAACCTCTAAATTTTAAAACAAAATTAAAATTATTTCTACGATTAAAAAAATGTGTTGGTCAAACTAATTCAAAAACAGAAGAAAAAATTAATAATTTTATAAAATTATAAAATAAAAAAACCAATATTATTTCTTCAGAAAATAAAAAACAAAAATTAAAATAATTATTAATAGTAATTAAAATATCCATATAAAATTAAAATTTAAATACTAAATTAAAATATAAATTAATATTCCACCAACAGGTTCCCCTACCAGTACCTTGTGTCAACTTCACTCAGATCACCATTTTACTATCTTGACCCGATTTTATTCAAAGAAACTTAATAAAAAAATTAAGTTTTTATATACTTATTATATTAATTTCAAAAATCTATTTAATTAATAAAAATCCTTCAAAATAAAACAACTTTCAGAGCGTGATGGGCGGTGTGTGCAAAATTTGGTTTGACATTCACCGTAACGTACTAATTTACGATTACTAACGATTTCAACTTCATGTTTTCGAATTTCAGAAAACAATCTGAACTAAGATAATTTTTTAAGATTTGTTTAAAATTACTTTATAACAACTTTTTGTTTTTATCTTTGTAACACGTGTGTAGCCCAAAATATATGGATCATAATGACTTGACTTCAGTCTCTTCTTCCTTTTTATTATTATAAATATAATAAAAAAAACATTTTTTAGAAAAAATATTTAATAAAACTAATAAATTAACAATTTATAAAAATATTTTAAAACTAAAAAAAAGAGTTTCGTTCGTTATAAAACTAAATTTTACATTTCAAAACACGAACTGACGACAGCCATGCAATACCGTATGAATATTAAATAATAAAATAAATTAATATTTATATAAAAATATACATAATTTTGGTAAGATTTTGCGCGGATTATCGCATTAAACCACATGTTCCACCGTTTGAACAAATTCCCGCCAATTCTGTTAAGTTTCAACCTTGCGACTATACTGCCCAGGCGGAGTATTTAAAACGTTAGTTCTAATAAATTTATTATATACTCATATTTTATAGTATAAACTAATAGGGTGTCTAATCCTATTCGATAATTATACTTTAATACCTCAATGTCATTTTTTAAAAGTAAAATATCTTCATAATTGATTATACTTATAAACTCAATGTATTTCATCACTTGTTTATAAATATTTTTATAAATATACTTTTTAAAAAATCATATTAAAAAAGTATTTTTTATAATCCTGATTATCCATTAAAATAATAAAAAACTTTTTTTAAAATCTACGTATCCTTTACGCCAAATAAATACGGATAACGCTAGTCACTCATGTATTACCGCGGCTGCTGGCACATGTATTGGCCATGACTTCTCTTCGAATTTTTTAACATAATTTAATTTCGCGTAAAAACTTTACAATTATAAAAATCTTCTTCATTACCATCAATTTGCTGGATCACGATTTCTCATATTGTCCAATATTCCTCACTGCTGCGTTAATCGAAAGATGGTTCTCATATCTTTTGTGGTTAAAAATTCTTACAAATTAACTAAAAATTATAGGCTAAAATTAAAAAAATACCTAATTTTTAATATAATTATCAACAACCATAAAATAAAAATGTTTTTATAACTTTTAAATAAAAAAAAAAATAAATAAATAAAAATTAAAAAATTAAAAAATTAAACAAATTATTTTTAAATTTTTTTTTAAAAAAAATTGTTGGTAAATATATATTTATTACTCACCTTTTCGCTATGAAAATTCTAAAAAAAATTAACATTCAACTTGCATGTGTTATGCATCTGATTAGCGTTAATCCAGAGCTAAGATCACACCCAGATAAATTAAATAATGTACACATCCAATTTAATAAAATATAAATAAAATTACCATCTAAATTTTTTTGTACCATAATGAAAACTGAATCTTTTTTTTGAATTGGTAAATAATAATTTTGGTAAACCAAATGTGTGTCATCATAATAAAAAATGTTCAAAAGGTAAAGCACAAATTCTTATTGGCATATGATGGTGGTAACGTCCACAAACTTCAGCACATTGACCATAATAAAAACCTACATTATCAATATAAAAATTATGATGAGTAGATCTACCTGGTATACAATCCATTTTTAAACCTAATCCAGGTATAAATCAAGAATGAATAACATCATAACTATTAGTAATAGCTGTTATATTAACGTGTGCTGGTAAAACTAAAGTTCTTCTGGTCCTTAACATTCTTTTAGATAATACTAAAGAAGTATTTTCATATCTTATTTTATTTTTTTTAAAAAAATTATATTGTTTTGATGGGTTACCAAAATTATTTATAATACTTTCATTATTAAATAAATAAGGATTGGAACTTCATCTTATTTTTTTTGTATTATTATTATTTACATCTTTTTCAAATTTTACTCTGGCTGGTATAAGTTTTCTTCTTTTATATCTTTTTTGTTTCATAGTTAAAAATGTAGAATGAGGTGTTGGTTTGTGTTTAATACTTGATTCATTGTTATTAAACCTAAATTTAAATAAAGATATATTATCATCATTAAAATTATTAAATTTATTAGAAATAGGGTATTTTATTAATCTTAAAGGTGAATTAGCACCTTGACTTTTTTTAAATCAACGGTTTGTTTCTAAAAAATCATTATAATTATAATTAAAAAAATTTTTTTTTAAATTAAAAAAATTATAAGAGTTTTTTAGCTCAATTTGATTTTTTCTATCTAAAAATAAATAAGATTTTAAAAAATCATCTGAATATAAAAATAAATTATTATTATTATAATCAGAAAAATCATTTCATAAATTTTTTTTATTAAAAGAACGGACATTAATATTTAATCAAGAATCTTTATTTAAAATTGTATAATTTTTATAATCCAAATAATCTAAATTTAAATTTTTTTTTAAAATCAAATTATTATCATTATATTTATTTATTTTATTAAAATTATTAAAATTTTCATAAAAATTATAATTTAATTGTTCTTGAAAAGAGATAACATTAAAATTTTTTTGTTTACCAAATTTTTGATTTAAATCATTTCAATATTTTTTTACTCATTTATTTTGTGATCTCAATTGCAAAATATGTAAATAATCATCTGCTGTTTGTAAATCTCCTGGTGTAGATATATATCATTTATTATTACCAATATTTTTAGGTATAGTTAATATATCAGTAAATGTTTTTAATTCAAATTTATAAATTCAATATCATTGTTTTCCCCTTATTCTAATAGTTAATAAACCTGTTTCTGCTTGTCATTCTATCATTCTCATAATTAAATTTGAATTTGTTATAATATTTGAACATCAGGATACAGGTATTATACAAATAATTAAATCACCTCATTTACCATGTGGTCTGTAAGTTGTTGCTAATCTAGGTCTAAATTTTAAAGTTCTAAATCTTATTACTCTTAATATGACTAAATAATAAAAAGCCCATAAAAATGAAAATCAAAATCATCATCAATATTGTCATTGAGTTAAATGAATCAATACATCTGATTTCATATTATTGAATCCAATACCAAAATTAGATTGTAATGCTACTTCAGTGACGATATTCCCTCACATATTAAATATAAACAAAAATAAATATAAATATAAACAAATATAAATAAAAATCTAATATAATCTATTTAAAAAAAAAAACTAATTAATTTAAAATAAAATAATAAAATTAAATAAATGTGTGTACGTATACATTACAAACAATTATAAAAAAAGTAAAAAAAAATAAAAAATAGTAAAAAACTAGTATAGTTATTATAAATTAAATAATAATTAAAACCTAATCTTCAAGATAAAGTAATTATTAAAAGGATAATTAATAATAAAAATCAATTGAAATAACCTATATTATTTATTGAAGATAATAAAGGGTTATTAAATTCTTCATATTGTGATGAGTTAACACTGTATATGTTTAAACCCTCACCTAATGAAGATGAATTTAAAAAAATGTTAAATAAATATAAAGAAATTACATAAGAAAAAAAAATTAACATAAATATAGCTATATTTGAGGCTAAAGAAGTGTTTGAATAATTGAAAGAATTTAATAATAATCTATTGGATTGATTATATAATATTTTTTTTGATTTTTTAAAATCAAAGAAAACATTATAAAAAAGTCTATAAGAATAAAATAAACCTGATATTGCACCAAATAATATATTTATGTGTATAAAATATAGAATACTTGTATTTATATTAAAGCCTAAAACTAATAAATGTTTTATATAAAAACCTATAGAAAAAGGTAAACCACACAAATTAATTAAACAAACAAAAGTCATAAAACATTCGAATGGTAGGTATTTTCAAAAATTACCCATCCTTCTAAAATCTTGATAATTTCTACTAAATCTAATTATATTACCAACGCATAAAAAAACTGAAGCTTTAAAAAAACCATGAATATATAAATATAAAATAGTATATTCAGTTATATATGTACTATAACAAACCATTAAAAAACCGCAATGACTAATTGTTGAATATGCTAAGATTTTTTTTATATCAGATTGGTATGCTGAACATAAACCACCAAAAAAAGCAGTAAACGAACCTACTAATGGTATTATATAATAAGAATATAAAGAGTATTCAAAAAGAAATGATAATCTTAATAAAATGAATACACCAGCAGATACTAATGTAGCTGAATGAATCAAAGCTGAAGCTGGCACTGGGGCTTCCATAGAATCTGGTAATCATATATGAAAACCAAATTGAGCTGATTTTACAAAAGCACAACCAATTAAAAAAAAAGAAGTTATTTCAATTAAAGGTATATCATAATTTAATATATTTATATAAAAATTGTTATAATAAGATATATTATAATTAAAATTACCAATACTTATATCACCTAAAACATAATATATTATTAATATGCTTATTAATAATGAAACGTCACTAAATTTATTAAAAGTAAAAGCTTTAAATGCAGATTTTAATGTGGACATACGTGTAGATCAAAAATTTATTAAAAAAAAAGATGTTAAACCTATTAATTCTCAACCTAAAAATAAAACAAAAAAATTACCGCTCGTAACTAAACAAACCATACTTATAACGAAACAATTTATTAAAAGCAATAACCTCTCAACATTGGGTTCATACCTAAAATAAGAAAAAGCGTATATATATACGAACGTAGCAATTGTTAATGTTAAAAACATAAAACTAAAAGATATAGAATCAATAAATAATTCAAAAAATATAGGGTAATTTGTATTAACTACAAATCATTTACCTAAATTGATTTTTATAAAAATGTTATCTAAAAAAAAGATATTTAAGTAAATACAGGTTGATAATCAAAATAATATTAATGAAAATAAATTTATAATAAATACACCATATAATCCTAGATAAGATAGTAAAATCAAACTAAATAATGTAGTTAATATGAAAAAAACACCAAAATAAAAAAAAATAGGTAAATTATAACTATATATAATAATATTATGCAGATTTTCATTAAATGAAAAAAAAAATAAATAAAATTTGTATAAAATTAAATTATAATAATTTGAATTAAAATTAGAATTGTTAAAATATAAGATATTATTGCTATATTCATTAAAATTTAAAGAATAAATAATTTTATCAAAATTAAAAAAATATAAGATATTATTACTATATTCATTAAAATTTAAAGAATAAATAATTTTATCAAAATTAAAATTATTGTATGAGTTATTAAAAAAAACTAAATTAAAAGAATAAAATAGTAAATCTATTAATAATAAAAAATTATTTTTATAAACGTCAAATAAAAAAAAAAAATTAAATTTTAAAAAATTTAAATAAAAAAAATTTGTATCATATGGTTTATCTGTGAAGAAATCTACCAAAACAAAATTTGATAACAAAATTAAAAAAATAATAAAAAGTATTGTAAATAATTGATTTTTTTCTTTTTTAAAAAAATCACTTGAAAATAATGATGAGAACCATTTAAACAAAAACATTATTTAATTTAAAATAATAAATAAAAAAAAACTAAAAAAAATGAAAAAAAGAATCAAAATTATTTAAAAATATAAAAAATAAATTGAAATAGGTGAAAAAATTAATATCAATAAAAAAAAAACTTAATTTAAAAAAAAAAAAAACCATTTTAATTAATTTTAATTAATAAATTTTATATTTTTAAAAAAATTTGATCTATTATATATAAAATAAAAATATAATTCTAATCAATAAGGTCTTCTCAATGAAGTTACACCTAAGTAAAAAAAAACATACATATAGGAAAATAACATACCAATATTACCACCTAATCTATTATAAAATCTACCATATGGTAAAAATGTGAAAGTATACAAACCACACATAACAAAAAAAGTATAAGTAATTTGAAAAAACAAATTTAATTCAACATTTAAATAAGATTGTTTGAAAAAAACTTTTTGTTTAATTTTATTTGCACTAAATAATAATCTTCTTTTGTAATATAAATTATGTTCATTTATACCATGAATAGTTGGTTGGTGAAATAAAACTAAAAACAAATATAATAAACCAAAAATACCAGTTTTATGGTGAGGACAAACAATTAACCATGCCATATAAGGTCTAAAATATCAATGTGGTGCTACACCATAAAAACGTACATCAGAAACTAAACCAATATCACCTCACATAAAAATTTCATAAGATAATGCTTCTGGTTCAGGATACAATCACCAACATATAACATTTAAAATAAATATTAGTTCAATAAATGATCCTAATTCATTTGATAAGGCTTCGTCTCATCATGACATTTCTACATCTAAACCATCATATGATGATTCATTTTTTCAATCATAATGCATATCAATACCATGTAATAAACCTAAATAAGCCATATAGAATGCTGATAAATAATGACCATAAGCTAATCTTATTAATGTATCAGTATTTAAATTTTTATCTGTAAAAATTCATCAATAAAATTTACCATGAAATAAAAAAACAGTATGGACAACATTAGCAGCAATAGTTAATGTGATTTCACTTAAATGAGTACAACATAAAACTAAACCGAAAAAAGTTACAACTTGTAAAATCATAAATGTAAAAACACCGCTTTTTCAAGCAATTTCGTGTTCATATTCAAATGCATTTATATATAATTTTCTACATAAATGTAATCAAGAGAAAATAAATAATAAATCTACACCCCTTTCATGAATTCAAAAAAAATCATCAGTATATAAATCTTCTAAATCTTCTTCATCTCTTACAATAGGTACCATCATTGATTCAGGTACTAAACTAAAAGATAACATAGTACCACTAACTAATTGGGAAAAAACAACTAATAATATACAAAAACCAAATAAAGAATGAATATCATGAAAAGCTACTGTCAAAATAGAAAAATATTTTATTAAATTACCTATGTTTAAATTAAAATAAGTACGTTGATACCAAGCCAAAATTAACTATTTTTAATTTTTAAAAAATAAAAAATAGTAATATTTATTATATAAATTTGTTATATCTTTAGAGAAAAATTTAAATTTTATAGATTTTTTTTTTAATGATAATGTGTAATGTTTTCAAAAAATAGATTTTTTCTTTTTAGGTACGGCCATATTATAAAAACTTTAATACAAAAAAAATCGTAAATGATTTTAAAAAAATATCAATTCCCTATTAACATATTTGTAGTTTTTGAAAAAATTAATGTAATGATATATACATCACAATTATTAACTCCTAATCATTATGTTTGTTTTTTAAATAAGCAGTGGTTTTATTCAATTAATTTATTTTTAAAAAATGAATTATTTTTAAACTATTCATATTTAACTGATGTTTCATGTATAGATACATTAAAATATAATAATATATTACCAGAAAAAAAATTTTTTAATAAAAACAATAGATTTATAATATATAATATATATTATATGTATTTTTTAAAAATAAGATTATCAATAATACAATTAACAAATTTAAATACGAATTCTATAGATTCAATATATACCAATTCAAGTTGGTTAGAAAGAGAAGTTAGTGAAATGTATGGTGTGAATTATTTAAATAAAAATGATAATAGATCTTTATTATTAGATTATTCTAGGAACGAATTTCCTATGTTAAAGGATTTCCCAGTAGAAGGGTTTTATGAAATTTATTATGATTTTTTTGAAAATAAACTAACATATATAAAAAATGAATTTATTGAACTTTAATTTAATAATATTTAATATATATAATAAATGTTAAATATTTAATATTAATTTAAAAATTTCTTTGCAAAATTGAATTAATTTTTGATCTTTAATTTTTTGGTTAAGTTTAGTATTATTTACAAGCAATTTAAATAATATTATAAAATTAATTTTTTATTCTGAATTGGTTTGAGTGATATTATATTGTTATGTTTTATTAGAAAGTTCAATTAATGATGACTTGAATTTATTGTCTACAAGTATATTTATTTTAGGTTTGGCTGGGTTAGAATATTCAATAGGTATACTTTTATTAGTATTATTTAAAAATTTAAATAATACTTTAGAATTGAATTCATTAAAAAATAATGAAAATAAAATATTTAATGTAAATAATTTATATATAAATAGATATATTTGAAATAAATAAATAATACACTATATTATTAAAATATTATTAAAAAAATATATAAAATAGAGTTTGGGTGATATAGTTATATTATTTTTATTACAAAATATTTTTTTATTTTGTTTAATTTTTTGATTTTTAACTTGGGCAGCAGAATATTTTTTTAAAAAAAAAAATCATGCTACAAAAAGGAATTTTTATGAATGTGGTTTTAAATCTACTTCTGATATAAATTTACAAATAAATTTTAATTTTTCAATGATATGTATATTTTTAATATTATATGATGTGGAATTTACACTTTTAATTCCTATGTTTTTTAATATTTCATTTGTTTTTTTATTTAATTATTTATTATTAAATATATTTATATTATTAATAATATTATCTTTAATTTATGATTGACAAATGAACGCTTTAAATTGGCAATTTTAATTAATTATATATATAATTAATTAATTAAGGTAGATATAACTCAATTGGTAGAGTGTTAGATTGTGGCTCTAAAAGTTACAGGTTCGATTCCTGTTATTTACCTAAATTTTTTGGAATAAAATAATAAAAGAAAATAATATTTTAGAAAAAAAAAATTTTTCATCAAATTTTTTCAAATATCAAAATATTTTAAAAACATTAGAAAAATATTTTAGTTACTTTAAATATAATAGTAATAAAATTATAATTGATAAAAAAATAAAATTTAATTATATTTTGAAATTAGAATATATTTATTTTAATTTATTAAAAAAAATTAAAAAAAACGAAATTAAAAAAATAAACATAATAATATTCAATATATATAAATTAAAACCTAATTTAATCTTTTTAAATAAAGAAAAATGTAAATTAAATTTAACAACAGGTATTATTTTAAAAAAATTAAATTTAAAAGAAAAAAATTTAAAAAAAGATATAAGAATAATAAATTATATGATTAAATTAATTTTTTTTAATTTAGATATGTTTTATAAAAATTATAAATATATAATAAATATAATCGGATTAAATAAAAATTATTTTAGAATATTAAAATTTTTTAAAAAAAATACTTTATTAAGTAATAATTTTTATTTAATAAATAAAAATCAAAAAATAAATTTAAATAAATATAAGAAAAAAAAATCTATAAAAAAAAAATTCACAAAAAAATATATAAAAATTAAATAAAATTTATTTAATATACTCAATTTTTTTTTTATTTATTTTAAATAATAATAAAAATTTAAATATAATGAAAAAATATAAAATTTATAATATGTTTATTATTATAAATATACTGGTTATTATTTTTTACGACTTAAATTTTTCAGAATTATTAAATATAAAATCAATAAATAATAATTTATGAAAATATGTGTTTGTATTAAACAATAATAATAACAGTATATTATTAATAATGGTTATTTTATTTTCATTAATTAAATTAAAATTTATTAATTTAAAATTTATTATATTTAAGTTTATATTGTTATATTCAATATTAATATTGAATACTATAAATATATTAAATAACAATATAAACTTAAATATAATAAATTTTAAATTAATAAATTTTAATTTAATTAATGGTGTTTTGTTAATACACCCTTTTTTTATGTATTATTGTTATATTTTATATTTAATATACACATATTTTTTTTTTTTGAATTCAAAAAAAAAAAATATGTGTATATTAAATATAAAATATAACAATAATTTATTATTATTAACAAGTTTTGTATCTTT